>UEXM01001207.1_pt1 | contig 22911 bp, 31 predicted proteins | sample 1796661 | NCBI WGS metagenome assembly UEXM01 (sample SAMEA4772469, study PRJEB27181) | metagenome | reverse complement strand
CACTAGTTATCTAGTGTTCGCGTATGTACTTCAAAAAAGCGGAACATTTGGAACATTTGGAACATTACTTGTAAATCAATAACTTATCGCATTTCATTTTTGGAACATTACAACCCAAAAGTGGAACATTACTGGAACATTATCAGAACATAAGCCGAAACAGTTGTTATTGTTACATTATGAGTAACTTGACATTGGTAGGGTTTATTGCTATAATGGTATTTCAAGTGGGGGAACTCACGCTAACAAAAACTAAAAGGAAATAAGATGACAGTAACTAAGAAAGTATTGCAGGAACAGCTAGACACGCTGAACAAGATGATTGACCGCGACTACGAATTAGATGAAGCCCGTTGTTACGGTGGGTATTGTCTAACAACCAACAAGGGTTCCCGTCATGTATGCGGGCGTAGGTCGGCGAAAGAGATGTATTCATATCTCAACGGCGCGATAGATTTTTCAGGATACCGCAAACTAAAAGGAGAGACAGTATGATTCGGAGGGTAACGCCTACAAAAAAAGACGAGAAGGCAGATAAGCGGGCGGCTAGAAATGCTCACTATAAAGAAATGTATCAGAAACTAAAACGCACGAGAGTAACGAAGGGAGAAAAGAAATGAGTACGTTCACTAAGAAACATTATGAGTGGTTTGCCAATAAGATTGGTGACGGCACATTCGATTTGAGTATCGAACAGTTTGAGGATTTGATGATTGAGTTTGAGGGTGACAACCCAAGGTTCAAACGAGACATCTTTCTCAAGTGGGTCACGCGTGTAAGCAAGACCACACCACGTCTAGTTGTTGATAATACAGCATCTTGACATATAGTACCGTATAGCGTATAATAGTACCTATAAATGAGAGATTACATTTTTAACTAGGAGAAGTGATATGAGTGAGAAGAAACACATAGTGTCCAGTCAGATAAGTGTCGAATGGAGTGACGACCCAAAGTTGGTTGTTCTCATGGACGACATGCCTGAATACGTGAGACAACCTTTTGACGAGTGGTTGAGTGAAATAGAAGAAGGGGAGAATGGTTATGAAACTTAATACAGATGTGATGCTGAGTATCAACGAAGTTGCTGATGCTGTAGTAGGACTACATAAGTCCGCACAAAAGAATGGGCATAAGATGCCTGTGATAAACTTACTTGGTCAGACAGGTATTGGTAAAACATCAATAGTGTCGGAGATAGCCAAACGACTAAAGATGGAATTCTTGTTGTTTGATGTTCCCAACATGGACTTGGCAGATGCAGGTATACCTATGCCGAATGATGATGGCACAGTAACATACTTACCCAACAAGACAATGGGACTGCACAAAAACACCGCCAAGGTGATTTGCCTAGATGAGTTTACCAAAGGTAACCCCATGCAACAGACCATGTCGCACCCATTACTCGCTGAGAAAGACAAGCGGTTTGGTAACATTTCTGTACATGATGATTCTGTAGTTATACTAACTGGGAATCGTACAGCAGAAGGTTTAGGTGACAAGCTCAAAGGTCATACGCTCAATCGTATTGTGACGATACAAATTGAGAACACGAGTGCTGATGATTGGCTAGAGAACTTTGCCATACCTAACAATGTGCACCCACTACTCATGGCGTGGGTCAAACGCACACCACAGGTGATGGAGTTTTATGGTGACTTGGACGACCCAGAGTCAAATGAGTTTATCTGGAATCCTAAGATTCACAATCAGAGTCAAAAGGCGTTCACCACGCCACGCTCATTGAATACTGCTAGTGGACTACTGTGGTCATACACTGATGAGTTTATCAGCCGTAAGATGCTAGAAGCGGGTCTCGAAGGTTGTGTCGGAGTTAGTGCTAGTAAAGAAATAGTAACTTTCTTGAAGCATTACAAGGAGATACCTACTCCAGAGGATATCCGCGACAGTTGGCAAACAGCAGTCAAACCGACTAGCGCACCGAGCAAGATGCTTGTGGCTATGGCAGGACTATCGTGGGTAAAGAGTGTCGAGGACTTGGATAAGTTTATCCAGTATTTGACACAGCCAGATTTCATGGCGACCGAGGGTGTTGCGGTATTCATGAAGTCAGCAACGAAGGTCACAGACCTTCACGACCCATTGTTCAAGGCAATAAGCCACAGTGGGTTGTTTCAAGAGTGGGCGACAAAGAACAGCCACCTATTCAGTAATCTATAATCAACGACAAAAGGAGTGACATCATGTCAAACGTAGATATATCAACGTCAGCTAAACTTGTGGAACTTAGTATTGGTTTACCGTCAGGAAGAAAGAAAGACGTGAAACAAGCTGAGGAGCTGAACGCTAAGAATAATAGCGACCACGTACACAACGTAACCAAGAGTACGCTCAAAGGTTCTGTTGTGTTGGAGAACGCAATCAAGCATGGAGCGCAAGTACGTGCCGAGCATACTCGCATGACATTGCCATACAACAACAGTGGGTTGCGGTTAGTTACCAATGCCATGTTGATGGATTACTTGGCGTACATGAATGACGCGGAGCAAGAGCAATCAGAGTACAGGGAACAGTTTTTGTCTGAGTACCCAGATATCATTGCTAACGCGCCAACAGTTATGGGTTCAGCGTACAGAGCTGATGACTACCCGAACTATGGTGCTATGGCTGATAAATTCAGATGGTCATTGGAGTTTTACCCAGTGCCTACATCTGGTCACTTCATCACCGACACAGCCAATGAGCAGGTCGACGAGATGATTGCTAAGTTTCAAGCGGATGATGACGCACGTATCCAACGCGCAATGGGTGATGTGTATGGGCGTGTCAGTAAGATAATGACAAGATTATCGGGTCAGCTTGAGCCAGATAAGAAAGTGTATAACTCGCTTATCGAGGGAGCGCGTGAGTTGTGTGACAACATTAAAAGCATGAACTTGACTGGCGACCCACAGCTTGAGGGCATACGACAGGAGCTTGAGAAAGCAATGTTGGGTGTTGATGCTGTAGACCTACGGTCTGATGATATGTACAGGAAAGATGTCAAGACTAAGGTTGATGACATACTTGGTAAGTTTAACTTCTAGGAGATTGATTATGGAGATGACAGCGAAACAAAGACTTGAGCGTGCTATGTATCAGCTAAGTACGCATGAGCACTACAAGTTTTTCGGGGCTATCCTGATGAGTGGTGACATACATATTGATACGTCAGTATCAACAGGTGCTACCGATGGGTTGAATTGTTATTACAACCCAGAGTTTATACTGAGCTTGACTGAGCCAGAGTTGCGGTTCTTGTTGATACACGAGGCGTATCACAAAATGTACAAGCATGTGTTTGTGTGGGCGAACTTGAGAAAGCGCGACCCCATGCTTACCAACATGGCGTGTGACTATGTTATCAATATACAAATTGTAGACATGGACAAGCCACATGGGTTCTTAGCCATACCGACATGGAAGGAAGGCGAGAAGGCAGGCAAGGTTATGGGACTGATTGATGAGCAGTTTCGTGGCATGGACACAATGCAGGTGTTTAACTTTCTTGTTGATGAGAACGAGGAAAGTAAGCAAGACGGCTGCGAATCCGGTGCGGCGGAGGCTGGCGAGAATGGTGATAGTACAGAATCATCAAGTAGTCAACCCTCTACCGGAGAATCCGCGAGTGGAGAATACTCACAAGCTACGCTTGATAGACTCAAGGAACAACTTGACGAGCACAAGTTTGACGAGAAGTTGTCCGAGTCTAGCAAGGAAGAACTGGATGAGATGAACGAGAAAGTAGATGATAGCCTTCGGTCAGCATCACAGTTGTTCGGTAGCGAGTTGGGTGATGTCGCCAAGCGTGGTATCAAGGAAGCACTAGCGACCGAGACCCCATGGGAAGATAAACTCAAGGACTTTGTGACAACCCACAACAAAGATGCACAGATGGCGCATTGGAAAAGCTACAACAAGAAATTGTTGGGCGCGGGTATTTACATGCCGAGCTACTATGGTGAGACAAGTGGTGACATACGCATGGATTGCGATATGTCTGGTTCAATATCAACAGTTGCACAACAGCGAGCTATCGGTGCGCTACTTGAAGTTGCCGACCTAATCAAGCCTACTGGATTGCACCTTAGTTATTGGGACACCAAGGTTCGCGGTACAGAAACATACACGCCAGATGAGTATGACACTATCGCGGATATGACCAAGCCTATGGGTGGCGGTGGTACTGATGTTGATTGTGTTGTACACGATATCAACGACAAGTTGAATACAGGGGTGTACAGTGAGGGACTAGAGTGTGCTATAATTATCACAGATGGGTGGTTTCATAGTGACCTTGATGCGTCTTGGTCAGCGTTGGATATCCCTGTGTTGTGGTGTATTGATAACTTCGAGGGCTATGCCAACGTAGACTTCAACCCACCATGCGGTACTAAGTTGATAATGAAGGAGCAGTAATATGCCACGCGGAGATTACAAAGTGCTAACGGTTTCACCAAAAGTATTTACTGAGTTGAAGTCGTTACAAACAGAACTGCAAGAGATTGACCCACTCAATCGACCTGTCTCAATGGGTAAAGTCATTGAGTATATGTTCACTGAGTTGGACAAGTATCTTGCAAAAGAAATGTCTTAATTTTAATAATGCTATAGCAGTAGCAAAGGAAGTGATTTATGGAAAGAGATTATTCAGTAGATGTAGATGCGTTTGACCCCGCTATTGGGAATGTCCTTGACGCAGTATCAACAAAGTTTGATGCGTTCTGTAAAGCCAGAGGCATCAGTCCTAGCAATATTTCTGAGGAATACGACACACTTGAGGAGTGTGAGTACAGTCTGAGCGCGGGACACAAAGTATATTGGGGTTCAAATGAGACCGGTGCTTATGCGATAGTCGATTACTTTTTCAACAGTGGTTTGGAAGAATACCTTGTGGGAACTGGCTGTATTGTCATGCGCGATACGCCCGTCAGTCAGCGCGAGTGTGTATTGATGTTCCACGCAGATTGTATGCCAGAAAGACGCGCAATATCTCAAATTGAGTTTCATCCATTCAGAGGTTACAACAAGTATCACACGACGCACATTACGTTGAAGTGGGATGCTCGTGACCCGAAATCTTGGAATCGTGCGGTCAACAACATCAGCAAGCTACTTGACCCTATGATTAGGGCAATGTGGCAAACCAAGTTGTTCACCGACACACAAATGGCTTCACCTATTCGTGAGCAGTTGTTCCAAGAGAATCGTGGGAACAAGTCAACAGGCGGGATTGAGCACCGAACAACAATGCAAGTTGAGGACTTAGACATGGGTTATGGCGGGGATAAGAAGCTCCGAGACTATGCACTTGGGATTGTTCCTAATCCGCTTGATACTATGGATAAAGCACAGATAGACAGGGTTCGCGCAGATAGAAAGCTGATTATAGACATGACCGATTGGATGAATAATGACGCACGAAAACTGTATGTGGAGACCACTAAACATGGTACTTATGTGTGGCGTTTGTACGAGCCTTATTGCCGTAGTAACCCTAAACAAAGCGCAAGAAACTTTGCTTATCAAGTAAAAGACTTCTTTCGTAATCTAGGGAAGGCACATGACCAGAGCGAAGTCGATAATTTTGTTCGTGAACATTGTAATCCTCTAGCAGTATCAGACCCGATAGCTAGTAAGCTAGAGTCTAAAGAGAAACTAGGAGAATACAAACCTGATTGGTTTCAGAAAGTGTGTACGCTTGATGTGATATGTGATGGCGAACGTCCGACTCCTTTTGTGGAGGGTGTTGGTGGGTGTTTTGCCTTTTCAGCAGAAGGCAGTCAATTATATATCTTGGATTTGGGGAGACCTGACGAGTCTTAACTCTCGTGTTTCCAACGGTACGTGGTAACTGTGCCGTACTTAGCTAACCTCGCTAAACCACTTAGCCCCATAAATCGTTTATCTGGGTGGTGGCGCGTAAAACTTAGGTCTGAAAACATAATCAGTAAAGGTTAGCAAGTTACCTACTTAATATTAACGTAGCAATAACAAACGGAGAAGTAACATGAAAAAAAGATATAGAGATGAAAAAGGTAGATTTTGTAAGCAATGGCAAACACCAGAAGCTAAAGCTAGAAGGCAAACACCAGAATATAAAGCTAAAGATAAAGCTAGAAGGCAAACACCAGAATATAAAGCTAAAGAAAGAGCTAGAGATAAAGCTAGAAGGCAAACACCAGAGTTTAAAGCTAAACAAAGAGCTAGAGATAAAGCTAGAAGGCAAACACCAAAACATAAAGCAAGGCACAAAGCCTACAACAAAAGACCAGAAAATATAGCTAAAGATAAAGCTAGAAAACAAACACCAGAATATAAAGCTAATCAAAAAACATGGCGCGAATCGCCAGAAGGTAAAGCATTAAGACGAGCAAGTCAGGCATTGATTAAGGCAAAAAGGCTTAAAAGACATATGTTGTTAGATAAAGCGGGTAGAAAAGCTATAGCTGAGATATATGTAAACTGCCCAGACGACTGGCACGTTGACCATATTGCTCCGCTACTCGGAAAAACAATCAGTGGGTTGCATTTACCAGAGAACCTACAATATTTACCTGAGTGGGTGAATCACATGAAAGGTAATCGGTGGGAAGAATCGTGGATAGAGCATACCATTGATACACCACTAGAAGAAAAAATTAAAGCATATCAATTAAACTATGAAGGAGAAAAATGGCATGAGTAAGAAAGAAAATTCTGGGGCTGAGTTGAGTCCTCTTGAGCGGTTAAAAAGTTATTCTGTTAGAGGGTTGTCTAAAGAACTTAGAACCCAGTGGGAGGAGGGGCGAGCTAAATTCCACGAGTGGGAATCTGATATCTATGGTGACCACGCACCCTTGAGTGACAAAGATATGGATATTTGGATTGAAGGATATCTATATGCCGATAGGGAGGAAGTAAAATGAAGTGGAAAGTACGGGTGGTTCAGTATAGCGAACCTGTTATTGTTGAAGCAGAGACAATGCAAGAAGCTCAAGAGTTTGTTGCGGAGCAGACTGTTTGGGAACCTGAACATGTTTATTTTGAGACTAAGCAGGTGGAGTCCGATAAGGACAAAAAAATAAAAGCATTGTTTGCTACAGACAACGCACAGCTATTAGCAGGGAGGTAGCATGACTGAACCAGAAGCCTTTAGAAAATGGTTAGATACTTGTCCGTTCCAAATGGAGCACATCTATGAGGAGCGTGGCAAGCGCACAACCAAGACCAGAGTGTTGTTCACTTATGGGTCGGGAGACAGCCCTTGGCTAGACCCCGAATATTTAAAAGTAGGAGGAACTATCTAATATCTTAGCCCCTTAATTGGGGCTTTTTTTTGCCTAAAATTTGTGTTACCCTTGCAACATAAAGATAAGCAGGGGTTCGTGTTGTGACACCAGAAGGTAAAGTTAAGGCAATTGCCGAGAAAGTATTAAAGAGACTTGGCGCATATTATTTCTTTCCCGCAACGGGAGGGTACGGCCGCAAAGGCATACCTGATATTATTGCTTGCTATAAAGGTCGGTTCATTGCAATCGAATGTAAGGCAGGTAAAAACAAAACAACAAAACTCCAACAGCTAGAACTTGCTAAGATTAAACATGCGGGTGGTGTAACAGTTGTATTCGACAACGAAACAATCACAGACCACGAGCTAATGAAGATAATTTTATCCGACGGCGAATATCATAAAGCCAGTAGTGATGAAGCAACAAGATGGGCATTGGAGCACATATCATGATACTAGAGAACTATGAAGGGTACGAAGAACTACTTATTTGTGACGGGTTAGACGAAGCAATCATGGGCGTGTGCAGAAGGTTCGGAGAGCCAGACGTGGTGGCGTATGACTTTTTAAAAGTGCTTAACCTATTAGTAGACCGCGACGGCATGTCACCAGAAGAAGCCTTAGAGTTTTTTGAGTTTAATATTATTGGTGCGGGTATGGGTGAGAGAACACCAGTATTTATTGATGGCAGTATGTACGCAGACCTCTCCGAACAGTAGAGAACTGGCAAGAATGTTAACGGGCTACGACCGCCATGATTGAGGAAGAAGATTTAGTGCAGATTATTACCATAGATTTTGAAACGTATTACGACAAAAAGTATTCGCTTTCTAAACTCACCACAGAAGAATACATCAACGACACTCGGTTCCAAGTTATTGGGGTAGGTGTCAAGGTAAACGCCAACAAAGCAGAATGGTTTAGCGGAACTCACGACGAGATATACCAATGGCTACACCAATTTGATTGGGAGCACAGTTGTGCTACAGCGCATAACGCTATGTTTGATGCCGCGATACTGTCTTGGCATTTTGATATACGACCTCCAAGATGGACAGATACTCTTTCTTTAGCAAGAGCAGTCGACGGCGTACACGTCAGTAACTCACTAAAAGCCGCGTGTGAACGGTGGAAGATTGGTAAGAAAGGTACGGAAGTTGTTGATGCGTTAGGCAAAAGACGAGAGGACTTTACCCCAGAAGATTTAGCTCAGTACGGCGAATACTGCAAGAACGACTGTGAACTTACGATACATTTGTTTGCGGAGATGTACCGCGAAGATATTGACGACGAAGAATACGAAGCGATAAGCACCACTATAAAGATGTTTTCTGAGCCTGTATTGCAGTTAGACACAGACTTATTAAAAAATCATTTAGCCGAAATTATTAAGACAAAAAAAGAACTAATGGAGAAAGCTAAGTCTAACGCTGAGATACTACAAAGCAATCCTAAGTTTGCTGAAGCATTAAAAGAATTAGGTGTGTTGCCCCCAATGAAAACGTCAGCGCGTACAGGTAAAGAAACTTTTGCGTTTGCCAAGAGCGACAAAGGTTTGAACGACTTGATGGAGCACGATAATCCAAAGGTTCAAGCACTTGTTGCCGCTAGACTAGGAGTAAAGTCTACTTTAGAAGAAACCAGAACTCAGAGGCTAATTGACATTGCCGAGCGCATTGGCGCACTGCCTGTACCACTTAAATACCACGCGGCACACACAGGCAGATGGGGTGGGTCAGATAAGGTGAACTTACAGAACCTACCGAGCCGAGGTAATAACGTCATAAAAAGAGCGATTATTGCGCCGAAAGGACATACGCTAATTGATGCCGACTCATCACAGATTGAGGCTAGGGTGTTAGCGTGGCTATCGGGACAGGATGATTTAGTACAAGCGTTTGCTAACAAAGAAGATGTCTATAAGATAATGGCAGGAAGTATCTACGACAAAGCCCCGGAAGATGTAACCAAGGAAGAAAGATTTGTTGGTAAGACAACAATATTAGGTTGTGGATACGGTATGGGGGCTGAGAGGTTCCGCAACCAACTCAGAAATTTTGGTGTGGATATTGAATTAGAGTTAGCCCAAAAAATTATAGACACGTATCGAAATAAGTACGACAAAATAAAACAGTTGTGGAAAGACGGTCAACACTGTTTACAAACTATTATATGGAAGAAAGAATCTACGTTTGGTGTAAGATCAGACGCGGTATTTTTAGGAGAGTCTGGATTTGTTTTACCAAACAACGTGTTACTAGAGTATCCTAACTTAAAACAAGAACAGGGAAACTTTACTTATCGCGCACGTAGGATGGAAGTAAGAATATACGGCGGTAAGGTGGTAGAGAACATATGCCAAGCGGTTGCCAGATGTATTATTGCGTGTCAGATGGGGTGGATTAGTGAACATTACAAAGTTGCCTTGACAGTGCACGACAGTTTGGTGTGCGTGGTAAAGGATGAAGAAGTAGAAGAAGCAAGGCAGTTTATTGAGGAGTGTATGCGAGAAGCACCTGAATGGGCAAAAGGACTGCCGTTAGATTGCGAAAGTGGTATTGGTAAGTCTTATGGAGAATGTGGATGAGTCTATCGTGGTCATACTCTAGTTTATCTTTGTACAAGCAATGCCCGCGTAAATATCACAGACTAAGAGTAGTTAAGGATATTAAAGAACCAATGTCCCAACACCTTATATACGGTAACGAGGTGCACAAGGCTTGTGAAGATTACGGCAAAGACGGAACCCCAATACCAAAGAAGTATGAGTTTGTAAAACGACACGTAGACATATTACTCAGGTCTAAAGGCGAACAATTTTTTGAGTATCGTATGGGTATAACAAAGGATTTGGAACCCTGCAAGTTTTTTGATAAAAACGTGTGGTGGCGTGGTATCGCTGACTTTGTAGCAGTAGATGGAGAGGTTGGTATGTTGGTTGATTATAAGACTGGCAAATCAGCAAAGTTTGCAGATACGCAGCAACTACAACTTTTGAGCCTTGCTTTGTTTGCTCATTTTAAAGAATTAAAAAGAATACGGTGTGGGTTATTATTTTTAGTTTCTAAGGAATTTGTACCCGCTACGTTTAAGCGGGACGATATTGAATCTGGATGGACTTACTGGAACAAAGACGTTACTAGACTAGAGAAATCTATAGAGTCTGATGTGTGGAATCCGTATGAGAATTTTACTTGTCGTAAGTGGTGTCCTGTGACAGACTGCGAGTATAACGGAAATAATTGAGGTCGCTATGCCAATACATAGAGGAAGCTCTCAAGCTACTATTACGAAGAACATTAGTAAGTTAACCAAAGAAGGTAAGCCGAAAAACCAAGCGATAGCCATTGCACTAGAGGCCGCAAGGAAAGATAAAAATGCCATACGTAAACAAAAAAAGACCGTACAAAAAAGAGTATCAACAACAAAAAAGAAGAAACGAAAGAAAAGCAAGAAACGCTAGAGAACGCGCTCGTTATGCTATGGATAAAGAGGGGGTTGATCGTAAAGGCAAAGATATTGACCACAAGAAACCAATATCTAAAGGTGGTACAAATAAGAAAAGTAATCTACGGTTAGTTAAGCCAAGTAAGAACAGAAGTTTTAGCAGAAACTCTGATCATACTGTTAAGAAAAACACACCCAAGAAAAAGCGGGTGACTAAAAAGAGAACAACAAAAAAGAAGAAGAAGTGATATGCAAGTAGTAGAGGACAAAACTCTCGTACTAAGAACCAGAAACCCAGACAGAATCCAAGATAAAATACCAACAAGCAAAGTAGTAGACATAACAGAAGATGTCTACACCATGACGGTAGACTGGGATTTAGCTACAACACAACAGTTAGCAGGGTTAAGGATGAAAAACATTCCTAGCCCAATCATGCGCGATTACGTTTGGGGTGGGGTGTTTCCACCAATGGAACACCAGAAAACTACTGCTGAGTTCTTAACATTAAACCCACGGTCGTTTTGCTTTAACGAACAAGGCACAGGCAAAACTGCGGCTTGTATATGGGCTTCCGATTATTTATTACAAGCAGGGTATATAAACAGAGTTCTTATTGTTTGCCCACTATCAATTATGCAAAGCGCATGGCAGACAGACTTATTCCAGTTTGCTGTACATAGAAGCGTCGGGGTAGCGTATGGGTCGAGAGAAAAGAGAACCGACATAATAAACGACGGCGGTTATGAGTATGTCGTCATTAACTACGACGGGGTAAACGTGGTACAAGATGCCATAAAAGATGGTGGGTTTGATTTAGTTATTATTGACGAAGCCAACGCATACAAGACAGCCACTACAAAACGGTGGAAAACAATGGCTAAACTAGTCAATTCAGATACGTGGGTATGGATGCTGACTGGTACACCTGCGGCACAATCTCCAGTTGATGCACATGGGTTGGCTAAACTATGCGTACCACACAACGTAGTACGGTCAAAGACGGCGTACCGCGACCTAGTTATGTACCCAGTCAGTCGATTCAAATGGATACCTAAACCAGATGCGGTTGATACTGTGTTTAAAACATTACAGCCTGCCATACGGTTTACTAAAGAAGAATGTTTAGACCTGCCTGATATTGTATATACAGAAAGAGAAGCCCCACTGACTCGCCAACAAGAACACTACTATAAAGAAGTTCGTACTGAGTTTTTGATGTTGGCAGAAGATGAGATAGTAACAAGCGCTAATGTAGCAGTTAATCTTAATAAGCTACTACAGATATCTTGCGGTGCGGTCTACGCAAACTCAGGCAACACTGTAGAGTTTGACGTGAGCAATAGATTAAACGTAATCAAAGAAGTTGTAGACGAGTCCATAGCTAAAGTTCTTATATTTGTGCCATTCAGACATACGATAGACTTGCTACATGAATTTTTTATGTCTTCTGGCGTACCTAGCGAATGTGTGACTGGTGACGTATCACCATCTAAACGAACAGATATATTCAGGCGCTTTCAAACTAACGAAGATACTAAGGTTCTTATTATACAACCTCAAGCGGCGGCTCACGGTGTCACACTTACTGCGGCGAGTACGGTGATATGGTACGCGCCTGTAACAAGCACCGAGATTTATCTGCAAGCAAATGCCAGAATTAATCGTAAAGGACAATCAAACAAGATGACTGTGGTGCACATACAAGGTAGTCCAGTCGAGAGAAGATTATACAAATTATTGTCTGGGAAACTCGAAACCCACACACAACTAATTGATTTATATAACGAAGAAATAAAGTAAATAAAACCCTTGCAAAGTCAATATTTACATATATACTAGTTTCTTTACTAACTCTTACAAGCGGAGTATGAAATGACTGAAGAAGTGAAAGCATCATTGGGGCAACTTGCCGGAGCTGTAGTTAAGATACGCGACGAGATATCTAAGATACAGAAAGAAGCCGACAAGAAAATAGCCAAACTAAAAGAAGATAAAGAAAAGATTGAAGCGCATCTGCAAGAGCATTGTCTTGAGCATGACGTGATGTCAGTTAAGACAGAATCCGGCACGATCATGTGCCAAGTACAGCGTAAGATATGGACAGCTAATTGGCCTGCGTTCTATGAGTGGGTAGTTAGGAATGACGCGTTTGATTGCCTTGAGAAACGGATCAAACAATCTACTATGAATCAGTTTATGGAAGAAAATCCTGATGAGATACCAGAAGGCATCAATGTTGATGCAGGGTATAAGATAGTAGTTCGTAGATCGTAACCATGGCGGGGAGCATATATAACCGTCGCATTGAGAATTTTGCTTTGGCTTTGTCTGACGACAAGGTGTGGCAGTTGGTAGATGAACAGGGAGTGGTCGCGGCTTGTCAAAAAGACCACCTTGACTTAGTTATTATTAATGAAGCAATAGCTATATCTCGTTACTACTACAAAGATAGTTTTGAAGGTGGCGGAAGTCGGATGCCTAGCTGTTGGACTTCAGATGCAGGGCGTGGGCCTGATGTGACTGCTCAAGATAAACAACACTCAAGCTGTACGCTTTGTAAGCAAAACATACGTGGGTCTGGAAATAATAATTCTAAAGCCTGTAGATTGTTTACCCACATAGCTGTTGGGTTTATTACTGATAAGGAAGAAGCACAAGGAGTGTTTCAGCTACACCTGCCTGCTACTTCTTTGTTTGGGACAGCACCAGACAAAAAGAAAAACTCAAAAAGGTTGCCGTACACGACGTACAAAAAGTATTTGGCTTCGCACAACTATCAGCCAGAACAAATGATTACCCGCGTATCTCAAGACGAGAACGTGACATATAAGAAGCTATTGTTTGAACCAGTAGGCTTCGTACCAGAGACTTTTACATCATTGGTAGAGGATTTAACCAATAGTGTAGATGCAGTATCCGCAGTTAAAACTAAATTTACTACGGAAGAATACAATCCATTTAAACCAATAAAGGAATGACTATGGCTAAGAAAAATTACACGCGTTTCAATATTAACAATGTGGAGGCTATGTATCCACGTATGGATAAGCCTTATCACTTTGATAGCACTAAGCAGAAATCTACGCCGTGTGACGCATTTGATGATGGCGCGTCGTACTCAATGTCTTTTAACATGACAAAGGAACAAGCGGCAGACCTGTATAAAAACATGGTTACTGCTTGGGATGAAGGCAAGGATTCTAATTGGCCTGAGAAGATTGACATGCCATTTAAGAAACTTGATGACGGTCGTTTTCAAGGCAAGACTCGTTTAGCGGCGGCCTACGGTCAAAATGCTACACGCAAACCCTCACAGTATGATGCTAAAAGCGTTAAGTTAGACGACGACTTCCAACTTACATCTGGTAGCACTGTCAATATTAACGTCGAGTTAGTACCGTACAAGATGTCTAACTCAGGAGTATCACTACGTCTACGAGCTGTACAGGTGGTGTCATTAGCAGAAATGGCAGAAGCCAACCCGTTTGGTGAAGTGGATGGTTACTCAGCTAAGACTGAAGATGACAACCCGTTTGGTGAGGCAGAAGAAGCGCCTGTTGCAGAAGATGTACCTGTTCCAAAAACTACAAAGAGTCGTAAAAAGAAAGCACCTGTAAAAAAAGATGATGCCAACGAGTTAGATGACATCCTCAATCAATTTGCAGATGACGACAAGGTAGACGACTAATGAAAGACGTTAGAGGTTATAGTGTGTATACCCTCCGCAAGAATGGGGAAGCGCCGATTGAAAATATCGGCGTTAAACTTGGCAGGGTTTGTATTGAAAATGATATCCCAGTTCAGGAGTTATCTAAGTATTTCGGTGTGTCGAGATTCAATATGTATGCGTGGTTTTATGGGGATTGGAACCCCCATAAGAAACATCACGACAAAGTACAAAGAATTATAGAAACCGGAAAATTGGATTGGGATTATGATACAGACTCTGACAAGAATCCTTCCGAGTGAAGGTTATTATTGTCTTGTAGGGTTAAAAGCGGGGTTAGCACCACGACAAAGTTTTCATGATACGTTAGAAGAATTAAAAGCAGGGGCAGAGAAGCTACTAGTAGGCGAGTTCAATGTCTATTATGGGTGCGCTACTTTTGAAAACAATTCTTCTAGGACACAGGAAAACGCTAAGTGGTTTAAATCTTTTTGGCTTGACTTAGATTGCGGCGAGGGGAAACCTTTTGCCAGTCAGGGCGAAGCGTTATTAGCGCTCAAGAATTTTTGTAATGACAAAGGGCTACCTACGCCTACACTAATTAATAGTGGCAGGGGTATACACGTTTATTGGACACTGACAGAAGCCATTGATAAAGAACAATGGAAACTTGTTGCCGATAAAATAAAGCTATTATGTAGAGAAGCGGAGTTTGAGGCTGACCCTGCGGTAACGGCAGACTGTGCTCGCATACTCCGAGTTCCAGACACGCTCAACTATAAAGACGAAGAACCACAAAAGGTAAAAGTCTTACGAGAAGGAAAAGATACTGAGTACACAAAACTATTAAGTATCCTAAACGTAGCCCCGGCGGCTGCGAGCGAGGTTTCCTTTCCTCCAGAAGCGCAACGGTTGTTAGACGACAGACAGAATAAGTTTGCTAATTTATTAGACAAAACCAAACGTCAGAAAGGCTGTGCTCAGATTGAGAACATACTGGAGAACCAAGAGAGTATAGACTACAACTTGTGGCGAGCCGGACTGTCTATAGCCGCAAACTGTATAGATGGTGAGGCGTACATACATGAGATGTCTAAGAACCACCCAGACTATACTGCTGAAGAAACGCAGAGAAAGATTAAAGACTTAGTAGATAAGCCCTACAGGTGCACTACATTTGAGGAGTATGCGCCAAACCTATGTGACGGTTGCAAACATAGAGGGTCTATTAATAGTCCGATTGCGTTATGTCACGAGATTAAGAAGGCAGAACCAGAGAAAGATAGCCTACCAGAACTACCATTTCCTTACTTTATGAGTAAAGAAGGCGGTATATATAAGACTACTGACGACGACGAAAAACCGGATGTATTGGTATACGCACACAGTTTGCGTGTGACCAAGCGGTTAAAAGACAGGGAACGTGGTGAGCTAGTATTTGTACGGTTGAAGCTACCAAAAGATGACGCAGAAGAATTTATGATTCCTTTGTCTACTGTGACTAGTAAAGAAGAATTAAGAAAGTTTTTGTCAGCGAGGGGCGTTGTTGTAATGCCTAAAGCGTTTGACCAGATAATGATGTACTTAATAACGTGCATTAATAACCAACAATACTCAAATGAGGCTGAGATTATGAGAAGGCAGTTTGGGTGGACAGACAACAATGACGCATTTATTTTAGGTGATAAAGAGATATCAGCGAAGGCAGTGCGGTACTCACCACCATCAGAAATAACTGAGCGTTTGTGCGAATACTTAAAACCTACAGGCAGTCTGGATGTATGGAAGGAGGTTGTGTCGGTATACGACATGCCTAAGTTTGAACCCCATGCGTTTGGATTCTTTACTGCGTTTGGTGCGCCAATAATAAAACACTTGGGCTATAACGGGGCTATGATAAACCTGATTAACTCTAGTAGTGGCACAGGTAAATCTACCGTACTAAAGATGTGTAACAGTGTGTATGGACACCCTGATAAGTTATTAGCACAAGAAACAGATACGTTTGCCCACAAGATGAACCGACTAGGCATTATGAATAACTTGCCTTACACCATAGACGAGATAACCAACATGCCGCCTGATAGAGTTTCGACTTTATTGTATGGGGTATCGCAGGGCATAGGGCCGGGGCGTATGCAGTCTCAGAACAACATGGAGCGTAGGAACGACACAAGTTGGGCATTGATTGCACTAGCATCTAGTAACGCTTCTATGGCAGAAAAGCTAAGTATGATGAAGTCTTTTGCAGATGGGGAGATTATGCGACTGTTAGAGTACCGCATAGAGCAAACCAACAACCTGACTAAAGCGGAAGCAAACAAAATATTTGAGGGGAAACTATATAACAATCATGGGGTTGCGGGTGAAATCTATATTCAATACCTAACTCAGAACCTGCCTAAGATAATAGACATAGCTAAAAGATGCCAAGAAAGACTAGACCGCGATGCTGAGTTAGACGCAAAAGAACGGTTTTGGTCTGCGGTTATTGCTTGCAATATTACTGGAGCATACATAGCCAAGGCGTTGAATTTAATAGACCTTGATGTAGATAGAGTATACAGGTGGGCTATGTCAGATTTAGTTCCTACGCTACGCGATCAGATAAATGAGCCAGACATAGACTTTATTGGTGTGTTAGGAGCATATCAAAATGCTAACTGGAACAAGTTTTTGATTATAGATGGTGAAGCAGACCAACGAACAGCACTACCTCCAAGCCCTATCCAAGAACCTAGAAACGAGATGATAGGGCGGTGGGAGCCGGATACTGGGTTGGTTTATATATTTACTAGGTCATTACGTACATTTTGTGCCGAGCAACAGATTATATTTAAAGACTTTATAAACAGTTTGACCGCGCAAGGAATAGCTAAAGGCAGTTCCAAAAAGCGTCTGGGTAAAGGTACGGTGTTAGATTCAGCGCCAGTAAACACGCATGTATTTAGCGACACGTTTATACCTAGTGAAGTTAAGGAGGATATTTCGGTAGATGATTGAAATACATGGAATTAATTTTGATGTCCAGTGGGATAAGTTTGAACCACACTCAAGTTTCTTTATCCCGTGTCTTGATACTAAAGAAGCTAAACGAGTTATTAAACTAGAGACTACTAGGCACAAGTTTAAAGTGCGGATGAAAACAACAACAAAAGATAAAGTACGCGGAGTTCGTGTATGGAGGGTAGAGTAACGTGGGTAGAAAAAAAAGAATCTATTTAGATGAAAACGGTAATCCATGTAAAAGATGGCAGGATCCAGAAGTTAAAGCTAAACGCCAAACACCAGAAAATAAAGCTAAACTAAAAGCATGGCGCGATACACCAGTACAAAAAGCTAAATCGAAAGCTAGAAGTAAAGCACATTATGAACAAAGCAAACTAGCGGGTAAGTATCCTAAACCTAAATCTAAAGGGAAACTTCCAAAAAAAGATAGATCAAGAGAAAAAAGAATACCTACTTGGCGCGACAAAGTAATAAAGGCAAGGCAAAGAGCAAAAAGATTACTAAGGTTTCCTGATTGGACAGATGAGAAAGCTATTAACGAAATATATGAAAATTGCCCAGAAGGGCACGACGTTGACCATATTGTACCGTTGCTTGGAAAAAAAGTCAGTGGATTGCATATTCCAGAAAACTTGCAGTATTTGCCTTCTTACATAAATCGGTATGTGAAAATTAATAAATGGGATAATTCTTGGCAGTCACACACTATGGATACGTCAATGGCAGAAAAAGTATTGGCTTATTTTGAAAAATACACGGGTAAAAAAGATTACTCGGTAGAGATAGCTGAGTGGAAAGAAATACTTAGAAAAGAAAGGTTTGGGAAGCCGACTCTTGCACTTGTTGAAACACCAAAAGAAATTGTAGAGCCATCACCTTGGGAAAGTTTTAAGGACTTTTATAATAAATATGGTTAATAAAAAACCCCACCCTGAGAAGTGACTAAAAACAGGGTGGGGCTATCGTAGCTCTTTACGGGTGCGGAAAGCTACACACTAGCAGGGGTATAGCAATACCAGTAAAGTAAGTGTAAGTATATTGAGTTTATTATAAAGTGTAAACCCTTAGTCCTTTTTCTTTACCTTTTACATAAATTTCGTTTACTAAGTTCAGCATTTTAACTGACGCTCTGGAAGTAGATTCTCCAATCAATAGGTCTACTTTCTGTTCTTTGGTTGCAGATTCTAACCTTGCCGCTGTGTTTACAGCATCTCCAATCGCCGTATAATCGAACCGGGACTCGCTTCCCATATTTCCTATTACTGCATTACCACTATTTATGCCAATGCCTATTGCTATTTCTGGCAGCCCTTCTTGCTTCATCTCTTGGTTTAAAGCCTCCATATTCTCTATTATCTGCAAGCCACAATCTATCGCTTGTTCTTCGTGGTCGGCTTGGTCAAGTGGCGCGTTGAATATAGCCATCATTGCATCACCGATATACTTGTCTACCATACCGCCATACTTTTGTACTGCGGCTTGCTGTGCCGTCAACGCTTTGTTCATGATATAGGTGACTTGTTCTGGGGGTAGGCTTTCCGACATACTGGTAAACCCACGAACATCAGTAAACAAGAACGTTGCATACCGCGTTTCACCCCCTAATTTTAACTGTTCGGGGTTCTTTTGGAGCTGTTTTACCTGTCTTGGGTCTAAATAATGCTCAAATTGACGCTTTATTTGTTGCCTAAGTCGATACTGGGTGCGGTAATTAAGATAGAAAGCGACCGTAGAGGCCAAAATCTGGGTGATTAATGCCCAAATTACGTCGATTAACAGCCCATTTGCAATAAATTGCACTCCGGCATAGGCGGTTGCACTGAACACAATAGACGCTAATAACACCCCCCAAGTAATTCCAAGCCCACTTATCAACATCCATACAAGACTTACTGTTACTGCGTACATAACAAACTCTACAGCCAGCGCGTAGTCAGGAATATACGGACTGTTCTCTACTAGCATCGACTCTGCCAACGCCGCTTGTATATAGTGAGGCTCCAGTAATCCAATAGGGGTGGCGACTTGAGGCATTACACCTTTTGCGGTCACACCAACAAACACGAACTTACCATCTACATCCATTTCTTGTAGCGTGGTTTCACGTGGAACAATCCAACTGACCCACTTGCGTCCTAGCGAATCAACCTTTACAGGAGGTAAGCCCTGTACAACTACTTCTTCTATACCATTCTGGTTTGTCTTTATAATGTACGTCTTTGCCTCTGCCATGATTTTTAGCACTTGTGTACCGAATGAGGCTAGCCACCCATCTGGGGTTCTATATAGTAGAGGTATTCGCCTTACTAAGTTATCGGCTTCTACAGGGGCACTAGCAATGCCTTGCTCCGTCCAGTACGAGTCCTTCAGTATGTCTATGTTTTGTATTGTTCCTTTTGCAGTATAGCCCCCAACTTCCTCACCTTTTATTACTGTGCCGACAGTATCTGGGTACTGCCCGTTGTCATGCTCAAACATAGCCAGCACAGATGGCCCGTATCCAAGCGTTTCTGCAAAAAACTTATCGCCATGCTCAACCCTATCTGGGTGAGGAAAACCAATAACCCAACCCACACCTGTAGCGCCTTTTCTTAGCAACTCGACTTGTATTTCTCCTAGACGAACACGCGACAAGGGGTATCCACCCTCACGGTCTACGTCTTCTTCAGTAATATTAAGTATTGCAAAGTACCCGGATCTATCCGGAGTCTCTATAAAGCGGTCAAAAGTACGGAGTTTTAGCACTTGATAGAAAGTTGGTTGGTAGATTAGCGGTGTAGCAAACAACGCTATAAGTAATAACCCCTGTAGTTTTCTCATGATCCTTGCACCATCCTTATAGTAGAGTCTGACCCACCGTTAATTTTTACTACTTTTTCTACGCCTTCTTGCATGATTATAACGGTATACGCACTGCTTGCTTCAACATCTAGCCGCATACTCTGCCCAACAAATCGACGCAAACTAATGATGTTACCTGTAACTAACGTAGTTATCTGGGTGTCTTTGTCTTGTCCTAGTGCTGTACCTGTAATACTGGTGCTGGTTGCTTGTTTGAGTTTGTCCTCTTCTTCGGCAACTGCCAGAGCATCGAGGACGTTCAGCATATCTTCTAAGAAGTTAACGTCAAGATAGTTTATATCTAACTCAGAAAATTCAAAGCTAGGGTCTTCTTCTAAGAAATCATCTGCTAAAAAATCTACATCTAAGCCAGAAAAATCTAAATATGGGTTGTCTTGGGCAACAGTCTGCACTTCCTCTACAACTTCTGTGCTTTTCGGAGGAGTTACAATCAACATGTTGTCAATTAGGTCTAAAGATAGGTTAAGTATTGCAGGTTTAGACGGCATACGCTCAAACAACGCAGTCGTCGTCGATTGGAACGGTTTGTTTAGCGTGACGCTACCCATTCCTGTAGATACTACAATCTCTCCAGACGATATGCCGTTTGCATCAGGTAGTAGGATAATCAAACTTTTGCCAAACTCATCAACCGTACAGGTAAAGTCTGTACCCCGTATGGCTATATTGGCAGTAGGTGTGGACAGTGTGATGTTGCGTTTGTCTATCTTGCCAAGCCGACTGGTAATAAACCGCGCCGTACCACCAGCAAACTTGAGAGCCATCTTTGACTTCTTGGGGTTTGGATCGTAGATATACTCGTCGATAACCAGCTTACTGTGCTCAGTCAGTTTTACCCGACTGTCATCTTCAAAGGTTATAGCCATACGACCGTTTGAGGTCTGTACGTTATCTAAAGACTGTATACCTAGATTAAGTTCAGCACCTAAGTCTTTGTCTCGTACAACCTTTGCATTGCCGTTTAGTTCTGATATTGCACCAATATCAGCAGCCCACAGCGGTTCCTTGATCATCTTGCTCGACACAAACAGTGCCATTAGAGCCATTAGAAGTAATCTTGAGCCAGTCATTATCCTGTGTACTCGTTTGAGAAACTGTAAACGTGCGGCTACCACCTGTATGGTCTAACCAAAAGTAACCTCCTGCACTAGCATTAACACCCGTACCAGTATACGTCACCGTGTTATCGGAACCATCAATGTCCATATAGTTAGTCGCTTGGTCAATATTAATCGTAGAGGTAATTGTGTTGTTAGACCCCTGCAGTATCCAGTCTAGGTCTAAAGTGCCTGCCGCCGCAGTCGTTGCTTGATTTAGCGTCATGGTATTACTAGAGCCTGTCACGTTAATATTGACGTTTGAGCTGTCGGCTCCGTAAGTATTGGTTGTGTCTGTGACCACATTCATGACGTTAGAGCCACCAGTAAACTGAAATAACCCAGTATAACTATCTGCAGTAATGTCACCTTTCCATAGGTTACTTGAACCTATCTGGTTAATGTCTAGTGTGTTGGTTGTTCCAATAAAATCAAAGTCAGTAAGGTTGCCAGCAACAGAACCAACACCACCGATAAGGTTGCCACCACCTTGTTGTTCTAGGTCTATATTTGCAGTCGCGCCTGACTGATCCATCCAAATCTCGTTATCGACAGCCAGCACAGCCTGTCCTATACCACCTGCAACCAAATAAACCCATACAATAATAGATAGAACTAATAAACTTATATCTTTACTATTCATCTTTAACGCTCCAGTATCCTGCTGTAAGGCCATCTTGAATTGTTTGGAGAACTGCCGTTTCTATGGCGGCTTGGAGGGCTAGATTTATGGACTCGTTTTGAACTGAGCCGTTCTCGATTTCAATTAACTCTGTGCCTTGAGCAACAAATTTGAAAACATCCTGATTATATCCTACACTAAGAATACTCTTTGTGACTAGCACTTCGAGCAGAATTCTCCCCGTTAATACCGAAATGGTACGTAGCGAGACAGTTACTGTATCTTTTCGGTATCTTTTTGATGCCCCAATACCTAGATATCTAGCACCAGAACCACCAGAAGTAAGGTTACTTTCGTACCCTACAACGCTTCCTTCCATTAGCAAACCTGCAAACATCAACGGTTTTAGTTTTTGTGTTTCGTCAAAGTCCTCTCTTGCAGACCTTATAATTTGCCGCTCTTTCGCAAGATGTTCTAGCCCTACTCGGCTAACTACATCGAAGAATCCTTGTTTTTCTTTGCCTGCATGGTGCAACGCTCGGATCAAATAGCTTACAGGGCTTTGGGTAACGGCGGTACTAAAACTAGCGTACTCCCCATTACTACGTCGTTGCCCAGTGTCATCTTTAAATGACAGCGCGTACACCGCAACAACAGGTCTTTTCTCTGGTGGTTCAACACGAGCAAGGTCTGTAATCAATAACCTACGTATTTCTGGCTTTTCTACTTTAGGTATAAAATGTTCGCGGGGCGTGACTGCACAGCTAGAAAGTAAAATCACCAATAGGCACAGATATAGTTGTCTTACCACCGCCTGACTCATTGATTGTAAGTGTGACTGTATCTCCATCCGTGTTGTAGTCCACCTGATTGCCCTCTAGTGTAAAGCTACCACTAGTGCTTTTTGTTTCGCCAAACATGTTATCCACAA
>UEXM01001206.1_pt1 | contig 22912 bp, 29 predicted proteins | sample 1796661 | NCBI WGS metagenome assembly UEXM01 (sample SAMEA4772469, study PRJEB27181) | metagenome | reverse complement strand
AAGCTAGTGCAAAGCGCGGTTGTAATAGCCATTATAGACTCCTAATTATGTCTGCCATATCCTTATGGCCTTGACGTTCAAATTCAGCGGTAAGGGTAGTCCTATCGCTCTTAATTGCTTCTTTAATGTAATGCAAAGCCGTAGCTCTAACCGCTTCTTTAAACTCTTCGGCTTGTTGAGCAATAGAAGGATGACAATTACCACCAACACTTACAATTCTATCAGCTATTGTTTGCGCCCAAAACTCAGGGTCATGCCCTTTATTGTTCGTAGTTGCTACTAATACGTTGCCTATTTCTAACTTCGGCGCTTCAAAAAAAGCCACTTACGCACCCCTACTTATGTCATAACGGTACTCATCGCGAGAACCGTAGCCCTCACCCAAAGCTTTTAATCCCGCAACTGCTGCGCCAAATCTTTGCTCATACTGCGCAACTTCTTCGGGGATTTTTAAAAACGTTGCGGCTTCGACTAAAGTTCCGTAAAGAAGCGCATCGGGGCCATTTTCAGACAGCCATGTTGTTCCGCTTTCAGCACCTGCGGTTAAAGATGCGGGTCTAAATTTGTAGTGAAGCTCAAAGCTGTATGCCGAATCCGGAGTTGGCGCTACGATAAAAGTAGAATCATCAAACTGCGCATAGTACTTGGGTTCCCCCGTTGTAGAAGCATTGGGCGTATATGCTCGAATAAACGACACTTGTTTCAAAAACAAATAATTATATTCGTCATTTGCAATTACCGCCAAGCTGTACGGCGCAAGAAAATCAGATGGCGTAGACAAATACGCGTTGCTTGCCGTAGCATTTCCAGTAACGTTTTTACGAAAAAACGGTAGCTCAATGTTTTTTAAAATTCGTTCTTCCGCTTCTTTTATAAACGTAGGTAAGTCTGCTACAAACGTTGTTTCAGACGTTTCGCAATAATCTTGTACGGTAGATTTTAATGTTGCTAGTGTAAAACTCATGTTATCACCACAGTTACCTGCCCTACTTGACCCGAACCTTTTACGGGTACAAATGGGAAATTATCGATTGTTGAAACACCTACTGAAACTACAAAAGGTTCTATGCGATCCGGGCGAGGGTTCTTTAAAGCTTGCGGGTCATCTATATGGCGTGTTGGAAACAATTGCGGTTGTTTTGGTTCAAACTCGTCAAACCCAACTAAATTGCCGTTCCACTCGCGTTTCATGCGATTGAGCTTGTATCGAAAACCAGAGCGATCTGATATTCCGTAAGCATTTTTTCCAGACGCAAAGCCAGACACGATTAAAGACCGTACTGGTATGAAGGAGGACTTATCTTAAAGGATGCCCTGTCGCGATCTTCTTCCATTGCACGAAGCATTTCTTCTTCATAAATAGCTTTAAGTGGTGCCATTAGTTGAGGACTACGCTTCATAGAAAGATAGTACGCAAGGCCCGCGGCCAAGCAAGGGTAAAACCTAAAAGGTATATCTACCGTGTTTGTAAAAGCATCCGCATCGTCTATTCGAGTTAGACGGTTAAATTTAATAACGTCCGTATTGTTGTCCGGAACCGGCCATATTTTTAGAACAGGACTTATTTGCCTATCTAAAAAGAATTGATTAGGGCGACCCGTTTGAGTTTTTGTTGGAATATTTAAAAACTCAGACCGACTAAGGCGTGTGATTTCAAAGTCCGTTCCGGTTCGAGTAACCACCGCAGAAAGCATATCTATTGTAGATTGCGTGTCCGATAAATCTTGAACCGCCGAAACAGTGGTTGTAGCGCCGCTTGTACCGCCCGTAATCGTTTCGTTAAGCGTAAACGAGCCTACTGGAATAGTAGTGGCAAAAGACGTGGTTGTAGGAGAGCTAGTTATAGAAGCAATAGCGCCGCTTGTACCGCCCGTAATCGTTTCGCCAACCGTGAAACTGCCGGTAGCCGCTACGGAAAGAGTTAACGAACCCGAGGGATACTCACTGATTCCTGCGGCAAGCGTGATGGTAGTTTGCTCTATGGTCCATTGATTTAAACCTCTGTTGGCCCAATCAGCAAACAATAAGTTCAAAGACCTTTTTGCGGTCCTTAGATCATAGCCCGTGCGTACTTCTTGACCACACCGCTCAAACGCTTCTTCAATATATTCAGCGACATCTATTTCAAAATTCTTACTGTTCGATATTGTCATTGTATAAATTATCAAATATTCGGTTAACGTCCAAACTATAGTCTAAATCAGATTTAGAGTAATGTATGTGCGCCGAAGGTTTAAAATCGGGGGCACCCGAGCCTGTTTCAAACCAAGCAGGGTGTGTGACCCGTACTCGGTTGTTTGGCAACGCTACGATATTGCCCGTCCATTGGCCTGCATCCAATAGCTGTAAAACATGCGATTGCTTATGCTGCGCCGGATCATCTGCTATTTCGCTTTCCGTATAATCCACAGTAAACAAATACTTTGCAGGGAACATTTCCCCGTTTATTTTAGCCATCCACGGAGACGGCGTTGCTCTATCTAAAACATACACCGAGTGATGATTAGAGGAACAGTCCCACGGCTGGGCATCGTGTACCGCCATCGGCTCCGGCCACTCTTCTAGCGGAATGTCCGCAACCAAAGCCGTTATCGGCATCCTAGCCCACATTGCACCGCCATGTACGGTATCTTCTTCTTCACCTTCTGCTTCAATTCCGGTGAAAATAATCTGAAAACTTAAACACCTACAAGGCATTGTAGTTACAGCAACCACCATTGCATGAAGAAACTCTCCATGAAACTGCTCATGGTTATGCGTAAATTCTTTTCTGACCCAGCACTTAAAATGAGGGATATTCGACGTTAAGTAAGACATGTTTTATTTGCTTACTTTGCCACCACTTCGATAACCCTTGGATTTCATCTTACCGCCTGCGGCCATGCCTTTAGACTTCATGGCACCGCCCATAGACTTCTTGGCTACCTTACCACCAGCCGCCATACCCTTGGGCTTCATCTTACCACCCGCAGCCATGCCTTTAGATTTCATGGCACCGCCCATAGACATACCTTTGGATTTAATTTTTGTTGTGCCTTTTTTCTTAGGGGCACCGTTGCCTAAATTAACTACCGACATATCGACCTCACAAATATTTGGTTACTTTTCGACGGCCTTCTAATACCGCACCGCATCCTTTTGCAATTTGTTGACGAACTTCGCCCCCATCCCGCATTCCTTTTACAGTAGCTTTCTTAGTATTGGAAACCACTGTCTTGCCTTTACTTCCGGCTTTTTTCTTTTTACGCGCTGTTGCTGCTCGTTCTGCTTTAGTCAAAGATCGTGCTTTGGCTTCTGGCAAGCAACGGTCTGGATTCTTTTTGTCTGGAGAAGTACCGCATTTTCCAACAATATTGCCTTCGGAGTCGATACGAACCCAGTTTTGGTCACGCCATTTCTTTAACTCACCCATTAGCTTTTCTTCTTACTGCCTTTGGCATAGTTAGGGTCTTTACAATACTTAGAAGCGGCCATGTTGGCATATGCCGAAGGGTATGTGTCGAAGGTTCTTTTTGCCCACGCTTTACCCGCAGGGCAAATCTTACTGCCCTTGCTTTTTTTAGACGCAGCGCCACCTTTACGGTAATACGTCAACCCTTTGGGCATGTCCCCGCGTGTCATTACCATGCTTTACAAGACCAATACCGGGCGCTAAATTTATCTTTGGCAGTATCGCAATTATGGCGTGCCCTAAAGTTAGAACGTCTAGCTGGTTGATCTTTCTTAATAGACATCTTGGGGTCCCCAAAACGTACTATCTTGATGTCACTACCTTTTTTAGCCAAAACCGCACTTTTCTTAGGTTTATTAGGCGTTCTTTTCGGCTTGTTAAAACCCGAAAAAGTTTCACCTCGATACTTTATACGGCCAGAAGGGGTCCGTGTAACGTCTTTAGTTGTCGCCATTTAATCACCTATGCTATGCGTGAAAAACAGTTAAGGTTAAAAAAGTTGATACGGTGTATTGCAAGTATATACCGTCAGTAAACAAAACCCCGTTTTCTGGGATAACTACGTCTCTAGTTGCTGTGGCAGATGCAACAGAACTTATTTTTAGTAGACTTGTACCGGCTGTTGAGGTGTTCAAAAAATCAACCGTTCCAGCAGTTGCAGTGCTTGTTAGATATGCACCTTTTAGCCTAGATCTACCGGCAAAAACAATATCTGAAGAGTCGCCACTGATACCAGCCTTGACGGTTCCCGCAGGATCTCCTACAGCGGTTATACTTGCAATCGTAAGGAAAAATGCCGCACTTGTAGCAACACCTGCGTTAGCACCCGTAAGGGATTCTGTCTGCGCAGTGCCATTAATGTCGGTTCCAACAATCGTAAACGATATGCCTGAGTCATTGCCGCCGGATGTGATGGTTAATTTTCTTGCGTTACTCAACGTGACAGAACCGCCACTTGCCAATGCTCCACCGATTACTAGCGCCGCATTATTCGCTACTTGCGCCGAAGCTGAAATGCCATCGTCATCTGCGGCAAGCGTATCTGCGGTAATGGTTACCGCAATTACATCGGACATACCCATAATCTTCTCCTAAAAAGAAGGGGCGTTGCCGCCCCTTAAAAGCTTACAACTAAGCATTGTATCCGAAGAATTCAATAAGGATCTTGCCTGCGGTGTAGTCTGCGTTAGTTGCCGCACCTGCTACCAAGTACATAAACTTACTGGCAGCCGGAGGGACCGGAATACCAAGAACAGAACCAGCGGCTAGGTCGCCAGAGTTCAACATTTGAACTTGATTAGTTAAAGATGTAATTGCAGCATCTTCAGCACCTGTTGATTCATCGGCATACCAAAGGTCGATGTCTGGATCGCCGCCAGCAGGAGTTTCTATGCATGTAAGCTTACCGCCTAGAATCGTGCCGTTTAAGGCTACGGTTGTAGTACCTATGTTGGAACTAGCAGTGCCCGCTTTACCAATGATGTCGCCGCTGCCAGAAGACGCTAGGCCAGTAAGATCCATAAGGATGCTTGTGTGCCACATGCCACCAGCTTGAGTAACAGTAGATGCATATATAGTGCCGGTTCCGGTAGTAATACCAGTGCCTGCTTCTGGGCCTGCATTTCCTGTGAGTGTTGTTACGCCAGTTACACCAAGGGTGCCGCCTATGGAGGCGTTAGTGCCGTAAGTAGAATTAGTAGTTACCGCGCCGGTTGTTGCGCTTTTGGTAATATCTGAAAAACCGTTCTCTGAGCGTACTGCTCCAGTAAAAGTTGTGTTCGCCATGATTATCTCCTGTCGTGGCTAGTGTCAGGCACGGAATGCACCTGTCAGGAATAAATTAAATATACACAAAAAGAAAAGGGGCAACAAGTGCCCCTTTCTTAATAGCTAGCTCAAAAGAACTAGGCTCCGGGTGTGCCGATAACGGAACGCCAATCAGATACGCCGAACGAATAACGTTCACGTGCCTTGAAGCGCATGTTACCTGTATCAAAGTCACCTTCCATCGCAGTTTTGATGGGAGTTCTTTGAAACAATTTAAAGCCACTTGGAGCGTCAGTCTTTATGAAGTATGCGTCTGTGTCCGTAAGGAAGTGGTTTACAACCGCTCCTTCTGGAAGCATTCCCATAGACTTCATAGCGTTGACATCGTTGTCAGCCGTACTTGATCGCAGTGTAGAGTTCATAACTCTTTCTGCAATAAATTGAAGCTCTTTAGGAATTACTAACTTCATTCCACGAACTGCAATCTTTAAGCCACGCTCATCGGTGAAGCCTGCGATATCAATTAGCATCTGCTCAAGAGATGTTTCGTTGAGATCGGCGGCTACGGCCAATACGTTTGACTGATCACCTGAGATTGACGGGTGATCTGCTGCACACAATGCCGAGCCGTCACCGATAGGCGACGCAGTGCTGAACGCATTGTTCAGTACGCTTGCTGCGCGGATTTGCTTGGTTTGTGACATAGATCGTGCCAATGCACGGGTGTAGCGTGCTGCCAGCTTGTCGTAAAGGTTATCTTCAATAGCTTCCTCAGTGATCGAAAAGGCTAGTGCAATAGTTTCATGTGAGTAGCGTGCAGTATAAGTCTCCTGCGCTTGGTCAAATGAAATTGAACCACCTTCAGATTTAACTGGGGCTGTACCAAAGCCAGAAAGCATCACTTCTTCTTCAAACGCTCTGTCCGAAGACTCTTCGTCAAAGATTTCAGAATGCTCTTGGTCGTATCGATCATACTCTAAGCCGAACAAAGCGTTTAGGCCGGGTTCAAGCTCTTTCGCCAGTTGGGCGCGTGTAATAGGCATTGAATTTCTCCTACCTTATATGCCAGTTGTAGTGGCTGTAGTTTGTGAATCGAATCTCGCATTCGGAGAGTTATAGTGTGCATTTAATCGCACAATCAAGCCAATCCCTGCTGAAGCAAAATCACTGTTAGCATCGTCATCAACGATACCCATGATTTTCAACGGCAGCGTAGCTGTAGTTGCGATTGTAGACACGCCTAACGCCGAGTTAGAGCGACCTGTGTCGGTTGAACCGGTTCGAGCAGAAGTGCCAAGACTAGCATTAGCGAATACTGCCGCCAGAGCAGTAGCTCTGTTGGTAATAGATGCGTCTGTAGCAACTTGGAAAGTTTGCATCGGATTATCTGCAACGAGTGCTTTGACAGGAAAATTCGTGTCAACGCTTACGCTGTTAGATCCGGGCCAATAGTTAATGAAAGTGGGCTTCTTAGTTACAGAATCCACATATTCAACACCAACTAATACACCGAGGGCTTGCGTAGTGCCACCATCGGTTGCGCCTGCTTGGGCAATTACCCCAGCAGCTAACGGAACAACGATGCCATATTGAAATATAGCGCCCGTGTTATCCGAAGCGATTTCGTATTGAGTTAGACCATTTGAATTTGCGGCTGCTCCTACTAGTCCAATAGGACGAAGCCCGTAAGCAGTTTCTTGATTTGCCATTTAATTGCTCCTAAAAGCGTTACTTACGAGGACCACCAAAAGTTACACGGGATTGACGTTCTGGTTTGTCAATCACCATAGTCGAGTGTGCATTTTCGCGAAGAATGTCCGTTTCAATCGCTTCGATCTGATCTGCGCTCTTCCGTTGGAAGTACTCAGTTCTTTCAGCCACGGTTTCTAACGGTATTCTTGCTAGCAACAATCCGCCTACACCAAACACGCCTTCATATTTCCCTGATTCTATAGTAGGTGCCTCAAAATCGGGATATTCATCGCGTCTGACTAGTTCATAGCCTTCTCTAATACGAGCAGAAATATTGGTGCGGTCTTCAAAACCACGCACTTCAGCACGTATCCAACGATGTTTATACCCTTCTGGCGCAGGGGGCGCGTCTAACTTAGACGGTGGACTCCAAGGCGTTCTTCTTGCCTTTGCAGCCCGTGATGATTTAGCGCGGGAAGTTCTCTTGATAGCTTCAATTTCATCATTTTGATTATCTGTCATTGTCCTTCCTTCACGTACTTAGCGTACTCTTCGAGTGGCACTCCCAATCTTTTTGCAATGGTAACTTGGCTCGGGGAGAGACGAACCTTTTTACCGCGTCCTGTTCCTTTAGAGCGAGATACTCCCGCTACAGTTTGTCCAGAACGATTTTGTCTTGTTACTTCTTCATCCGGAAACCGGTGAGGAAACGCATTTTTCATGCGAGAATCTAACGCATCATAGTAATCATTACTAGCTGGGTCAAATCCTTCTTCTTGAACTAATTTCTTATGCAAACCAAACGCCGCAAACGTCATTGCGTCATCTTCACCAAACCAATCGTTTTTAGAAGCCCATTCTTCGGCTTTTTGATCGGGTGCGGCTTGTCGAGGAGCAGGTTGGTATTGCTGTTGTTGCGCATATTCTTGTTGCTGCTGCGCTTGTTGCGCTTGAGCTTCTCTACTAGCTTTAGCTTGCGCATGTTTATCCGCGGCTAAAGTTAGCTGTGTAATTCTTTCTTGAGCCTGCATCTGGCGATCTGTATCGCCCACTTCAATAGCAGACTTTAACTCGTCTTTAGCTCTAGCCTGCTCCGAGCTAACTCGGTGCCCGTACTCATCTATGTAGCTACGGTCTAAAGTTTGAAGCCTTTGCTTAACATCCGTGTTTTCAGCTTGAATGTTTTGAGCATAGCGCAACGCCTCTTCACGCTCCCTTTCCGCTTCTTTAGCTCTTTTAGTAAGCTGGTTAATGCGTTTTTGAACTGAGTTACTGTATTTCTCATGTTCATCCTCGCTATCCGACTCTTGTACTACGGTTTCTGCACTAGAATCCTGAGAATTTGCCGAATCTTCTGCTTCTAAAATTACATCTTGAGCTTCTTCCGTAAACTCAAGGTCTACCTGTCCATCGTCTGCCTCATGGGCCTTTAACTTTTCACTCATCTGCATGTCCCTTAACTATGGTGTATATCGTTAGGATCAAGAATTGTGGCTAAAATCTCATCATCATTAAGAATTCTAACCTCGCTGCCAAAGACAGCGGCATCTTCCCCGTTCAAACGAAATCTAGAACCGGCGTAACGAGCAAAAATTACCCATTTTCGTTCTTCACACCACGGCCCGCGGGGGTACTTTTCTTTATCTTCGTAGGCATCTGGCCCAAGTTTAAGAATGTAACCGACATTTGTTTGAACAGCGTCTTCTTCTAAAGTCTTAGTATTTAACAAAATACCGCCTTTACTTCGTTTCGGTGCTCGAAACGGCATAATCAAAATCCGCCAACCTGTTGGTTGAGGAAGTCTTTCAATTGCACTTGCGGTAATCAAAGTGGGATCTAACACGCGCTCCTCTTCGGGAACGTATAGCTTGGATAAATCCAAGGGTTCTTTACTTTCAGACATCCATATCTTCCTGTTTGTCTAGCATTTCAGAAAGCTCTACAAGAACGTAATCACAATTACGGATTTCGCCCATGCACTCCCTGTAATGTTCCATATCTTTAACGCCACCCTCTGACATAAGTTCAGAGATCTGGCCCTTGCGATCAAGCAGCGTCTTACGAACAAACTGCACGATATCGATACCGTCCATGCTAATTATCCTTAATTATCTGACGATATCCGATATTGTCGCTTCTTTTATATGGGAAAGCAAACAAGCAATGCCTTTAACAGCTTGTGTAACGCCCGCCACGCTCCGCAGCACCCATGCCCCTCTTAGTGCCTCGGGTAATCTTACCCATCATGGTGTTGGGCGTTTTTTCTTCCTTTAACTGAGCGTATGGAATACTGCCTTGGCCTTTGATTTCTGCTTTGTTAACAGGCTTAGGCGGCTCTTGAATCGGCCCACCCATTGTTTTAACTACTCCGGTCATAAATCACCTTTTTGAGATTGTTGTTTTAAAAGTTCACGCTGCATACCCGCATCTATACGTGCGGCAGTCATGTTTTCTTGGCTTTGTAGCCGTTGCTGGAACTGAGCTTCTCTTTGAGCAAGCTTTTCACGGTCTAGTTGAAGTTGTTGTTGCTCCATAGCCATGTCATTTTGCTCTTGTTGAGATTTAAGCTGCAACTCTTGTTGTTTTAATTCAATCAACGGATCTGGTGCCTGCTCTTGCCCACCACCCTGTATCTGCTTTCCAAGCTCTACAAGCTGCTGAGTGCCTTGCGCTACAAATTGCGCCAACATAGCTTGATACTGCATATTCGTTGCAGGATCTTGCAACGCTACGTTGGGGTTTTGTTGAGCAAATTGCTGGTCCGCCTGCTCTTCTGCCTGCAACTGTATGTGGTTTAACAGGTGCTTTTGCATGGCTAGCTGCACATTCGGCATCTGAGACGCAGATCCACCCGTTATAAACAACAAGTGCGATTGCATGTGCGCCATGTGATTCTGACCCTTAAAAGCCTGTAAAGCCCCATTTTCAAGCGAATCTATGTTTTCTTGCGCCGGATCTTTAGGGGAAATGTCGTTTGGCGTGTCTGAGATCAATATCATGTCAGTGTTTTTAACGCCCAAGGCATCATAAACACGGCGATATACTTCCGGAATGTTGTGTATGTCCGGAGCCTGCATAGCCATTTGAAGCTCTGTCTGAGCCAAAGCAATACGCTGGCTTTGAGAAAAGATATTAGGGTCTGAAACAGGTAAAACATCTACCTTGTCATCAAAATCCGTTGCTTTTACGGTGGCTTCTGCACCCGGAACTTCATACGGATAAACCGGAGGCAAGCTTTCCTCCATTACCCGCGCTAAAATCTTAAACTCAGTCTTCATCGCATAATGCAAACGCTTGTGTATTGCGCTCATTACACGGCTACCCTGCTCCAATAACGCAACAGTAGTGCCGACAGCCGCGTTTTGATTGCCATCACCTACTTTCATGTCAGTAATGGTGGCAAACCGCTGTGCAGCGTCTACAACAAAGCCTAATAGCTGGTATAGCGTCTGATCCGGCCCTTTGAACGGTAACGGCATCAAGCTATCACGTATTTGACCACCCGGAGCGTCTACATCCCTAAATTCACCCGGCTGTAACGGAGTATCATCGTCCCTGATCCGCAGGCCGCGTGCTTTAAAGCCCGCAGGAAGGTTAGATAACGTACCCGCATCAATCAATTGCCGCAGTGCAGCAGTCGCGGTGCGCGATAAGCCGCCAATAGTGTGGATCAAGCCTAAGCCGTAGAAACCAAAGCCCGGAAGAAATTTGTAGTGTACAAAGTACTGAATCTTAGTAGTTAGCGGGTCTTCTTCCTGATAATTACGGCGAATAGCTAAAACTTTGTTGTTTTCTTCACTAATAGTGACGATATACGGCACTTTTATGCCTGTTTCTTCGCCATCTTCGTCTTTATGCTCATAGCCCGCTAGGTCTAAGTCCGCGTGAAACTCTAAAAGTGTGCAGTCGTAGTCCACATTAGAGGCGCTCATGCCGTCAATATAGTCTGTTTCTTCTGAAATACTGGTGGTGCCTTGCTGAGACGGTAAAACCGCAACGTCTCTATAGAAACCGCTTACCTGCTGCTTGCGCAAATCGTTTAAAGAAGTACGAACAACGTGTGTTACACACGGGCAAGTCAACAAATCCGTTGTTTCATACGGGACAACAAGGTATTCCGCCGGTACAAACTTGCTTACTGGACGGCCAAGCGTGTCATCAAAGTACACTTTCTTAAACGTACTGCCCGCCAAGGGCAGATTAAACAACATCTGGTCAAATTCTGGGGTGTACTCTTCCATTACATTAGTAATGTAGTAGTTCATAAAGTTTTTAACGCGAGAAGCCTGCTCTACTTTAGCGTGAGTCTGTGACCCGAGAACCGTGGTCCGTACAGGGCCGTCAGGGGGCAGTAGCTCGTTAAAAGCTTGTGCTTGAAACTGTACCGCCGCTTCGGCCAACACGGGGTGTGTGACACCCGTAGCACCTCTAAACGGCACGGTGCGGTCTTCGTACTTAAAGCCTAGTAGCTCTAAGCCGTTAGAATACGTCTCTTCCCAATCTTGGCGAGATGCCTTGTTCGAGGTGTACTGATCCATCAGGTCGTTCGACACTTCAGCAAGCTCGGAATCCGATAAAAACTCGGCCAAGTTGTCAAAAAAATCGTCTTCACGTTCTTTGTTACGCAGCGGATCAAAATCGAAAGTGACACCACCGTCTTCATCTTCGGTGATCTCAATGCCTTCAATACTTAAAGCACTGTTGGTTTCTAAACCGCTGGGCAGTGCTTCAACTTCTACGGCTAAAAGCTCTTCGTCTCCAAGCTCCATGCCTTCTCGTTCCATTAACGATACGGGAGGTCTGTTTTCATTTGCCATAAATATTTACTCTTGTTTACATCCCGCCACTAAAATTTATATCGCCAATGTCCGTATGCAAATCTTGCAAGCGGGGAAGGCCCATACGAAGTCGTTCAGCATTAATTTCTCGAAGTTCTGCGAGAGTATACCCATATCTATCGGCATAATCTTGCTCCGGATTGTACGCTTGTTGGTTAGACGATAAAGAGTCTAACGAAGCAAACGTAGTTCCTTGCGTAGTATCCGCAGTACTCGCAGTATCTTCGGTGTCTGTTTCGGCGGTTGAATCTTCAGAAGTTGTTCCTTCGGTGGCATCGATGTCACTTAACGTAAACTGGGGCATAGGTCTATAAATTTGCGGGACATACACGTTGTCGCTCATCACCTGATCTGGAGAATATTGATACTCCGTAGGGTTAATGACCATACCTTGAGTAGGCGCGTAACCGCCCGTTTGAGTTTTAATCACATCCGAGATGTCAAAATCAGGCCGAAGATCTTGCAAGTACTGATACTTTTTTGCTTCCGGTACATCAAAAACTTCCGGCGGAGTAAACAAAGTTGCAGGAGTATCTACCACCGTGGCCGCAGGAGGCGTGTAAACAGCTTCCTCTGGAGGCGCGGGCGGGTTGTAAACCGAAGGCGGTAAGGGTGTATTGTCAATCGGATTAACAATAGGCTGTGATGCGACTACCGGCGTAGTGGTTCCCGGTGTAGTGGTCGCCGGCGTAGTGGTTCCCGGTGTAGTGGTCGCCGGCGTAGTGGTCGCCGGCGTAGTGCTGACCGCTAAATCAGAAGTCAACGGATCGGCAGTTGCCGGTGCCGTAGATGCGGGAGTCACCACGGGGACACTTGTCACAGGGTTATCTTCAAAGTTATCCGTTTGTGAAACAGGGCCATCTTCATACGCAGGCGTAATTGATACCGGACTTGTATTAGCGGTGACCGGCGGAGTAGTGGTGACCAAATCCAACGGCGCATCTGCTACTGGATCGCCAACATAAATAAAATCATTTGCTCCCGTAAGCACCTGCCCGCTTTCTCCCCCAATCCCAAGATACTCATACCCTTCCGGAGGGTTCAACGGGTCAGAGAAATCTAAAGAAGGATCTAAGCGAGGATTATAATTTGCTACCGGACCACCGGGAGCAAAACTCTGGACAGGTGTTCCACGTGAAACATTACCGGCTCCCGCTAGAGGACCCGTGCTGTATTTATTCAACAGGTTCGTTAAACCCTGCGTAACTCTAGGTTTGTTCATAGGGGACACCATACCACCTTGATTAAATCTTTGTACCGCGCCGCCTTGGGCACGACCTACTTTTGCTTTTAGAATAGCCTTACGAGCTTCGGGCGTAATCCGCAAGCCGCGAACCGAGATGTGCGCTTGCTCTCTGTTGGCGGTGTTGTACAACTCTTCGTTTATATAAGCTTCTTCGCCAATCTGCCTGTCTAGTTGATCAATCATCAACGGTTTACCACGGTCATTTTCTAACGGCAAAGAAATCTCATCGTCGTAATCCATCCCGTATTTTTTAGCCATTTTCTTTAGCAACGCGGGTATTTTTTTATCGTATACGTCGATGTATCCTTGCTTGGTAGGCCCTGCGTTATACATACTGTGTGGAACAAACCCCGGTGGCACTGCAAACGTGTCAAAACCCTCTTCGGCTGCGGCCAACAACATACGTTCTACGGATAGATTTAACCAATCGCTTCGGTGAGGAAGAGCTACGCCCTCTGATTTAAGCTTATCTTTGTCGCGTTTCTGTGGTTTAAAAGCTTCTGATTGAAACTCTTCCGCAAGAAAAACTTTGTTGTCATCAACATCTACTCTAGATGTAACGCGGTTATGCGCAAAAGTGTTTATCTTCCCCTCTTTGGGGTTTTCTCTATCGAAATGCTGTTCTATAAAAAAATCCGTGTCGCCTTCCTTGGGCAAAGATCTAAAAACAAACGTTCGAGCGGTGTCTCGCCCTTTTCCGGGCAATAAAAAAGTGCGGTAAGATTTAGAACCATCCAAGACTTCAATATCTACCGGACGATCTTGCCGTTCAAATACCGCTAAAACCTCTTCTTTAGTTAACGTGCCTTTCTTTCTAGTTGAGGATTCAAACAACCCTTCTGGCTCGTTATTGCCGGGTAATGTTTCAAAACCGGCTTGATCTTCGTCGAATAGTTGTCGTAGCCGCTGCTCTTCTAGTTTTAGCTCTTCTTGCAGGTTTAGCAGCTTCAAAGACTCTTCTTTAATGCCTAAAAGATCTTTTTGGTTTTGTTTTCGGATGTCGGCCATCCACTGCTCCGGAGTGCCTCTTTCTCGTTTAACATTGGTAATAGCCACCGGAATTTTAGCAACAAACGGCTTTTCAGGATCGTAAACAGGGGTTCCTTGCCTTGCCGCTTCTTCCGTGCGTTGCCGTAAGTTTGTGTCACCCCTATCTAAAGCGTCATAAAAACCTCTATCGCCGTACAAAAGAGAACTTCCAAGTTCTTCGTCCATTACGTCTTGCCGCATTTTTTCGGACTGAGCGGTAGCTCTTACCGGGTCTAACATCTCCAGCGCGGCTTTTTCACTACGCATAAGATAGTCTCTATTACGACCACCTCGAATAGCCAACTCCGCCGCAGCATCTTGCTCCATACGAGCCGCTCCGGGGTATAGACGTTCTTCTGACTGTACGTCTTGTAAAGACACCGTTGCGGTTGCTTGTTCTTTCGCAATGCTGTTTTGATTTCTCCAAAAAGTTTTGTTTGGAGCTTTAAGGGTATCTGCCATGCCTTCTAACAGGGAAACGGCGTTGGATACGTCTTCCGCAGTAAATTCAGCGTCCGCAGGTACGTTAAACGAGCCGGGTTCCGAAGACTGCGCTCCGCGAATTCTATCAACAATGCTTGGTTTATCGCCAAATTTTGATCTAAGTTGATTTGCAGCCTTCGTCAACTTTGCTGCGCTTACAGCGCCTAGCTGCCCGGAGGACCCATAGCGTATAAACTCTTGCGATGAAAGTTTAAGTGCATCCTTCGGCAACTCGTCTGCAACTTTTCTACCCACATAATGACGATTAGCTATGGTTGAGGGTACGTTTTCATACAAATACGCATTAACCAGCGAATTTGAAACAGTGCTCAAAGAGTTTTCAACTCCTCTCTGGACAAGGCGTTCTTGACGGCTAGCATCCGGACTTGCCGGAGCTATATTCTGTGTTTGTTCCGCTTGCAGCGCGTCTCGTTGCTTTTGCAACTCGTCAAAATAGGCTTTTATTTCGGATTCTGTGGTTAGACCCCTGTCTCGCATGGCAACTATTGCCGGTGTAGTTGATGAAAGAACATAATCATCTGTGGGTCTTGGTGTAGCAAAGCCTTCTCGAAGCTGAATAGTTTCTTGAATAGTTTTTGCTAAATTTTCTTTTAGTCCTTTATATTTATATTCGCTTACTTTTTCGACTTCCGTAGCATCTCCTCGCGGCATTTCTGACTCTGCCTCAAAATAAAAAGTATTCGTGTCTGGGTCATAAAAATTATTGTTTCCCCCAAAGCGAGGTTTTTTGCCTACTTTTTCAGCCGCCGCGTCATATTCCGCGACATTCGGGTCCCGCCTTGCGCCCAATCTAGGACTAAGCACTACCAAGGCATTCGCAAGAGTTGGATAGTTTTTTTCTAAACCCGGAAAATAAATGACAGCAGATAAAGGAACTTTATAAGGCTTCCCGTCTCTATCGGCCAAGCCATCTTTGATTTCTTTACTTATTGCAAAAAAATTGTCTCTAATTTTAAAATCGCCCAAAAACTTGCGCGGTTGATTGTCTATGCCTAAAAATACGCCCGTTTCGGCAGAAGCTAAATTAGGTGGCTGCTGCTCTTCAAAACGCATCCGCTCATATTCCGCGACATCTGCGCCAATCTCTACGCCCGTGCGACCACCAAATACGCCGAACGAAGTGCCTTCCGGTACAGAAGAAAAAGCCCTCGCCGCAGGAAACATAGCAAGCCCTTCGGCAAACTGACCGGGGCGAGTAATGTTGCCTTCAGCATCTTGCGTAGTGATGTTGCCACGGGCAACGTTCCGCCCGCCACCAATGACGCTTTCAACCATTGATTTAGGTAAACCGGGTAATGCACCAATGCCTTGACTTACCTTTTCGCGGGCCTCGGCTTGTTCGCCAGCATCCCCAAACAATAACTTGTTGCCAAACTTTAAGCCGCCACTAATCGAATCGACAATGGGCGGCGCTGCTAGCCGTGGGTTTGCATACCTACCCGGCGTATAGCTGGTGCGAAGTAATTCTGGATTACCCATGTCCGCAGGGTTTTGGAAAGCTTCTGGGATCTGAGTATAGGTGGACTCTGGCTCCCTAACTACGTCCGTTTCAAGCGGTACAAGAGGGCTTACCAGCGTTTTAAGTAGGTTTTCGTCGGCTTCTGGTATGCCTCGGACGGTCTTCGGGCCATAATTTTCCGGCGGCACTTGGTTTACCGCGCCAAAAAGCTCGGCATCCGCATCCTGACCCGCCAACGCTTCTTCAAGCATTCGTTGACGTGCCAATATCTCAGCCGGGGTTAAATCTGCCCGTTCAGCCATAGTACGCTCCAGCGTTAATATTCACGTATTCGTCGCCTTCTTCCCAATCATCCGTAGGCAACTGTACAAAATTTCCCTGCCGATAGCGCATCAAAGCCTGAGTAGTACTATCAACCAAATCATCGTGGGTCCCGTTAGGAAAAGCTGCGCATTCTTCAATAACTTCATGCGCCCACGACTCATCCGGTGCCCATATCATACCAGCTTCAAATAAAGGTGAAATACTGTGGACCCTAGAAAGCTTGTCATTTCCACGACTTGGCGTGAAATTTACCACAGGAATGCCAACTTGTCGCAATTCCTGCGTCAAAGGGGTCCCTGATGCCTTCGCCTCAACAATAACCGTCTCAGGCTCCCAATACTTGTACTGCTCCATAGCAATTTCTTTTAACTCAGGAAAATCCCACCGGCCCTTCTTCGCATCCAACAATATTAAATGCGCCGCACCACCTATCTCCTCCGGATAAAATACACCCCAAGTAGTAATAGCACTATAGTCCGCCGTCTCCCGCTTACTAAACGCCGTATCATAACTCTGAATTACATACTGCAAATTAGGAATATGATCCTTCTCCCACACGTTCCACCACTCACGCTTCAAGATAGCCAACGTCTCAGACGTGGGGTTCTGCTGATACTGCGCGTTCCACTGATAAGCAGGGATAGATGCCTTAACCGACTCCAACTCCTCCTTCTTCCAAAACTCAGGCCAACAAGGCTCACCAGACTCAAATATAGCCGGTAACTCAACTACCTCCCACTGATCAGCAAAAGGGTCTTTAGTCATTTGACGGATCAAATTGCCCGTCATGTCCTTTTCCGACCACCGCGTCTGAATCAAAACAATAGCGCCACCCGGCTGGAGACGCTGCCGGGGACCCGCCGTGTACCACTCCCATGCATTCTCAAACCCACTGGCAGACATCGCCGTCTGCTCCGAGTGCGGGTCATCAATAATGATTAAATCACCGCCGCGGCCCGCGAGGTTCGATCCAACGCCCACGGCGTAATACATGCCGCCAGCCTTCGTGTCCCACCGACCAGAGGCTTTACTGTCCGCAGATAGCTTCGTATCTTCAAAAACTTCCTTGTACTCCTCAGTTTCAACCAAGTTTTTAACCTTACGGCCAAAGTTCACAGCAAGTTCGGTGGTGTGTGTCGCTTGTATGATCTTCATTGACGGCTTGCGTCCAATCATCCACGCAGGAAACAAGTAAGAACCAAACTCAGACTTCGTGTGTCGCGGTGGCATGTTGATGATCAAGCGTTTTAAAGACCCGTCCGCGATCTTTTCTAGCTTCTCTGCGATCAAATGATGGTGCGTACCAGCGATGAACTCGGGCCACATAGCTCTTACAAATGGTAAAAATTCATTGTGGCAAGTTTCTACCTTCTCAAGCTGCTTTAAACGCAGTTCTAAGCGTAGTTTTTGGATGTCGGCATCTGTTTGGGTATCTAGGTTCAAAGGGGTCCCTAAGCGTTATTTTGGGACAATATAGCACTTTTTTAAGTCAGTTAAAGCCATTTGTTTGAGAACTGTGTTGTTTGTATGAAACCTGCTCTTACACCCGCTCGGTGGCGCGTGGCCGCGGGCGGCGCGGATCGGCGCAGGATAAACCGCCAAGATCCGCGGATTAGCCTCTATTGGCTGGGGGACCCGAACGGCGCGGCACGGATCGCGCGGCGCGGATCGCGGTGCGCGGCGCGGGAAGGATCGACGCAGAGCGCGGCCAACGGTGCGCGGTACGTTTGGCGCGGCACGCGGGCGGCAGACCGCGGGCGGTTACACTGTTAAAAGCCAAGCAAAAAAAAGGCCCACACAATGGCGGGCCTGATCAAGTAGAGGGCGGCTAGTATTCCTGCACGTAACTCGCAACGTTTAAGATGTACAACTCGAGCGCATCGCAGAGAATGCCGTAGTTTTCTAAAGAGCTGCCGGTTGCGAATTCCCTCATGCCTTCTCGCAAGTCTAGCGATTGAGTAGCGCAAGCGTGCGAGTGATCGACGCGGTACTGCCCCGATCCGGAATAGCCGTCTAGTTCACAGTAAAGGCGAACAGTCGGACCGCCACCCGCTAAAAGAATTTCGCACTCCACGCCACTGTCGGAGATATCCCAGCCGGTAAAATCGCTAGACCATGCGCTACGGTATTGAACGTCATAATAGAACGGTGTCCAATCAAAATTGGCCCCATCATCCGGAGCGTTAGAGTATTGCTCAACTGCGTGGCAGATCTCAGCAACGCAGCCCCATGCGGTACGCGCACTGCTATCGCTGCCTAATTCACATAGATGGAGACATTGCCGGCGAACGGCTGCCAATGTTGGCTGTTTGCGTTGGACTATTTCGGTTAAAGCTTCGAGGTTTTCCATTTTTCGTTATCCTTCGTTATTGATTCGCGCCAGCAAGTGTTGGCGTTTGGCGAGTATAACCCCAAACGCTGGGCAAAAAAAAGGCCCACACAATGGCGGGCCTGATCAAGCAGCGGGCGGCTGCTACATATGCGCATGGCCGTCAGGTTCGATTCCGATATAACCGCACGGGACCGGACATATAACAGCATCGCCGTATGTCTCCGGCATAACGTCACGCTCCACCCAATCAACAAAGCTTAGATTAGCGAATGGTCCGGTTGTCTTATCGCGGACGTGGCGCTCGAATACTTGCACCAGTTTGCGGTCCTGATCTGGCGTAATGATCTTACTCAATTCGGCTAATTTCATTTTCTAACACTCCAGTTCAATGTCGGCTTGGATAGTGATTGACCCGTTTCGGATCATATCGCGAACGACATCTTCTACCTGATCGCTATCAGGTGTTGACTCGATATCCCCATCGGCGCTCATTTGCTGGACAATGTCGCGAACGCTATCCTTATCTTGAAAACCGAACACGGAAAAATCAAAGTTTTCTATTTCGTGGCGGATCGCGGCGGAAAGGGCATCATTCAATGACGGGACCGTGGCCGCATTTTCTAAATTAGCAACCTGTTCCTGCAACCGTCTAATGGCCACGGCTGCGCTTTTTATATCCAAGCCAGTCAACTCAAAGCCGGCATCGATTTGGTCAGCCGCTAATTTATCTAAATAATCTACATCAATCATATTTCGTGTTCCTATGTTAGCGCCGATATGGCGTGGTCAGAGTATAAGGGCATTCGCATATATAAAACAATAGGCACAAAAAAGCCGGCATTACGCCGGCTTAGATGGTTAAAAGTTTAAGTTACGCGGCGCGTGCAATTGTCTCCCATTGATTGCGAGGCAGATCTAGAACAGCGCGGCCAGTTTGATACCAGCTATCCACATCATCAGGCTTTGCCACGTGCGCAACGGCAGTGACCGCGTTAACAATAGTGGCGCGGGAAATCGGTTTGTTGCGATAGCCATCTTGCTGCAAGGTATTTAAAAGTCCGGTCATCAAATCGTCGGCGCTCTTTTTGGGAAGTTTTAAAACTTGGATTGTGGCGTTAACCGCAGCACTAGCACTACCCTCGATTATGTCGCCATGGGCTGCCCGCATTAATTCCACGTGCGCATCAAACGATTCACGGCTACTGAATGCCGCCACAACGTCCCGCAGTTTTAACTCCAAAGCTTTATTGTCCGCATTTTTCGCTTCGTCGGTTAACAAGGCCCATTGATCACCACCACGCGCACTAGTAACGTGCGTATGCCTAGACTTATTTTCGGTAGTGCAGCCATTTAGGCACCATAACGTCCAAGCCAATTGGGATACTTCAACACTTCCCAACCCTACTTCACTATTCCGGAGCAATATGCCGTTCGCCATCGTATCGCCAATAGCCGGCTCCGCAATTTGGTTTGCCGATTTAAGGCGCATATACAAATGGCTATCGGTAACCGTGCCATTCACTATTTGCCAATCGCTGTCAGAATGGATCAATTGGGGCAATGCACTTTGCACTAAGTCCAGATTATCGAAAGTTTTAAACTTATCGCTAACTAGCGCCCGCAATATTGGCCGTTCGCCTGACAAGGTGCGCAGCATTTTGTTTTTAGGTTCATTGACCAATATCTTATTTAGCAGCGCGTCGAATTCTGGCGCATAGCTGTCATTGTCCCGCAAACGTCTAGCGGTTCGCACGTCGATATCACAATTATTAGCCAATTGAGAAAAGGCTACATCATTAGTGGCAAAGCTTTGCGTAGGCACGCCACGATCCGCTTCGAGCACTACGTTGGTATTCCCCTCGATTGTGCGCACTTGGATATTGTTGGTGCTGGTGACGTAGTCGGCTTTTCTAGAGGCTTGATCTGCTACCTTTTCAAGAATAGCTTGCAGCGTGCCGGATTGGTTTTCTAGTTTAGTATCTAACATATCTATCTCACTTTGATCGGGCGCGGCAACCCGTTAATTGAACCGCATGGGAATATTCGCATATGTAAAGAAAGCGTGCAACCCAGTTTTTAAAAGTTTAATCAGGCAGCAATGCGCACTATTTCGTTCGTATCCACTACAAAGCCATTATCGGCTTGGACTAGCGTGCGTTTTTCTTTTAGCCCAATGACTACGCGGCCAGCAAAAACGTTATCCAAATCGCTAGCGTCACCATTAACTACTGGCCGGTCTAAAAAGTACTGCGGCATAGGCCCGCGGAAAACAACGACTAACGGCACATCCGTTTTTAAAGCTATGGCTACTTGCTTGGCGTATTGAGCACGACCACTGTAACTGAACATCAAACTGTAGTTGGATGGCGTGTTGCCTAGCCTAGCGGCCAGTTTCGTATAGTCATAAAAGAATAGATTCGGGAAGGCTTGGGGTATGCCGTGCTTTTCCCATTGGATATCAGAGAAAACGTTAAGCCGGACCACGCCTTGCACCCCTTGCTTGGCGCATAACTTATCGAAATTGCCCAGTTCTCTTTTTAAAGTTTCAATGAACAGTGCTGTATCGCGCTCGTAAAAATCGGCTTTCGCTTTGCGGGCCTTGTTAACACCCTTAAATATCAGGGCGCGGCCAGAATTAGATATGCAGCCTTCCATACAGCCCGCGGCTTTTGCGCCGGCACATAGTCGGTTATTGGGGTACAGGCTTAGGCTAGCCAATCGGATAGCCTTAAATTGTTCGGGAAATAGGTCAGCAAGTGCTTGCTGTTCTGATTTGTTGAAAGCGTTAAAGCCTTTTTGCGTTTTACTTACTTTGGTATTCGTCGCTCGAGTATCTAATAGTTTCATCGTGAACATCCGTTGTTATAGGTGTACGCGAATCATCGTATATATCGGGGTAGGTAGCAAGGCCCAAAGCCTTTTTTCTTTCTAGCGTGTACGCCTTCCAGTACGCGGTTATCTCTCTATAGGCTTGTAAGTTTTCTTTATCCCTTGCGGCGATTCTAGATTCCCGTGAGTTGGGATCTTCTGCGGGAGCGGGACCAAGTACTTTGCTTAACAAAAACAGCACTTTATTTTTCCTTTTGTAAGTGAGGAACGAACGCTAACACCACCACAACGCGCACTGTCAATACAGTAATAGGTAAATAGTTATGTTTCTAAAACTTTTAAAAAGTCCGGCCAGATAACCGGCTTAGTAAATCGGTAGTGCGGTTCAAGCTTTACGCCTTGCTCGAACAGGTCCATTGCTTGGTCGGCACGATAAAGCAGTACATCATCATTCTTTTTGACAAGTACCCATGAGTTCGCGCCACGATGGCGAACGCAGAAAGCTATTTGATGCGGGGAAAGCAAAACTTTGTTGCCTTTCGCAACTTTTAATTCGATCAGGTGAAAGTTTTTATTTCGATCCAGTAGCAGCAAGTCGGGCGTGCCTAACGCACTGGTGTTTTCAATGCGGGTGCAAAAAGTATTAGTGCTCGACAGCCCCGCCCGTATCGATTTCCAGAAGTTCGCTTCGGTCTGGTTCGACATCGATTACCTTCTCGCCTAGCTGGCGCTTGAGTTCTTCTAAGGCTTTCTTTACTTCCGCCTTGCTCATTTGATCAATAGAGCCTGTACGGATCTCGCTTTTACTAACGTAGATATCGCCTTGCGCCAATCCACGCGCCTTTTCGGCTTGAACAGCAGCAGAGTAGGCACCGGCTGCAATCGCATCGTCACGGATTTTTTGAAGGTCGCGGATGTGCCGGCTGTAAGTGACTTCATACTTTTCGGCCAGTTCCGCACGCCTAGCTTTTAAAGCTTTAACAATGTGGGGAGACTTGCGAGGGTTCAGCATTTCGTATGCTCGGGTGTGGGCACCCTTCACACTAAAGCCGGCTTCCGCCGCCAGATCGCGCAAAGTATCTTGCCCTTCTCTCGTAGCCACCAATTCAACAAACTTAGCCTGTTTGCCGGTTAAACGAGTTTCTTCGCTAACCCGTGGTCGGCCCCGTGTTTCTACTTTCAGTTCTTGTTTTGCCATGCGGCTAATCTTATACCATCTAAAAAACCGTTTCTATATACAACTATTTACCAAAACAAAAATAAAAATAAAAAAAGTTCCGGAAAACTCCTATGCTAAAACGGACATTTACATTGTGTAACAGCGTTTGTGATAGCGGTACGCCAACGGTACGCCGGAAAGCCTTCTGCGACAAGGGGTGTACCACCGTACCGCCTGTACCGGCATTTTTCATTTTATTTTTTTATAAAAAACTATTTGGGC
>UEXM01001204.1_pt1 | contig 22919 bp, 29 predicted proteins | sample 1796661 | NCBI WGS metagenome assembly UEXM01 (sample SAMEA4772469, study PRJEB27181) | metagenome | reverse complement strand
GATGAGAATGGTGTATCAGGTGGTCCTATAACACAGTCGGCAACAGTCACTGTTAATGGATATTGGAGTATAGTATGAGTTCACAATTAAATGTAGACACCATTGTAGATAAAGCAGGTAGTGGTGGGTCAAATGTTAAGATGGCTAATACCTCAACCTATGTATCTGATGGTGGTGCAGTCACACAGAATACTGTGCAAGGAATAGCAAAGGCTTGGGTTGCATTTACAGGCACTGGCACTATAAGTACTAATGATAGCTTTAATACTTCAGGTGTTACTGATAATGGTACAGGAGATTATACTCCTGCATGGACTAACGCTTTTAATGGTGCAAATGACTATGCCTTTGGTGGTTTTGCACAAGGAGATAGTGGGGGTGGTCTCAGAGGAGTATGTGGAAAAGGTACTTCTGCCACAGGAAACAGACAAGTGGATGTTAGTAATTCCGGAGGTTCTGCGATTGATGTTGCTCAAGTTCAAGTAATTGCACAAGGAGATTTAGCATAATGGCATCACAATTAAAAGTAGATACACTCACAGGTGTAACCACAGCAGGTTCTATACTTGTTACAGGTGAAGGCAATAGTACAACAACTAATCTGCAACAAGGGTTAAATAAAGTTTGGGTTAACCTAGATGGTGCAGGTACATTTAATGAATCTGGAGATAGTTTTAATGTGACCTCTTTAAGTGATGGAGGAACTGGAGATTATGTAGTAACTTTTAGTAATGCTATGTCAAACGCTCTTTATTGTTATACATTTGGTTCATTCACAGATGATAACAATTCTAATAATTTAGCAGTAAAGAATGACACAGCACCAACAACTACAGTATTAAGAATACAGGGTGCTAATTCTTCTGGTAACGCAGATGACGCAAATCAAGCGTGTGCTACAGTAAATGGAGACCTCGCATAATGGCTAGTATATTAAGAGTAAACACATTAACAGATGCAAGTAGTAATAATTCAACACCTATGGCTACTGTTAATCAGGGAACAGCAAAGTTTTGGGTTAAATGGAACGGAACAGGTACAGTAGCAACAAGTGACAGTTTTAATTCTAGTGGAATAACAGATAATGGAACAGGCTTAACTACATTTGGATTCTCTACAAATATGGGTAATGTAAATTATAGTCTTGCAACTACAAATTCCTCTGTTGAAGCTAACAATTCACAAACTAATTTTAATACTGCTACGACTTCAACTATTAAAATGGAAACTAGAAGTGGTACAGCTGCTGATGCTCTTACAGATACATCACAGAATTTTGGACAAATCAACGGAGACTCAGCATGACCAAAGCAGCAGAATTAGCAAAGATGGGTGAAGTCCTAACCAATGGACAGATTGGTGGGCGAAGGAATATTATCATCAATGGTGCAATGCAAGTGGCACAGAGGGCAACTAGTGTTACTGGATTAGGTGCTGCTTCTGGCTATTTTACATTAGATAGATTTACTATGGTAGAAGGTGATGCTTCAGCAGGAAGATTTACTATGTCACAATCTGCTGTTACAGATTTAGATGGATTTTCAAATGCTTTAAAAATAGATTGTACTACAGCAGATACTTCTATTGCAGCAGGAGAAGTATTAATTATTAGACAACATATAGAAGGTTTAAATTGCCAACAGCTAAAAGCATCTAGCACTTCTACAAATGCCTTTACTTTATCCTTTTATGCAAAATCAAATGCTAGTAGAGTTATAGCTTCAGAATTAAGACTTAGTAGTGGCACAAATAGACAGGCTGTTAAAGTACACACAATAGGTACATCATGGGCAAGATATACTTTTACTGTTGCTGCAGCATCTAGCACAGAAATAGACAATGATAACACAACTGGATTACAAGCAAATTTTTTTATTCATGGAGGTTCTACATTTACAGGGGGAACTGTAAGTGCTACTCTTGAATCAGATACTCCTGCCAATAGAGCAGCAGGTATAGGAAGCATATTTGCATCAACAGATAACACACTAGAAATTACAGGAGTCCAACTAGAAGTAGGCTCACAAGCCACACCATTTGAGCATAGGTCATTTGGGGAAGAACTAAGATTGTGTCAAAGGTATTTTAACATTGAAAAAGATGGCACAGGGGGAACTTTTAAAAGATATGCTCATGGTGGTGCACACACCACAACACAGGGTTCGTGTACTGTACCTTTATCTACCCCATTACGTGATGTTCCTAGTATAGTTTTAAGTGGTAACGTCAATACTTTTTTAGCTCATAGTGCAGGGGGTACAGATGCTTTGACTAGTTTAATTATAGCAACGGATTCTGATGGAGGAACTTTTAACAATCAAATAGAAATAACACCAGTGGTAAGTTCAGGATTAGTTGCAGGAGAAGCAGTAGCTATTATATCTAATAATAGTACTTCTACTTCTATAGCATTTGATGCAGAACTATAGAGGAATAAAATGGCAATAGAAAATGCAAAATACATGAAAGATGTAATAAGTAATAAAGTATGTGCTGTAAATTGTATGTGGGATGGTCAGTATATGTCTATACCTATAAATACTAACAACAGACATTATGTAGAAATAATGAAACAAGTTGATGATGGCACACTCACAATAGAGGATGCCGACTAACATGGACAGCATAGACCCAATGTTATTTTGGAACATAATCCTGACTATGGTTGTACTACCATTCGGTTGGGCATTTAACAAGATGTTCCAAGAGGTCAAACGCATACAGATACTCTTGAACAAGACACGTGAGGACTATGCACGTAAGGATGATGTGAAAGATGATATGCACAATCTTATGGATGCACTCAAAAGATTAGAAGATAAGTTGGATAAGATATTGATTGGAAATAGATAATGGCAATGTTTAAAGGCTTCAAGCCACAAGGGATGCAAAAGATAGCTAGTCGCATGGGATATGCAGGTCGCATGGAAGAGTTTGACAGCTATCTACAACAGAATCCTGATAAACAACGTGAGATGATTACATATCAAGAGAAAGCACAGGAGATGGCTCGTGGTGGCTCTGTAGTTAAGATGGCTAATGGTGGTCAGACAACTACACCTATAACTCCTAAAGCTACAGGTCAAACTATTGGTCAAACAACAATTCAAAGAATGTATCAACCCGGAGTTCCTCAAGGTGGTGTAACAGTCGCTAGTGGAATACCCCAAGATGCAAGTCAAAATGTACAAGCAGGTATGGGTACAGTTACAGGTAGTGTAGCAGTACCGACTGCTTTAGCTACTACTGCACAAGCTAGTCCTACACAGGAAAAACAAGCACAGACAATGCAGGCACAAACTGCCGCACCTGCTGTAGATTCAGCATTAAGTGCTACTCAAGCTGCTCAAGTAAATGAAGATGACCCTAGAGCTAAAGTTACGGCAGCTCAACAGACAGCATCAAGTGTTGGTAGTTTAACGGCTGCTCAAGGTAATGCTACATTAATAGATAATCCTGTACAAAGACAAGTACAATCAGGTGAATTAATTAGTGGTGGTGTAGCTAATGCTCAAACAGCTTCCACATATGCAGAACAGATACAGGCTGCTACAGCTACACCTTCTGCACAAGCAACAGTACAAGGACAGTTAGCACAGCTTACTGCAAACTTTGATGCAAGCAATCCACCTGCATGGGCAGCAGGAACATTACGTGGTATTGAAGCACAGATGGCGGCTAGAGGTTTAGGTGCATCTAGCATGGCAGGTCAGGCACTTATACAGGGTGCACTAGAATCTGCATTACCTATAGCACAAGCTGATGCTAGTATACAGGCACAATTTGAGACACAGAACTTATCTAACAGACAACAAAGAGCTATGCTTGCCGCACAGCAAAGAGCACAGTTTATAGGTCAGGAATTTGACCAAGCATTTCAAGCAAGAGTTGCTAATGCATCTAAAATAGGTGATATAGCTAACCAAAACTTTACTGCTGAACAACAAGTACAATTAGAAAATAGTAGACTAACTAATACAGCTAACTTAGAAAACTTAAATAATAATCAAGCTCTTGTAATAGCACAGGCTTCTGCTTTAGCTAATATGGATTTATCTAACTTAAACAACAGACAACAGGCTGCTGTACAAAATGCACAGTCTTTTTTGCAGTCTGATATGGCTAATTTAACTAATCAACAACAGACAGAAATGTTTAAGGCACAACAAAGAATACAATCTATGTTTACAGACCAAGCTGCTACAAATGCTAGTAGGCAGTTTAATGCTACAAGTCAACAACAAACTGACCAATTCTTTTCTAACTTAGCATCACAAGTTGCACAGTTTAATGCATCACAGTCTAATGCTCAAGCACAATATAATGCAGGTCAAGTGAATACTATAGAAAGATTTAACTCTGAATTAAATAATCAACGTGACCAATTTAATGCACAAAATCAACTAGTTATAGCACAGAACAATGCACAATGGCGAAGAGAGTTAGCTACAGCAGATACTGCCGCAGTTAATCGTGCCAACGAATTAAATGCTAATGCTATATTGGATATAGGTAATCAAGCATATAATAACTTGTGGACATACTATGGTGATACAATGGAATGGGCATGGACATCTGCTGAAAACTCACAGGATAGAGTAGCAGATATGGCTATAGCACAGTTAGATGCAGAGACACGTAAACAAGTACAGGCAGAACAATCAGGCTCACAGACAGGACAAGCTGTGGGTGGTTTAGTTGGTACTGTTCTAGGAGCAGGTATACAACATGGTTTTGGTAATCTATTCTGTTGGGTAGCACGTGAAGTGTATGGTAAGAATGACCCAAGATGGTTTGTATTTCGTATGTGGGTTAAGTTTGATGCACCTGAATGGTTTCAGAAACTATATGGTACATATGGTAAAAAATATGCAACATTCATTGCAGATAAACCTGTATTAAAAAGTATAACTAAATATTTAATGGACTTTGTAGTAGAGAAGAAAAGGAGTGCAGTATATGAGAGGGTTTAATCCTGCTATTGTAGCACACATGAATCTAGACCTTAATCAAATTATAGGTGATGAAAAGAAGCCTACTAAATCAGCAGGTCTATTAGCACCTAAGAAATCTATGATGAATAAAGAACAGAGTAAAATTGATAATCCTTTGTATCGTGTAGCTAATCATGTAAAAATATTACGTGACAAAAGAAACGAGTTAAAAGATGCTTAAAGAACAAACCTTTGATGCACCTATCCCGGGAATGTCTATGACACATGAGTTGGGTGCTAGACCTTGGCAGTCTCCCCCTAAATATTCAACAGTAGATGATGCAATAGAATATTACTTGGAAAGAATGTCATCAGAAGAATTTTTAGACCAATTAACTGATGTAATGGAAATGGGTGTTCCTGTAACAAGTATTGCTAATACAATGCAACTAGGCAACGTTATGGAAGGTGTTCATAGTGTAGATGTAGGTATGTTAGTATTACCTGTGTTAGTAGAGATGATGATGCTTGTAGGAGATAGTGCAGGCATAAAGTATGACAGTGGCTTGAGTAAAGAAGCTCCAATGAATGAAAAACGCACAAGGAATACACTTGTAGCTAAAACAGCACGTAAGTTACAAATGCAACTAAATGAACAAGAAGGTAAAGAAGATAAACCTATGGTAGATGAACCCATAGAAATGGAAGAAGATATGCCTGAAGAACAACCTAAAGGCTTGATGGGTAGGAGAAAATAAATGGCGGCAGGTTTTAATATTGGCTCTTTCATAGGGGGTCTATCTAAAAGTCTTGACGAAAGATTAAAAGATGATATGAGAAGAACTGCTGAACGTTCAGACAGGGTAAGAGAGTATCATGTAACTAGAGCTAGTCGTAAAGAAGAAAGATTTGAAGAAGACCAAAGAGAGCTAGAAGAGACACTTTCTAACTTAGCATCCTTTATGAGTAAAGCAGGAGTTGATATACCTGAAGGCATGACTAAAGCTGACTTTGCTGCCCAATTATATTCAGGAGCAGGTGGTACACTAAGTAGTGGCAAGCAGTTAGTCAGCGATTTAAGAACACATATATCTAAAGCAGGTGATATGAAGGGTCTAATCAATCAAGCAAACCTTGTTACTGGTGGTAAGGGTATGGGAGACTACATTAATAACTTTGTAAGAAGACCATCAACAATGATTAAAGTTCCTGAGAATCTTAGGGGTGGTGTAGGTTTCCTTAAAAAGGCAGATATTACTAAGGGTTTACAATCTGAAATGGATGCACAATTTGGTGCAACTAAACAAGCAGATAAATTTGATGTAGCTGGATTAAGTCTTGATAGGTCAAAGATGGTTGATGCTAAAGAATATTCATTAAGCATGGAAACAGCAAAATTAGGCAATGAACAAGCCAAAGCTAATTTAAATAAAACATTAAGAGAAAATACTATGTTAGGCTCTATTGATAAACAACAAGTAAATAAAGATTATAACAGAGTTTTAGCTGATGGTATAAAAGCAGCAGGTATAGCAGTTAGTTTAAGTGCTGATGGAACTCCTCAATTTGATATAAAAACAGGTACGGAACAGTATAAAGACGTTCAGAAAGTATACGCAGATGCTTTACAAAATGTTACTGAAAATGCATTAAGAACAAATGCATTAAGTATGCCGGGCATGAAGTCTACTTTAAAAACGTTAGGACAAAGTGACTACTTAGTTCCTATAGATACTGTAAAAAATAAAATTGACCCTTCACAATTTATAATTGGTAAAATATATAATACTACTTCAGGTAAAGGACCTATTATCTGGACAGGTAGTATGGATACTTCTATATACTTAACAGGCATTAAGTAAATGGCAGGATTGAGTACTTCAGACTTTTATCAAGCAGAGAAGGTTGATGAAGAAGAAACTACTAACACTGGTTTAAGTGCATCTGACTTTTATCAGGCAGACAAAGATGATGCCGAAGTAGTTTCTAGTCAAGATTCTAATGCCTTGTCAAATAAAGACTTTTATCAAGAGGGAGATGTATATGTTCCCCCTGCACCTGCTACAGTACAAGACTTAGGTTACGTACCCACAGAAGAACGTTTAGCAGATATACGTGAAACTCCCCCTCCTCCCACATCAATAAAAGCATTAGAACAAGACGATGAACTTGTTGCTGACATATTGCAGTATCGTAAAGATAGATATGGTCAAGCACTAGATGCTAAATCAGATAATCTACTATTTGGTAAACTATTCGGTGGTCAAGAATTAACAAATGAAAATGTCATTGATGATTTCATGGACAATTATAGATTTATAAGTGGTAACTCTTTAGATGCTGCTACCGAAGTGTCTTGGTTAAAGAGCTTACAAGAAAAAGAAATAGAAGCTAGTGAATTAGGAACAAAAGAAGGTATTCAAAAAGCTAATCAGTATGCTGAACAACGAGAAAGAGCATTACGTTTATATCAAAGAGCAGATAGTGTAAGAAATATATATGACTCTAAAAGATATGAGGGTATGAACGCACTAGATACTATATCAGATATAGCAGATAACGTAGGTGGAAATGTGTTGGCTGCATTATCTGACCCTTTAACTGCCCTTACAGCAGGTATTGGTAGAGCAGTAACAGGTAGTTCAAGAGCACTAGGAGTATCTCCATTTAAACAAGCACTAAAAGCAGCAGGCATAACTTTTGGTATTGAGGCGGCAGGTGCCGCAGTAACTGATATTATGGTGCAGGGTGCTGAAGTTGAGATGGGTGCTAAGAAAGAAATAGATTATGGTAGAACTGTAACAGTTGCAGGTATTGGTGGACTAACTGCTGGAACTATATCAGGTATTGGTAAGTATAATGCAGAGAAGAAAATATCTATAGCTACTCGTGGTGAACTTGATGAAGCATGGAAGCAAGTACGAGAAGAACAAACAGAGTCTGCACTAAAAAAGAATTTAGAACTTGGTGTACAATCGGATGATATAAGAGAAAATTTAGCAAAGGGTATAACAAATATTTATGGTGATAAAGCCATATTAAGATATAAGAAAGGTCCTAAGAAGGGCAAGATTAAGGGAATTGATTCAGAGGTAATTAAGCAGTCAGATAAGGCTAAAGGTTTCTTTAAGAACATGAACTTAGATGAAGATGTAATTGAACCCACTATTAGCTTTGACATATTTGAAAGAACTACTGCCGCTGTATCTGAAATAGTTGCAGGATTAAAAGACAAAACACTTAAACTTGTGGATGAGCCTGAAGTAATAGGAGATAATGTAACATTAAAATCCTTGACTGCTCCACTCCAAGCAAAAGAACGTGTCAGTGAGAGACTGCTTAACATAACTAGTAATATGTCTGAAGAGAGTCTAGACCAAATGACTAGTATTATGGGTAAGTATGGTGTCACTAGAAGAGAGATAGCTGCGGCTTTGTTTACAGATGCTAGTATGGCAGGTAAAACTCTAGGTAATTTAAGTGCTCTACAGAAAAATTTTACTAAAGCTGCTAGAAGAAAAACAAGTGGTGAAGTGGCTGAACAAGTTGAAGCAGAGACAACGGATAGACTCGGCACTACATTACGAAAGCTAGAAGATATTAGAAGATTAACATTAGTTAGTGGTGTTGCTACTGCTACACGTAATACACTGTCACAGACAATAAGGTCAGGTGTTGATACTCTTGTATATGCATTTGAATCAGGTATTAATCCTAATAAAAAGTTTGGTTTTAAAAACACTATTGCACAGTTAAAACATACCTACAGCAATCAAGAAGATGCAGCTAATATAGCACAGTTTATGCTAGATGCTTTTCCTGAACAAAAAACAAGATACTTTAATCAATATTCAGAAGTTAAGAACATTTTAAATAAAAAAAATCCTTCTCAGTCTGCACTAGCTGATAAGCAGAGTAAACTAAGTGAGGGTACAAATACTGTATTAGATAAGTGGGAAAGTGGTATTACTACACTAAACTACTTTAACCGTTTACAAGAAGCTATATATCGTAATGGTGCATTTACCACCTCTATTCAACGTCAATTATTTAATAGAAATATTGACATGGTAGATGTTTTAAAGTCAGGAAGGCTTACAGAGAATATAGATGAGAACATGATAGCTAAAGCTGTTGATGATGCCTTAGAGTTTACGTATGCGTCACAACCAAAGTTTTCTTTATTTAGACAGGCTAATAACTTTATTGTTAAATCAGGTTTAACATTAGCTATTCCTTTTCCTAGATTTATGTTTAAAGCCATAGAGATGACTTATAATTACAACATTACAGGTGCAGGTACTGCTTTATTTAGAATGGGTGCATCTAAGTTTAAAGGGCAACAAATCAGTGATGGTATGTATAGACAGTTAGCTGAAGGTATTGCAGGTGGTATGCCTTTAATAGCACTAGGCTATTTACTACGTGACCCTGATGGTGGCAATGCAGGTTCTGAATGGTACAACTTAAAAGATGGTAAGGGTAATGAGTTTGATGCTAGACCATTCTTTCCTATAACACCATACTTGTTAATAGGTGAGATGATACACAGAGGATTTAATCCTAAGTTAGTAAATGACTTTGGCAGTAAAAGAAATATATCTGAAATGATTGAGGGTTTTACAGGAACTAACTTTAGAGGTAAAGGTCCTATATCTTTAATGACAGAAGACTTACTTAGTAGTTCAACTGACCCACTAGAAATGCAGGACACGTACAACAATTTAGGTAGATATTTAGGCGAAGCTATAAGTGGCTATGGTCAACCTTTTTATCAAATAGCTGACTTTGCTGCGGCTCCTCAACAATTAGGTATAGGGGATGGATACCAAAGACAAAGAGATTATAACTCAGAGCCTAAAAAAAGAGATGGCATTGAGTCCTTTTTTCTTGGTGTATTTAAACCATTTAAGTCTAGATTAAGTAGGGTAGGTGAATCTGTAGGCTTTGACCAAGATGATATTCCGTTTAAGGAAGACCCACGGTTTGAGGAAGTTCCTGAAAGAATATTACCATTTATGAAAATAATGTTTGGTGCTACTTTAAACAGAGTACCACCTGACTATGTACAAAGACTAAATCAGTTGGGTTTTACCTACAGAGATTTTATGTCTAGGACTAGTTCTAGTACTGTAGATAAATATACTAATAAAGAGATGGGCGAAGCCATGAACAAAGAAATGCCTGAAGTATTAGCTACTGCCTTAGAAGATAAGGCAAGTGCTGATGAAACAGCTTCACGTGTTAGAGATTACATTAAAGTTATGAAGCAGATGATTAGAGCAGAGATGAAGACAGGCACAGAAGATGCCGCTTTATCTGGTCTTATAACTAGATTTAGAGGTAACTATGAAGTTACTAAGAGAGCAGCCTTGAAAGAGTTTAAAATTAAAGAAGGAAGAGAGCCTAACTTTTTTGATGCAAAAGATGTAGATTATCTACTTGCTTTGACAGGCTCTAAATCCATATATTCTAAACAGAGATAGTTATCTATTATCACCTGAACCTTGTAATGTTCCACGTTCTTTTCTACCGTGTAACTTCTTCAAGTTCTCCTGCATAATAGTATTCAAGGGAACTCCCACTTCCTTTGCCATCATAGCACAATACCAAAGTACATCACCTATCTCTGATGCTATGGCAATCTTCTTCATTTCAAAGCCTTCCACATCTTCCCCATCACGTATAAGTTTTTTTACTTTGCCTGATACTTCTCCTGCTTCACTAGTCAAGCCTAGAGCTAAATACTCTAAGGCTTTTTCTTTTGGAAAGATAGCTGTCTGCCCTGCTAAATTTTCGTACAAGTCAGGAGTTATAACTTCGTTTATAAATAACTTATCCTGCATGTATTTCCTCGCTTCTTCTTCTAGCTTCATCTTTCTTGACCCTTTCTAATCTTTGTAAGAAGGAGAGATTAAATCCTCTCTCCCATTCTCTTGACTGCATAGTGTTAGAGTTATAAGGATTAACTACCTTACCCCTCTTAAAGTCAGACATACCCTTACTAAATTGTATTTTTAAGGGTGCATCATACTTACTTAGATTTGGGTTGCGTTTTCTGCTCTTCAATGGCTTCATCTTGTCTCCTTTCAAAAAATCTTACTAAGTTATTTAATTTACCATTCTCATGTTCTAGTAATGATAATTCTTTTTCTATAGTCTCTACGATAGTAGGATGGTCTCCTATACCTACAGGATTAGTCATCATAGCTTCTATATTAGCTATATGACCATTTATCTGTCCTGATATCTTACTCTTTAGTGCTTGTAGTATCATCTCTCTCATTTACTTCTCCTTTTCGGTTTTAAGTGTAATAACTCTCGTATGTGTAACTTTCTTCCTCTAAAGAACACTATTAAATTTATTGTCGTATTGATGGAAATGGCTATAAGTAACCACCACTGCCACCACAGTATTTCAGAAGATTCTAACATTAACTAGCCTGTATGTCAACCATCTCACACGCATCTGCTGTGCAAGCTAGTTCCCTTCCACCACTAGTAGTATCTTCCTTCTCATAGTCTGCTAACTTAGACCAATCAATAGAAGCAGGCATTTGTTTGTATGCTTGCTCATACTCTCCACCTGTTATATCCTGATAAGGTGCTTGAGCATATGTATGGTCACTGAAGGGCAGGAAAGATATACCTGATACTTCATCAAAGTTATCATATACCCATGCTCCAACTCTCATCCACTCATCTTCTTTAACAGACACAGTGACAGAAGGTTTATGCTCACACCAATGTCTTTGAAACATAAGCCAATACTCTAGCTGTTCTATGGCAGACATCTCTGTCCTAGTAGTAGCACCTGATGGTGATTTCATAGGAAAGCTAAATACTGTTGTGCTGTCAGGCTTCATAACACATGGCTCACTTGGTATGCCACTGTCTTTCATAAACTGTGTGAGTGGGTCTTTGTTATCACCACGTACAGTCCTAATGTAGTAGTCATTATGTCTAGCATGAATACCTGAAGCACTGTCAACTAATTGACTAACTGTACCACTAGGTTTGACACAAGTTATAGCAGTTGACTGTGGTATGCCTAAGTCTTTAGCCATTTTCTTATTAGTTTCTACTGCTACATCTCTCAGTATTTGTAATATTTCTTCATTCCATATAGGACAATCAAGAATACCTGTAAGTGATACTCCTAGTAGTCTTTCTTCTTCTGTATTGTCTTTCCATACCTTACGTAGATATTTAAAGTTAGTAAGAGTAGACTGAAATGTACCAAGTACAGTAGCCATACGTACCTTTTCTTTTAAGGATACTAAGTCATCTGTGGCTCTGCATACTACCTCTGTAAGATTACAGAACTGATATGGTCTAAGTATAATCTCTGAACATGGATTACAACCAAAATAATAATTAGCATCTCGTCTACCATTCTCAAGTGCTTTTACTTTGGCGGCTTGTCTATTAAATATACCACGTTCTCCTGACTTAGATTCATATAATGATGTCCACTCACGCATGAATGTACCCATCTCAGGCTTACCCTTAAATGCTACAGAGTTATTAGCTAGTGCTCGTTGCCCTTCATTCTCCCACCACTGACCTGACTTGGCATGTCTCATTTGGTCATCACCTAAGTTAGATAATGAGATAAGAGCAGAACGTCTTACTCCACCTACAACTACGACTTCACCTATCTTGCACATCAAGTCGTGACACTCAATAGGAAACAATCTTCTACCTTTAGCACCCTTGAACTTCTGTATACAGAAATGAAATAACTCTACTAATGGTGCAGGTCCAGATGCTCTACCACCAAATGTTTTTAGTCTTGCACCTGCTGGTCTAACCTGTGATACATCCCAAGTAGGAACTTGTCCTACGTATAGCATAGCAATAAGTTCTCTCAATGCCTTTGCCCATCCGGGTCTGCTGTCACCCACGGTTATGATAGTAGTGCTGTCTTCAAAGTGCTCATTGACTATGGGTAGCTTGTCTACATTCTCACGTTCAACAGAGAAGCCGACACCTGTGCCACACATAAGTATATACATACACTCATCAAATGAACGTGGACTATCTACAGGTATATAGCTACAGTTATATCCACCTACGTGACATCTATCTAGTGCAGGTCCTGCTGTCATTAAGGCTCTCATACTAGGCATTACACCTAGAGACATTATCTGCGTGGACATCTTTTCTTTTAAGGCTTTAGATATAGTGTAACCATGATTCTTTTCTAAATGGTCTTCCATGTAATTAAAGTATCTGTCTACAGTCTCACCCCAATTCTCTCTTCTTTGTTCATCATCTTTCCATCTTGCATAGCGAGAGAGTGCTATAAAATTTTGATAGTCTGTTGGTAAGTAATTATTTATCATCTTTATTCTCCTGTATAGTTCTCATATTTTTAATATTAATCCCACCTATATCATATATAAATTCGGTAATACTTGTTTCTATTTCTTCAGATACATTTTCATCAGCAGGTACAGGGTATTCATCCTCATCTACTTCAAGGGTAAGCATGACTTTAACTTTTATCATTATATACCTCAATTAATTTATTAAGATACCATTGTGCTTTCTTTAAGTCTTCTACACCATTTTTATATCTGTATCTCCATAGATATTTAACTATATTACCTTGTAGATAATAGTCAAATCCCTTAGTTAACATGGCTTCTAGAGCATCTATAGTTTCAATACCTGCTTTGTTATAATGTGCAGGACTATTGACCATATCTAAATTATCAGACTGCATATCTGCTTGTTGTTTTTTCATTTTCATGTACTCCATATGTCTCATCAATGTTTTGTCTCAGGTTTAAAGTTTATTCTAATTACGTTATCCTCAATCTTTTCGACTTTGGAACTATTAGTTATATCATGTGTGTATTCTTTGTCAAGTTTATTTACAACATAATCGTTCATTGTCTCTCTTAATCTAATATCTTTTTCCATTAAGGGTATTACAGATGAAATCATTTTACATATATGCATTACTTGGTAATAATCATCATCAGACATATCATTCTGTGGAGATGTTATAATTACTACGTCTATTTCTCCTGTCCAATCACTATTTGAGTTTAGTAGGGGTCTAACTCGTATGGTAAAGTCTTCAGGTCTTGTTTTAAATTCATCCATTCATTTTCTCCTTTTTATTTTTGTACCACTAAACTTTATAAAATTAGGGTGTTTGTTTTTGCCTTTTTCCTTTAGCCAATCTTCAGGTATTATCCTGTCATAGTATCGGAAGCCGTATTTAATGCACCACTCTGCGTATGTAGATTTCGCACCTTTGCTTAGTTTACTTCGACTGTTTGTAAATACAAATCTAATATCTAGCTTTGGATGTTGCTTCTTAATGCACAAGTGTTTTCTTCTATCTGTTGTTAAAAACCTTCCCTTTGTTTCTATTATTATACCATTTTTTAATATAAAGTCAGGGGTATAAGTGCGATAAGCTAAGTCTTCCCATTCTATCTTAATGCTTTCGTAATCATACTTATACTTTATTGTATCAAGAGCCATAGAAATTTTAAACTCTAGTCCACTCCTATACCCATGCTTTATAGCATCTCTTCTTACTTTATGAGGAGACACTTACTATGCTTTCATTTCAATATAAGCAACAGTCTTAGGTGACTTTGCTTGAGACATAACTGCTGGAAGTTCTTTCAAACCTTTCCAACAATCAAATCTGTATGAACAAAATGTACAATGTTTATTTAATACTTTATTGCCTGTTTCTTTACCACGAAATGTTTCCATCTCAGGCTCAAAACAACGTTTAAAAGTATTGTTTTCTACTGTATCAATAGTGTTCTCTATATTATGTATCTCTTCTTTTAAGTTGAGACCTGTAGCAGGTACATATTTAAAATCACCATTAGCTTTATTAACTACCCACCAACCACCTACTTTTTTACCTGATGCTTTTGCATACCCTGCTAGTTGTGCTACGTATCCAAAACCATCCATTTCTTTTAGGCTAGTATAAGAATCAAACTTATTATTATAAGACCATTGTGAAGAGGACTTAATATCATCAACACTACCATCAATAATAATATCATATGTTCCTTTAATACTTGCGTTAGGTAAGTCAAGGGTGACTTCTTTTGAATCTTCATATTTGACTCCTGCTTCTTTTAGTAAGCCTTTAAATACAGCTTCTACTATATCCCCTAACATCATATTCATAATGAATGTGGTGGGGAAGGGTAAAGCTACTTCAGGCTTATTCTTATCATACCATAATTGGCATGTAGGTCTGCCTAAATTAGACATACGTAAACGAAAGTCACCCCTTTTGTTACCCCCACCAAACTGTCTTCGCAGGGCATCCATAACGTCAGTACCTACTTGTTGAATCACTTCTTCAGACATAGTAGAGTTACCTTTTACAGCATCAGACATATACTGATGTACTGCGATTTCAGCAGGATGATTCATTAGGCTACTTCTTCTTCGATTTCTATATCGACAAAATCATCAGTAGTATCCATATCTTCATCAGACAATCCTTTATTTGTCTTCTCTTGCCATGCATTAGCGATATAGGTATTATAGTTATCTATCCAAAGCATAAAGTCTGAAAACATAGCTTGGTCAGCATCCGTAAGAGTTATACTATTAGTTATATCAAGAGACACAACAGGTAGATAAAACACATTACCACTAGGTAGCTTACGTTCTTGCGTGTTAGCAGTAATTAAATGCTGTATAGGTAATCTCTTATGTTTAGCTAAGTCTGTAAAAGGTTTTCCTACATCCTTAAAGGCATCACGATTATCTATTTCCCAAATAAATGGAGATACATCTACAGTAACATCTTCTCCCTTTTCATTAACAGGGGAAAGCATTTCTACAGTTCCTAATATTACACGAACTCTTTTTATCTGCTTAATAAGTTCTTGTGTCTTTTCAGGTAATGCTTTAAAGTCTTCTATGTATCCTGCTGGTTTACCACAGTTAAGAGTACCCTTATTATCTTTTAAGTCTATATTAAGATTGTCTGCCATTATAGTTTTGACATACTCATTAGGTTGGTCATTGAAACCCTTAATGAATCTTTTATACATAAACCTTTGTAGGAAAGGTCTAATCTTTATGGACTTAGAATAGTAAGTCGCAGTATCAGGTACTTCTAGTTTATATGTGCCACCCTCGACAACTTCCATATTAACTGTCTTGCCCTTGACTTCTGCTTCACCCATAATAGCTGAGTGATTTATTTTTAGTCTAGGTAACGTACTACTCTTTTGTTTAGCAGTAGTTCCCTCATTTGCGATACCCATAGCTTTTGCCATTGCAGCATAGTTACTTGTATCAATAGTAGTTAGTTCTGTCATATTTACTTTCTCCTTTTTTATAAAGTCTATAAGTTATATCAGCTTACGTCTTTCGTGTCAAGCCAATTATTACCTATTTTTGATTCTAATAATAGTGGAACATTAAACTCTATACCCCACTTATTATTAACTAAACTAGGCAGATTTCTGTTTGTAGTATTTATAGCTTCCAAAACTGCCCTCTCTTCTTCAGGATGTACGTCAATTACAATACTATCGTGTACTGTATTTACCACACAACTCTTCATGGTGTCAAGTAATTTATCAATATAAAGTAATGCTAAAGGTACTATATCTGCTGTAGCAAATGACTGCACAGGGTAATTCTTTATCTGTGTAAAGTTAGACACCCTACCATGTTTGTTCTTGTACACATTAGGAAAAGAAAACTCTCTACCTGATGGTGTTCTTATAGCCTTGCTAGTCATAGCTTCTTTAGCCAATCTGGAGTGCCATAGTGCAACCCCTTCGTATTTTTTTGTGAACTGCTCATAATATTTTGCTTCAGCAGACGTTCTCCCAAATCCTGTTGCTCCATAGAGGGGTGCAAAGGTATGAGCTTTTGCTTCTTGCCTAGTAGTCTTCTGACCTGATTCTGTAATGACAGAAGCAGTGTATGCGTGTACATCAAAGCCATCTTTAATCTCCTTCATAGCTGTTTTATCTTGTGATAGGTAAGCGGCAGTGCGAAACTCTAACTGTGCAAAGTCAGCTTCAAGTATCTTTCCACCTTCCCAACGTGATACAAACACTCTTTTAACAGGGAATGTACCACCTCTAGGCATGTTCTGCATATTAGGGTCAGCACCACTAAACCTGCCTGTCGCTGTCCTATGTTGTAACAATCTTACGTGTAGCTTTCTATCTTTCTTCGTATGTATTTTAATACCTTCAATGAAAGAAGATAAGTAAGTATCTACTGCACTAAGTCTTCTAACCTTATACAGAAAGTCTACAGCATCTGTCATGTTCTTACCACGAGCTGCCCTTTCTAAAGTCTCTAAGTTTTGTTTAGATGTAGAGAAACCATTAGCACTTGCCCACTTAGGACTAGGGGGTCTAAATCTTAGACCTGCAACAGCGTCAGTCTTTTGGAATACATAACCCTCTCCATTACAGGTCTTGCACCTACTAGGATTAGCATATGGATTACCATCTACTTTCATCTTATATATCTCACCCTTACCATCACACTCACTACACCTTACTGCACGTGTTTTATGAACAACATTAGTTCCTTGTATAATTAAGTTTCTAAAGTTTACATCAGTCATGTATGGGTCTATAGAGTTTGCCCATTCTGTTTTGTCAATAACTTTTCTACCATAGATAACCCAAGATAGCTGTTCAGGACTATTTAAATTAATAGGTGTATCTCCCATTAGATTAGCTACATGTAATTGTAAATCTGTATTTAACTTTCTCCTCTCATCTTCAAACTCTTTCTTAACTGCATCTAGTGCTTCCATGTTTACAGAGAAGCCTCTAAGATATATACGTGCTAGACAGCAGGCTACATCATTAGTAAGAAGTACAGTATCCATAAGACATGCATCACTAGGACTATTTAACCTTGCATATATTCTGTCAGATAACTCTTTAGTTGCATGTAAGTCAGCACTAAGATAATCACTTAGTTCAGCATGGGGTATATCTCTAGTCGTATAACCCTCACTGAAATACTTTTTAAGTGTACCTTCTTTTTGTGTATCTAACTCATACTTCTCTGCACATGCTTCAAGAGACAGTGGTCGTTTCTGCCCACGTTGTAGTACATACTCTCCTAACATTGTATCAAAGACTGAACCATTGTATTTGAAACCTGACTCCCACAACCACACTAAATCATATGCTATATTGTGACCTATTAAAATAGTAGCATCATCTAATGCTTTTTGCACAATCTCGTGACCATTTGGTGTAGGGTCTGCTTCACTGTGGTCAAACGTTACTATTGTTTCTTCTCCATTGGCAGTAAGTAATCCAACCATAACTAGTGAATTAGTTTCTTCAAAAGGGTCTAAGTGTAACTTACCATCTCTCTCTATTACTGTGTTCTCTACATCTACTATTAATCGCATCTCAACTCCTCTATTATATGTTTTGCATTTTCTATAGGCATCTTAAACCATTCTCCTGCACATTGTCCAGCTATTTGTTTAGCTTTTTTGTGTGCTTCTGATTCTGCCTTTCTTCTATCTTTTACAATCACGGATGTTTCTATCTTATAGTCTCTCAAAGGACTAGATGTTTGATATGCATTACACCTATCTTCTGCATCAATAGCCATACCTATTTTTACCCAACCTTCCCAAGCAGGATTCGTAATAGCATATACATAACCATCTTTTATTTTACTATATGATTTAATTGAATAATCAAACAACTGTCTTGCTTTTCTTTTGAGGTAATTTTGTCTTCCTATAATTCCATCACATGTCCTGCATTTGTATTGTTTTTGTTTAATATTTCCTACTGCCCAATTCTCCTCTGTCAGTTTAATCTTACAGAATCTACACTCCAAACTCATACTACATACCTCGCTGTTCTATATTCGAGTTGGCATCTTACACGACCATGCCACCCTGTTAGTTTGTTCTTGACTACATTAATATGTCTCTCGGTATCTTCTTCTTGTCCTTCTACTGTTGTAGTAGGATTCTTAGCTATTAAAATCATAAGGTCGGCTTCGGCTGCCTTACCTGTACGACTGCCTTCCATCATAGATTGATTCAGTTCAATTCTACCCTCTGCATCTGCACTCAACTGTGACATATAAAACATAGCACACTCATGCTGTTTAGCTATCTGTCGAGCATATATTGCATTTGCTTTCAAGGCTTCGTCTGCTCTAGCAAACCCACTTGTAGTAGCAAACTTATCTCCCATATCTAATAGAACTAGGTCAGGTTTGTATGACTTGCAGACACTCTCAACCCAAGACATATCACGACCTGTTGCATCTTTTATCTTGATACGTTCTTTAACAGGTGCATATAAATCTCTCGCCCTGCTAGGATTCTTTCTAATCTCTTGCATTGTCATACCTGTGGCCGCTGTCAAGTACCTAGCACCAACTCTATGTGCAGATTCCTCATTACATAGGATGATACAGTTAGCACCCTGATGGGCAAACCCACTAGGACTAGCAATTAAACTAGCATGGAAAGATGTCTTACCTGTGTTAGGTCTAGCACCTATCTCAATCAAGTGTCCTGCATTGATACCCTCTATAACTCTAGTGAGAGTTGGTATATTAAAACTCCAACGTGCTTCCATATCATTCTTCTCTAGTAGTGTATCCATATCTATATCATCCCATTGTATGTTTAAGTTAGGTGTGAAGTCATCTCCGTATTTTTCTAGTAGACTACGTAATGGTTCAAGACTACTCTTGTCTCCATTCACATAATCAAATCCTAGATTAGCAATGTCCTCACCAATAACTTGTTGGAACAGCTTTGATAGTACCTCTTGTGCTATATCTGTGCCCATAGCTTGTTCTTTCTTTATCCTGTTAAACAAACTTGAGTACACAGACTTTTGTGCTGTGGTGAATGTAGGATTAGCTGTCATAAATAATGCTTCTATTTCATCAGGTGTAACTGACCTGCTGTATCTCTCCATCGCTTTATCTATTGATTGCTTTATCTTTCTTGTGTCTTTACTGAACAACCTATCAGGGCATTTAGCACCTCTATGTTCATCATAAAACTCTTTGTCCATTAGACTTCTTATTAGTGATAATTCCATGTGTTTACTCCTTTGGGGTTAGGCTTGTTAAATTTAACATATCTATTGAATTGCGATATTTTAAATCATCTTTTAATTTTAATACTTTTATATTATCTACGTATCCTCTCAATTCTTTAGCAAAAGACAGTGTTTTAGGTAGGGCATCAGGGTCTAGTGCTATAATTGCTGTTGAGAATTGTGAGAGATAACTTTTATGCGATTCTGAGAGTGATGTACCCAACACAGCTACCCCAACTAATACATCATTACCTACAAGTGTCGCACTCACACAATCCTCAACAACTACTGCGACCTTACCACAACCAAAGGCATAAGGCAAGGCACTTTTTCCATATCGTTTCCACTTTGGCAGTTTATTTTGTAAAGACCTACCTGTAGCATCAACAATTTCATCATTATGTTTTACAACAAACACAATTCTATCTTCTTTTACATCATACATTAGATGTTTATTATCTATACCATAATAACTTTTTCCTGCATACGGAATAATGTAATCAGGTAATCTAAAACTTTCTTCAACAAATTCTTTGACTCCACCGAAACTAGTTCGTATGTCATCTGCTGATAAGTGTACACGAGTACCACCCTTTACATTGCAAGAAGCCTTGTAACAGTTCCATACAAGACTACCCATATTATTAGTAACAGTAAATGTGTTACGACTACCACAATTAGGACATGTAGTTCTCTTTGTAACTCCATTACTAATATTCATATCACTTACAATGTTATATATATTATTCATGTACTATACACTTTCTTTGTCGGCATTTGTTATGCTTGTACCATGCTTTTTTCGTTCTGTCAATGCAAAATTTGCACTCATTAAAGTATTTTTCATGTAAGGCTTAACACTATTAGGGTTAGAGTGCCCTGTTACTGACATAATTTGCCCTATTCCTACTCCTGCATCAACCATTTCTGTTGTACCTGTTCGTCTAAGGTCAGATAATCTTAATTCATCTGATAAACCTGCCTGTTGCATAAGTTTTCTAGCAAAAACAGGTAATTTGTGTAAAGAATATGGTCTGTATTCACCCTTAATCGCTTTTGGTCGAGGTGCTACATACTTTTGAAAGCCAAAGTCTTGGTTTTGTTGTTGTAACATTTCAAATAAGTCATTCTCAATGGGTAAATATACGTCTGCTTTACGTTTTGATTGCTCTATGTGTACAGTTTGTTTATCAAAGTCTATAGTAGACCATTCTAATAGCCTCATATCTCCTAATCTTTGACACCAAGCATATGCCATATGTCCAATTAAACCTAAATTACGTGTGTTAAAATCGCTGTAGGCAGTATCTAAAAACTTTTGTACATCTTCCTTAGTCCATACTACCTTTCTCCTCTCAGAGACTCTCTTACGGACAGTAGCGAAAGGATTAAGAGTACATAGTTCTTCTCTCACACCATGATTAAACACAACTCGTGTTACAGACATAACATGATTCGCCATTGGCACACCTTTTTCACACCAAATGTTATATGCAGTTTTTGCATAACGTGTGGGTAACTTGGTGTAATCATATTTACATAATGACTTACCATCTATTTTTGTATCAAGCATTACGTTCAAGAAATATTGATATTGTTTCTTAGTTTCTTCTCGTAAGTTCTTGAAATCAAAGGATAAATAGTAATCATTTACTAAGTTCTTTAATTGCATCTAGCTTCTCCTTTTTATTTTGCTCAACAAATTTATTCAAAAATCTTGTAACAAAATCTTCTATACCATTACTGTGATAATGATTATTATAAACACGTTGTCTCTTCGACCATCTACCTGTAGTCCAATAGTAAACATACTCTTTACTCTCCTGATTGGTAATCCAAAGAAGGGAAGCAGCCATGTTTACCATGTAATCAATTTTATTATCTTGTAAATATTTCTCAACAAATTCTAGAGTTTCATTAGTATCTTTTCTAAATACTGCTTCTCCTTTAGAATTGTTTCTAACAAACTTCCAATTATGTGTACTCATAATCACACCTTAAATGCTATATAGATACATAGTGCTATAATTAGTAGCTTACCATAGTCAAGGTCAAACTTTGTACCCTCGCCATATTTTTTATTGAAATCTTTCTCAAGGAAATCTTGTATTCTGTGCCACATATTATATCTCCCTTTCTATTTCTTCTATCTGATTACACAATATAGTAATTACTTCTGTGTTGTATTGTACACACCCATCATTACCTGTTAATACCATAAGTGCTTTACGTATCTCTTCTAGCTTAGTTCTCTCAGGTGATTTATGTATTTGTGTACCCTCAGTTAAATTTATTGTAGCCATTCTTAATCTCCTCTCTTTGTTTCAATGTATATTCTCATGTGTGTAGATTCATCTAAACTCTGACCCCAATAGGTAGCACCTGTACCTTTGAGTTCAGGTTTGATGTGTTGTCCACGTACTCGCATCTTGTATGTCTTCTTGTTAAAGAACTTCTTCATCTTGTCAACAAACTCTTGACCATCAGTATCATTAGGTATCTCACTAAAGACATAACCACATCCTTTAGGTTGACTGTTATAGTATGTGTTTTTCCAATACTCTGCGTTCTTAACCTCTTCCTCATACTTTTCTTTCCATATACCTCTGCCTGTATCTGTGTTGTAGTCTTCTAACAATACTGCATAGGTTTTACGTAACTCATCATACTTATCTTGAAGTTCTGCTAAGTTCTTCTTATATATCTTGTCATTGTTTTCAACAATATCATCATAAAACTTAGCTTGGTCTTTTACTCTACCCATATGCTTTGACCTATCAAGAACTTCTTCTTGTTCAGTCAGCTTCACGAAAGCTCTGACCATGTGCTGAAAGTCCATGTGTGATATGGGTAGGTATGTACCCTGTGCTTCTGAATAGTAATCCTTGTGACCCAAGTCGTACAT
>UEXM01001202.1_pt1 | contig 22941 bp, 25 predicted proteins | sample 1796661 | NCBI WGS metagenome assembly UEXM01 (sample SAMEA4772469, study PRJEB27181) | metagenome | reverse complement strand
TTATTGCCCGTGCAAAATACTATACTCATATGTTTCGTTCAGATGTTCAAACCGCACAGTTTTCCCTAAAGGAATACGAGGATGGCCTGAAGCGTATGAAGGTAGAACTACTCAACCGAAAAGATTACATGAGAGCCGTATAGAATGGCAGACCTAAGTGGAATGCAACCCATAGCATTTAACTGTCAGGGTGGTTTGATACTCAACCGCTCTACTTTTATGATGCAACCCGGAGAAGCCCTCGAACTAGAAAACTTCGAGCCTGACATTGGGGGTGGGTACAGAAGAATAAACGGGTTTTCTAAATACGTATCGGTAGTTGTTCCCCACACATCCAGTAGCTCTGAAAAAATACTTATGGTAGCTACCTTTGGTGGCAAGGTAATGGCAGCTAGAGGCACCAGTATCTTTCAAGCAACTCCCGGCGGTGGTAGTTGGACAAGCATTGACAGTGGACGAACCAACGCAGGTAAGTACAAGTTTGAACGATACAACTTTGACGGTAACGACAAGATTATTGTTGTAGACCAGACTAACGCCCCTACCATATTCAACACCTCATTCAGTGCCACAGATGTTAGTGACAGTTCAGTAGCAGGGGCAAAGCATGTCGTAGCATTTAAGAACCACATGTTCTACGCTGGCATGTCGTCCACTCCTCAAGAAGTAGTCTTTAGTGAACCCTTTGATGAAGACGGATTTAACGCATCTGATGGTGCGGGAAGCATCAAGGTTGACGATACTATCACCGGACTAAAAAGTTTCCGGGGTGACTTGTTCATATTCTGTCAGAATAGAATATTCAAGATGTCTGGCAGTTCCCTTAGTGACTTTACAGTAGTTCCTGTTACTCGTAAGATTGGCTGCATTAACGGTTTTACCATCCAAGAATTTGCAGGTGACTTAATCTTTCTTGGGCCTGATGGTCTTCGTACCGTTGCTGGTACTGCTAGGATTGGTGACGTTGAACTTGGTACAATCAGTGCTAACGTGCAGTCCCTGTTCGACGAAAACCTGTCTTCTGCAGATGAGTTTGAAAGCATCGTCATACCCAACAAAACACAGTATCGCATTTTCTTTACCAAGAGTACAACTGACGAAAACGCCACAAAGGGTGTGACTTGTGTTATGAAGGGGCAAGCATTTGAGTTTGCCGAACTACGAGGAATACGACCTAGTGCTACCGACACGTTTGTTTCTTCAGGAAACGTAATTGTTTTACACGGGGCTTACGCAAACGGTTACATCTACAGGCAGGAACAGGGTAATGATTTTGACGGGGCTACAATCTTAGGAAAATACCGAAGCCCTGATATGACGTTCAACGATGCGGGTATCCGCAAACACATGGAACGTGTGATTTTAAACTACAAACCAGAAGCTGCTATCGATGCTGACTTGTTTGTTCGCTACGACTATGAAGCCCCAACCTCTGCAAGACCAGCAGCCTACCCTTTAGATTCTTCACAGGTTGTTGCTCTGTACGGTTCATCCACTTACGGAACTCCTACTTATGGTGGACAGTCATCACCTTTGATTAGGCAACCAGTAGAAGGTTCAGGGTTTGCAGTGGCTTTGCGAGTAAACGACGGGGGTACATCTGCCCCATATTCACTAAAGGGATTTCAGCTAGAATACCAACTTGGAGCGAGAAGATAGATGGGTGCTACATACACTAGACAGTCTTCGTATACCGACGGGGATACAATCACCGCCGCACATACCAATGACGAATTTAATCAGTTACTAGCTGCATTTGCTGCAAGTACGGGACACACTCACGACGGTACAGCCGCTGAAGGTGGCCCTATTACCAAGTTAGCAAGCAACAGTCTGACATTCGGGGCAGGTACTGCAGGTACAGACATTACAATCACCTTCGATGGTGAAACAAATGATGGCGTACTAAAGTGGATGGAAGATGAGGATTACTTTGAGTTCTCTGACGACATCCTTATTGCCACAACTGAAAAGATACAGTTCCGCGACACCGCTATATATATCCACTCAAGCGCAGACGGGCAGCTTGACCTCATAGCCGACACAGAAATTCAGATTGCCGCGACTACAGTTGACATAAACGGTAACGTAGATGTATCCGGTACCCTTACATCCGGTGGTAACTTGAGTGCAGGTTCCAACAACCTCACTGCCACAGGAACAGTGTCGCTGGGTGCTACGTCGTTTAACGACAACAACATAACAAACGTAGGCAGCATACAGCTTGATAGTATTGCTGGGGATGCAGATACAAACACCAGCATAACATTCTCCGGGTCAGACGTTATAACTATCGCCACAGGCGGTACATCTGCTCTTACAATTGATGCTAGTCAAAACGCGACCGTAGCTGGTAACTTAACTGTATCCGGTGACCTAACTGTATCTGGTGACGACATCACTATGGCTACCAACACTGCTGGTAACCTACTCATTGCAGACGGAACTAATTTTAATTCAGTTGCGGCAGGTAGTCTTTCTGAAATATCAACCGTAGCAAATGACGATGTGTTCTTGGCAGTAGATACTTCAGGTGGTGGCTTAAAGAAAATAACACGCAGCACAATAGTATCAGGTTTGGCTGTTGGTGGTGTTGCTCTATCTAACATAGTAGAGGACACGACTCCGCAATTAGGCGGCAACCTCGACATGAACGGTGCGGATATCGTTACGACATCCAACGCCACAATCGACTTGGCTCCTAACGGCACAGGCACAGTCGTAGTACGAGGCAACACCAACTCCGGTGCTATCGTATTTAACTGTGAGTCAAACTCGCACGGTCAAAAAGTTATTGCCCAACCTCACTCTGCAGGTGTAACAAACACTCTTACGCTACCTGCTGGTGGCGACCAGACTCTTGTCGGAACAGCCGGGGCTACCTTCACAGGTGACGTTACTGTACCAGACGGGGACTTGATACTTGGTTCAACCGCCGTAACATCTACTGCCGCTGAATTAAACCTACTTGATGGTGTGTCTGGATTAGTACAGGCTGACCTAACTAAGTTAGCTGCTGTTGACGCTACTGCAACAGAACTAAACTACACGGACACAGGTGCCGCTGTAGGAGTAGTGGTTGCAAGCAAAGTCGTAACTGCAGATGCCAACAAGGATGTAGCCAGCTTTAGAAACATAACTCTAACTGGTGAGTTAGACGCTGGTTCACTAGATATATCTGGGGATGCTGATATTGACGGCACCCTCGAAGCTGATGCAATGACCCTGAACGGCACAGCAATCACCACCGTAGCAACATTATCTACGGGCATATCCAACGGCAACCTAGCCGTGTTTACCAGCGGTGCAGCCGACAACGACTTCCTTCGTATCGACGGTACTTCTATAGAGGGACGCTCTGCATCAGAAGTGCTTTCTGACATTGGGGCAACATCAGCCACAGATGCAGCTAACGAGGCCACAGCTTTAGCAATTGCGTTGGGCTGATAGGGTTGACAAACCGCGATAATTAACGTATACTATATCCAGAGAGAGATGACAAATGGCTAATACATTTAAGGTTGTAAACTTTGCAGCCGAACCAAACGCAAGCGGGACACCCTATGTGATGTACACTGCCGCCAGTAGTACAACTACAGTTGTTCTAGGCTTGATTCTCAGTAACATACACACTTCTCAAGTAACTGCAACAGTTAACTTGGTTAGTGATACAGCCAACCGTGCAGTAACAAACAACACAGCTAACGGCACAAGCGTAATTGTAAAAGATGCGCCTATTCCTGTTGGCGGTAGTTTGGAATTGATGGCAGGAAACAAGGTTGTCCTAGAGACTACAGACCAGATTACGATTGACTGTAGTGTCGCAGATAAACTTTCAGGTACATTGAGTATAATGGAGATAACCTAATGCCGTATCTAGGTAATGAGGCTGCTGACAGGTTTGTAAGTCAACCTGCCGTTGACCAGTTTAGCGGTGACGGTAGCACTACCGCGTTTACCCTGTCCTTCCCTGTAACCTCTGACCAAGACATCTTGGTGAGTGTGGATGGTGTTGTACAGGACGTAGCAGCGTATGCCGTATCAAGCGGCACGACACTGACCTTTACTGCTGCCCCGTCTAGTAACTCTGGCAACAACATCTTTGTAAATTACCTAGCCCGTACTCACGCTACAGTCGCACACCCAGCTACGTCTGCACTGACAGCGACTACGGGTACTTTTACGGGTGCCTTTACATCTCCGGGTATAGACGACAATGCAGATGCTACAGCTATTACTATTGATTCGTCAGAAAGAGTGGGCATTGATTTTACACCAAAAACTATGCATGCAAATGTTACGTCAAGTTTGAATGTAGGTAGTGGTACAGTATTCCAGAGAACAAAAGACACCTACTTAGCCAGCAATACGTACTACAATTCTTCTGACACGGGGACAAGTATTTCTACTGGTTACGGTTTGGCTTATTATCAAGATGTAACGAATGGAGCGCATAAATGGTTTACTTCTGCTGCTTCTGCTGGCTCGGCTGATGCAACACATTCGTTTACCATTCCAATGACCATCGACAGTTCAGGCCATGTCACTACACCTAATCAGCCAGCGTTCCACGCTTACCCTAATGGAAATATCGCAGTAAGTAATTCAACTAGCTTAAGCACATTTGCTGCTAATGCTGAATTATATGATGTAGGGTCGAATTTTAATTTAAGCACTTACAAATTTACTGCTCCTGTCACGGGTAGATATTTAATTAAATGGGGTTTTAGATTAGATAGTTCTGATGCGGGAGCAACTTATTACTATTACAGAATATACACCAGTAATAGAACCTATGACCAAATTGTAGACATTACCTCAGATGAAGCATATTCTGCTCCAAATAATATCGCGATTGTAGATATGGATGCTAACGATGAGGCTTACTTACAGTATCAACAATACTCTGGAACTAACAACCACGCAACAATAGTAAGCAACTCAGCACTGACTTACATACAAGGAATTTTACTTGGCTAATCGGAGATAGATAGATGGCACTAACCAAAATACAAGGCTCCGGTATTAGCAACGTAACCATTTCGGCTGATGGCGAAGTGACAAAAGCAGCGCAACCATGTTTTTCTGTTACTAAAAGTGCAACGCAAAGTAATATTGCTGTTGGTTCAGACGTACTTATAACGTTTGACACAGAGGTGTTTGACGTAGGCGCAAACTTTGCCAGCAACACTTTTACTGCACCTGTTACTGGAAAGTACCAGATAAACACAGCCATCCGTGTTGCTGCTTTGGACTCTGCGACTAGTTACTATGTACTACATATCGTGACTTCTAACAGGTCGTATAGCATAATTTATGACCCTGACTTTGGTCAAGACGCTGGTTTTTGGTCGTTTGTTAATAGTGCGCTTGCTGACATGGATGCTAATGACACGGCACAGATAAAAATAAATCAAGCAGATGGTACGCAACAAACAGATGTAGTTCATACAATATCTTGGTGCCAATTTAATGGTGCATTAATTTGTTAATCGGGTGAAATACCCCTGTCATAAAGGAGACACAAAATGGCAAATCACACTAAAGCAGTCGTACTGACTGACCTACAACAGCAAATCTTGAGCAACGATTTGTACACCGCCAGCGACAATTCTGGCTTAGATGCTTGGATACAGGCAGCGGTGGACGGCAAAATCAACAACTGCTGGAAGCGTATGCAGCAGGAGTGGACAACTAAACTGATGAACGATGATAGCTTTACTGACAGCATCCCAAGTAATCAGGCAGACTTTGTTGCGCTTATTCTTGCTCGTAGTGACTACAAGAATCGTAAAGCACGGGATGACGCATCTGCAATCGGATAGGAAGTTAATATGCCATACATAGGTAAATCCCCCGGAAACGGAGTACGTCAGAGATACATCTACGCTGCCACTGCAGGGCAAACAAGCTTTAGCGGTAACGACAGTGCGGGTATATCTCTGGTTTACGATGACCCATCGTACCTAGACGTTTATCAAAACGGGGTGCTTCTCAAGCCTGTCACTGACTATGCTTCTACAACCGGAACCAGCGTTGTTCTTGTTACAGGAGCTTCGACTGATGACGTAGTAGAGATGATTACCTACGATACCTTTGCAATAGCCGACACAGTTAGCGCAAAGGATGGTGGCTCGTTTGCTGGTGCAGTGTCTATGGCAAGTACGCTTGCTGTTACTGGTTCGCTCTCTGTTACAAATAATGTGGTTATGACCAGTGATGACCCAACAATCACTATGACCGACTCGTCAGGTACAAACGATATTGCCACCCTTCAAGCGACTAGCGGTGCGCTTATTATTAACGTTAGAGATGGTTCAGCGGATGGCGAAATCATTTTTAAGAAGAATGATGGGTCTGCAACAGACGAGACTATGCGTATCGACAGTTCAGGCCATGTCACAAAGTCCCTGCAACCATCGTTTCAAGCCAGACCCGCAAGCACACAAGATAATATCGCTATAAATTCAAATGTAGATATAGTTTTTGGTACAGAAGTGTTTGATGTAGGCGCAAACTTTGCATCTAATACATTCACAGCCCCTGTGGCTGGTAAGTATTTTTTGTCTACTTCTATACGACTTGGATTGGTGGATTCAGCAGCAAATTATTATTTGTGTACTATAGTAACAAGCAATAGAAACTACCAATTTATTTTTGACCCTGACTTTGGTCAAGACCCAAATTATTGGGTGATGTCTATAAGTCATATAGCTGATATGGATGCTAGTGATACCGCAAAAGTGCAAGTTGTTCAGTCAGTAGGCACGTCACAAACTGATATCGCGACTGAAAGTGTATTTTCAGGCGCACTAATTGGCTAATCGGAGATAGATAGATGAGTAAAGCAGCAGAATTAGCCGCACTGATTGGTTCAGGTCAGGCGCAAGAAAATAGAAATCTTGTCGTCAATGGTGCGATGAACGTAGCGCAGCGGGGTACGAGTGCAACGGCTTCCACTGGATATAATACAGTAGACCGTTTCTCACTTACTGTAGCAAATATGGATAATGCTGCTTTCACATACGTCCAATCTTCTGTGGCTCCAACAGGGTTTTCTAAGTCTTGGAGAATAGACTGTACAACCGCTGAAAGTGCTTTGGCAGCAGATGAATACTCCACTTTTTATCAACCTATAGAAGCGCAAAATTTGCAACAAATTAGCAATGGAAGTTCTGCCGCAAAATCATTGACGTTAAGTTTTTATGTTAAATCTAATAAAACAGGAACGTGGGGACTAAACTTATATAAGCCAGATAACACAGGTAGACAGATTACGGCTACTTATACGATTAGTTCTGCTGACACATGGGAGTTTAAAACAATCACTTTTGCTGGCGATACGGCTGGTGGCGGCATTGCTGATGATAATGGTCCCGGAATTTATGTGTACTGGGTTTTAGCAGCGGGTTCTGATTTTACAAGTTCAGATAGCACCTCTTGGAGTAACTATTCAAATGCAGGGTTTTTGTATGGGCATAACGTAAACTTTTTTGACAGCACTGCAAATGATTGGGCAGTGACGGGCGTACAGCTTGAAATCGGCGAACAGGCCACGCCGTTTGAGCATGAGGACATAGGAACTACGTTAGCTAAGTGTCAGAGGTATTATACGCAAGGCAATGATATTAGTTCTGGTGGGCTTGCTTGGTGCTTTATGAATAATCTTGGAAGTGGATATGCAAGGGCAAATATTTCTTTTCCAGTGACTATGAGGGCACAGCCTTCTGTTACAACGGTTTTTGAAGCTGCCGATGCGGGAACATCTAGAGGCAACCAGCATATTAGCACTTGGGGGTATAGTCCTTTTGTAAATGGCTTGGGCAGTTCTGAATATGCTGAAGTTACTGATTTTACAGCATCTGCGGAGTTATAAATGAAAATAGAAAATGCAAAATATCAAACAAGTGACAGAGACAGTTCTGTAAATACTGCTATTGTGGCTACAGTCGATGGCACAACTTACACTATTCCACTTGACCCAGCCAACACTCATTTTGCAGAAATTCAAAAGCAAGTAGCGGCTGGCACTCTAACCGTTGCAGATGCTGACTGATGGATTTAGTACACATAATAGACACCCTAATCGGTATAGTTGTAATGGGTGGAGCGTGGTTTCTTTCCGGCATGACAAAGGAACAGAAGCGCATAGAGATACTACTCAACCGTACTCGTGAGGAGTACGTCACTCGTAGTGAGGTTCGTGAAGACATGAGCCGTGTGATGGAAGCACTACACCGTGTTGAAGATAAGCTAGACCGTGTTTTACAGAAAGACTAATCTATGGCAACAATAACCACAGATAAAGAACTACAGGCCGAAGTTGGTGCTTTAGCGGGTGCGGGTATTCCGGCAGCAACACCGACAGCACAAACAGTTAGTACAAATGAAATTCAATCAGGAACTCAAATAGCTGCCCCCACTGTTGTTACCCCATCGTTAGCAAGTACTACAGGAACAATAGCACCTCTTCCTGCTCAAGGAACAGCTACAGGAACTGTCGCAGCGACTACTGACGTTAGCCCTAATATAGGGACGATGACTGGCTCTCAAATCACTCAACCCGTACAGGTTGATATGACAGGGGTTCAGTCAGGTCCGTCTGCAGGTGCAATTGGAACCGCTGCTACCCAGCAGCTTGACCAACAGGCAACAACCCAATATCAAATGTCGCAGTTACTGGCTGGCATCCAACAGGGTCAGCCTCTTCCTTCGTGGGCTGCTCCGGCTGTTCGTAAGATAAGCGGCATTATGCAAGCTAGAGGTTTGGGTGGTTCTAGCATGGCTGCTGCTGCTATGACACAAGCAGTCATGGAATCTGGCGTAGTCATTGCTGCTGATGATGCAAAGAAGTATGCAAACATTCAACTTGCAAACTTAAACAACGAACAGCAAATGGCACTATCTAACGCTGCAACCTTTGCCGCAATGGACAAAGCAAATTTAAGTGCGAGACTTACTTCTGCTGTAACTAACGCACAGTCTCTTCTGGCTATTGAAACAAAAAACCTTGATGCGCGGCAACAAGCAAACACTCTTAGCTACAACGCCTTGACACAGGGTTTGTTTAAGGATGCTGCAGAAGATAATGCCCGTCAACAATTTAACGCAAAGAATGAAGCACAAGTTGAACAGTTCTTTTCCGAACTTGGTTCTCAAGTTGAAACAGCAAATGCTAATCGTACTGCAGCCATGAACCAGTTCAATGCAGGAGAGACAAACGCAACAAACCAGTTTAACTCAACTATAAGTGATGCTCGTAACAAATTCAATGCCAACATGAAATTTGCCGTTGATCAATCAAACACACAATGGCGTAGACAAGTCAACACAGCAAACACTGCAGCCACAAACGAAGCTAACCGACAGAACGTTCAAAACACTTTTAACGCAACTCAAAATGCAATGAACAATTTGTGGCAACAGTACCGTGACAATGCTGCTTGGAACTTTAATAAGTCTGAATCTGCAATTCAGAGGCAGCATGAAGTTGGTATTATGGCTATGGAATTTGCTAACAGTCAAAAGATTTACAGTCAACAGCAAAAAGATAACCTTGCTGCAGGGGTAGGTAACTGGATTGCAGCATGGATTGCAAATAGTTAAGGAAAAATTAAATGAGTATTTTTAGTACGGCAGGTACACTGCTTACACTATTTCAGGTAGGTAGTAGTTTGTTTGGCGGGGGTAAAGGACCGGGACCGGGACATCCTGAATACAATGAGGGGGCAGGAAGAAGTGTAAGTGCGCTGGGATTCTTACAAAAGGGTGCCAGTATGTTTTTAGAGTCCCAAAAGAATGCAGATGGAAGTAGAGCGAAAGCATTCTCACAAGCTCCTGATGTTCGTCCTCGTTCTATTAGCCAACTAACTCGCGGCACACCAATGGCTGATATAGACATGCCACCCCTTCAGCAACAATTATACCAAGCACCAGAAGTAGCTAGATACTGGGAAACACTTATGAACTCTAATAATCCCCACGTTTCAAATTTACGGGCAGCAGCCGGAGTTGACGTACAACCAACTGTTGTTTCAGGGCGTAAAACACAAGTCCTTTCAAAGGGTGTGTTGAAGGGTGAGGTAGGTATCACATGAGGATAGATCAGAATGAAGCCCCAAGAGGTAGCGTCGAAGCAAAAGACCCCTTTTCAAAAGCCCCTCCCGGATACAGTTTAACTCAGGACAATCAAAACTATCCGTGGGGTAGCCCCGCTGTAGACGCTGATCCTGAAGTTGTTTTGAAGAAGGCTATTAAGTCTCTTAGTTCTAAGAAGAACAAACGAGAGTTGATGAAGCTACTTGTTGTAGGTGCGTCTATTGAGGTTCTTGTTGAAGGATATGTCTTTCAAGGATTTTCAGAGGGTCGTTTTAGTCCTGATGTGGGGCTGCTTATAAAGGGTCCACTTACAATGGCACTAGCTGGTATGGCAGAAGAAGAAGGCATTCCTTACCGTCTGTTTGAAAATGATAACGAACTAGAACGAGACGAAATGGATGACGATACTTTCTTCCGTATGATGAAACAAAACAACCCCGGTATGTTTAGCTACATAAGCGAAGAAATAAACCAGCAGATCAGGAAGGGCTACATTCCTGAAGAGCCTGAAGAAGACAACTTTATGAACATGAACCCCGTAGAAGAAGAGGCTGAATAGGATGGGTATTGGTGCCGCATTTGCAACAGGTCTTGTTAAGGGCTTTACTAAGAATATAGAAAAGGAAGAAGCTAGTCGGTTAGCTGAACAAGCTAAGATAGATGGCTTTGAAACGGCTGCTTTTACAGCCAGCCTTGATCCCAAGAAGGATACATCAGGTGCTTTTGCACTTATCAAGTCTGCTCGTCAACAACTTAAAGAGCGTAAGCCTATCGACATGTTTGGTAGAAAGACTGACGGGATTGATATAGACTTTGCCAAATTGCAGGGTACCATCAACAGTATAGGTGACTATGAATCTGTGGTTGGATCAGGTGATTTTAAGTTTGGGATGGGGGTTGATGTTCGTAAGTTTGGAGCCTCAGGAGATAGTTACGCTGCTATTACAGAATTAAATAGCCGTCTGTTAGGTAGCAAAAAATCTATGATGAAACTTGCGTCTGCTCCCGACAGTCTTCTTTTTGAAATTGAAGGTTTGTATAAGGCACATGGTGGTCTTATCTTTAACGATTTTAATGTAAAAAGAGCGCAAGGAGCCAACGTAGCACTAGACACATCTATATTTTCTGGTATGAAAAACTTTAATGAAATAATGAAAGTTAGAACTAAGAACCCGGATTATAGTGTTTTAAATATTATAGCCACTGGTGAAATGGGACAACCAACTCTCGTTGACGATGTTGATCCGGGTCAAATGATAACTATGGGTAACATGGATGAATTTGGACAGGGCTATACCACGATGGGTAAGGTTTTAGGAGCGAGTAGTGACAACCTACCTGCAGCGTGGGCTGGCTACACTAATTTAACCGGAGGTGTAGACATAAACACCAGACAGACTTGGTTTAATGCTGCTAGGGATATAGCACAAGAGTATTCAGATGCTGGTATGAAACTTCCTAACACTCCTATGTCTATTTCTACTATGGATACAAGCACCGCAAGACAACTTCTTAAAACAGTAACTGAAAAGATAGCAAACGATGATGGAAAGTCAAGTGCAGTAGGTGTAGCCTACGTACTGGGGGCATTCCAAGAGTTGCCAAACTGGAACCCTGCTGATGGTATAAAACGGGTGGATAAGAATATAACAAATAAGCTGTTTGCTTCCAGAGAACTGTTTGGACAATTGGCTAAAGAAAGTGACTTCAACACGCTCGTTACATTTAACAATGAAATCATAGACGTTCTTGGCGTTGAGGGTGGAGAGACTGGACTCTACGGCTTGTTGAACATGGTTGAAACAAATTTTGCTGGACCTGCTGCAGTGGACAATATCAAGGGTAAGCTTGCAAGTGTAGGAGCTATATTCTCTGCCCTTGTGGGGGGAGATACCGCGCAGTTAAATAGAACTAATGTTAGCACCCTTATCCCTCAGTCAAATATTGTTTCTGATGCTGAAGGAGCCAGACTTGTTAATGCAAATGAAGTTGATGAGAATGGCGACAAAGTTAAGTTTGTAACTGAAGGCTTTATACAGGACTTAAACGGCAGCGTAGAAGCGGCAAGACAAAGAGGAAGAAGCAACGCAAGAGAGGGAGAGTCTATTGAGGAAGCCGGAGCAAGGTATGCACGGTTTGAAGCAATTCGTATTTCTCTTGCTTTCCAAATGGCTCGTGCTGCTGACCCCTCTGGTCGTTTGTCTAACCAAGACATTGAAGCTCAACTCCAAAGGCTGGGCAAGAACACCGACACGATTGCGGCTATGAAAGCTCGTATTCAAGAATCAATACGTGACTTTGAAACAAAGCAAGCTAGGTACGGGGCTATAATTGAGTTAGTAGGTGACGCTGGTGGAAAAGCAAGTGCGGGTTCCAAGAAGCTTATTAAGGGTATTATTGCAGTAGATAGGTTGGCTAAAAGAGCAGGGTTTACTAGCTTTTCACAGTTTGAGGGTCAGATTACACCTGCAACCACAACGTACTCCCCACCTAATCCAGCTAACATATCTACTCAGTTTGTTTCTGAAAGCGGTGGGCAAGCATTCATAGCCACTGATGATAATGGGGCTGCTATACCTAACCCTGATGGCAAGGGCGGTGCAGTGTACGTAGATGTTGATGGCAACGTTATAAATGCTGTTCCTAAAAGTCAATCTATTACCGCTGCTCCTGCTGCTCCTGCTGATGTTACTAGTGGGGCTGCTGCTGCTCCCGCTGTTGCCAATGAAGCTCCTGCTCCTGCTGCTACTGGCGAGGCTGCTCCTGCTGTTACTGGCGAGGATGCTGCTTCGCCTACAGCAGATACGGGTAAACCACCAGAAACACAACAGGCAGAGGGAATAGACCCTAAACTTGTTACAATCATACCGGGCGGGAACAACAGAGTAGGCTTTGAGTTGATAGAAAAATCAACCGGAAATAAACTGCCCGGAAAATATACCGTATTAAACGGCAGATTTGTACCACTGAAAGTTGGGCTTTAAAACATGGCTGAACCACAAAGAACTCCAGAAGCAAATCTTTCACCAGCTATGCAGCCAATAGCGGCGGCTATGCTTGAAACACCCACTGTAGAAACTCCTACTTACGAGCAGGTTATTACAGGCTCTAGTCGTATGGTGGGTGGGTTTGAAATTCCACAAACACAGATAGACTTAGCCTTGAGTGGGGACACTGCCGCTCAAAATTCTATCCGCTCTAGGATTGACATGGCGGGAATTGTTCCTTCAAAATCTCAGCCCATTGCAGGAACAGTACAGACTGATACAGGTTTCAAGATGGATTTACCATCGGACCTCACTCCAAAAGAAGCTCAAGCTATGAAAGGATACGCAGAAAACCGCACACGGTTGTTTTCGTTTCTTGAGGGTAAGATTCCTGATGAAAGAGTTCGTAACTTACTAATCGATCATTTTGAAACAGGAGAGTTCTTTAACGAAACAGGGCGGCAGCTTAGAGAGATTCCTAGATTTATTGCTAACGTAGACGACTACTTGGAAGTATTGGCTAGGTTTGTTGCACCATCAGTATTGGAGTCAGGCCCACTAGACCTTTTTAAAGATGGTGACGTAACCTTCAGTGAAGCCTTTGCAAAAAGAAAAGGCCAAGTTGCTACAGTATTTGCAAAGGGCAGACAAACACTAAGAGAATACGGCGTAGACGCAACGTACGGTATAAAGTTAAATCGACTTATAAAAGAAAAATTTATTGAGAAGTACGGGCAGGATGTTTTTGATCAAGACTACGCACCAACGCTAGAGGGCTTGGGTCAAATTGAAAACGAGTTGGTTCCTTCTGAGTTAGGGGATCAGCTTTTAACATTTGGGTTTAGAGAGCTACCTGTTGATGAACAGTTCGCATCCTTTGTAGTGCAAAACGTTCCTGTGAGTGGGGTGCTAGGAAAGATGCACCTTGCAAAGGGTGGACGCCAAATTAAAAAGGTTGATAAATACTTAGAGACGAATCCACAATTCAGCAACTTAGATAGAGTTAGTTTGCTTCGTAAAATTGAGATTGAAGAAAAGCGAAACCTATTTACTCGAAGTTGGAGAAAAGCAACGGCTAGAATAGGTCAATCCTTTAACAATCGGGGAGCTATTGGTAACGTAGAAGCAAATCAATCTGCACGAGATGCCTTAAAGAATATAGACACAAGGCTAAAGGATGCAAACAAGCGCAGAGATAAGGCGTTAAACAACCAAAACGTACCCAAGACTCAGCGCATTCAAGATGCAAAAGTTATTGACGGAGAGATAGAAGCTCTTAACAGTCGTAGGAATCGCATCAATTTTGGTGGCGCAAGTAATCCCTACATGTTTAGCCTGATGGTTGATGAGGCAGTTGTCGCCATAGGGCAGACAGCCGGAGCCAATTTGTTTCCTATGGTTGGTTTAAGTGAGGGATCAGGAGAGATATTTGGGGCATTAGGATTTGCATTTGCAGGCAAACCCGCCATTAAGATGACAGTGGCTGCTCCCTTTAAAGTGGTGAACTTTATTAGTGGGGGTAACGCAGGTGTAATCGGCATGAACATGGTTCAAATGATTGAGGATGTGAGCCTTGCTCCAAAGGGGTTGTTTACAAACAGAAGCATTGCTGAACTAGAACAGGCAATCGGTAGGCCATTAGAAAAGGGAGAGGTTGCTTCCTTTGATCTTCTTGATAAACTGATGAAAGGCATGACCATTGAACAGCGGGAGAACGTGTATAAATCCATTGAAAACTACAACGAACTAAGGGATCGTATTGTTAACAGGTTTCCAGAGGGAGAACAAAGAGAGAAGGCCGCAGAGGTATTCAAACTTTCTTTTGCTCACATATCAGGTCTTGCTCCGCTACAGGCTTTAGAAGTCTCTTCTCTTAAAAAGTTAAGCCCACAGGGTATCCAAGAGGCTGTTGAATTTCAACTACAGAGTGAGAACTCTTTGGACATAGCATCAACAGCCATAGAACAACTCCAGAAAATGATAAAAGAAACATCAGGAGTTGACACTGAAGACAGTAAGTTTCTTGCTGGTTGGGTAAAGAACTTTCAAGGGGCTGCAGACAAACAGCGTTTGCAGATACAAGAACGAAAGATAGAGTACCTTAATCTTCTTCGTGAGTACAAAACAAACATGATTTCTGATCCTGATGTTGACATAGACAAGGACATTGTTAACAGGCTGGCAGAACTGGAGATTGCACTAGTTCCCGGTGCTAGGGATAGTATTGAACAGCAGCGTGAGATTATTCTTCAGACAACAACAGATGTTCGTAACAGAATAAACGAACGTTCCAAAATTGTGTTTGACATGAAGGGATCACCTGATTTTCGTAGGCAAATAGGCTTACTACAGGAAGACATATACGACGTTCACATGTCTTCTATATACGCCACTGCTCGAAACGCATACACTAAAGCTGATGAAGCAATAGGGAATGAGAGCATAGACATATCGGGTGCAGTAACTGCATTTACTGATACTCAGGGCGTTATAGAAGCTAAAGACTTGCGTGGTTTGTTTGATCCAAATGCAGACTTTTTAAATAGCAGGTCTGGCAGAATGGCGTACAATGCCTTTAACGACATGGCAGAACGTTCCCTCAGAAATAACATGCAACTAGACGATGAAGACTTGAGTGAGTTAATGCAGTGGGTAACAAACCCAGCATCAGGGGATGACTTCTTGGGTGAAGTAGGAGATGTATCCTACATAGACTTAGCCCTACACTTCGGTAAGAAAGAGGGAAGTCAGTTTGCTCCCTTCTCTGCAAAGCCGTTTGAGCTAGATGAAGTTCGTCGCCACCTTGACAAAGTAGCATCGTCAAAGACAGACAAGAAGGAAGCCAAGCCGTTCAGTGACTTTGCTGACTCTATAGAAAGTTCCCTACGAGCTAACCCCAGAGTATTTAAAGAAGTTCAGGCTGCACGAGATACTTACCGTGATTTAATCTTTGATCCGACGCGACCTTCTAGTGGGGGTGAGAAAATACTGAAATCAAGCACGGGACCAGAGTTTGTTACTAAAATCCCCGGCGGCTATAAGCGACCATACAAGCTAGGTATGGAACCCGAAACTTGGCACAGGGATTTAGGAAAAGCTATAAATGATGCCGTAGAGGGTAAAGAGTTTGCCGCAGATAGAGTAAAGATTATGATAGAAGACCTAGCTCGTTTCTGGGGAGACAGGGATGATGCAGGAAATATTGTGTTTGATTTAACAACTGAACGGGGCCGTGCTAAGTTTGAAAACGTAGCTAACTTAGTCAGAGTTAATTTGTACGAGTATTGGGGTGCAGCAAAAGAGAGAGGACTTTCTGCGGCTACACGACAGAACCTTATTGGTGGTGACATACAGTCAGGTGACTACGATTTTAGCGCAAGAGTAAACTTGCTAGACAATGTTCTTCCTGCAATACAAGTGAATGTAAAACAACCTGTAGATCAAGGCGGGGAGCTTGTTGACGATGTAGTGTCCCGTCCGTTATTTGATATAAGTGATATGGTTTCAACTGAAAATGATATTGTTGACATCCTCGCTGTAAGTGCAAGCACGAGAGCAGATCACCGACGATTTGTTGACGATTTAAACAACCAAATAGATAACTCAGCAACTATGGGCCAGACAGCAATAGACTTAGACTCACGAGTAGTAAAAGAGTTTGAACAATTGTCCGGCACTAAAAACCCCCTAGAGTTTTACGAGAATTACATTTTGAATAATGACGTTGAACTCGTGCGGGGATTGAAAGCAAACTTTATTGAAGCTGTAACCAAGAATGGTGACATGACTGTCGAAGCTGCTCAAGAAGAGTTTAAGCAGGGCATGATATACATGCTGACCAATGGCTTGTTAAAACGAGCAGGAGTAGCACCAAACGAACAGATAACTTTTAAAGCTTTGGATGGTACAAAAAGAACTGTCAATACTCTAACGGAAGCCGCCACTATTGTTTCTGACTTAGACAACCCTAATGTCACACAAATCCTTGAAGAGTTTATGGATGAAGATCACATTGCTTTCCTGCAGGACATTGGTGAGTACATGATGTACGCATCAGGAACTGCTGCCAGTGCTTTCAAACCAAAGGGACAAATGCGGGGTATATCTCCGAACGAGCTTATAAGTCGTGCCTTTAATATTGCACGAGGTATGGTTAGTCCTACTTACGTCGCTGCTGAGTTTGCGGTTCGTCTCATGGGACAGAATGATATAAACGCTTTGAGTCTTGCGGCATCAGATAAAGAAGCAGCAAAGATAATGCAGAAGATACTTGAGACTCCCGGACAAGTAGAAAAAGATGAGATTAAAACACTAGGTACAATACTAAAATCATTTTTAGCTAGGGAGATGGCAAAAAAGGGAGTCAAAGCTGAATACTTTGTACCACAACAGGCAATCATTGCTGCACAGCAAGAACAACAGAGGACACAAAATGAAACAGTACAATAATGGCCCCCGCAAGGGAATGATGTATGGCGGTATGTCCCGTCGCAAACCCATGATGTATGGTGGTACAGCCATGAAAAAACCCCGCAAGAAAGCTTACGGGGGCGGTACAATGTCGGCAAGTCAGCCACAACAGAACATGATGCAGAACAACACCATGACATCAGGTGACATGAATCAGATGCAAACTGCCATGATGCAGACTCCGAAGTTGCGGATGGCAATAGGTGGTAAAGCTATGCTGGGTGACCTTGATGAAGACGGCAAGATGTCTGGCTACGAAAAGAAACGTCAAGCAGCAATACAAAAGAACATGAAGAAAAGCAAGAAAGCCTAGATGTAGTTTCTGGACTTCTCCATCATCTCATCTGCCATAGACCGAAGGTAACGTAAAAGGGATGCTGTCGAGTGTGAGCCATCCCACTGGGGTAATCCCTCTACCATTGCAGATTCAAACTGCTCTGGCTTCACTCCTTCCCAAGTTAACTCTATGGTGCCGTTTTGTTTTAGATTAGCCTGAAATGTAAACAGGGTAGCCTCTTTGCTTTTGTTAGCCATCTACTTGTTCTAATTCCTGTATTGCTAGATTGTAACAATCAGCCTTGAATACAAAGCCGTTGCTTGGGTCTACGTCACCCACTTTGTAACGGGTTGCTTTTGTGTAGAAGGTTTGTTTTGGTATCTCACCAAGAATCCACGCCTTGCTGTGATCCGTGAGAATACGGACAAAGACGTAGCTATCACAGTCCTGCTTGGTTCCGTGCGCTGACACAGAGCAGTCGTAGTTAGGTGATGGGGTTGTGTTACAACGCTTGGTCTTTACATCCACCCGTTTCTTTCCAACCAGCAAATCAAAGTCCTTGTTGTTGGCATCAGTACCGCCAACGTAATCCTTTACAATCACCTCGCCTATAGCCCCGACCACATTACTAAGACTACCAGTTATGCTGCCCTGTAGGATGCCTACAGAGGCGGCTTTCTTTTTGGCACGGGCTATTATATCAGGCGTTATCTTGATCTGTATCACTGTTTGTTTCCTTAAGACTCTGGGCTAATGTAGTCATAAAAGTAGACTGGGATGCCTGTAGCTGGGCCATTCTAAAATTTAACTTCTGTATTTGATCACGTACATCACGTATCTGCATGACAGTATACTGATCCACATGACCCATGTCATCTACCTTGTATTCTACTTCGTCTATAATAACCACATTCTCTTTATCCGTCATCGTCTTCTTCCTCGTCTCTAGGTAAGTATACTAAAACAAACGCTCCACAGTTTGAGCAACTAAGGTTGGTGACCATAGAATGATCTGGATCATCCTCTGTATCATGGTCACCACCCCAAGTTAGGGCATATGTACAGTGCCAGCAATTCATGCCGCTGTCAAGTCCACAACTTCACAAACCCCTGCAGTACAAGCAAGTTCACGAGAGCCAGTAGTATTATCTTCCTTTTCAAACTCTGTCAGTTTGTTCCAGTCAATGTGTACCACTTCCATGCGTTGCTTCCACTCAAGATACTCGTCAGGCTCTATGTCTTGATAGGGTGCCTGTTTATACGTGTGATCACTGTGAGGAAGGAAAGAAACCCCTGACGCTACATCAAAGTTCTCATACACCCACGCTCCTACGTCCATCCACTCCTCTTCTTTTACAGACACAGTAATGGACGGCTTATGCTCACACCAGTGTATAGCGTAGGTTTTCCACAACTCTAGTTGCTCTATGGCTGTAGTTTGTGTGCGGGTAACCGCTCCTTTGGGAGACTGCATTGGAAAGCTGAAGACTGTTACGTTGTCCGGCTTCATCACATCTCGTTCAGCAGGTACCCCGCTATCTACAAGAAACTGTGTCAGGGGGTCTTTGTTGTCACCACGAACAGTACGAATAAAGTAATCGTTGTGTCGTGCGTGAATACCACTAGCAGAGTCTGTAAGCTGAGAGACAGTTCCGCTAGGCTTAACGCAGGTAATCGCTGCACTGACAGGTATACCCAGTAACTTCGCATACTCACGGTTTGTTTCTATCGCTACGTCACGCATCTCCTGCAACCATATCTTACTGTCAACATTCTTGGACAAGACATGGTGATCCATGATACCTGTTAAAGAAACCCCAAGTAGCCTTTCTTCTTCTGTGTTATCCTTCCACACTTTCCTGAGATATTTGAAGTCAGTCAGGGTAGACTGCATAGTTCCAAGAATGGTAGCTAGTCTAACCTTATCTTTAAGGGACTCTAGTGTATCATTTTCACGGACAACTATTTCTGACAAATTACAAAACTGGTATGGGCGTAACACGATCTCACTGCAAGGGTTCGTACCCCACATGTGTCCTGTCTCTCTTCTGCCGTTACGAGCAACCTGTTTCTCAGCAGCCTCACGGTTAAACATACCACGCTCACCTGACTTGCTGTCGTACAAAGCAAGCCACTCACGCATAAAGGTACCCATCTCAGGCTTACTCTTGTAGGCTACGGAGTTGTTTGCTAATGCTCGTTGACCATTACGATATATTTGTTTGTCGGGTTCATCCCACCACTCACCGGATTTAGCGTGTCGCATCTGATCATCATTTAAATTAGATAAGCTAATCAAGGCTGACCTACGAACGCCCCCCACAACTACGACCTCGCCCACTTTACACATGAGGTCGTGGCACTCAATAGGAAACAGTCTGCGTCCTGCTGCTTTCTTAAATATCTTAATAGTAAAATTAAACAGATCAATCAAAGGCTGGGGGCCACTAGCTCTACCACCCATAACCTTTAGCCGCGCACCTGCAGGGCGAATAGCAGAGGTATCCCAAGAAGGAACCTGCCCCGCGTAAAGCAGTGCAACCAGTTCACGGTAAGCTTTAGCCCATCCCGGCTTGCTATCCGCTACATTAATTACAGTGCTAGAATTGCTAAAATTATCAGATACGATAGGAAGTTTGTCAACATTTTCTCTCTCCACACTAAAGCCAACACCAGTGCCACACATCAATATGTACATGCACTCATCAAATGAACGGGGGCTATCAACTGGGATGTAACTACAGTTGTACCCGCAGATATTGTCACGAGCCAACGCTGGCCCTGAAGTCATCATTGCCCTCATGGACGGCATAACCTGAAGACTAAGAACAGCCTCACGAACCTCACCTAAATCTACTTTAACGTTACACTTGTCCTCTACCTGACTCTGCATAAAGTCCATGTAACGATCCACAGTTTCATCCCAATTCTCACGACGCTCTTCTCCATCAATCCAACGAGCATAGCGTGACTTGTGAATAAACTGCTGGTATGGTGTAGGTAACATGTTGTTCATGTTCTTATTCTCCCTTTGTTTCGATTAGTTTGGTTAGGTACCACTGTGCTTTTTTGAGGTCTTCAACTCCGTTTTTGTAACGGTATCTCCAGAGGTACTTGATGATGTTTCCTTGTAGGTAGTACTCAAACCCATTGTCTGTCGCCGCTTGGATTGCCTCAATGCACTCGACACCTGCTTGATTGTAGTGTGGCGGCTTGTTAACATTATCTACTTTACTTTCTTGACTAGGCACAGAATTTGCCCAGTTCTTCCACGAGTTCATTTGAGGGCTGTCCATTTGCTTCTTCATAAATTCTTCATGTCTCATTGTTTCTTTCCAAAATTAACTTTAATTACATTGTTACCATGTTGATTCTTCAACTCTTCTTCTACCTCTTCAATCATAGATTCTGCAACAAGGTTAAACTTTATTGAGGCCGCACCCTTATCATACACATCCTCAAGGTCTTCCCTTACCGTCTCCATTATACCCTCTTGTATAATCATAGCGGGGTTGTAGTCGGAGTCATCCTCGTAGGTTTTATCTGTTGTATCGTAGGCAGTCAGGGTAAAGTTCTCTTCATCAAGAGGCTTAAGTATGATGTAGTATCTGTCTGGTAAAAGGGACATCATCTCCACCTGTTTTTGTATCTCAATATCGTCGGTCATTTTTTTACCCACTCCATAGGGATAGACCCTTCGGCCCATTCAAAGTTGTATCTTGCACACCAAGCAGCATACGTCGTCTTGCTACCCTTGTAAATCTTATTCTTGGCATTCATAAAGACAAACCGAATATCTAAGTCAGGATGTTGTTTCTTCATCAGTACCATCTTCACCCTGTCACCCTTATCTAGGTGACCTTTAGCTTCTACGTAAATGTTTGTTTCTGGGAAGTAAAAGTCTGGAGTGTAGTGTCGAGGGGCAGGTATGTATTCAAACTTATCCTGTTCGTAAAAGAATGTCACGTTCTTGGATACTAAAGTCCGTGCCAAGTTGAGTTCAAACTTAGACCTGTATTTTACCTTGTTATTCAAAAGGTTACCCCTATCGATATTAATCTTTTTTCTAGGTACCCTGCCAGTTTGGGTGAATACTTTTCTATGTTGGTAAGTTCTTTTGTCAAAGGGTGCATCGGCACACATACATACGCTCCTGAAAATGACGTTCTACTGATAAGCTGTAGATCAGTCTCTACCTTCTTTATGTCTCGTGCTTCTGTGTCAGAGACTAGGTGACCATCCGTACCGTAATGATTAACCAGAGTTAGAGGCAATCCCTTATTGTGCAACCGCAAACGAGTTACCCTGCGTTCTCCCCCAGTGGCATTGCTGGACTCTATATACACGTGACTAAGGTCACTGTTTAGTTCCATAAGCTCTACCTCATAATCTTTCACAAATAGGTACGGCATCTTTACATTTCTTTCTTTTTAAGTTTGTCGTACCACACCATCGGTGGAAACTTTGCTTTGGAAGTAACCTTACCATGCAGAATAGCGTCAGGCCAACAATGTGATCTGTACCCGCACAAGTTACACTGTCGGGGCAGAACCTTGTTACCTGTTCGTATGACTTCACCGTTGCGCTTGTAAGATTCAAACTCTGACTTGAACGGAACAAACGGTTCTACATCAGGGTTAGTAAGAAACTTGACTCGTTCTTCTGCATCTTTTAAATAGGCTTCTTTATCATCCTGCGCCCAATCCGGCACTTCAACAATAGCCACCATACCACTAGACTTGTTAACAACGATCCATCCCCCAAACGGTAAGCCCGTAGCTTCCGCATAAAGAAACCCCTGCATGACATAGCCAAAGGGGTCATCCTCTTTTAGTTTGTCGTAGCCACCGTTCATACCAGTGAACTTGTAGTTGAATGCCCAGTCACTTGCTGACTTAACATCCCACACTTTCTCTACCCCCAACTCATCACGGATGATAACGTCAAGAGTACCGTTGACCAGTGTGTCCCCCACCTGCAATTGAACGGCTCGTTGGTAGTCAACAATATCTACCCCAGCCTCTTTCATTATAAGCATAAGGATTGATTCTGTCAGGTCACCAAACATAAATCGGAACAGGGTGTTGTACTCCATGTCTTCCTTGATAC
>UEXM01001198.1_pt1 | contig 23017 bp, 40 predicted proteins | sample 1796661 | NCBI WGS metagenome assembly UEXM01 (sample SAMEA4772469, study PRJEB27181) | metagenome | reverse complement strand
TAATTATAATATACATAATAAAAAAATAAAACTATAACTAAATATAGTTTAAGCAGTTTGAGTCCCCTTGCAGGACAAGTGAACGGAAGACCGTGAACCGCAATCTAATGTATAAACATAGCGTCTGAACGCTAACTAAGTAATTAAGACTAGCATACAATAGAATAGATTAACGACTCGGTACAACGTACCTGCCTCATCAAGGTTCCCATCGCGGGTTCCTAGAGGATTGTGAGGGTGACTCTTCTTTTTTGGAGACTTATATGACTGATGAAGTCATTCGACAAAACATAGTAGAGGATAGTGGACTAAGAACATACGAGATAGATGGTATGCGTGTCACTATGCCTAGCGACTGGGACGACGATAAGAAACAAGCATGGCTTGAAAAAGCTCGTGTAGATATGCACTTACGTCGTAATTTAAAAATGATTAGAAAAGATGGTAGCCAATCAGTTATTGGCAGAGCATTTAGACAACACGGAAATTCACATGGAGAGTAATACAAAGTTCCCACCACTAGAAGATATTAGGTGGAATACAACTTACGAAACCGAAGCTGCGGAAGATATAAAGATTACTATACCTTCCCCTAGGGAACCAGAGCCACAGAACCAAATGGATTTCGGACTACCCAAAGAAATCATAGGGGTAATGGAAGATAAGATGGAAACAATGAACAAAAGTGACGTTCTGAGGAATAATCTCATACAGCAACAGATAGAAATTGAACAACAGATATCTGTGCTAGAAGGACAACTTCAGCGTCAGAAAGAATACCTTGCAAAGATAGAAGGTGGAATAGACGTACTTGATGAACTGAAGAAGTGATTTGGGTAGTCGATAACTTTTATAAGAATCCCGACAAAATCAGGGAACAAGCTTTGAAGTTAGACTATGTTAGAGGAGCGGGTACTAACCCTCCTAAAGTATTTCATGCAGGTTTTCGCCATACTGTGCAGAACGATCCTAATTGGTGGCACAATAGAATTTATCTACGCAATAGAGTTGCTAGTATTAGTGGGCTACGACCAACAGATACCAGTATGAAAGCTATGGGTGCATTCAACATAGGTTATGCTGAAAAGCGTAATCGATATAATTGGATTCATTCAGATTCTAATTTTGGAGACGACAGAGGTAGTAGTAAAATGTACGCATTTGTAATCTACCTAAACCCTAATCCCCCTAAGAATACAGGCACACTACTATTTGAAGATGACAAGGGCAACATAACGAATACTTACCCTAGTAAGAAAGCAATGCAGGAGTATGAAAACCCTCATTTTTACGGTAGCTTTTGGGATAGTGATATAGATAAGGATAAGTGGAAAGTACATTGTAAAGTAGAGAATAGATATAATCGACTTATCATGTACGACGCTACTTACTTACATACATCAGAAGATGGAGGGTTCGGAGATACCAAAGAAACTGCTAGATTAACACAAATAGGATTTTGGTATGGAGAAGATTGATTATAAATTTAATGAAGATGCAGTTCTAGAATATTTAAAGAACTACATTGACAAAACTTATGCCGCACATTATGCACAGGGTAAAATTCAGGCAACTGAGTTCATATTCGATAGTGGACATGGCAGAGGGTTTTGTATGGGTAATGTAATGAAGTACGCTCAAAGGTATGGAAAGAAAGAAGGTGCAAACCCAGCGGACTTATTGAAGATTATTCACTACGCTATAATGCTATATGGAAAAGAACATACAACAGTAATAGATGGAGATAATTATGGCGATAAGTAGAGGTGTGAAGAAGAAGTCACATGAGAAGCTAGATAGTGCAAACATTCAAAGAGTAATAGACTTACTAGAACAAGACGAACCAATAACAAAGAAAGAAGCATGCGAAATGCTGAATATCAGGTATAACACGACCAGACTTCAGCGAATCATTGATGAGCATACGGAAGTTTGGGAACATAAAGAAAGGCGTAAGAGTCAAAATCGAGGCAAAGGCGCTACCCGTGATGAAATAAAATCAGTTATTGAGTACTATTTAGATGGAGATAACATCTCTGAAATAAGTACTAGATTGTATCGTTCTAATGCATTTGTGAAAGCTATTATAGACAGAGTTGGTATACCTCAAAAGTTATCAGCAGGTTACAGTAGAACAACCGATATTATGTTACCAGAACAATGCGTATCTGAAGAGTTTCAAGATGGAGAAAAAGTCTGGGCAGCAAGAGATAATAGTATTGCAATTATTAAAAAAGAGCAATCACTAGAGTATCAAGCATCAATGCCTGGATTGGGTAGTACTGATTATGTAAAGAAATATGGAGCCAAGGGTTATCAGATATATGTTCTGACTCCTTGCGATACTTCAAATACTTTATTTCCTTGGTTAGACGGAAGCAAAATGGGATATCACTCATTTGCTTTATCTTATGACTTAGGGAGTCTAAAGCATTTGGAGCAATATGGAGTCACAATTTGAAGTATTTCTTGCCTTTTGGTTAACCACTTGGGTAATGACACAATACAGAGTCTTTTATCCTAGTATGATGATATTAGGAGAAATGGACAACACAGCTATGACCTATAGATGGTGGCCAGTTGTGTGGGTTATATTCGCGATAGGCAGTTTTATTACTGTACCTATTCTTATTTTTACATGCTTTTCTGATAGACAACGAGACATCTTTGTCAGAGGATACGTTACTAACTTATTAAAAATAGAACTATGAGAAGAATTATACTAGAAGCCCTAAGGGCAAAATACGAAGGAGTCATGAAGGAGTCCGCTGCTAATATAGAAATATATTTAAGAAACCCAAATGGGATTGGCGAACACCCTGAAGTCCTAGAAGCAATAGATACACAACTTGCTAAGTTAATGGAAGCGCACGAGAAATCAGAGGCGCTAAAAGAATTTAAAAACTCATGAAGGCTCAACATACCGTAGCTCAATGTAATATAAAACTAATAGCATTGCTGGATAAATTAGATAAACTAGATTCAAGAGACAATATGCTACCCAATAAAGTAGATGATTGTAAAACCTTGGCTCGGGAGTTAAGGCGTGAAACGTTTTATCTTAACAGACAGCGATAAAAATATTGGAATAGTTCGTAATCCTTTTGAAAGGGTTATTAGTTTGTATAAAGCAAGTTGGGGATATAGCACATTAGCACAGTGGTTAGACAGTAATGAAATTACTCCCCAGTGCGAACTCTACAAAGACTGTGACGCAGTCATTACTTTAGAATCATGGAAAACGGATTCTGAAGCGTTGGGGATTACCCCTGACAAAGATACATTGACTAAGCTCGAGTCAATGTATAGTAGCGACTATAAGAGGTGGTATGGGGAAGAGCTGAAGAAGCGTATAGAAGCCATAGCACAGAGCGACCTAGACACCTACGGGTATAGGTTTTAAAAAATAGTTCTTGACTTCGCTCTTGATTATCGTTATAATAGATGTATAAATTGAGAAAGAGAGTGTATGAGCGACAGATATTACAACCAAATGCTAGAAGCAACAGGGTGGTGTCCTGGCTACAGAAACACACGAACTCTTAACGAGTACGAAAACATTTACGGAAAAACTACGAGGAAAAGAAAAATGGCTTGGACAGACGAAGCAAAAGCTCAGGCAGTAGAGATGTATACTGCAGAAGAACCGACTCCAGATAACAGTATGGAGATTGTCAAAGAAATAGCTGCCGAATTAGGTGAGAGCCCAAATGGTGTCAGAATGATTTTGACTAAAGCTGGTGTTTATGTAAAGAAAACTCCTGCTGCTAAATCCACTTCAGGTGGTAACGGTGGTGGCGGTGGTAGAGTATCTGTTGCAGATGCCCAACAAGCAGTCAAAGATGCAATCTCTGACGCGGGTATGGAAGCAGACGACGCTATCATTAGTAAGTTAACAGGTAAGGCTGCTAACTACTTTGCAGAAATTATTGCTAAACTAAACGGTTAATTACCTTCAGGACGCTAGGAGTCTATATGGCTTCTAGCGTATTTTTACGGGTATAGGAATCACCTCACAGTTTTAACCATCGGGTTCTTGGTAGAATACAATTTTAACCTAAAAGGAACTCATGAAGAAAGATGAATTTATTAAGCAAGTCGAAAAACATGGCGATGCGATAATAACTTATAGGAGTCAGAACAGTCGTAGACTAAAGTATAACGTCTGTACCCTTGACTTCGACAATAAATATATACAGTCCAAGAGAAATAGAGCAAAGCCAACCGCCGGTCAGGTGTTATTGTTTTGCTGGGATACGGATTCATACAGGCTACTAACGCCTGCAAACGTAACTTCTATAGTTCCTTTATCAGCGATACTAAAGAATGATAGAACTACATGAAGCCCCCGCCCTCTTTGAGAAGTTAATACACTACAATAAAGAAAAACACGAAAAGATTTATCTTACTGTGAATACCTTTAGAGATGTAGAGTACCTCTCATTGAGAAAATATTTCCAAGACTTTGACGAAGAATTCAAGCCTAGCAGAGAAGGGGTAACTATGCCTCTTGACTTTGAGAATAGTAAGTTATTATTTGATGGATTAGTGGAGATTCTCTCCATAAGTGAAGTGAAAGACATACTAGAGACACATTTCAAAGAAAAACTAGATGAAATCTACTTATAAACAACGAATAGACAGACAACAGCATTTTTATGGCGATAGCCATATGGCTGGGTATGAAAGCGACCACGACCAACTTCTTAATCGAAATACTTTCAGAGAAAAGAGAGATTTGATTGCACAGCTTGGGTTACACCAAGCTATAATGATGTGGAACGTAAAAATGGGTCGTGCTTCTAAGATGAGTGTATATGAGTTTGCTCATAGAAACTTACGGACAGCATACCCTTATTTGTTAAACTCTGAAGCACGAGTTGTAACATGGCCCGCTATGAGTGCAGATTACTTACACTTACTAATAAAGAAAGATTATTATAGGGGTGAGTTAAATTCCTATGACCATGTTTACATTGGAATACCAAGACCCACACGAACTTATAAGTTAGACCTTATGGGAGCATACGATTTTAAGAACGAAGACTTAGATGGTAAAGCAGGTATTCATACTGACTCTCACTACGCTATCACGTGGGCAATCCACATGACAGCAATAAAAGATTTCTTAGCTAAAAAGAATATAAGTTATAAGTTTATTCAACATTTTGATATATTTGATGATAGTGTTGAAGATATCCATGTGTTAGATGTGCCAGAAGATTCTCTCTATTATCAGATGTTTACTGATACATGGAGAAGTATCATAGTCAATGCAGTTCCCAAACGATTAGACCAATTCGGAAAACAACTTGGGTTCCATCACCGTGACTATTCAGGTCACAAAGAATTTGCAGCATACCTCAAAAAACACTTAACATGACCGATTGGGCTCGTGAGTGGGAGATTTATAAGGCGCAAGGGGAACTGGAGTATAAAGAGAAGCTAGGTAATGTACAGAACTGTTACTTTAGCCCTAGACAGCATACTGAATTAGAAAGTAGCTATATGATAGAGTATAGAAAAGGTTCTTTTGCTGCCCCTCATGTTGACAGTTCCCTAAAAACAGAAGTTACGCTTCTATACAAGTCAAGAGACCTAGAAGGCGGTGATATGATAGTAGAGGGTAAACATATAGACATGGAAGTAGGAGAAACATACACTTACTTGCCTGAACAAAAACACGAAGTTACAAAAGTAAAGAAGGGAGTACGACGCGTACTTATTTCTTGGTTTCACAAAAATAATTCTTGACAAATCCTCAAAATCTTAGTATAATAGTCGTATGAATATTTTTATACTTGATGAAGATTTAGACAAAAACGCAGAGTATCATGTTGACAAGCACATCGTCAAGATGCCACTAGAAGCTGGACAGATGCTATGCACAGTACATTGGACACACAAATATGCAGGATACGTACCTAACAGGAAGCTCACCTCAGAAGAATGGGCAAAAGTCTCAATTCAGAAAAAGAATGAGCCAAGGGATTTTCCCTATCTCCCTACTATGTATAATCACCCTTGTACCATCTGGGCTAGGAGCTCCCAGTCCAACTACGACTGGCTCTACTGCTACGCATTGGCATTGGGAGAGGAGTATACCTACCGATACGGCAAGGTGCATAAATCTGTCGAGATGGTCTTGGGGCTACCAGAAATATCAATCCCCGACATCGGGCTTACCCCATTTGCACAAGCCATGCCTGATGATTGCAAACACGACGATACCGTCACCGCCTACCGAGAGTTCTACCACAAAGACAAAGCAGTCTTTGCCGACTGGAAGTACCGAGACAAACCTTCTTGGTGGGACGAAACCTCAGCCGACTACGAAAACAGGATAAGCAGATAGAACTATTTCTCTGATGTCCTGGTAGCTCAAACGGATAGAGCAACGGCCTTCTAAGCCGTAGGTTGCAGGTTCGACTCCTGCTCGGGACACCAGAAAAATAGTTCTTGACAAATCCTTAAAATCTTAGTATAATATACAAATGAATAAAGATATAAGAACATATTTAAGTAAATGTCGCGATGCATATTTCAATGGACGACCTATCATACCTGATGAAGTGTATGATCGCCTCGTAGACAATGTTAATACAGATGAAGTGGGCTCAGTTACAGACAGTCGTTTTAAACACCCCTTCCCTATGTTCTCACTACAAAAAGTCTTTGCACAAGAAGATAAAGCCCCCGACTATGGAAACGAAGCAGTAGTTACGACTACTAAGCTTGATGGCGCAGCTGTGTCCGTAACCTATGTAGATGGTATATATCATCAAGCCTTAACTAGAGGAGATGGAAAAGCAGGACTAGATATAACCGATAAGATAAAACACATAGTTCCAACAGTACTAGATAAATATTCTTTTAGTGGAGTTCGACAAATCACAGGAGAAGTCGTAGCCCCTAAGAGTATACCTAACTCTAGGAATTATGCATCAGGTGCACTAAACTTAAAAGATGTTGCCGAGTTCAAGAAACGAGACTTGACTTTTGTTGCATATGGACTACAGCCGAATCTTGGAGAAAGATGGCTAGAAGATATGAAGTTTATGGATAATTGGTTTAATGTCATATCTATGGGTAACTGGGACGAGTTCCCAAACGATGGAATTGTATTCCGAGTAGATAGATATAGTGCTTTTGAGAAGCTTGGATATACTTCACACCACCCTAGAGGAGCATATGCTTACAAAACTAGAGCGGCTGGAGTAGTTACAAAACTATTAGATGTAGAGTGGAATACTGGTAAGTCTGGAGTTATAGCCCCAACGGGTATTCTACAACCTGTAGAAATCAATGGTGCAACCATCTCTCGTGCTACACTACACAATATTGCTTTCATAGATGAAATGATGTTAGAGATTGGTTGTGATGTAGAGATTATCAGAAGTGGAGAAATTATCCCTAAAGTTGTGAGGAGAGTGTAATGTTATTGTATTTAGAATCACAATTAGAGAAAGCATACAGAGTTTATATAACTAAAATACCTATTGGACAAACAATTCCAGACCTTGAGTTCTTCCGCGAAATGATGGAAGAAATGAATGATGCAGAATACTTTGAACAATTATTAGATGAGTGGGAGTTACTAGATGAATCTAGAAGAAATACGCACTAAGAAGCTTAAGCAACTACAGAAACGCATAGACAAAGCGTGGCTAAACTTTGATATATCTTGGTGGATAAAATGGGCATCATCTATAGTTTTACTGACTGCTATGATACTTCGTGGTGGACAGGCGTACCCCTTTGTAGACTTAGTTCTCTCAACTATAGGTTGTGCAGGCTGGTTAGCAGTAGGTGTTATATGGAAGGATAGAGCGTTAATAATTCTGAACGCAGCAGCAGTAGTAATACTGGCGTCAGGAGTTGTTCGTGTTCTTGCAGGAGCTTAATTTATTTATGGCTTCTGTAGGAAAGTATAATGAGACTTATTTCAAAAATCACCCTCTCGAAGCACAGAAAGAGGGTGTCTTGTACGGCGTTGTATTAGTAAATAAGAAAACTCACGAAAGAGAGATAATTAAAGTAGGCATTGCCGCTGGTAAAGACTGGCGTCATGTAATCAAGAGAGCAAGAGGCTTTCAAGGTTATGACTTAAGAATTCAGAGAACATGGACTTCTACATTAGAAGAAGTCTTTAACATGGAACAAATGCTTCATGCTAAGTTCTTAAGTGATAAACTAGAACCCTCTCACAAGTTTGGAGGACACACAGAGTGCTTCAAACCAACGAGTAAGATATTGGAGGATTTCCCTAAGAAATGGTAGAAGAAGAAAATAAATATATAGAATCAGATAAGCCTAGCAGCGAACATAAGTACAATGGTTGGCATTATCATAGTGAAACAAAGAAGTTCTATAGATACGACGACTTACCGCCTTATGAAGGCTCGTAAAGTATGGTATTTGTGGGCAAGAAGCCTAGGAGATAAGAGTGGCGAAACTGATAGAGATGCTGATATTGTTGCAATATTTAGGAGCCTCATCGTGCTCGTTAATTTTTTTACTTGCTTCGTTATTATGTCAGGAGTTATACACCATTGGTAGTTAAAGGTATTTCAGAGGGGTTTCACGACGCCTCAGTCGCATTAGTTGAAGGAGACAAGATTCTTTGGGCTAAACACGCCGAGCGTTTTAGTAGAAAAAAGAACGACAGAATCAACCCACTTCATTTAAGAAATGCAGACGCAGATGTATCTGTTTTCTATGAAAACGTACCGCTAAAGAACGAGAGACGTATAGCTAATTCGCAAGTCCCTGTTTCGACAAAAATCTTTGAGCAATGTGATTATCATACATATCATCACGAAAGCCACGCAGCAGGAGCGTACTATACTTCACCCTTTACCGAGGACGCGGTATGTCTCGTGATTGATGCGATCGGAGAATGGACAACTAGCAGTATATGGATAGTTGAGAATCGAAAATTGAAAAAAGTTTTTGAGAAAATTTATCCAAAAAGCATTGGCCTGTTCTATAGTGCTATTACTAAGCGTATTGGTTTGAAGCCAAACGAAGATGAGTATATAACTATGGGAATGGCGGCATATGGAGAAGTATGTGTAGATATGCAGTATTGCTTCAATGACTGGGCAAATTGGCATAAGGGGTTCACCCTAGAAGATTTTAAAGGTCATAGACCAGAGGATATAGCCGCAAGTGCCCAAGCTCATGCTGAGTTAGAAATCGAAAAGTTAGTAGGCTTAGCCGCTAACTGGGGCAAGAATTTATGTTATGCAGGTGGAGTTGCACTCAACTGCGTAGCAAATAGTAAAATATTACACAACTATTTTAAGAATGTTTGGATTTACCCAAACCCTGGCGATGCAGGCAGTAGTTTAGGTGCAGCACTAGCGTATACTGGTAAGAAAGTAAAGTATAGTCCTTTTCTTGGGACAGACATACAACATCAAGTAAACCCTAGAGAAGTAGTAGATTGGATATTAAAAAAGAAAGTATGTGGAGTAGCAAATGGAAAAGCCGAATTTGGGCCCAGAGCATTGGGGAATCGTAGTCTTCTTGGTGATGTGCGTTTTGATATTAAGCGCACAGTTAATAGAATTAAGAGAAGGCAGAATTTTAGACCATTCGCTCCAGCTATTTTATCAGAGTATGCAAATGAATACTTTGAAGGGCCAATGAACGAGTATATGCAGTACGTAGCACAAGCAAAACATGATTACAAAGCAGTAACCCATGTAGATAATAGTGCTAGAGTACAGTTAGTCACTCCCGAAAACCCTAGCGTACTAAGACCAATCTTAGAGGAGTATTATGAGAGAACTGGAGTTCCAATGTTGTTAAATACAAGTTTGAATATTAAAGGGCAACCTATAGTAGATAACTGGCAACATGCAATGGATTTCCAGAAAATGTATGGAGTAAAAGTATTTTGACGATTTTATTTAGTGGTTGTAGTTTCACCAATGGCATGGAACTTAAAGATAAACTAAAGGATAGGTACGCTACTAAAGTGTGCAAAGAGTTTGGAGAGCTTCAATGGAATGAAGCTAAGATTGGTGCAGGTAATGACTATATCCAAAGAACCGTAACTAATGCAGTTCTTGGAGGTAAGCTTTATTATACACACCCCACAGAAAACATTAAAACAAAGAGGCATACCTATAAAACAAAAATTATGCCACATAAAGGCAATAACCTAGATTCTAGAAGACTAACACAGAGGAAGGAATACCGTAATGCAACAGGAACATACGACCAAACAATCCAAATCAATAAAAAATGCACAGGAGATGGCTGGCCTAGCTTAGTAGTATGTATGTGGTCAGGAATAAACAGATTAGAAAATCTTAGACTGTCTAGCATTACAGATGATTGGAGTTGGGTAGTAAGTGCTTGGGGTAAGTTCTCATTAGAGCAAAACACAATGAAAGCTATGCCAAACAGCGAAGTCTACATTGATAGACAGTATGAACCTGGCGAAGAAGAATATATGAGAGGTTATATGATGCGTATTAGAAATGCACACTATAATCTACGAAAAACAATTCAAAGTATGCTAGCGGTAAAGTATATGCTAAAAGCAAAGGGAATCCCACAATTACATTATTTGTTTTCTAGTGGACAGTATAAGCCTTTGTTACCATTACTAGACCAGCCAACATATGAGAACACTAACGTATGGTGGCCCACCATAGACTTAAATAGAGAGCAATGCATAAGAGAACTTCCATTCTTACAAGACCAGGGCATGTATGATATTGCTAAAAGTAACGGACTACCTATTGGGCCGAAAGATCACCCACTAGAAGAGACCCATGCCCTAATGGCAGAAAGAATAATTGGAGACATAAGAAAGAATGAATTTCTTAAATAAAATAATTAAAAAAATTAAAACATGGTGGTTTGAGTGGAATTTAAAACGAAATTACACAGCAGATACCTATGTGTATGAAGATGAGGAAAATTTTGAACTTATTGAAGAAGGTCAGGAAACTAAAAATAGTTCTTGACAAAAGGTCAAAAAACCTCTATAATATACAATATAAATAAAAAAGAGAGAGAATCGAATTGAGCGAAATTTTACCACCAACTGCCTGTCCTTCTTGTCAAGGAACAGTAGAGTTTGTTAATGACTTACTCTATTGCTTCAACAAGATGTGTCCAGCACAATGGGGTAAGAAACTAGAACACTTCGGTAAACTCTTGAAAATAAAAGGATTCGGTCCTGCTTGCATTAGTAAGTTAGCGATTGATGATTACCCAGAACTGTATGAGCTTACTGTAGAGGATATTTCCAGCAGACTAGGCTCGGAGAGATTGGCAGTCAAGTTAGCAACTGAGATTGAGAAGTCAAAATCAGTTGATTTGCAAACATTGCTGCCAGCTTTCTCCATTCCACTTTTCGGTCGGTCAGCTTCTCAAAAATTATGCGAGACAATATCTTCACTCGAAGATATCTCAGAGAAAAGTTGTACTGAAGCGGGTATTGGCCCGAAAGCCACAGCAAACCTTTTAACTTGGTTAGAAGATGAATTTTACCCAAATGAATATGGCACAAACTTACCATTCAGTTTCTCCGCTACTAAAGTAGTAAAGCGTGAGACTGTCGGGACAGTCTGCATATCAGGTAGACTCAATTCATATCCTACTAAGGCTCGTGCTGCTGAAGTTCTGGAACAACACGGCTTTGCCGTAAAAAATAGTCTGACAAAGGACTGCACTCATTTAATCAATGAGTCAGGAGTTGAGTCAGCCAAAACGCAGACTGCTCGCGACAGAGGAGTCGTTATAATAACTAACATTTTAGATTTAATTGGAGAATAAAATGGCATTACCAAAATGGACAGACGAGAGAACATCATCTCTTGAGAGCTTTGTAGGCTCTGAAACACCTGTTTCTCAAGCTACTGTAGCTAACGCTGCAGACGAACTAGAGACTTCTGTAAGAAGTGTCTCTTCTAAGCTAAGAAAAATGGGCTATGATGTAGAACTTGCTTCATCAAGCAACGCTAAATCTTTTAGTGACGCTCAAGAAGCTACTTTATCAGCATTTGTAAATGACAATTCAGGTCAGTACACATACGCTGAGATTGCTGCGAACTTTGAAGGCGGAAACTTTTCTGCTAAGTCAATTCAAGGCAAAATCCTTTCAATGCAACTAACAGAGCATGTTAAACCTGCTCCTAAAGTTGAGTCAGTTAAGACTTATTCTGAAGCTGAAGAAGGAACATTCGTTGAGATGGTCAACGGTGGGTCTTTCATTGAAGAGATTGCTGACAGCCTAGGAAAGAGTGTAAACTCTATCAGAGGTAAGGCATTATCTTTACTTAGAGCTGGCGAAATTAACGCTATCCCTAAGCAAAAAGAAACTAAAGGTTCTGGCAAAGCAGACCCTCTAGCGGATATGGAAATCGACGGGCTAACTGTTGATGAAATCGCTGACTCAATCGGCAAAACTGTAAGAGGCGTGAAAACAATGCTTACAAGACGTGGTTTAGTTTGTGCTGACTACGACGGATCAGCTAGAAAAGAAAGAGTTACTCAATAACCAACTTTCAATTGTCAAGAATGTAGGGGTGTTCGCACCCCTACTTTTTCTTGGGAGAGATTATGACAGTAGAAAGCGCACTTATAAAACAACTTTTATCGCAAGGAGATTTCGAGACTTGGAACCGCCTACAGGTGCATTATTTTCCTGAAGGCGAGTATCAGAAGATTTGGAAGGTCGTGGATAAACACGTCCATAAGTTCCATGCTTTACCCTCTTTTGAGGATTTAAAGTACGAGATACGTTCCAGAGAGCTCCAAGAGAAAATTTTTGCGATAGAAGCTGTGGACACTGATGTCCCAGCGCACGAACTACTAGAATATCTAAAAGATTCATTCACTCAGAATGAAATACTATCCAAGATTGAACATTATATAGACAATACTATTAGCGTTGCTGACGCTAAAGAAAACATAGACTATCTGCAAGAGATGGTCGTACAAGTTCAAGATCGAGTTAACACTGCTGATGATTCCGACACAATGGAATCTGTAGAGTTGTTCGATTCTGAAGAAGATTTGGCAAAGTACTTAGGCTTAGGGTTAAACCAAGACTACGACTTGTCTTATCAATTCTCTCCCAAAGACTTGGTCATTGTGGGGGCGCAACGAGGTCACGGAAAATCATTTGCTTGCTGTAATATGGCTGTCAATGCCCAGCAATCAGGACGTTCCGTGCTTTACTTTACTATCGAGATGGATCAGCGACCCATTCTGCAAAGAATGTGTAGTATGGCCACCGGTGTACCACTAGGCAGACTTATAAAGAGAAATCTTTATGAGAAAGAGTGGAAACGCATCGGTCAGTGGTGGGCAGACAGGTTTGAAGGTGGCAGCGAAGTCCTAGCGGACTGGAATGTTTCCGAAGACTTTGACAAGTTCCACTATGCACTGACTCGAAAATGTGAACTAAAGGATAAGGCTCAGTTAGATGTATTTTATGACCCTTCTCTTACACTTGCTAAGATTATTAGTACAGTTAGGCAGAAGAAGATAGAATACCCCGATCTGGGTATGGTAATCGTAGATTATCTAAACCAAGTACGTCGTCACAATGCTCCTAGTCGCTCTGGTCAGTACGAATGGACTGAACAAATAGAGATTTCAAAGGGATTGAAGGCACTCGCCCAAGACCAAGAAGTATTGGTCATATCAGCGTTCCAAACCAATCCTAAAGGAGAGGTAAGATTCTCAAAAGGTATCGAAGATGCCGTAGATGCGTCTTACACCCTTGAACATTGGGGCAAAGAAGAGAACGCAATCAAATTCAAATGTAACAAAATGCGTAGCGGAGAGATGAAATCATTTATCTCCGAGATTGACTGGGAAACCTTAAAAATCGGTCCTCAGTCGGCTATGGATCCTGATGAACGCGCTGATTTAAAAGAGCAGATGCATACGGGAGAAGATTATAATGATTTATGAGCAAGGGACTAGTGATTACCAGTTTACAATGTTTGCATGTGATGTTGACGATAAGTTATTTAAGCATATGCGGCCAAATTGGTTGCCGCAACGCGGCGCCGAGACATGGCTTACACATAATAAGAACAGAATTTACTTACGCGCATACGTATTTTGCGACACAGTTCTAGGACGACATAATAGTGGTAAAATGGGCTTTAAAGACCCAGTAATAATATGGTGTAATCTAGAGAAAAAGAGATTTACTGTACACCCAGGCCAAAACAGAATTATACTAAAGTCAATACTTCCAGAAGTACGACAAGTAGGGTGGGTAATAGATAATACACAAAGACCTACAGGAAACTGTGGTAGAAATCAGTATCACAAGTACTTTAGTAATATAAAGGAAATACAAAGAGGCCCAGCAGGTAACAGACAAATACTTATGCAAATGGATCACAGGTCAGGTTTTGGAGGAGAAGATCAATATCACCTATCTCTAAATACGGACACCTATCTAGGAAATAATGAGTTTGATACTGAAGAAAGAAAGTTAGCATGGCGAAAAGCTTGCGAAACAAAAGGATTTAGTTGTTATGTAAATGGAAAGTACCATTATGATATAGGTAACCCTACAGCTAAATATGATTTTAAAAACATCGCAGGAATATATCAAGTATTTTTGCACCACTTCTTTGACTTTCCATATAGTAAGTGGGACACATTATTTTTTAAGGAGTTATAATGGTGGATTACAATACACACTTACTTATTATAGCTATGGAAGAAGCAGGAGAGTTTATTCAGGCTTGTTCTAAAGTATATAGACACAATGGAGGCGATCACGAAATAAAGTGTTTATCTGAAGAAGTTGGAGACGTACAAGCACTAATAAATTTATTAACAGAAAAAGGTTTGATAGACTTGAATGTAGCTAATGATAAAAGAATAGCAAGAGAACACAAATTAAGGAGAACAAATGAAGGCAGGTAAAATATGGGGACAAACAGAATTAGTACATGCTAATGGAGTTTTAGAATTTCATAGAGTAGAATATAAAGCAGGTATGGAATGCTCGGAACATTTACACGAGTTTAAATGGAATGGATTTTTTGTAGAAAGTGGCAAGATGATGATAAGAGTCTGGCAGAACGACTACGACCTAGTAGATGAAACAATATTAGGCCCAGGCGACTTTACACAAGTCAAGCCAGGTGTAATGCACCAATTCGTAGGAATTGAAAGTGGAGTTGCATTTGAGCTGTATTGGGCAGAATTTAATCACAATGACATAAAGAGGAGAAGTGTCGGTGGCAAAAGAAAGTAAAGTAACCTTTGTAGATTATACCTTTGTTAGAGATGGACAAGATATAATCTTTGACAAAGAGCTGACAATGGAATCAATGCAATTCTATGAAGGCAAAACTTTTAAAGTAAAACAGACGTCAGATGGACAAATTATGCTAAAGTTTATAGAAACTTGGGAAATAAATGTAGTCCCTGACGATTTAGATTGGAGAAAATATGAAGATAAAGAAAATAGTACCCACTAATCCTGTAGCTAAACATAGCAGGAACAAGTCGGGCGCTGGCGCACATAAGTCTGCGAAAGATTACTCTCGTAAACTTAAACACAAGAATGATGAGTCTATTGCTAATAAGATTGATAGACTTATTCTTCTTGAAATGATGCAGGAAAGTACCTTCTCTGCTACTAATTGGTTCAACTACGAAGAACAAATACAAGAGTTAAAAGAGGAGTTAGATTCATGGCAGACGACAGAGTAAGTAGAGAAACTGCTGAACTTATTCCCATGCCTCCACATACTTGGTATGTAAAAACACTCGGGTGGTTACTAGAACAACCCAAGGTAAAGGAGAATATCAAATCCGTACCCTTAAACCAACCACTATATGATTCTGTTTTTGCACACGGAATAAAAGCTCCATTTCTAGTAATGCCAAATTGGTACCCATTAGCAGGTAGCCAAAGGCTAAGAGCAGTTGCAGAAATGAATACTTCAATGGCAACTGACCGAATGAGTATGATTCTAGAACAAGAAGTAAGGATATGCCGAATAGACCAGGAATACTGGTTACTCTACTACTTGTGGGGAGATAAAGATTTTCGGGATAAAGCAGTAGCAGTCTACTTTCAGATGCTAGAATTAGTTTGGAAATCAAGGTATTACGAAGATGAGTTAGACCCAAGTGGTGTTCCTATGACACATTTTGAAAAGTTAGGGGACGAATTAGATTGGAAACATAAAAGTACTCTTGGAAAAGAAAGAATTAAATCAATGGAAACAAAAAATAATACTTGACACAAGGTCAAAATTCCTGTATAATATACTTATAAATGATAGCAATAGATTTAATAGAAGAAAAAGGATTAGCGTATACTGTTAAAGGACAGGACGCACTAATTGCATGCCTAAATCCTGAGCATGACGATACGAACCCAAGTCTAAGAGTAGACAAAGTAACAGGCTTAATGCACTGTTTCGCATGTGGGTTCAAAGGTAACATATTCACACACTTCGGTGCACCAGAGAGTCCACTAGAAGTAAGATTACACAAAATTAAAAACCAGATTGCAAAAACCCGTTCACAAACCGTTGGTATTCAACTCCCAGAAGACCGTATCGAATGGAAAGGTGGTCCGTACCGCAATATCTCTGAGGAAACTCTAAAGATATGGCAGGCCTTTACTTGGAATGTTCCAAAGTTTGAAGGTAGGATTATCTTTCCGATTCGTGACTTAACGGGCAAAACGATTGCACTCTTAGGGAGAAACATTGCTGGTGGCACAGGACAAGACAAGTATTATATCTACCCACAGGGGGTAAAGATGCCATTCACTCCAGCAAAAGTCAAGCCAATACACAACAGAGTGATATTGGTTGAAGGAATTTTTGATTGTCTCAATCTTTGGGACAACGGCTTAAAGAATACAGTTTGCTGTTTCGGAACACAACAAATGGACTGGTTCAAGCTATCTCTGCTCAAACTACAAGGAGTGCAGGGAATTGATATATTGTTTGATGGCGACGAAGCAGGCCAAAAAGCATCAGAACAAATTAAAACATTGGCAGAGAAAATGGAACTGTCAGTACAACAAATTAAACTGAAGGACGGACAAGACCCAGGCGGGTTTACTCCGGCCCAAGTACATAAACTAAAAGAACGATTATATGGATAGCACTCAACTTCAACAAGCAGTCTTCGGATTGCATACTCGTAGATTCGGCACAGTTGCCGAGATTATGATTAAGAAGATTGTAAAAGCAGATAACAGCGATCAGTTGTCATACGATTTATTTGATAAATTTGATGGTAGTCGTATAGAGTGTAAATTTTCGAGAGTTCAAAAGAAAGCAGAGCTGAAGATAACGGACAACAACTTGTTCAAAGCTCTAGAATGCGAAGCCAATCGCGATATCATGTATCATCAATGGCAAGATTACGACTGGGATTGTAATATCCAACAAGTCAAAAAAGAAGAATTTGATGTTCTTTTTTATGGAGTATTCTTTAAAGACATGGTGTTAATATTCAGGTGTAATGCTAGTAATATTGGTACTGAAATGAGATACTCTAACAAACAACACCGTGGTAATACTGGTGAAGGTCAGTTCCATTTGAACAGACAAACATTTAAGTATCACTTAGATTACCACTTATTTAAAACATTAACTTATGGAGAATTATTAGAATGGCTAAAGTAGCACTTATAGAAACCAAGCCAACAAGTACAAACTTCGATAGATACTTCGAGTTTGAATTTGAACGCTTTGCGTTATGTTCTGATAGTTCTGTCGCAAAAGTTCTAAAGAAAGATGTAGACCTAGACTTGAACCCTGATGAATATGACTGGTTGATTCTAGTCGGAGCAGAAGCTTTCAAGCAGTATACTAGGAAAACATCTGTGACGGAATATAATGGTAAAATTATTGATGAGAAGTTTTTAGCACTTATCAATCCTGCTATTATTAAATTTAAACCTGAAGCTAAGAAATCCTTTGAAGAAGCTATTGAAAGTATCTCGAAGTATGTTAGCGGAGAACTAAAGATAGAGAAACTATCAGAGGATAAATGTTATGGCATACAAGACAAAGAAACAGCAATCGCGTTTATACAGAAAGCGATCGACCACCCGCTACCGTACGTTGCTCTCGACTCAGAGACAAGTGCGTTATATTGTCGCGATGGTTATATGCTTGGATTTTCTCTTTCTTATGAGCCTGATCACGGTATATATTGTGACGCTGATGTAATTGATGAAGATGTCGAAGCAAAAATGCAGGAACTCTTCAACAAGAAGACAGTAGTATTTCACAATGCGAAGTTCGACTTACAATGGTTTATTTACCATTTTAATTTTGAGTTTCCAAACTTCGAAGATACAATGCTTATGCATTATATGTTTGACGAGAACCCTGGTACACATGGACTTAAACAACTAGCAATGAAGCATACTCCTTTCGGGGATTATGAGAAACCGCTAGAAGATTGGAGTGCAGAGTACAGGCGTTCACATGGCATACTAAAGGAATCCTTTAGTTATGACCTAATCCCTTTTGATATAATGAAAGACTATGCAGCTATGGACACAGTCGTAACATTTGCATTGTATCAAAAGATGAGGCCAGCAATTGAGAAGAACAAGAAACTCTTATGGGTTTATGAGAATATTCTACTCGAAGGCTGTAACTTCTTAAGACAAGTTGAAAACAATGGAGTGCCTTTCGACCGTGAGCGACTAGAGTTTGCTCAGGGTGTAATGCAGGAAGATATAACTCAAGCAGTTGCCGAGTTATACGAGTTTCCTGAAGTGAGACAGTTTGAGAAAGCACAGGGTAAAGATTTTAACCCAAACTCCACAGTACAACTTCGATCCCTTTTATTTGATTATATCAATCTAACCCCAACGGGTAAGAAAACTGGAACAGGTGCCCATAGCACAGATGCAGAAGTCTTAGGACAACTTGCAGATGATCACGCCGTTCCTAAACATATCCTAGAGATAAGACAAAAGAATAAGATTAAGACTACATATCTTGATAAAATTATACCAAATCTTGATAGAGATTCTAGATTGCGTACTGGGTTTAACTTACACAGTACAACTTCTGGTCGTCTATCTTCTAGTGGTAAACTGAATATGCAACAGTTACCTAGGGATAATCCCACGGTTAAAGGTTGCATTAAAGCAAAAGAAGGGCACAAAATCGTCTCTATGGACTTAACAACGGCAGAAGTGTATGTTGCCGCAGTTTTGGCGAAAGACGTAGGACTGCAACAGGTATTCAAAGATGGAGGCAACTTCCATTCGAGTATCGCAAAGCAAGTCTTTAATCTACCATGCGATGTTGCGCAAGTCGATGAACTATACGGAGACAAGCGTCAACAGGCGAAAGCTGTTACATTTGGTATTATGTACGGTGCAGGCCCAGCTAAGATTTCATGGCAGGTTACGAAGGACTCTGGTTCGGAGTTCTCAATGCAAGATGCTCAGAGAGTTATCGCGGATTATTTCCAATCATTCCCCAATCTTAAGAAATGGTTAGATGATTGCGGTGCGTATATTCGTGCCAATGCTTTCATTTATTCAGAGTTTGGAAGGAAGCGTCGTCTTCCTAATGCCAAGTCAAAAGACAAAGGTATTGCGTCTCACGAAGTAAGAAGCGGAATTAACTTTCTAGTACAGTCCGTCGCATCGGACATAAACCTATTGGGTGCGATAGACATGCAACACTACATCAATAGAAATGGAATGAACTCCAAGATATTTGGGCTAGTGCACGATTCAATTCTTGCAGAAGTGCCTGAAGATGAAATGGAGGTCTATTGTGAGAACCTGAGATTCTACGTTCAAAAAGACCGTGGGCTCTCTATACCCGGCACTCCAGTTGGTTGTGACTTTGAAATAGGTGACGATTACAGCTTTGAGAAATGGGATAAATTTTATAAATAATGAAATATGTAAAAGCAACGGCAGGTTGCATTTATCAAAAATTAAGAGTTAACAGACATGATATCTATATGGATCGGCATACAGCAGATGATATATTTATGGCGGTGTTAATGGTCTTAGTACTTGGGACAATGTGGCTGAGCCTTATTCAACTATAGAGATGAAAAATATGTTTAAAGGAAAACGCGTAGGCGTAACAGGACACACTAGCGGTATCGGTAAAGAGATTTATGAGTATTGTATGCACCACGGTGCAGATGTGAGGGGATATAGCAGGTCTAACGGCTTCAATATGAAGGATAGGGAAGGTGATCATATCATCAATGACCTATTACGTTGGGACTGTGATATATTTTTTAACCATGCGTGGTACCCGCGAGTACAAGGTAAACTATTAAAGATTCTCTATAAACAATGGGAAAAGAAAGAGAAGATAATCATTAACACAGGCTCTGCAAGCGCGTATTACGCAGTAGGTGCCAGCATCTATGAAAGTGACAAAACTGAGTTAAGAGACTTCTGTATTGCGAGAGCAATACAATATCCCCACGCTAACAAATGTCGAATACACAATGTTAGTATGGGTTGGACTAATAGTAGATATCTGACGAACGTAGAAGATGAAAAGTACTGGATTGACCCGTACGAAGCTGCTCTCGTTCTTATGAATCTAGCCCAACCACAAAATTACATGATGACGGAAGTCTTATGTAATAGTATGTATAAACCGATGGAAGACATGATTAAATTAAAAGACGTTGCAACCGCTAACGTAGTCATGGATTTACAGAAGTAATGTTCGGTTTCAAAGTCTTTAAGAAGTTAGCAACTGACGAAGAGTGCCAACACATTATCGATTCTAGTGATAGAAAAGATGATGACTGGCTACAAAACAGGTGGGAAGTCAAAAAATTTGATATCCCACAGTCGCTAACTGACAAAGCCCAAAAGTGCCTAGGCAATGAGAAGATTATTGCGTCTAGAGTGCAGACTTATTTCCCAGGAAATAGCTTTGCTCCACATAGAGACGCTATATGGTACTCGATACCTGAGCATGGAAGTGCAAAAGAAGTATATAAACGAGACAGAAATTTAAGTATGTCTATAGTACTAAATGATGACTTCAAAGGTGGAGACTTATATATCGCAGGGAAAAATACACATCTTCAAAAAGGAGATGGAGTAATGTTCTCTGCAATGGCATTACACTGGGTAACTGGTATATTGTCTGGTTGCAGAATGAGTGTCGCCGTTTGGAGTGGCACATGGGACTTTAAACCAATAACCAAGGAAAAAGAGATGGAAATATCAGCCATTCAAGATAAAGGGGATCTAGCACATGGATAGACCTAAGAATCAAACTAAAACAATTGTTAGCAAGATAGAAAATGCTATTTTGAAAACCAGTCAGGAAATGGCAGCAGCCATTATGAAAAACCCTGAAGTTAATACATACATGCCTGTATCGGCAGGGATTGAGTCAACAGCAGCTTTAATATATGCTGTAAGAGACCCCGATCTCAAACCTTTTTGTGTACATTGGTATGAACAACGCTATGGTCTGTTCGCAGATGCAATGGCGTTTTATACACAAAAACAAGCAGAATACTTTAACTTACCATATGGTAACGACAAGTCTATGCTTTCCATGTTACCCCATACCAAGGAAGTCCCGATAATTGTATCGGGACTCTCCTCTTTTATGTCAATGGCTTTAGCACAGCCAGGCGGTATTAAATTTAAGTGGTTTATGATGGGTGCAAACGCAGAAGATGATATGCGTATGCGCTTACAATTTAGAGAGTATAGAAAAATCATGGCAACGTATGCTAGTGATGTACTAGACGGCTCTGGAGTAGATATACGAAAAGTTATCGAAGATATACCACAAGTGCTCAACCCCCTAGACTTTTTAACAAAGTCTGAAATGTATGCTTTAATTATTAGAGAAGAGCCTGCCTTATTAGATACTATATGGAGCTGTATTGTTCCCAAAGGTACACTAAAAGACAAACAAGGCAAGATTACAGGGTATGTTCCATGCGGGGAGTGTTTCAAGTGTCATGAGCTTCAACAAGCAAAGAAAACAGCAGCTGACGCGGTATTTAGGTACCAAGAAGGCATTAAATATTTTAGTACAATTTTGAAGGATATGACGTAATGAGAAACCTTGTTGGGGAACACATATACGAAAGTGGCTATAGAAAAGTAGCCTGTCATTATGACGAGATGACAAAAGACGAGTATACTACAATGATACGAAATAGAGTACAAAACTTTGTAGTACAAAATAAACGAATTATGAACCCAGTTGATAAACTGGACGCTTTCTCATACTTTCTTTGGATAGAGAATCCAGAGGGAGAAATGGTAGCTTGCATTAGGATTCAACCTAATGAGATTTCTTACATTACAGACCCAGTAAGAAAATACTGTATATGGGATAGAGCGTGGATAACTGATCCTACAGTTTCATTGTTTCCAGTACCCGAGTTCTCAGACGCAAATGCGTATATTTGGACTCCAGATTGGGTAGCAAGAGTAACTGGTTGTTCTAATTCTACAATGGACATGTACGAAGACACTCACTCAATATTGATGTTCTTCCAAAAATACATGCCAGGATTGAGATACATTGAAAGTAAGCCCGATGAGTGGGGTTACGACGGATTTACGTGGGTCTACGAAAGTATGCCCTTAGAGGAAGCTGCCCCTATTATAAGGAAATATATTGAATCGAAAGATGAATCGCTCGTTGCAACAAAGGCACCGAAGACAGCGTAGAATATGGTCTATGCAAAACAATAACAAAGATGAGTACTTAATAACCGACAAAGATGATTTAGAATATCCTCTTTACGTTATACATAGTGATAATGTTGACCTAGTAGATGGTATATTATGGCTAGACGATCAAGTACTTGATGATAGAAATATGGTTGGAAATAGCCTAGGTAGACGAAGGCTTCAGAGTCCAATGAATAGTTTATATAATCTAAAGTATCAAATTGAAGATATTAGAGGTCTAATGAAACATAGGCAAAAAACTTTTATTGATACCAATGGTAATATATTTAACTATGAAAAAACAGATACAGTACAGATTAAGTA
>UEXM01001025.1_pt2 | contig 23030 bp, 33 predicted proteins | sample 1796661 | NCBI WGS metagenome assembly UEXM01 (sample SAMEA4772469, study PRJEB27181) | metagenome | reverse complement strand
CTGGATTATTATTTAGTGTAACCCATACCATGCCACCATGGTAAACTTCACAGTGTAGTTCTTTGCCAGCGGCTTCGTTACTAGCCATGTTGCCTGCTACACTTGTAATATTATCTCCAAGGTATGCTTTTACACCATTGCCTGTGTTCCAAGCAACTACACGTTGTCCTGCAATCTGACTTGTGCGGAAGTCACCTTGGTTATACATCTCACTGATGTGACACATGGGCACCCAAACTTTACTAAAGATCAGTTCTTGTTCCTGTTCATATAGATAGAAACTGTTGTAAGCATCACTGCTGATGTGTTCTACTTTAGGTTTTGCTGTCCAATTTTTATGATTACGCGGTGCCATGTTTATCTCCTGTGTACTCGTATTTAACAAACTTATTTTTACTAATCATGCGCAACCCGCCATCTGCTAGTAAGTATTCTGGTTCATGTGCTAGTTGCTGTGTATCGTTTAGTCCCGCTTCGGGCATGTCATACTCACTTGCACATTTGATACTATCCCAAGGTGTTGTACGGATAGGACTTTCAAAGTGTTTTTCTCTGCCGTCTCTAAATTTAAGTCGCCAACTGATAACGCCTTTTTCTGGTTCCCGTAATACTCTGACCTTGTGGTTCATGGGCGCAAAGTCACTGTAACCTCTGTCGTCAATTGCATTTTGTGGACATGCTTTTACGCATGAATAGCACTCCCAACAAAAGTTTGGTTCTATGTTTACTGCTCTTCTTGTTACTGGATCAATGTGCATGATGTCACTAGGACAAATGTCGACGCAATGTCCACATCCATCGCATGCAGTCATGTATACAAATGTTGGCATGGTATCTCCTGCTAATATATAAATATTTAACTATTATACAACAAAGATTAAAGTTTGTAAAACTATTAGGTAATAGACAATGACAATAAAAGAACGCTGGCAAAAGTTTAAATCATGGTGGACGATAGATCATGTAGTTGATCTTACTGTAGATATGCTACTATTGTTCTGGGATGTAATCAGTAGTCCAGTGCTTATTGTAGTAAGAGTAATCAGACACTTTCTCGGCGAGTGGATTGTTGGAAATATTAAAGCAGCGTTGCGTTGGATAGTGCATTGGTTTGAACGAAAACGTGCTTATAGATTAGAACATGGACACGGAATATTTCGCACTTATTGGTTCCTAATAATACCTAGTCCTTTTGTAATAATTGCTACCTGGTTGCTAATAATGATTGGTGTTGGTATAGGGCAAGGTTATGATGAACTTAAAACAACAAAGCCTGACAGTGCATTGATAAAAATATTTGAGGACTAAAAGTCTACATCCCTGCCATTAATACTGTAAGTGCTTCCATTAAAACCTTGTTTAAGTTTTTCTTCATCAGTCATATTTTCACTGTGTATGCGGGTCCTTGGATTGAACGGTGTGGTCGCCTCCGGTTTCGTTAACAATTTTTTCGATAAGAATTTCTCTATTAGTTTTTTCATCTTGTTTTACTTCCTCTAAACCAAATTCTGTCATTTCAAATAATATGCCATGCATATAGCGTCTTTCACCAGGTGAAAGTGCATATGGATCTTTTATAGTAAGTGTGTCGCCACATCTACTACAAAAAGCATAGTTACCCATTGCACTCGTAATACTATAGTGATGACCAAATAATTTACACCAAAACATTATCCTACTCCTAATCTAGTGTGTTGCGTCCGCCTCCTGGGCTTTGTGTGCATTGTTGCGTTCTTGGACATTGAAAGTATTTGTCCATAGCAACAGTTAGATCTGCATGTCCTGTAGCACCACGTTCATATATACACATGCGTTCGTTTGTTTCAGGATCAACATACTGCCTTTTTAATCTACAGTTAATAGTATTAGTGCGAGTTGGAGGCACTGCTTTACGTCTGCACTCCATTGGCTCTAGTCCCAATATCTTCTGGGGCCACCGCAGGACTTCTGTGTTCCATAATGTACAGTGTGTTTTATTTTCGCTGCCAGTATAGGTTCTACCTCTGGATTCAGCGTGGACTTCCGTCCTTAACATCAACAACATTAATAACACTGTGCTTATGACCGCAATGTGGGCAATACATTGCTTTGGGTTTATAATTTTCATGACTTGCAATGCTCCACCATCCCTTGCATTGATCACATGTATAATGATGAATATACTCAACTGTTGAAATCAATCGTCGAACTCCCCGCGCCATCTAATATCAAATACATCTGCTTGTAGTTTATTTTCTAATTCTTTTATATAGGCTTTCTGATATTCTCCGCCTACGTCACCATCTAATACTGCTTGATCTATCATACCATTTATAATATCAAGTTTGTCATGTTCATTAATGGTACCACGAAGTCCACTAATAAAACTGTATGCATTATCACTAAAGTCTGTTCTGACATCATATCCCATGTCTACTCTAGATTGAAAATCCTTTTCATTAAATATTTGTTTAAAAATATTATTCCATGCATCAATAGCAGTTTGTATATCTGGATTTACACTTCGTCTACTCATTAAGTTTGCACAATCTGCTTCAATCTGTGCAATTTTTTGTTCCTGAAAGTCAGGATATGGATTTGCATCTGGTCCAACGTTGGGACCATCAGGATCTGTAATAGTAAAGTTTGGATCACTGCCACTTGTAAAATCACCTTTAAGACCAAGATTCAATTGATCTAAGTGTGTTGCTAGTGCAGTAAGTTCACCTGCACTATGCAGTGCAGTCATTGCAGTTCTATATTGTGCGGCAAATTCACTTACCTTTACACCGCCCAAACTGCCAATCATATCACTTAGTGTTATAGCACCGTATGTGCCAGTACCGCCTAAAAACTTTGCAATTAAACTATCAACATAATCACTGCGAGTAAAGATTGTAGTATTATGCACAGTGGGTAAACTAACAGGCTCTATGGCGTTTACATAAGATGCAAGTTGTGCAACAGTTTCAATTACGCCTAATTCAATAGCCTGTAATTTTTCTTTGAACTCTGTCATTGTTGTAAATGAAATAATGTCTTTACTATTAACAAATATTTTGTCAAAATTAGTGTAATCACCTAGGCTTTCCATATTTTCAACATTGCTATCCAACAGTACTTGTGCATTTGCTATAAGTTCAGGTGTAGTTACACCATCAAGTATCGCTTGCATCATTGTATTAAAGTTACTACTTCCAAGGTTATATATACTGCTTGGATCAACCTGTACCTCTGCAAGTATTTGTGCTAAACCTGTTGCTGGCAAACCATTTGCACTATTAAGCGTTTCAATTATTTGTCCTGGATTACCAAAGTTTGCTATGTTACTTAAATCAAATGCACTTCCAAGGTTTGTTAAGTCACTTGCAAGTAATTCAAAGTTTGCTTTTGTTGCTGTTATAACAAGACTGCTTATGCCGTTTGTAACAACACTTTGTAAGTTTTCATATGCACTTCCCAAGTAATTAGGAAATACTCCATCAGCAGGATATAGTAAACTGTCCAAGTTTGGAAACTTACCAAACTCAACTCCATCATTTAACTTGCTGAGTGTTGGTGCAAGTTGTTCACTTACACTAACTAATCCTTCTGCACTAAAAAATGTTTGTGTCATTTGAAGTGGACTACTGCCAAACATAAGTGACGTGTGTGCTGCTAATCTGTCCATACCAAAGCCAGAGCCCAATGTACTTGTGTATACCGCAGGCACTGTACCAGTAAAAGCACCACTAGCACTTACATCTCTATTGCATAATGCATCAATGGTAGCAGTGTCAGCAACATTTGGTTGTTGTCTTGCATTTGCTGCTTTTTGTATGTGTCCACTAGCAACTGCTTTTGTTTGTGCAGCAAGTTCCTTTGTACCAGGCGCATATCCTAGCCCACTGTTAAGTGCGCCTGCAGCCATTACGCCAAGATAACTTATTGTAGTTCTAGTCCCATATGCCATTATTTGTATACCAATACTTTATTGTCGCCTTGTACTCTCCTATGACCACAAGTGTCACTATCGCTTACTATGTGTACAGGCTTACCCTCTGCATAAACTGTTGGTGCTCCACCTGTTACACTTGCTCTACAATGTACGCTGCATCCTGGTCTACCACAACAAGGATGCGGTGTTACTCTGCTACTATATGCTGCAAGATTCCTGCCACTTGCTTGTACTTTAGTGCGCGGCATAATTGCTCTACCACCTGCACTATTTCTATCGCCTTGTCTTACTATTGGTTGTGTCATACTATATTTATCGGTACTTATTATATGCTACTATAACTTCATACTGATGTCAAAGTCAAAGTTGCCCATGGCAGTGTTGATTTCATCTTTGCTTAGTTTAGCAAGTTCTTGTGCGCCACCTTCTACTAGCACTTTGCCTTTGTGATAAATCTGTGGCATTGTGCGATGACCTTGTTCAATTAACCAACTGCGTGTTTCGCCATCTGTTTCGATATTAACTTCCTCATATTTAAATCCCATGTCTGTGAGTTGCTTTTTTGCTTGCACACAGAATGGGCAAAAATCTTTTGTGTATACTGTAATCATTTGTACCAAAATCCCAATCTAGGTTCTTCAATATAACTAAACCCATGGTCGTAGTCTTCTCTGAACTTCCAACCATCAAGTTTCCGTTGTTCTGCTTCCTGTTCATATTTGCTACGCCAAGCAGGTATTAGTGTAGTTGCATCGCCAGTATCTAACCAGTCGCCGAATATGTTTCCTAATCTCAAATGTATTTCTATTATTTTACTATCTATAAACTCAATATTCAATATGTTATTATCTGCTAGTTCATCTAAAAATTTAGGAAGTTGTATTTCTGGAGGATCTACTTTGTGCCAACTTTCAAACTTTAACAAATTGTCATCATTGTTTACGCCTATTGCTGCATGTACAGGTTTCCACTTATCTTCCCATACATAGTCTATGCTGTAGTGTGTACCAGTCCACCACTCTGTCCAAAACTCTCCAGGATGAACTTCAAATAAACTGTGTTCATCTTCTATATCTATCCACATTTTACGAGCATGCAACCCTAAACCTATGAGGTTATATATAGGTCTTATACAATAGTAACCACTTTGTTTGGGCAATAATGGTACAGGGCCTACATTATATCCACAACGATAACCTAGGTCCAGTTTATTAAACGTCCAACGATATTGTGGTTTGACATCCCATATGTCGTGATTATGGTAATCTTGGTCCGAAAAGTTTGAATCCATCTATCTGCTTTTTGTATTCATGAGCTTCGCCCAGTATTAGTATTTTATATCCTCGTGCTTTGTAAATTGCACATTCGCACTTCATAACTTTAATGCCTAGTGCTAGTTTCGGGTTATGATAAGTCCAAGCAAATTGTTCTGCTTCTACTGCGGTACTACTTAGTATACGAATCATACTGAATGCAACAAGTTTACCTTTATCATAGTATCCAATAATGTCATTTGATGGATTACTAAACTCCTCTGCATAAATGGGCCAAACACTTGCAAACTTTTTATAGATGCAATACTGTCTATAAATCTCTAGCAGTGGTGCTGGATCTGTATCCTTTGGTAGTAGTTCATAGTCAAGCGGTGGTTTGTAATTTGTTTGAGATAAATCTATGTAACAATATATATCACCGTTGCTCATATCAACACTAGAGGCTAAATCCTGCGAATGTATCTTTTTCGACATCTTGTTTTGTGCCACCTATAATGTAGCTCGAGATTTCTGTTTCTTGAGGAGCAACTTGTACATCACCTCCTGCAATCCATTTAGCAGTCCAGGGTAGTGGGTTTGCTTGTGGTACAGTGTAAGGTGATTTTAGACCTACTGCAAGCATACGCTTGTGTGCAATCCATTCGATGTATCCGTCAAGTAGTTGCTTGTTTAGACCAATCATACTACCATCTGCAAACAAGTACTCTGCCCATTCTTTTTCTTGATCCACTGCATCAACAAACATCTGTATGCACTCTTCGCGAGTTTCTTCTGCAATCTTTGCAAAGTCTGGATCATCTTTAGGAAGGATCTTAAGTAGTTGTTGTGTACTACCCAAGTGTACATTTTCGTCACGAGCAATAAACTTAATAATCTTAGCATTGCCTTCCATCTTCTTAAGTTCAGCAAACGCCCAACTACAAGCAAACGATACATAAAAACGCACACCCTCGAGAATGTTTACACTCATTAATGTTTTGTACAACAACGTTTTTAGTTCATATAGATCAATATTAACTGTCTTTGTTGTTTTGCGTACTGCGATAGCCTTACCATCAACGTATTCTGTTTCGCCTGTGGTTGTAACTTTATGTTCGCCTTCACCTAACAAATTGTAGTACATAGACTTTTCTATAAGTTCATCATAAAGTTCTGTAATGCTATCTGCACAATCTACAATCTCTTTAATATCCATCATCTCATCAAAGATAATGCTAGGATCACTGTACACATTACGGATGATGTGTGTGTAACTACGACTGTGAATTGTTTCGCTAAATGTCCAGGTAGTAATCCAGTTTTCAAGTTCTGGTAAACTACAGATAGGATTAAACGCTTCTGCTGGTGCACGACCTTGTACACTGTCAAGCAGGATCTGGCGCTTAAGATTACTTGTAAACACATGACGCTCATGGGTAGTTAGTTCCTTAAAGTCTTTGCTGTCTTTAAGAATATCCACTTCCTCAGGACGCCAAAAGAATCCCAACTGCTTGTCAGTTAGTTTATCGAACTGGCGATACTTTAGCGTGTCATAACGCTGCATGCCTAGTTCGCCATCAAAGAATGCCATCTTCTCTGTGTGATTATGTTTTGTTGTGTTTAGTACAGCCATTTTATCTCTCTATCATATTGCGCAACTATCGCAGTGTTCATCATCCATTACTTCGTCAGGCAGTTCCAGCATTACGCCTTCGACTCGATCACTCATGTCATCTCCACTGCCATCGTATGTGTTAAAATAGTATAGTTGTTTGGTTCCATATTTATACGCCATAAGCAAATGTTGTAACATAGTACTCATTGGGATTTTTTCTTCTTCATAGTATTGTGGGTTGTAACTTGTGTTTACACTAATACCCTGGTCAATATACTTTTGTAGCACTGCCATGATCTTAATGTAACCTTCTGGACTCTGCTGATCCCATAATAGTTCATACTTGTTTTTCAAACGTGGATATCCAGGAACAACTTGCTTTAGCACACCATCCTTGCTTTGTTTGACACTTACAAATGCACGTGGAGGTTCTACACCGTTTGTTGCATTTGATATTTGCGCACTTGTTTCGCTGGGCATAAGTGCCATTAGTGTACTGTTGCGGATACCTGTATCTGCAAGTTGCTTGCGCAAACCTTTCCAATCCATGCGTTCTACATGCGGTACTAGTTCATCAACATCAGTCTTGTATGTTTGATTAGGAGTAATACCGTCTCCGTACTTTGTTTCATCTGTGCCCGGACACTGCCCTTGCTCTACTGCTAGATCTGCACTGGCTTTAATCAAGTAGTAACTCCATGCCTCAGCATACTCATCCACTAGTGCAAGATCGGGATTTGTATAGGTTGTATCATTCTTTGCTAACCAGTATGCAAGATTAATAATACCTACACCTAGAGGACGGCGTTTCATTGTGCTACGTTCTGCTGCTAGTACTGGATAGTTCTGATATGTAAGCAGTGCATCCAAACCACGCACTGCAAGTTCACAAGGCTTTGCAAAGTCTGTTGGAGTTTTAATATTTCCCCAGTTAATGGCACTAAGCGTACATAGTGCAATCTCACCATCTGGATCGTTAAAATCATTGAGAGGCTTTGTAGGCAAGTTAATCTCACAACACAAATTACTTTGTTTGATGGGTGCAAGATCAGGTTTGAAACTGCCGTGGTCATTACTATGGTCTACGTTTTGCAAATAGATACGTCCTGTGTTTTTGCGCTCTTCCATGAAACTTGCAAACAACTGTGCTGCGGGAATACTTTTCTTACGGATACTTGTCTTACGCTCTGCTGCTTCGTATAGTTCCTTAAATTTATCCTGATCTGCGAAAAAATTATCATATAGTCCAGGTACATCTGCAGGGCTGAACAGAGTAATGTTACCGCCGCTAATAAGACGTTCGTACATTAGTTTGTTGAATTGCACTCCATAGTCCATATGTCGTACCCTGTTATCCTCAGTTCCTTTGTTGTTTTTAAGCACTAGCAAATCTTCTACTTCATAATGCCAGATTGGATAATACAATGTTGCTGCACCGTTCCGTACTCCCCCTTGGCTACAACTTCTAGTTGCAGATTGAAACATTTTGTAGAAGGGAATGACTCCTGTATGGTAGGCATCGCCTGCTCTAATAGGCGAACCCAATGCCCGTATGGATCCTGCTCCAATACCAATGCCTGCTTTCTGGCTAACGTACTTAACAATGCTGCTTGTAGTAGCATTAATACTATCTAGGCTGTCATCTGTCTCAATCAGAACACATGAACTAAACTGCCTCTGTGGTGTGCGTACACCAGCCATAACTGGAGTAGGCAGACTAATGTCAAACGTGGATATAGCATCATAGTAGTCTTTGACCCAACGCATGCGGGTCTCTTTTGGATAGTGTGCAAACAGTGTAGCAGCAATAAGTGCATAGGCAATTTGCGGTGTTTCAAACATCTCGTTTGTGACACGATTCTTTACTAGATACTTGCCGCGGAATTGTTCCATTGCAGCATAGGTTAAATTTTCGTCACGATCATGTTTAATGAAGTCATTGATCGTATTCCATTCATCATCGTCATAACTATCAACTAGTTCCTTGTCATAGAAACCGATTTCAATATTGCGTTCTACTAATTTTTTTACATGCCATGGCTCGAACTGTCCATAGACCATTTTACGCAGGTGATAGTTAATGAGCCTACCACCGACATATTGATAGCCAGGAGTCTCTTCACTAATTAAATCTGCTGCACTTTTGATAAGTGTTTCTTGAATATCAACACTTTTCATCCCTGTGTAGAACTGGATGTGACTGCGCAACTCAACTTCACTTACACTTACACCGGTAATACCTTCACATGCATAAAAAACGACCTTGTGGAGTTTATCCAGATCAAGGTCTTCTTTAGTGCCATCACGTTTTGTTATTTGTATATTGTTCATCTTGAACCCTCTTGAATCATCTTTTATATTTTTTTGTGTGTGATATTTACAGGCAAAGGCACTGTGCCTATAACACTATATAATCCTCACACTAATTGAGCTAATGTTTTTTTAACGTATAATTCTGATACTACGATTGAATGTAGCGGCTGCACCTGTGCTAGTTGTAGTGTATCTAAGTTTAGTTACATTTGAACTATTTGTCAAGTTAAAAGTTACTCCGACACTGCCATTATTTTCACTGAAATCGTCATCAATTACTTGTGCTGTTGCATCATGTGTAATGCGTAGCATGCCCTGGCGTTTAGTTGTACCACGAGTAATGTAGTAATCAATTTCAATAGCAGCAAAATCTGTGTTGTCTGCAAAACTTATTGTACTATCCTTGGTACTGTTATCATCCAGTGTTTCCACCTGACCATAGTCGCGAACATAACCTCCAAACTTAACACCTGAACTTTCAATTGCAAAACTTGTTTTCTTACTAGTGTCTGCACTTACGCGACGCTTTGTACTAACTACATCACCGTCAGGTCTCTCAAATGCATCACCAATACTTTGACTGTCATCTGCTGCAAATTCAATTACATGAGTGCTTGGATTACCTGTCCCCAAGTTATTGTTAGCAACATCTTTAAATGTATTAAATGCACTGCTAAATCCAGGACCGTCATACAAGTGTATACCACGATCATATATATTATCAAATAAACTATTTGTAACTTTCATGCCACGTGGCCCAACTACACTTGGCGCACTGCCTGATTTATTTTCACCAACCTTAAAACCTTTAAATGCTGTAAGGAATTCACATCCACTAAAAGTTATACTACTCATATCATGGTCAGCGTTTACTAGGAAGTTAGCACCACTAAAACTGCAACCCACACAATGAATGTGTTCTGTTTGGCGTGTTGCACTGCTTTCTATTTTAAATGCAGTTTGACTATTTCCAACACCTGTAGGTACACTAGTATTAAATCCTTGGAAACGACAGTTAGTAAATGTAACAGTCTGTGCCTGGTTAACAACAAATGCATCTAGATTGTCAACACTTGCATGGAATGTTAAACCGTCAACGTTAACATCACCAGGACTTGTTGCACCTCCTGTACCAACACTACCATCAATTTGTTGTAAACTATCGCTGGTCATTGCAACACAATCAGGACTTGAACTAGTGCCCTTGATAATACTACTATTGTGTCCTTCGCCTACTAGTTTAGCAAACGTTGGAATTTTAAGCACATCACTTACAGGGTATACACCTGCGGGAAAGTAAAGTGCGCGGCGAATTTCTGTGTTAGTAGCACGGGTATAAAGTTCACTTAGTGCCCTGTTAATAGCAACAGTATCATCTGTATTGCCATCACCTTTTGCACCAAAATCTTTGACACTTGCAAACTCATCAAACTTTGCTTGCATTGTACGGGTGGTTGGTGCCGCTGCAGTAAGACCTGTTATTGCATCATAACCTGCGGCTGAACCTGCATATGTATAACTGTCTGCGCTATCTAAAAGATTACTTTGCGCTGTAAGCAATTCTATATTTTCAATCTGCGGAGCGTCAGTGCCTCCGTTACCAATGTAAATTCGGCGTGTGTCCACTGCTAGACCTAATTCGCCAACTGCAAGTTGCGGTAAGTTGTCCGATACACCTCTTCTGTGCTGGATGCGTGAAATTTGAACGATAGCCACGTTAGTATACTCCTACTTTATAATGTAGTATTTATCCGTTAATTTACACTTACCACTGGTATTCTTTTGCCAATACCTTTTTTATATAATTCTACATTCTTTAGTAGACTGTCTAATCGTTGCGGTCCTCGCCATATGGGCCACTTGTATTTCATAGCATGCTCATGTACTTCCAGTCTACGTCTAATACGTTCCTCGAATGTGAGATCTGGATTAAGGGCACTTGTCCATATTAAATTATTTTTAACCTTGTTACCAACAGCGTTGTATTCATATGCTGGAAATGTAACCTCATGTGTGTCTATCATACGTTCCAAGGGAGTTCCTGGCATAAACATTAGGCTGGTACTAAGATCAATTCCACTTATAGTTCCACTAGCAACATATTTTTGCCATCTAGGATACATTAATAAATTATCTTCGTGATCCTCTAGTGTTTCTGTTAGGTATCCTATGATCATTAAAAAGAAACAACGCAAGCCTGTCCTTTGAAAATGATGCAAATGATAATCTACATCTTCATTTGTAAACTTTTTATCCATCTCCCAGCGTATTTTATCACTGCCTGTCTCTACCCCAACGTAGAACTGATCACCGCCTGCTGCAGCAATCATATCAAAATAATCATCTGTGACTTGCCTCTGTGGTTTGAAGATAAACTGTCCGCTCCATTTAAAGCCAGCATTGTGTGTAGTATTGTAATTTGCAAGTTTATCACACATATCTCTAAATGCTTTTAAACTTCCGTTGATAAGACTGTCTGTAAAATAGAACTGTGTTACACCATGTTTTTCATAATGATAAATCATTTCATCACTAATGCTTTGTCCACTGCGGTATCTAAACTTGGGCCAGTATGTTGCTACATTACAGTATGTGCATTTTCTCACACATCCTCTGCTTCCTACTATGTTAACTTCTGGACGGTCTTTGTAAAGATAATCATATGCACTCATGTCGTAATCATCATACACTGGAAAACTAAGACTATCAATATCCATAATTTGTTTCTGGGTAACTTTATTATTAATACCAGGATATGTTACGTTGCCTGCCATTAACTCTAGAACTGCTTCCTCACCCTCGCCATAGATTACATATTTGCACAGATTAAGGTCTAACATTTCCTGTCCAAATGTATCTACACCCATTCCGCCTAGTACAATTTCGCAGTTTGGATACACAGATAAGACACGTTCACAACATCTTTTTGTAAACTGTTGACTGTTTGTTGTAAACACACTAATCATTAGTCTAGTTTCGTTGTTACAATGTGAAACTAGTTCGTCGTCAACAAATTTGTTAAGATAATCATTTTCTTGTGTAGTAGGCTGTCTTGAAGATTCCCATACGCTGCCCAGTGCATAATATTCTGTTGCACCCAGTGAGTTAAAAAGTTTAATATTGAGATCCAGTACACTAAGATCATGCCCAGCATTTCTGATTACACCGGCAATAACTGCGGTGCTAATAGGAGGTCTATGCACTTCAAGTTGCGGTACAGCAATAAGTATATTCTTCATATATCTAAAATATTTCTAATTTTTCTTATGTATGGATAGTGTTCAGCGTAATTATTTATAATAGTGTAATCGCTAAAATAACTTGTGTCTCTGTATTCATTTGTTTGTTGATAAATTGTATCTATAATCCAGTCATAGGGATTGTCACCAATTGGAAAATTCCAATATCCATTGAATCTTAAACAACTATCATGTACAATATGACATCCTTGTTCTTTGCTATTATAATCAATCTTAGTCAATAGGTGTAACACACTAACATCATCTATTAGTATATCCGTAAACTTTATAAATTTATCCTCGAGTATATTACCGGATTGATCTGTTTTAGTATCCCATCTATGGTTGTTACCAAAACTTTTATTATACATTCCTAACCGAAAAGGACGATTATCTAAATCCATGCTTACACTGGTGTGTTCTTCAATTGTGTGATCGTACTTGTTTTCATCCTGCGTAATTGTTAGTATGGGCCAACCATTACAAAATGATCCCTGCATGTTAAGTGTTAGATTCATAGTACTGGGCAACTCTGTCAAACCATATGTTACTGTAATGGTCGAAAGCGTCACCTTCTAATATCCATTCTTGATACTGGTAGTCTTTACTACACATTAGGATAACACCTTTATTAATATTTGTCTCAAACATATTATTATGTGCATGTGCATAAGCACATAGTTGGAGAAAATAATCCTCTACCCATTCTGTTCGCTTTGGTTTGTTAGTTTGTTTAAAGTCCATAATAGCAGGAGCACCAGCATGTAAACCAACTAAGTCAGTTGTGCCAGCATATAATCCACTGTAGTAAAGTGGAACTTCTGTTCCCCAAAACTCGTCTGCGTTTTTAAGTCCGTGTTCTAATATTAGACTAGCCATCTTATGACTTTGCTGACTATAAGGATTACTGCCTGGATCACCTATCTCTCCAGTCATAACATAGTCCTCAAGCCACTTGTGTAGTCGTGTACCTCTGCCTGCTGCCTCTGTGACAATCTGTTGTGCTTTGGCTTCGCCTACACGCTTCTTCCAATTGTTAAGTGCTTGCATCTTTTCTTTAGACTTTGTCTTGTCTAGTATTGTTGTAACACTAGGCACTGCACCGCCATCCGGCGTAGCATAATGCCTCTTTCCGTCAATAGTTTTTCTATTGATCGGAGCATAATTATATCGCTCTACTAACATCCAATAAGTATAACATGCTAGTAACTGCAAGTCAAGCAAAGTTTGAAAATATATTCGAATACTTGGGATATGCACCCGACTGTGATTTTATGTATCATAATGTTTTCGACAGTGAAGGATTTAACACTCTTCCTCACAGACCTGATTTGCCGCTGTTGCTGTGGAATGCTGAAGAAGCATTTGTAGAAGATACAAGCAATATACAAAGAGATTTTGTTTATGTTACCGGTAACTATAATTTACCAAACCACTTTAGCATACATGATATTATTAGCAGTCGCATTTGGCCCGATAAAACTTGGAGTGATACAAAGAGTAAACTTTTCAACTGCACACAACTCAAAGACGTTGGGCATAGACGCAGTGTAATTGCAGCATTGCACAAAGCAAATGTATTAGATCAGTGCAACTGGAGTTATGTAAACAATACATGTGATGGCAGTTGGTTTCATAGTGCGCTGGGATTTACACAACAAGACATAGACTATGCACACAGTATTAATTCAATCATACCATATGATGCATATCCTGTAATAAAAGCACACAATAGAGACTTGCCTGATATATGGCAGGATAGTTGTGTAACGATAAGCACAGAAACAACTTTTCAACACTACAGAACACAAGTGCCACCACTTATGCTTACAGAAAAAACATACTGTGCTATTGCTAATCTTACAATGTTTATAATTGCAGGCCCTGTTGGTAGTTTAGGATTACTTAAAGATCAAGGGTATGAAACTTTTGGAGATTTGTGGGATGAAAGTTATGATACTATAAACAACACTGCACAACGACTTCGTGCAGTATGTGCATTGATTGAGGAAGTTAGTAAAATGGATTTACCTAAACTGCATGCTCACTGCAAAAAGAGACTGTTACACAATCAAAATGTGTTGTATAATATAGATGTAAAAAGTAGAGTAGATAAAGTTACTCAGTGGTTGCTAGAAAGCCGCTGACTTGTAGTGTGTATTTGTCTGTCATTCCTGCATTAGCACTCAAATGCAAATGACTGCTATCCCATATCCATCCTTCGCCAGCCTTCCAGTGTGTACTGTTGTGCCACTCATTGTCTTTTTGATACTGAATGTATTCGCCCACATGCCAATCTTCCAAGTACATGTTTGCTCTAACTTTTAATCTAGTGTCATCTGGAAATGCACGTTTTATTTGAAAGAATGTATCTCTGTGTACTGGAATAACATTGCCGGGAGGTTGTAGTATACTGCTTACTGTGACAACTTCTATGCCAAGTTGTGCACCAAGTTCTTCAAAGTCCAATTGCTCTCTAGTCCACCATAGTTGTCTTATAAGTGTGTTGCCCATGTCATAACTATCAGGGAATCCACCAAACTTTTCATGTATGTCTTTAAGTTCATGCACTTGATGACTAATACAACTGCCGCTATGAACAGTGTAATCTGCATCAATAAATTGTTGAAGATTGTAGTCTAAGTTTGCTTGTTTAAGCATTGATTACCTTACCAGGTTATTTCCCAATAAAAATATGTGCCGCTAGAACTTTTTCTTGCGATGGTATAACCTTTGTTCTCGAAATGTGCAATAACCTCAGCCATCTGTTCTGATTTTACAGCGTCAGTAGTTGTACCTTGATATACTTTGTAGTAGTTTTGACCGTCTGTGTCATTGTCGGTCATAGGACTTCCTGTAACAGTTGCACCGTTAATAGTAACTGTGCTTGTGTTAGTAATAGTTGTAGTGAACGCACTTGCTGCAATAGCATTTAGTACAGCAATTTCCATGATACTAATCTGCTGTGCTAGTGTGTTATTGTTTTGCGCTCTCTCACGAGCCTGTGCGCCTGTTGGGAAGTATGCCATTTTATTATCCTTTATTTGGAGGGCGTCTGCGGTTTACTTTGACATCCACCGTAGGTCTGCTTCCTGGAGCAGATCTAACAGGACGTAGTGTGCTGGGATCAATAGCACCAAGTTTTAGACTGCCGCGGGAGAGACTTAGTTTATTTGGATCTTGTGGTTCTGGGTTAGATAAAGGCAAAGGATTATCTTGGACATCTTTTTCAAAGTCTGCCATTCCTTTTGCGTCTTGATAAAATGCACGAATCCTGTTTTCATGGGATCCATAATGTCTCTCTTTGAACTGACGGTTGCGAGGCTCATAACTGTTCCACAACTTACGAAGTTCCTCTACCGACTTACCTGACTCTTTTGATACTTCAGCATAATGTGCATCAACAAACTCTTGTTCACTCATACCATCTGCATGTGCCTGAACTGCTTTTTTCTTTAACTTAATTTCATCCGGATTTGGTTCGTATCTTAGTCTGCCTACTTTTTCCTGGACAATATCATCATGGATTTCGTTAAGTTTGTCTAATAAATCACGCATGTTATTATTTGTTCCTAAAGTTTCTAAACTTAATACGTTGTATGATCTTACGAATCTCATCTGTGTTTGTAGTACGCTTGTTAGCATACTTGCCGATAATTGCATCTGTACTCATGCCTGCTTCAATGTCAGCAGCAATCTTATCTTCCATGCTTTTGCCTTCACTCATGTTTGCATGCTTTGCAGCCATGTGTGCTTTGTACTTTTTACTGCCTTTCGGATGTGGGCTATCACCTTCGCTAATCATGTTAAACAATTTAGGCATAAGTTTCATAAACTTTTCAATTGTACCTACACGTTGTACAATTGCTTCTTTGTTTTTATCATTTACTTTGTCGTAGACTTGTACAAGTACACTTGCTGTATACATGTCAACCATTTGCTTACCATCACCAAACGTAACTTCCATTGCACTCTTTTTGTCTACAATGTCGCGCATCTGTTTCATAACATCTGTTCGTGTTTCAACTTGACTGCCGTCTTTGCCAAACATTTTACTTAGGTGTGGCGGAAGTTCTGCTTCATTTGCTTTTTTATCCAACATTTTATAATCATCGTAGGACAAATACATGTCTGTATCTGGGTCATAGTATTTGCCTTCTTTATTATCATAGTAAACAACTTTACCTGAACGTGTCATTATAGGACCTTCTAGTCCATCACGCTTTTGATACTTGTCTCTATCCATCTTTGGAAGTACTTCGTAACCTTCAACAAATTCTTCAGTTCTCATCTTAGTTGCCCTTTGTGCCATTTTTGCTACACGCTCATCATCTGGCATGTCACCTTGTGGCTCCTCGTATCCTGCGCCTTCGTCATCACTGTCGCCAACAAATGTAATCTCGTCTTTGTTAAACTGTGCAATAACATTTTTTAGTTGAGGATTAGTATCGAAAACTGTTTTAAATCCGTCATAATCCATCATAATACCTGCGTTAGCAAGCATTTGTAGAAAGCCGTTTATGCTAAGTTTACCCTGTTTGCCACTACTACTAGCACGGGTTTGTGCAAGCATCGCTGCACTCATAATAGCATCTACTGCACTATCTACTTCAAAGAAACGCATATTAGTTTTTAAAACCCATTACGCCACCAGTACGACCTAGTGCAGATTTTAGTTCTGCTAATTCTGCTTCGCCTTCTTTAACTGATTCATCATCGAAAAGATCGGGCTGGAGAACATCTGGATTTACAACAGGTGGTTCCTTATAATCTGCCATAAACTTTTTCATGTCGGAATCGTCTAGATTATCATATGCAGCAAAATTGATGTCTTCAGGTTCGTCATCAAGTTCAAGACCATAGTATTTGGCTGCATCTTCAAACGCATAATATTCTGCACTGTCCCCCAGATCCATGGCTTGCATTTTTGGCAGTAGTGTTTTTGCTACTTGTGATATAGCATGGGTTATATCAAACATATCTTGATCAAATAATTGATCACGTCCAGCGTACATGGCTCCATCTTTGGTTCGTATCTCGTACTCGCTAATAGTATCCAAACGGTTTTGTAATTCTTTAATATCTAGTTTAGTGTAACTCATTTTTCTAGTTCCTTTTTTCCCTGCCTACTGGCTGTTCTTCGCCGCCCTGTGCTGCAGGTGCTGCTGCAAATTCATCTTCAATTGGTTCCATGTCTGCTACATCATCCATGTCCATGCCCATTGGTTCTGCAGGTGCATCGCCAACTAGTACACGGGTTGCATTGTCTGCTGCAACACGATCAGACTTCATTGTGTCCAATGTGTTCTGCAGTGCGCCAGTCATTCCTGCAACAAACTGATCTGCAATGTCTGAACCCATTTCATCACGGATCTTATCTGCTACTGGTGCTAGTTCTTCGTTAAGCATTTCGCCTACGTCTTGAATCATTGCATCATATTTGTCAACCATGCTCTTAGCAGCCATGATCAATTCACTTGACTCAACTGCACCTTCAGTTACAACGCTTTCCTTTATTTTGCCTGGCTTAGCATACTTGTCTTTACTACGAGGAGTCATACGCTTTGACTTGTCTGGAGTCTTCATTACTGTAACATCACGTTCGCCGCCAGTGCTTACCATTGCAACGCCTTCGTCTGCTTTTTCTTTTTTATCTTTAGCAGCCTTTTTCATAGACTCTTTTTTATCCCCATCGCCGTCGATGTCAATATAGTCTGGCTTTGCTTTCTTTTCAGCAATGTGCTTTGTAAGTGCCTCAAGTGCAATTTTCATCTCGTAATACTTTGTACGAGTTTGACTTGCACTACCAAGTTTGCTTTCATAAATGTTCATTTGGCTACTAAGATTTTTGTGTAAACGCTCTGCTTTTGTTTCACTTAAATTATCTAGGTCTAGTGCATATCCAAATACACGTTTTGCTAATTGGTTTACTTTTTCTGCACTTGGTGCAGGTACGAGTTCGTTAAGGTTCATGGTTCTTCCCTTTAAATTATATAGTGTATTTATTAAATTGAGATAGTTTTAAGAAGTTGTGTTAGAGCTTCGTCAACTTCGTGCAACACTGGCATGTCAGCACTTATACGGTGACTCATGATATTTTTGCGGATTTGGTTAGTGCCACGCAAATGATAGTGATAAAAGTCTACATCTGTTTTAATTTTTTGTAGTTTTCTATCAAGTTCTTTAATATCATTTGCTTTTTTGCTATTGTGTTGTAGTGTACACAGTGCAAATCCAACTGCGCTTTTACGTCTAAAGAAACTATTACCCTGACATTCCCATACACCATAGACGTTTTTAATTACTATATCATTGACTTTTATAGCACCATTGTCTAATTTGCGGATTTTTATATCAGGAACAAAGTCCAGTAAACGATCAATACGTTGATGAAGTGTTTGCTGCCTTGGAAATTGTAAAATAGATGCTGTCATCTTGCTTGCGCCTTGTTAGGATAGATTTTTCAGTCAAGCGGCGTGCCACTTGTTGTTCTCTCTCAGTTAAATCTTTTTTTCTCACAGGACCTTTACTCACTGTTTCAATGAGCTCCTGCTCCTCCTTGGTTACAAAAGTCTGAAGACCACTTGTAAATTCTACAAAACGCATTATCGTAAACTACTTACGTTGACGTCAACCATTGCCCCTTTTGCACGGCGAATTAGATTCGCTCTGTCTGCTGGTGATAGTTCATCTGTAATGCTTATCATGCCGTTGGGACCTGTTAGGTCAATTTTTTTATCACTCAAGTTCATTGTAAAAGTAATACGTGGATCATTTGGATCTGCAAATGTGGCAGTAAAGCCCTGTGTACCTGTTAGTATATACTGCGCTTCATACAACTGAACAGTTACACCTTTACTCATTCCATGCTGTGCTTCTAATAGTTTCATCTACTTGCCTTGTTTAATGCTGCTACACGCTTACTTGCTGGATTTACTCTTTTAGTTTTTTTAGACTTGCGTACCATCCTCGGACCTAATCTAGCACGAGTCATTTTTAATTTGATACGTTTCTTAATATCAGGTGCTGCAAAGCACTGTGCTGGTGAACTTACAATGCGGCTTTTACGCCTGCCGCTGGTGCAACGAAACTTACGCACTACTTTAGTGCCGCGTTTTGCCCATGCCATGCCTTCGGTAAGTTCACTTAAAATCATACTGTATTTATACTACTAACCCAGTAGTAGTAAGAGAAGTGCGCCAACTGCAGCCACTAGGGTTCCGATGATGCCTATGCCCCAATTAATTAGTTGACTTTGGCGATCAGTTTTCATTTTCATCATCATGTCTCGCATTTCTGTAAGCATTTTTTCAAACTTATCCATGCGTTCACCCAAGTGCTTCAATTCTCTATGCAACCCATTATACCTCTCAGAACACATGTCAACATGCGCTTCTAAAGACTCTTTTTCTAATTCCGACATAACTAATCACCTACCTTGGGGTGATGTCTAGATTATCTATTTGTTTAGTATGTGCCTAATATTATTTTTAAATGTGCCTGTATTTCTAGCATCAACTGTATTTATAATTTTTTGTTTTGGAAGAAAAACTGTATATTACGAAACTCCGTGTTCATAGTTTGAAATACACTGGGAACGAGTTCTATTGTATTTTCTAAATTAGGTATAACAGGCACTAAATCAAATACATCATTGAGTATACTCAAGTCATCTCCAAAGACATCACTGTGTTCAGTGCCAATTGCAAAAACCCACATAGTTGTTTCTGGACGTATCATTTGTATTTGAAATTGATGTTTTGTACCTATTAGTTTGTATATTTTACTTTCCATAAAGTTGTCATCTTTTGAAAAGTAATGTTTTTCTGGATATTGTATTACTTGTGGCTGTGCAAGCAAGCCAAAAATTTGTAGCACTGTTTCCCAATTGCGCTGTTGATTACGTTGCAATCCTTCTCCTCTGGTCACACCTGTGCAAGTAATATCTACCATGCTTACACCATATACTACACTAGGAAAGTCAAACTGCATTTGCATTGCCATTATACGGATCCTTGTCTCTTATATGTAAACCTAGTTCTATTAGTTCTGCTTGACCTTTACATTCTATGCAGTCTACACTGTTGAATCCCATAAACTTTAAACACTGCAATCTATTTGTTCCCATATAGACACCCCATATCATGTTATCTTCATTAATAACAGGAGGATTAATATGTTCCCACATTGGTTGACTACCTTTACGTTTGAAGTAACTTGTGTTCCACCAGTCCAGTGTACACTTGTAATACAATACAGGATACCATAGACCATGATCCATTATCCTAGGCAAGTCACGCCAATACCATCTGTTATCCGTATGCCATCCCATAGGTGATAACTTCTGTAAGTCCACCTCATGTATTCCTTCGTGGTCTTGCCATAGGCTATTACAGTGTCGCATCTATGTATTTAAGTCATAAAAAAAGCGGTGCTAAAAAACACCGCTTTTGATTTAGTTGTAAACCAATTATGCGATAGCGTCTTCCTTCGCTTCACTTGGTCCACCTTTGATTGCTGTTGCACTGCTCAAGTTCAATGAATCAACTGTGCCAAGAGCTCTTAAAGCAGCCTGGATAACTGTCATTGTTCCAAAGTTTGCAACTGCTGTATCTGTGGTACAACGCTCAATACCAAATAGTTGCTTGGTGTTTGAGTCGTATAGAGGACCTTCATATACAATAGTTCCAAAACGTGACAACATGTTTGTCACGGCTGTTAGTGCAGACTCTGGGCCTGTTTTTGCATTTGCTGCTGCAAGGTAATCAATTTCTACGAAGATAACATCTTCTGCACTTGCACCTAGGCTAACAGGAAATGTTGGTGTTGAAACTGGATGAATTCGTGTAATACTAGCCATTTTTCATATCTCCTTATGCTACTGCATCTTGAAGCGCAGCACTTGGTCCGCCTCTGATTGCTGTTGCTGAACCCAAGTTAATTGAGTCCACTGTTCCTAGTGCTCTGAGTGCTGTCTGGATAACTGTGAGTGCAGCAAAGTCTGCAACATCTTCGTCATCGCCACTTAGTCCCTCAATTCCAATGATTTGACGGGTGTTACTGTCATATAGTGGGCCTAGGTAACATACTGTTCCAAATGTACCTAACATGCTGTAAACTGCTGCCAGTGTTGACTCTGGACCTGTTTTTGCATTTACTGCTGCTAGATAATCTACTTCAATGTATGTAATATCTTCTGCTGATCCAGCCATGTTGACCGGAAAAGTAGGTGTACTTGCTGGATGTACTCGTGTAATACTTGCCATTTTACTTAATTTTCCTTATGTTATACCAGTTCAAAGCCTGGATTTGTTACTTCGCTACTTGTGCAGTCGAGACTATTTGTTCCTGCTGCAGTCAATGTGCGTATTGCTGTTTGAAGAGTTGTTGCTGTAAATGCTCCTGTTGGATAAAGTGCAACACTAATTACACCAGTGGTGTCACCTTCAACTTGATACATTTCTACGTTAGCCTTTTTGCCGATTTCTTGCATAATGGTAACAACGCCTTCATTAGCATCCAGTTCCCCGCGCAGATCTTCTACGTTGCCTGAAACGTCTTTAATAATAATTTTAAAGAAATCCATTTCAACACCGTTGAATACTAGTTTAGCGTCTGCTGAAATAGCACCTGATGATCCCTGTGGGTGAGCTGTGCCGTGTGTACGGGTAATGCTTGCCATTTTTCACTCCTATTTTATGCAGGCATATTTTGTCCTGCTTAGAAGTATTTATGCTTTTTGGGGATTTTTCTAACCAGTGAAACTAGTTTTACCAATGGCATAACCTGCAGCAAATCCTGCTGCGGCTTTTGCCCACTTAGGGATGCCTTTTTCTGCGGGTATAAGTTTTTTGTTTTTAATTGTACCCATGTATTGCTTGCTAATGTCACTGCGAAACTTGCCGTCCACACGCTGACTGTTTACCATTCTAGCACTAAGCGCACCGCGTTCACCTGCGTTAGTTCTACCATAGTCTGCACTTAAACGTCTTGCTTGTTTAAGAAAACTGCCACTAATGCCTAGATTCTTTTGTTGACGCATTAGGAAAGAACGATCCATGCTCTCATTACTTTTGCCGCTTGCAACATCACGCAAGAAACGCTTAAAGCCAAGTTCATCAAAACTGACATTGCCGCCGCCAGTAACACCTTTGTATTTGCTAGGATTGTTAATTATACTTGCAAGATTATGAAGGTCTGTTGCGCCTGGCTTTACGCCACTAAAGTTCATAAATTTAAGTGTATCTTTTGCATACTTGGCTGCAAACTTAGGATTTTCAAAACGCATCTGTTGTAGCATTAATAATTGTTCAAAGAAACTTTCACCTACATCTGCCATGTTTCGTCCCACTGTATCGCCAGCATTACGAATGTAACGTGCTTCTGTAATTTCTTCTCTAATAAATTCAAATGCCATTATCTATTCCTTAAACTAACAATTTTCTTTGGTGGACCTTTACGCCAACCAGTATAGAATACGTCTTGTCCTTTATAGGGCTCTGTTTTAATTTTTGGCTTGGCAGGTGGCACTACAATTGGCGGTGCCGTTACAGGAGGTGGAACTTGTATTGTTGGGGTAGATTGTGTGGTCGTTTGTGTTGCCACTACATCTTGTGCTTTAGTTGTTGCGTCAGTCTGTGCCTGGACCTGTGCACCTGTACCTGCCTCTGCGCCAGCACCTGCCTCTGCGCCAG
>UEXM01001196.1_pt1 | contig 23034 bp, 18 predicted proteins | sample 1796661 | NCBI WGS metagenome assembly UEXM01 (sample SAMEA4772469, study PRJEB27181) | metagenome | reverse complement strand
GTTTAATTAATTCATCAACTTGAGAAGGTACCATGCCTAAAATCAAGACAAACCGTGGGGCTGCCAAGCGTTTCAAAAAAACCGCCTCCGGTTTCAAGCGCAAGCAGGCATTTAAAAACCACATTCTGACCAAAAAGTCTTCCAAGACTATTCGTAAACTGCGTCCGAAGCAGGAAGTCCACGAGAATGATGTGGCTCTTGTTAAACGCATGATGCCCTACGCATAACTTTTACGGATCTGGAGACTAAACAATGGCACGAGTAAAACGTGGTGTGCAGGCCCGTCGTCGGCACAAGAAAATTCTCAAGCAGGCTAAAGGTTACTACGGTGCCCGCAGCCGTGTATTCCGCGTAGCGGTACAAGCCGTTACCAAGGCCGGTCAGTACGCCTATCGCGACCGTAAGGTTCGCAAGCGTCAGTTCCGTCGTCTGTGGATTGTGCGTATCAACGCGGCAGCGCGTCTGAATGGCCTATCCTACAGCCGCCTGATCGATGGTCTGAAGAAAGCGTCCATCGATATCGACCGTAAAGTACTGGCGGACATCGCTGTCCGTGATCAGGCAACCTTTAGCGCTTTGGCCGAAAAAGCCAAAGCGAGTCTCACCGCCTGATTTACTGTTTGGTCCTTGACTGAACAGCATACTGAACGGGGGAAGAGTTCGCGCTCTTCCCCCGTTTTTGTTTGAAAAAGAGACGCACCACGTATCGGGCTCCATGTACCACGGTCGCTCCGTGTTGTGTGAAGCGTGTTGCGTGTAGCGGGGGAATTTTAAATGGAAAATCTCAATGCTCTGGTTGACGCTGCCCTGGTAGAGGTCGAGCAGGCTGGCGACATTCGGGCCTTGGATGATGTGCGGGTAAAGTACCTGGGCAAAAAGGGTGAAATCAGTGCCCTGATGAAAGGCCTGGGTAAATTGAGCGCGGAAGAGCGCCCGCAGGCGGGGGCGGTTATCAATGAGGGCAAGCAAAAAGTCCAGGATGCGATTGCCGAACGCAAAAGCTCCATGGAAGAAGCTGCACTAAAGCAGCAGCTTGCCAGTGAGACCGTGGATGTCACCTTGCCAGGCCGTGGTGAGCTGCCGGGTGGGCTGCACCCGGTAAACCGTATGCGTCGCCGCATTGAAGATTTTTTCCTGCGTTTGGGTTTTGATATTTCGGAAGGCCCGGAAGTGGAAGATGATTTCCATAACTTTGAAGCGCTGAACATCCCCGGCCATCACCCGGCCCGGGCCATGCATGACACTTTTTACTTCGGTGACGGGCGTTTGCTGCGTACCCATACCTCACCGGTACAGGTCCGGGTGATGGAGCAGGGCAAGCCCCCGTTCCGGATTATCGCCCCGGGTCGGGTGTATCGCTGTGATTCAGATCTGACCCACACCCCCATGTTCCACCAAGTGGAAGGCTTGTTGGTGGACAAGGGGATTACCTTTGCGGACCTGCGTGGCACCGTGGCGGAATTTCTGCGTTACACCTTTGAAGTGGAAGACCTGCCGGTGCGTTTCCGTCCCAGTTACTTTCCGTTTACCGAGCCAAGCGCCGAAGTCGATGTGGGCTGTGTGAGCTGTGGTGGAGAAGGCTGCCGGGTGTGTTCGCACACAGGTTGGATCGAAATCATGGGCTGCGGCATGGTGCACCCCAAGGTGCTTGAGGCCGGCGGCGTTGATGCCGAAGAGTACAGTGGTTTTGCGTTTGGTATGGGCATCGAACGTATCGCCATGCTCCGTTATGGCGTGAACGATTTGCGGTTGTTTTTTGAGAACGACACCCGCTTTTTGTCCCAGTTTGGCTAACGCCTCCCGCGAACAAGTTTAAGGAATTTCGACAATGCGTTTTAACGAAGCCTGGTTGCGGGAGTGGGTTAACCCGGCCATTGATACCGATACCCTGGTACAACAACTGACCATGGCCGGTTTGGAAGTGGATGCCGTGGAGCCCGCTGCACCGGCCTTTACCGGTGTCGTGGTTGGGCAAGTTGAAAGCTGCGAACCGCACCCGGATGCAGACAAGCTGAGTGTTTGCCAAGTCACAAACGGTACCGACACGGTGCAGGTGGTTTGCGGTGCATCCAATGTGCGTGTCGGCCTGAAAATGCCTTTCGCCCAAGTGGGTGCAGTGCTGCCTGGCGACTTCAAGATCAAGAAAGCCAAGCTGCGTGGCCAGGAATCCAATGGCATGCTGTGCGGTGCTTCCGAGCTGGGCCTGGAAGACCTGATCGATGGTTTGATGGAGCTACCGGAAGATGCGCCGGTGGGCACGGATTTCCGTGACTATCTGAGCCTAGACGACACCGTCATCGAGGTAGATCTAACGCCTAACCGGGCGGACTGCCTGAGCCTGCGTGGTATCGCGCGAGAAGTAGGGGTGATGAACCAGACGGCGCTCACCGAAGCTTCCATTAGCAAAGTGGCCCCTGCCATCGACGACAGCCTGACCGTGACGTTGGCGGACAGCGCCGGCTGCCCCCGTTATCTTGGCCGCCTCATTAAAGGAGTGGACGTCAATGCCGCCACTCCGCTGTGGATGGTAGAGCGCCTGCGTCGAGCTGGCCTGCGCACCATCGACCCGATTGTGGACGTGACCAACTATGTGTTGGTAGAGCTGGGCCAGCCGCTACATGCATTCGACCTGGCAAAACTGAACGGTGGCATCACCGTCCGTAAGGCCAAGGCTGAGGAAACACTCACCACTCTGGACGACCAGGAGCTGACCCTGCGCGATGACACTCTAGTGATCGCCGATGATAGTACTGCTTTGGCGTTGGCCGGTGTGATGGGGGGAAAGCCTTCATCAGTAACCACGGACACGCAAGACATCTTCCTAGAGTGCGCCTTCTTCGCGCCGTTGGCCATTGCTGGCAAGGCTCGCTCTTACGGTTTGCACACGGATTCTTCTCACCGCTTCGAGCGGGGTGTCGATCCACAACTGCAAAACGATGCCATTGAATACGCCACTGCCCTGATCCAGAAAATTGCCGGCGGGCAGGCTGGTCCTGTCACTGAAGCGGTGGACCAAGCGCAGCTGCCCAAACAGGCTGAGCTCACCTTGCGTGCCGAACGCATCGAGGGCTTGCTGGGGATGGGCCTTCCCGCTCAACAAGTGGAAGACATTCTTAGCCGCTTAGGCATGGACATCTCAGCCAAGGGTGAGGGTGAAGAGTGGCGCGTGCTGGCGCCCAGCTGGCGCTTTGATATGGCCATCGAACAGGACTTGATCGAAGAGCTGGCGCGGATTTACGGCTATGAAAAACTGCCTAGCCGCGTGCCCGCGGGCTCACCTTCCGGTGATACCGTTCCAGAGCATATTGTGGCACTGCGGCGTTTAGCCGACACCCTGATGGACCGGGGTTACCAGGAGGCCATTACCTACACCTTCGTAGAGCCAGGCCTGTTGAGTAAAGTGGAACCCCGAGTAGAACCGCTGCCATTGCTCAACCCGATCTCTATGGATCTGGGTGTTATGCGTACCACGCTGTTGGCCGGCCTGTTCAGTACCGCCCGCCACAATTTGAACCGCCAGGCGGATCGCCTGCGTCTGTTCGAGACTGGGCTGCGTTTTGTCCCCACCGATGCGGCAGACGTGGAAGGCGGGCTAGCCCAGACGCCCATGATTGCCGGTCTGCTTTACGGCAGTGCCCAGCCGCAGAACTGGGAAGGCAAACGCCCGGTAGACTTCTTCGACCTGAAAGGGGATGTGGAAGCCTTGCTGGCCCTGTCCGATGCGGATGCCTTCAGTTTTGAGCCCGCAGAGCATCCGGCGTTGCATCCGGGGCAGACCGCTGCGCTGAAACGTGACGGCGAAATCGTTGGCTATTTGGGGCGGATTCATCCACGGCTGGCTGCCGATCTGGATCTGCCGGGCCAGCTGTACGCGTTCGAGCTGGCCCAGGCGCCATTGCAGCAGGGCATCCTGCCGAGCTTCCAATCAGTGTCTGATCAGCCACGCATGCGCCGTGACCTGGCCTTCGTGGTGGAGGACAGTATCCCCGCAGGTGAGCTGATTGCGGCGGTGCGTTCTACCTGTGACGAGCGTCTCACCGGGGTCAATATTTTCGATATATATCAAGGTGATAGCATTGGTGAAAATCGTAAAAGCCTCGCTTTGGGCTTGACCTTCCAGGACCGTTCGCGCACTCTTAAGGATCAAGAGGTGAATGACTTGGTGGATGCCGTAGTATCCCAGTTAAAACAACAGTTTAACGCCGCCTTAAGGGACTGAATTAAGGAAGGGTAGGGAGCTTTAATGGGAGCGCTAACCAAAGCGGATATGGCCGAGCGTTTGTTCGAAGAGTTAGGCCTGAACAAGCGTGAAGCGAAGGAAATGGTGGAAATGTTCTTTGAAGAGATCCGCCATTCACTGGAAGATAATATCCCGGTGAAACTCTCTGGCTTTGGTAATTTCGACCTCAGGGACAAGAGCGAACGCCCAGGGCGCAACCCAAAAACTGGCGAAGAGATTCCTATTACTGCTCGCCGAGTTGTTACCTTTCGTCCAGGGCAAAAATTAAAACAACGGGTTGAAGCCTATGCTGGAACCAAGTCATAACGACGAATTGCCGGCGATTCCAGGGAAGCGATATTTCACCATTGGTGAAGTCAGTGACCTTTGTGACGTGAAGCCGCACGTGCTGCGCTATTGGGAGCAGGAGTTCCCCCAGCTCAACCCTGTGAAACGCCGTGGTAACCGCCGTTACTATCAACGACAGGACGTGCTGATGATCCGCCAGATCCGCAGTTTACTGTACGATCAAGGCTTCACCATCGGCGGCGCCCGTCAGCAGCTTTCCGGCGGCGCCAACGCGGAGCAGGCGACCAAATATCATCAGCTCATCAAACAGATGATCGTGGAAATGGACGAGGTTCTAGACGTACTTAAAGCCTCCTGATCCAAGACAGATCTCTTGCAGGTGTTTCCCTGCAAGGCAAGAAGCCTCGGTAGCCACGCTTCCGGGGTTTTTTATGCCTGCGTCCCCCGCAATCCTCTCACCTCGTGGGTGGGGTCGTTCGACAGCGAATGGGCCGCCGGCTATGGTTTTCGGGGGAACTACCCTTTTCACAGGGCCGGTCTAATAAGCGGGGTTGGGCCGCGGATACGGCGCTGCTGTCTCTGCCCCGCATGAGTTCGTGTTGTTGCTTGCAGCATGACGCTTGTGCCTTCACCGCTTAAACCCTGATCAACCAGTACGTTACCGGTTCCATCCCCCAATCAAATCCGCTATTATGCTCGCCGCTTTGGTAGCACTGCCTGCCAAGCACATCTCGGGGCGTAGCGCAGCCTGGTAGCGCACTTGCATGGGGTGCAAGGGGTCGGAGGTTCGAATCCTCCCGTCCCGACCAAATTAAGGTCGGAAAAACAATGAGATAGGCCAGTCAGAGATGACTGGCCTTTTTCATTTCTGGGCGCCTGTCATCTTTTCTACCATCTGGTTGCCGTTTGGTTGCCGTTTCTCGATCGCTACCGTTATTTGGTTGCCGTTTAATGGTTGCCAGGTTGGTTTTCTTTACCTTCCTGTAGCCTGTGCTCTTCTAATCATTATTGCCGTCGATCTCCAGAGAGGAATCTCTTTGGGCCCCAATCCCCGCTCTATCTTGTGAAGCGGGACCCCAAACCAGTGACGTATCGCCGTCGGCTCCGCGCTAGGCTTGACTAACCGTATGGTCTTGGTTCTCACTACGAAGATGGCCACTTCATGGTGCCCCCGATCATTGTGAGCTTTGCCGGTCTTTCATCGTTGCTTTCAGTGCTCTCGAGGGGCTCGCTCTGAGCTTTTTGGGACGTGTCATTTTCCTTGTATTCGTCTTTTTTTGACGCAATGAGTTTGGCTTTATCTTCTTCAAGTGCTTGAATTTTCATTTCTTTACGTAAAATCTTCTCTTTCAGTGCTTCGATTTCTCTCGTGATTGCAGAGTTAAGAGGGAACCATTCTAAGGGGGATTGTTTATCAGCAAGAAAGCGTTCAGCTTGTCGAGTTGCCTCTTTGATGGCTGCTTTCTTGTCAGCTTCCGTTTGAAACCCTTCTTCGATGAGCTTCTCCAGCGTGGCTTTTTGCGTTTCCCCCCTGCCGTTGGCCAGCTTCTTTAGTGACTCGTGAGTACGTTTTTTCACACTGATTGAGAGTGTGGAGGTTTTGTTCTTTTGGCTGCATTTAAAAACTCTCCAACGCAGTTTCAATCTGCGGATAGCTTCTGCTCGGTCGGCTCCTTCCGGAAGGGCCTGATTAAGATCTGAAATGAGTGCATCAACTCGGCTCTGCCCAACTTCGGTAAATCGTCGTAGCCCCTCATTGTGCAATTCCTGATCAATCCAGTCCTGCCTCTCTTTATCTTCCTTAAGCCAATCCTCAAGAGGCTGTGGTTTCCTGGCCATACGACCTCACGTTTTTCATGTTAATTTCCTCGTTAGTTTAAACGCTAAATATAACGTTATCAATAACGATATAAGTAACGTTAAAAGCAACGCATAAAATTATTACCACGTGGTAAGATGGCCGAAAAGGAGGGGGTATGTGGCGATTGCGGCTGTTAATGTTCAAGAAGGGGGAGGGTGTGGAAAGCGCGCTCAAGAGGGTATCGGGGATGTCCCGCCTTTTTTTGCTCTGTTTTCTGTATCAGTTTGATAAGGAGCGGGCCTCATGCACTTTTGAGGAATATGCAGAGATATTCCGACTAAGTTGCAAGCGCATTGGTCAAATTGTGCAAGAGCTAGAAGACGCAGGGATTGTTTTAATCTCCAAGCAGCAGGGGGTAGATCATCGCCCAAAGAGCTTCATTCATGTGGACGGCAAATTTATAGATGAGCTGAAAGCTTCCTTCGAGGATTGCTCGGTGGATGTGGATGAAGGCCTGATCCGTGATGTGGCATTTGGTGAGTTGGTACCAGCCGAGATGACGAACTTAAAGCCATTGAATCGGCTTCTCTTGTGCGTACTTTTGGTGCATTCGTCGGAAGTCGGTAGGGTTGACGGTTTGGGGCAGTCTGCGCTGCGTGAGCTTACGGGCTTTTCTGTTGATCAGAGAAGGTCGCAGATCAGTAGACTGGCGGATCTAGGCTTTATTAGGGCTTTGGTTCCTGGCGTAACAGGCTGCTATCTGTTCGGTTCCGTCAAGACTCGATATTTCTTGAATATGGGGCATTTAGGGTTTGGTGAGTACGCGAGGCACGAAACATTGCTGGTAGGAAGGGGATTTTCTGGAGATGATGACTATCGGAGTGGTCAGGCTGAAGCGATTCTTAAGGGGGCCAAGGAAGCAAACCGGTTGATATCCAGGATCATCCACAGGGAAGGTAAAAAGCTAACCGACCGGGAATACAAAGATCTGTTGCGTGTTATTCGGTTCGAGCAGAAGTGGGGTGTTAAAGCCAAGGTGCCGGATAGGGAGTCTACCTCTTGGGAGGCTGAGCTTTCCGGGCGGCTCTCCGGGTTCTTCCAGGATGCATCCATCAAGCATGATGCACCGTACTTGCAAGTCAAAATCAATGAGTATGCGTCGCAGCTTGTCTTTGTGCCTGAAGAACAGCTCCTAGTCAGGGAGAATGGGTTGCGAAAAAAGATTCCCTTGGATTTGTTGCGAGGCAAGCGGAGCGGTGAGCAGGCAGCCTTCGTGTCCGCGGTTCTTACCGCTTCAAGAGTACAGGCTTCCAGGGCGAGGCTGCTATTAAATGGATTAATGCAAGAAATTGACCATAAGGGGAAGGGGGAAGCGGCAGACAATGCTGATTTCGTGATTCTCCCTACCTTGGAAACTGACCCAAGATCAGGGCTAATTGTGACGCTCTGCGTTTCTTCGAAGGAAGAGAGCTCAATGGTTAGACGTCCGTACTGGGATCAGAAGGTCGTAGCTGTATGGGGTGGAGAGTTCAGCGTTGTGTCCTCACCCTATGCGGATGCTTCCTTCCTTGAAGAAAAAATGCAACTGACGTGTGGTCTGAAAGCGAAGGCGAAACAATACCCTAAAAGACCGCCAGAAGAGGTGAAAAAATAACCTAACCTGGGAGTGGATTTGAGACAGGGTTCTAGGGCTGTTGTGGATTGGGCTGCTTTTCGGTCCCGGTAATAGTATTACACGAAAGCCTTTAAGAGGGTTCTCTACCCTCTGATTCATATCACATACAAGTATGATCAAAATACCAGTCAGTAATTGATAGATAAGACCTACATAGTCATATCTGGTTAATTAATACACACCAGCTAATTCCTATGAATTCATTACATTCAAGGAGTTAGCAATGAGACGTCGTCACCCAGACAATACCCACCTGACTTACCACCACTCAGGCCCCTGGAACGGATATGAGGTTCAACTACAGAGGGGGCCATTATTCATTCCATACCTGGAGCGTATCAACCAGACCATGCATCGAGCTATCCATAGGCAGGCAAGCACTATGGCTGTGAGGATAGATCTCTATCTACCTGAAAATGGGTATGTACGTTCTGGCGATTGGTTTGGCTATTTCGTTCAGTCTCTAAAAGAACAGGTGGAGGCAGATCTGGCCAGGCGTAAACGCGAAGGCCGGTGGGTGCCTGATTGGAAACTTGATTACATTGGCGTCGAGGAGAAGGTGGGAGATAAGCAGGTGCATTACCACGCCTGCTTGTTCCTGAATGGTGAGATCTATCGTGGGCTAGGCGAGTTTCCTGTGGGGAGGAGCTTCGATCCGGATGTGCTGGGAGATCCACAGGCTGAGCGGGCAGATAGTCTGGCTAAAAAGATTGTTATGGCTTGGGCTAGGGCATTGGGAATGACCATGAGAGAGGCGGCTGGCTTGGTGCATTTCCCTACAGGAGGAGTGTACCGGCTGAGGCGTAGTAGCGCGGGATTCGAGGCTACTGAAGCAGGGCTGTTTAATCGGCTGAGCTATCTGGCGAAGGCACAGAGCAAGAGGTTTGGCAGAGGAGGTCGAAATATTCGCTATAGCCGGGGCTGACAGCGTCAGAGCATCTGGCCGTTTTTTACAGCCATGGCTCATCTCATGAGCAGAAGGAGATACCTCATGAGAATCATTCGTTTGAAAGAAGTCATGGAAACTACAGGCCTGGGCCGGTCATCCATTTACAAGTATGCCCAGGAGGGCTCGTTCCCGAAACCGGTAAGCCTGGGCGGGCGCTCATCGGGCTGGGTGTTGGACGAAGTGGAGGAGTGGGTAATCGAGCAGATTGCCAAGCGGGATCAGCGGCTGGAAGAGGAGGGCATGCGGGCTGGCGGTTAGTCAGCCCCCCCAAAGCCACCCTTTGACCTCATCCCTGTTGGCTAGCACCACCTGCTGGGCCTCGGGGTCTCGGTGGTGCGGCCCATCCAGCCTAAGCAGCTGCACAATGTAATTGGCCATGGCGGCTCGGCACTCAATGGTCAGTGCGCCATCGGTCATGCCGTAATCCAGAGCAATCACCGCCTGTTGAGCCGCAGAGAGGCGAGGGTCTGGGGTGACCTGCAAAGTGAGGCGCTCTTGCCAGGCATCATCCTGTTCAGCGTGGTGCTCGCCTGGAAGGGTTAGCTGGGGTTCATCCTGAATCCGGCTTAATACGAAATCCCGGTAGCCGCTACTCTTCTCGCACCAGGCACGGACATGCCAGCGCATGCCACTGTGTACCACGGTGTGGGGTTGGATAACGCGGTACTCAGGCTCCGGGTTACTCAATGAGGCGTACTGGATTTCCACGCGGAGCTTGTCCCGGCAGGCCTGGAGAATCGGACGCAACACACTCGGGCGTAGGTCACGAGAAGGAGGAAGCAGCACTTCGGTATTGAGCTCGCGCACATCCAGGGCCTCAAAGGCACAGCTGAGGTCCTCCCGGGCATGCATCATCTGCAGGTATTCATCCGCCACGCCCCGTGTGAATACGGGCTTGAAGGTGCTGGCGGGCTTGTACCCCTTCAGGGAGCGGTCGTAGTCCAGGTTGCCAGGCGCATATTCAGCAAGATAGTGGTTAATGTCCTTGCTGGCCTGCTGCCTGCCAATACCGAATGCCCTCTGAAGATGGTTGGTCGTCAGTCTCCCCTCCCAGAGGGCGATCACCTCGATCAGTCTGTAGCGTAATAACAGATCCCAGCGCAGCGGCCAATCCGCTGCGTTTTTGCCCGCAACCCTTGCCATGGATGTGCTCCAAAAAGCGATATATACCAAAAGGCGACGTGTACGAGTCGTCAGTATTGTCATGTAGATAATAAGGAGTAATCTGGTGAATACAAGGTGTGGCTTTTTTGTGGCATCTGCATACCAGTAGGGATGGGCCTTTACAGCAAGGATGCTGTTTTTTATTTCAACACTGGGTGATGGGGGAATGACAGGATGAAGACAATACCTAGCGCTTTTGTGCCCGTCGTGGCGTTACTAATGCTGACTGGCTGAGCAACACGGTTGACGGATTTTACCGTGATCTCTTCGAAAAATGTTGAGCTGTCACGGATGGGGGATTATGAGCGCGTAAGTACGAGGGCGAAGGGGGAGGACAGCATCCACATCATCAGCTTGATCCCCACTGGCCTGTATCCCGACGCAAAGAATGCCATGGACAATGCCATTGAGAGCCAGCCTGGCGGTGTGGCGTTGGTGGATGGTGTCATCACCCGCAAGTGGTTCTATATCCCGTTCATCTTTGGTCGGGATTGGTACGAAGTTGAAGGCAATGTGTTGGTAGATCCGCAGCGGCAATAATGATGCTGTGTGGCAAGGAAGCGTTGCCCAAGCGCAGAGAAAGGGAAAAGAATGAAGGGATGCGTCAGGCTGCTGTTCATGATGGCGGCTCTATGGCTCGCTGGCTGTGCCGGGCCAAGGATTGGCGGTACGAGCGAAGAGAGCCTTGTGCAAACGATCGACCAAGTAAGAGCGTCTCTGCCGGAGGATCTGCACAGCCAATTCAACGAGGCCCTGATGCTGGTGGCGTTCAGTCAAATTGGCCAGGAATATGTGGCGGCTACCAGCCCAGAGGAATTGGCCGCAGCGGCACAGCAAGTGCGAACCGGGCTCAATAGCTTGAACGCAAACCAGATACTGCGGCAGGCCTTAACCAACAAGGATGATTCCACATGGTGAACTGTTCCCGCTGCGGAAACCGCGAAGGCCTGAGTCTGGTGACCATCCCCTATCAGGAAGATGCAGGAGCAGGGCGAATATTGGTGTACTGCCGTACCTGTCAGGTAGGCATGGCTGGGCAACTTGGTGAAACCATCCCGCTGGGAAAAGTCAGCCCGGGGGTATTTCTTGACCTGTACCGTACCGGTAAAACCACATCTGACCCCTTCACTGCATGCGAGCTGGTCTTTGGCAGTGTTAAACCAGACCTGGTGCGCGAAGCGCAGACATTGATGAACCACATCGACCGGCAGTGAGGAGAGAGTATGAAAGATCTAAACGCCTATCTCCCCCTGGTTGTTCTGTGGGCAAAGAAACATCACGACCTGATTCAGGAGCAGGGCTCCGAGCTCAATGAAGAGGGTATGGAACTGGCCAGAAGCGTCGGTGTGGCAGAGCCTGAGCGTATCCGCGTCATGCTGGTGGACAACATTCCCTTCCAGGAAGATCCGGTAGTCTTCAGCTTGGCGAAAAGCGTAGGCATGCTAAGTGGCCAGGTCACGGGGCTCACCCTTGGCCATGCCCTCTACATCGTCAAAGGCTATGAATCCGCCCGGCTCTACAGCCATGAATTCCGCCACATCCACCAATACGAAGTGCTCGGTTCCATCGGCGCCTTCATGGAGGTGTATCTCGAACAGGTGATGAAGTTCGGCTACCACCAGGCTCCCCTGGAACAGGATGCTCGCCAGTTCGAGGCAGGATCCTGACCTGTAGGAGCGGCGGTTATTCGCTGCGCTCACCCCTTCGGGGCCGTCTTCGACGTTCCTGCGCTTCGCTTGGTGAGCCGCGAAGCTCCCGTAGGAGCCCTCCGTGCCCTTTAGGGTATGCCTGCAGGCGATCCTGCAACCGGACGGACTTGCTCATGAAAAAGTACCAAAAGGCACTAGACCCCTCGGCAGAATGTGATAGTGTTCACAGAAAAAATGAACAGGTTTCACAACACGGCAGGATGGCCGGCTATGGCATCAAAATGATGTCATTCAGGGGAAGGGACGAATCATGGGGATAGACCACAGCACACTCAAAGCCCGGCAACGCCAGGAGCGCGACAGCTACCCGGACAACTTGGGTCTGCGTGTTCACCGCGCCCTCAGCTGGCTCAACCGTGCCGAACAGGACGACGACTCGGACAGTCGTTTCATCTTCCTGTGGATCGCCTTCAACGCCGCCTACGCCACCGACATTGATGACCGCGAAGGCCTCAGCGAACAGCGCACCTTCAATGCCTTCCTGGAAAAGCTCCAGTCACTGGACGGCAACCACCGCCTGAACAACCTGGTGTGGAACGCCTACCCCAACGCCATCCGCGTACTGCTGGATAACCCCTACGTCTTTTCCTGCTTCTGGGACCACCAGAAAGGCCAGAAAGCCGAAGACCAGTGGAAGCAAAGTTTCGAATCCGCAAAAAAAGCCGCCAACCATGCCCTGGCCCAGCAGGACACCCCGCGCCTGCTGGCCATCGTCCTCAGCCGCATCTACACCCTGCGCAACCAGCTTGTCCACGGTGGCGCCACCTGGAACAGCAGCATCAACCGTGACCAGATCCGCGACTGTGTGAACCTCATGGGCGAATTGGTACCGGCGGTAATCGAAATCATGATGGATAGCCCGAATACCCTGTGGGGAGAGGCGAGCTATCCGGTGGTGCGGAGTTAGTAATGGAAGTATTGCTGCGTGCCCAAACCCTGTTCAGGGGGGGCAGCCTTGAACAGGCAGTAGAGTTGCTGGAAGCCCATATGGCTAGCCAACCCCGGGATATGAGGGTCGCAGCAGCCCTTGGCCGTATTTACCGGGGCCTTAAACAGCCTGAAAAAGCCGCCTATTGGTTGCGTTACTCCTTACAACACCGCGAAGTCTCACCGGATTTTGATGAAGAGGATGCGGTTTACCTGGCGGATTCCGCTGAAGAAGAGCCCGCTCTGGAGCTGGATTACGAGTATGGGGTCCCGGCCGTTCATTCGCGCGCTGCCAATGATGACGAATCGCGGCATCAAGGGCAGAGCTCACACGCATTTATTGGTGAATCTACAGAGGGGGCAGAAGCTGCCGACATTCTGGAAGATATTTCATCCTGTATCGACAGTGAGTTGCCAGAAGCGACATTGACAGAGCCGGAAGGGGCTGCAGAAGAACGTAAACTTTTCAAAGCAGTAGAAAGTGGTCAGCCTGCTGAGGATCTCATCGAGAGTATTGAAGATGATGAGGAGCTGGACGCCGCCGGTGAGCTGGCGGACACTCCGGAGCTTGAAGCCGAAGAGCCCACTGACACTGTATTTATGGGTGACCTGGAAGATGAAGAGGTCATCGCAATGGAGGACGATGAGGAGCTTGGCCAGGGTATCCTCGATCTGTTTGAAGAGGCGGACGAAGAAGTCGATGACGACCTCGACAGCTTCTATATCGAATTGGACCCGGAAGAACTGGGCCAGGACGATGAACCGGAGGAGCTGCCAGAACGGCTGACTCATCGGGAAAAAGCCGAAGGGATCGCTGCAGGGCTTGCTGTTGAGGGCGAGTGGTTAAAAAAAGACATGGGCATACTGGTTGATGTCCTTGCCCATCATCGCAGCCATGGCAAGACCCAGTCAGCCCTGCGAGAACTGCTGATTAAAAAACAGGTAACCCCCTCAGAGCTGCATGTACTGCATGAACTGAGAAAGATATGGGGTTCGGGAGGGTATAATCGAACCTACAGGAAGCAGCAGGCGGAAGATGGTTGGCCCAATGTTTCCTGGCGCCTGGCTCTGGATTTAACTAGAGCCGTCAAGGCCGATGACGCAGTCGAGGTGTTACTGTTTGTGGAAGACTGCTTCCAGGATTGGAATGCATCCGCTGAAAAAATCGCTGCATTCCCGATCTTCTCGTACTACCTGCAACACATTCTCGACCACATGGAAGAAATGGCCCTGCGTTGTGGTCAGACCCCGCCGGCCTACATCGAATACGATTTTTTTGAGAAAGATGATGATGGGTGGGAGCAATGGCACAGGCCTGAGCCCTTTAATTTCAACATCTATCGAGAGTCAGAGGACAGTCAATGGTAATCCCGATGGTGGAGGGGGCAGTTGTCCGGCACAAGGAAAGCCAGGACGAAAGAGACATTGGCATAGTCAAGAAAGTGTCCGCCGACATTCCAGCAAGGGTCAAGGTGTTCTGGGTCCAGCGCAAGACAGATGTCATGCACCCGGAAAGCGATCTTGTATCCGGACTACTGCGTGGAACCGAGGTAGAGCATCGCGCTATGAGAGTTGCCCAGGATTCTCTGGGCATCGGCATCGTTCGTACAACCCGAAAGGTTGCCGGCCATACACAAGTGCTGGTCGAATTCCAGGAAAACAACCACCGTGTCTGGCTGCCCTGGCAGCGATTAAGGCAAGTCCGTGGTGCCTTGCATGGCTTTACCCTGGGGAAGTTCAACGTAACCGGTGATGAAGAGCGCCAGCGTCTTCGCCTGCTTTCCTGGGCTATCCAGCTCTGGAACGAAAACACCGGGGCCCTGGCGACCTTTGATGTAGATCCGCTGCCACACCAGATTCACTTGGTGCATCACATCATTGGGTCAGGTCATTACAACTGGCTCATTGCAGATGATGTGGGTCTGGGTAAAACCATCGAGGTGGGGCTGCTGCTCCATGCTGCTATCGCCAAAGGGGAGGCCGAACGCATCCTCATCATTACCCCGGCAGGTCTTACCCGCCAATGGAAAGAAGAGTTATATGGAAAATTCGGATTTGAGAGTTTCAGGATCTATGGGGATGAATTTCAGATTCACGATCCTCGAGACTGGAAAAAAGAAAATCATGTCATCGGATCCATGGATCGCCTGAAGCAGGATCAACATCTCAATACGCTCCTGCAGGCGGATAATTGGGATCTGGTTATTGTTGATGAAGCTCACAGGCTCAGTCGGCGGGAATATGGCAATAAGCTCGATGCCAGTCAGCGCTACAGTATGCTCCAGAAGCTGCGTCCACGATCAAAGAATGTATTGCTGTTGACGGCCACCCCCCATCAGGGCAAGCAGGACAGCTTTGGAGCCTTGCTGGAACTTCTTGCCCCGGAAAGAAAAAGCGAGATCCGCACTCTGAAAATAAACCCGGAAATCATTGGCGAGATGATTATTCGCAATTACAAGGCGGACGTGACCGATATGGACGGAAACTTCCTTTTTCATGGAAAAACCGTTCGCCAAATTGATGTTCCACTTTCGGAAGACGCTGTCGATTTTGACAAGCAGCTTCGCGCCTATCTTCGCAAAGGGTATGCCGCTCAGGAGCAGAATGGTAAAGCTAAAGGGCGAGCCATCGGATTTGTGATGACGGTCTATCGCAAGCTGGCTGCTTCAAGTGTGGCAGCCATTCATACCGCACTAGTGAGGCGGCGTGAACGCCTGAAAGGTGAAGAGGCAGGCATGGATCGACCCTATGATGACGAGCGTTATCAAGGAGAACAGGAAGAAGTGGAGGCCAGGAACACGCAGGCGTCTCCTTTCTTTCCTGGGGAAGAAAAGATCCTTGAAGGGCTGATCGAAAAGGCGGCCAACCTGGAGGTCAATGACGCCAAGCGCCGTGCATTTATGGACGGCTTGGTGGAAACCGTTATCAAGGAGAATCCCCGGGAAAAGATCCTTGTGTTCACTGAATATCGTAGCACCCAGCAGTGGGTGAAGGCGGCACTGGATGACCGGTTTGGTCTTGGCTGCTGTGTTCTGATCCATGGTGGCATGGACATGCAGGAACGGCGTGACGCTATTGCCACCTTTGAGGAAGAGGGCGGTGCCCAGTTTTTGGTTTCCACAGAAGCTGGTGGTGAAGGCATCAACTTGCAGCAGCGCTGTCACATCATGGTGAACTACGACCTGCCATGGAATCCGATGCGACTAGTGCAGCGTGTGGGGCGTCTTTATCGTTACGGTCAAAAGAAGCGGGTCGTGGTCTTCAATGTCCATCAGTCAGACAGCGCAGACGAACAGGTGCTAAGCATCCTTTATGACCGTCTGGAATCCGTGGCCCAGGATATGGCAAGCGTTCAGAAGCATGAATTCAACGATGCCATCAAGGAGGACGTCCTGGGTGAGTTGGCCGATCTGGTTGATATCGAAGAGGTGCTGGCCCAAGCCGCCAGTGACAAGATGGAACGCACCAGTGAGCGAATTAACGAAGCCCTTGATCGTGCCAAGACTGCCGCTACGGAACAACATGATCTATTCAGTCACGCGGTGAATCTGGACAGCAAAGAGGTCTCGGGAGAGTTAGTTGTCACCCTGGATCACCTGCAGGCCTTCATAGAAGGCATGGCAAGTGTTGCCGGCTTTGAGATTTTGGAAAAAACCCACAACGGACTCATCTGGCAGATCCGGATCAGCGAAGCTGCCATGCAACCCATGGGCATTTCACGCAGCCGCTTCGGCCTGACTTTTGATCGAACGCTGGCTGCCAAAAAGCCTGAGCTGTTACCCATGAATATGGACAACTGGTTCTTCAAGAACCTCATCAAGCAGGCGCGCAAGTATGATTTTGGCGGCACTTCAGTTATGGGGGCGGGCTACCAGTCAGAATCCATCATTGTTGCCGTGGCTCGCTGGCAGAATGATCGTGGTCGTCGCGCCCGTCAGGAGCTGGCCATGGTGGCACTGGATAACGGCGCAGCTACCCTCAATCCGCCCTGGATCAGCCAGTGGCTGATGCAGCCATGCTCACCGTCACAGCTGGTCGACACGGATAAGGAACAGCGCAAGGCTGCGCTCAAGCTGGCCAACGTCTGCGTCGAAAAATATCTCGCTGAGCAATGCTCTCAGACCCTGCTGCCGGACCAGATGCAGTGGATAACGGCGGGCTGGAAGGGTAAACCGCAAGGGGCGGAGTAAGAAGATGAAAGACCAGAATTTGCATGCGATAGCAAAGGACAACAACCCATGAGCAGTACCCTCTACGCCCCCGGCGCCCGCGTTGTCATTCGCGATTGCGAATGGATTGTCCGCCGGGCCGACCCCAGTGATGACGGCGGTTACATCCTCACCGTGGATGGCCTGTCGGAACTGGTCAATGGCAAGAGCGCACGCTTTCTCACCTGTCTCGAAGAAGAGGCCGATGCCATACAGGTGCTGGACCCGGCAGAAACCCGTTTCGAGCAGGACATGAGCCCCGGCTTTGAAAAAAGCCGCCTGTTTATCGAAGCGCAGCTACGCCAGATCACCCCGGCGGACCAACGCATCCATCTCGGCCACAAAGCCGCCATGGACCCGGTACCCTACCAGTTGGATCCCGCCTTGCAGGCGCTCAACCAGCATCGCCAGCGCATCCTGATTGCCGATGCCGTCGGCCTGGGGAAAACACTGGAAGCCGGCATTCTGATGACCGAACTCATGCGCCGTGGTCGCGGCAAGCGCATCCTCGTGCTCACCCTGAAAAGCATGATGACCCAGTTCCAGAAGGAAATGTGGAACCGCTTTACCATCCCGCTCACCCGTCTCGATTCCCAGGGCCTGCAGCGGGTGCGCAACAACATCCCCGGTAACCACAACCCCTTCTACTATTACGACAAGTCGATCATCTCCATCGACACCCTCAAGCAGGACAACGAATACCGTCGTCATCTTGAGCAGGCCTACTGGGACATCATCGTCATCGACGAGTGTCACAACGTGGCCGAGCGCGGCAGCAGCTCCCAGCGCGCCCGGCTGGCCCAGCTGCTGGCGGGTCGCTCAGACACCCTCATCATGCTCTCTGCCACCCCCCACGACGGCAAGGCTAAATCCTTCGCCAGCCTGATGAACATGCTCGACCCCACCGCGATCAGCGATCCGGACGACTACGCCAAAGACGACTTTAGCGACAAGGGCCTGGTCATCCGCCGCTTCAAGAAAGATATTCGCGACCAGGTGCAGCAGGAATTCAAGGAACGGGTGGTCAACGACATCTACATGGACGCCTCTCCGGAAGAGGAAGCCGCCTACCAGGCCCTGCTGGATGTGCCTTTCACCTACAGGGGCGAACACAGCCAGACAAAGAATGGCCAGTTGGTTCGGATTGGCCTGCAAAAATCCATCTTTAGCTCTCCGGCGGCAGCCGATGTGTCGGTAAATCAACGCATCGCCAAGCTGGAGAAAAAGGCACAGATCTCTGAAGACGAACAACAGGAAATCCAGAGTCTCAAGTCTCTGACGCTGGCCCTGCGTAACGTCACCCCGACCGCCTTTAACAAATATCAGTCCCTGCTCAAACTTCTCAAAAGCAGCGACTTTGGCTGGAAGAAAACCGACACTGAAGATCGCCTGGTGATCTTCAGCGAGCGCATCGAAACCCTCAACTGGCTCAACGAGCAGCTCGCCGCCGACATGAAGCTCAAAGCCGACGCCGTGCAGATTCTCCACGGCGGCATGAGCGATGTGGAGCAACAGAGCATCGTGGAAGAGTTCGGCAAGCCCGAATCCAAACTGCGCGTGCTGCTCTGCTCCGACGTGGCCTCCGAAGGCATCAACCTGCATTACCTGTCCCACCGCCTGGTGCACTTTGATCTGCCCTGGTCACTCATGGTCTTCCAGCAGCGCAACGGCCGGGTGGACCGCTATGGCCAGGAACAAGAGCCGATCATCACCTACCTGATCAATCAGAGTGACAACCCCACCGTCAAAGGGGATCAGCGCATTCTGGAAATCCTCAAGGAAAAGGACGAACAGGCCTACAAGAACATCGGCGACCCGGCCACCTTCATGAAGGTTCACGACAGCGAGCAGGAAGAAAAGCTCACAGAAGATGCCATGGCCGACGGCATGGAGGCCACTGCCTTCGACCAGCAATACCAGCCCGACGACAGCAATGAGGGTGACGATTTGCTGGCCCTGTTCCTCAACCCCGAGGCCAGCCAGCCCAACACCCCGAAACAGGACGAACAGCACACGGTCGACGACTTCAGCCTGTTCGCTAACGACTATGACTTTGCCCGCCAGGCGCTGGATGCCATCAACCGCGAGCGCAATCAGGTCAGCGTCAGCGCCAACAATGAACGCCAGACCCTTACCATCACCCCGCCGGACGATCTCAAATACCGCTTCCGTTTCCTGCCCCCGGAAATCAGCCCGGACAACGGTCTTTTGGAGCTCACCGCTGACAAGGCCCGTTTCGAGCAGGAAATTCGCCGTAGCCGCCAGGACGAAAATGCCTGGCCCAAGCTCCACTACCTGTGGCCCCAGCACCCGGCTATCCAGTGGCTGCAGGACAAGCTGCTCGCTCAAGTGGCCCGTCACAGTGCCCCGGTGCTGGCCCTGCCGGATACCGACGCCGTTAAGCAACAGCTCCAGCCGGAGGAAAGCGTCTTCCTGGTCAGCGGCCTGATCCCCAACCGCAAGGCCCACCCGGTCATCTGGGAGTGGTTCGCCGTTCGCTGCCAGGGCGATGCCGTCACAGAAGTGCTGCCCGCCCGGGACTGGCTACAGCCCCTGCAACTGGACAGCAAACTGCCCAACCGCGCCCAGCCGGTGAACCTCACCGAACTGGAAGCCCTGCGCCAGCCGGTCATCAACGCCGCGAGCAGCGAAATGCAGCAGCGCCAGCAGGCCTTTACCGAAGCCACCCAGCCCACACTGGATGAAAAGCTGGCAGAGCTGGCCGCCCTCAAGGCGCGTCAGGTCACCCAGCTGGACCTGCAACTGCAAGGCTCCCAGCAGGCTGAGCACTTCAAGGCCGCCAAACGCGAAGAGCGCATCAACCGCATCGACCGCGTCTTCAACGATTACCAGGCCTGGGTCAGCGACACCCTCACCATTGAGCCGGTGCCCTACATCCAGATCATTGCCGCCTTCACCCGCGCGCATGGTTAACGAACAGGTTAAACAGGACAACGCCCCATGGCAGTACAAGACAGCGCCGCTACCTTTATCGGCCTCACCAACGACAACGAATTCTTCAGTGCCCACTATTTGGCCGAAGTCTTCCAGGGTGACTTTGCCAACACCATCAAGGCCTGGGACAGCGAAGAAGACGTCGCCCGCCAGGCCCAGCGGGATAAAGCCGAAGCCCAGGGAAAAACCCTCAACGAGGCCGCCGGCGGCTTTACCTTCAGCAGCCCCCACCGGGCCCTGCGCAACCTGAACCAGCCCTACTTCGCCCTGCGCCATAAACTCAAAACCGAGCGCAGTGCCGAACAGCGCATCCAGCTGCAGCGGGATTTCTTCAAGGAACTGCTCACCGTACTCGGCATCAGCTACCACCCGGAAAACCGTGAACTGGCCCCCAACACCGAAGTGCCGGTACTCACCGCCCTGGGCGACCAGCTCTGGGTGCTCGGCGCCCTGGACCAGAACAACGAAGGCGAAGACCCGCTCTCCCTCACCCTGCACACCAGCCAGTTCGTCGGCCCCGGCCCCCACCACGACAAACTCAAGGGTAGCGACTGGTACAGCATCCTCAATGAGGCGGTCTTCCGGCAGAACCCGCACAACGAAAACCCGCCCCGCTGGGTGCTGCTCATCAGCGATCGTCAGGGCATCCTTATCGACCGCTACAAATGGTCCCAGAACCGCATGCTGCGTTTCGACTGGGAGGAAATCCTCGGCCGCCGTGATGACAAGACCATCAAGGCCACCGCCGTGCTGCTGCACCGCGATAGCCTCGCCCCGGCCGAAGGCCAGAGCCGCCTCGACAGCCTCGATGAAAACAGCCACAAGCATGCCTTCGCCGTTTCCGACGACCTGAAATACGCCCTGCGCCAGGCCATCGAACTGCTCGGCAATGAAGCCGCCACCCAGCTCATCGAACAGGCCCGCGACCGCAAAGAAGGCATCTACACCGGCAGCAACGCCCTGGATGCCAGCCAGCTCTCCCGGGAATGCCTGCGCTACATGTACCGCATCCTGTTCCTGTTCTACATCGAAGCCCGCCCGGAGCTGGGCTACCTGCCCGATGACGACACCTGGCGCCAGGGCTACAGCCTCGACAGCCTGCGCGACCTGGAAATGGTGCGCCTCACCACCGAAGCCAGCCAGCAGGGCCGCTACTTCCACGACAGCCTGCAGCGCATGTTCGGCCTGATCTATCACGGCCATCAAATCAGCCGCCAGGCCGACCAGTACCACGAAAGCACAGGCAACGCCTTCACCCTGCAAGGGCTCGACAGCCACCTGTTCGACCCGGCCAAAACGCCTCTGCTCCACAAGGTGGTGTTCAGCAATGAGACCCTGCAAAAAGTGGTGCGCTCCATGTCGCTGACGCGGCCACAGAAAGGGAAAAAGCGCAGAGGCCGCGTCAGCTACACTCAACTCGGCATCAACCAACTCGGCGCCGTCTACGAGGCCCTGCTCAGCTACCGCGGCTTCTTCGCCAGCGAAGACCTCTACGAAGTGGCCGCCAAGGGCAACAACGTCAATCCGGACGAACTGGACACCGGCTACTTCGTCAGTCGCGAGCAACTGGACGAATTTGACGACCAGGAAAAGGTCTACGACAAGGACAGTGAAGGTCGCAAAAGCCTGCGCCTGCATCCCAAAGGCAAATTTATCTACCGCATGGCCGGGCGCGACCGGGAAAAATCCGCCAGTTACTACACCCCGGAAGTGCTCACCAAGAGCCTGGTGAAATACACCCTCAAAGAACGCCTTACCGACGATGTAACAGCCGACGACATCCTCAACCTCACCGTCTGCGAACCGGCCATGGGCAGCGCGGCGTTCTTGAACGAAGCCGTCAACCAGCTCAGTGAAGCCTACCTCACCCGCAAACAGCAGGAACTGGGCCAGCGCATCCCCCACGAGGACTACCAGCAGGCACTCCAGCGGGTCAAAATGCACATTGCCGACCACAACGTTTACGGCGTCGACCTCAACCCCATCGCCGTGGAACTGGCCGAAGTCTCCCTCTGGCTCAATGCCCTCAGCGGCGGTCACACCGTGCCCTGGTTCGGCTACCAGCTCTTCACCGGCAACAGCCTCATCGGCGCCCGCCGCGAAGTCTATTCCACCCTCGCGCTGAAGAAACAACCCAAAGAAGGCCTCTGGTACAACAATGCCCCGCGCAGATTGTCACCTGAATCTCTCAACACCGGCGAAAATGGCTCCCCCGCCGTAGGAGCGAAGCCCCCTGTAGGAGCTTGCTTGCAAGCGAACACCCCCAATGCCGAAGGCGAGCCGAATAAAGAAGACACCGGCCCAAGAAAAGAAAACGAAATTTACCACTTCCTCCTCCCCGACCCCGGCATGGTCGGCTATAACGACAAGGTCGCCAAACAGCTGCGCCCCGAGGCCTTCAAGAAAATCAAAGCCTGGAAAAAGGACTTCTGTGCCCCCCTGGACGACAGCGAAATCCGCATCCTCCAGGGCCTCAGCACCGCCGTCGATCGCCTCTGGCGCGAGCACACCCAGATGCTCACCCAGGACAGAAAACGCACCGAAGACAGCTACCCCCTCTGGGGCCAGCAGGGTGTGCAGGAATACCACACTAGCACCCGCGAAAAGGACGACATCCGCACCGGCGGTATCTTCAACACCAATGCCCGCATCGCGTCCCCCTATCGTCGCCTGAAGCTGGCCATGGATTACTGGTGCGCCCTTTGGTTCTGGCCCTTGGACAAGGTGGACGAATTGCCCGACCGGCAGAAATGGCTGTTTGACCTCAACACCATCCTCAACAGCGCCGGCACCTTCCAGTTTGCCGCGGAACAAGAAAGTTTATTACCAGAGGGTGAAGAGAAAGCTTCCCTCTCCCCTCAGGGGAGAGGGATTGAGGGAGAGGGGTTGTTTGAAAAACCGGTAGAAGACCTTTTCGCATCGGAAGACCCGCAGCAAACCCTGCGCGAAGAAGCCCGCGCCGCCCAGGCCGTCAGCACCCCCCGTGGCGAACTCAACCTGGAAAAGCTGTTCAACAACCCGGTCTGCACCACCCTGAAAAGGGCCAATGAACTGGGCGAACCTTTTCGCTTCTTCCCCATGAAACTGGCTTCCGCGCCCCGATTCAGCAACCGCTCGG
>UEXM01001195.1_pt1 | contig 23043 bp, 22 predicted proteins | sample 1796661 | NCBI WGS metagenome assembly UEXM01 (sample SAMEA4772469, study PRJEB27181) | metagenome | reverse complement strand
CGGTAAGCCTGACAACAACAACGCAGAAAACTGGTGGACAGCCGCAAACTTCCGCGGATATGCAGAAGCACTCGAAGTAGTTCGTATCGTTAACTCGAATGCGTTCAATGCAGTTGCCCAAGCACGCACAGGTCAAGGTGATTTAAACACTAGCGGTCCAGAAGGCATTCTAATTAAGAATGAAGAAGACTACTACGAAAACCACCTTGCAGGAATCACTTTCCCGCACGCAGGTTCTGAAGGTATTTCGGGTACAGACGAAGTATATTTTGCCGCTAGGTGGCCAGGTGTTCTTGGTAACTCTCTGAAGGTTTCTATCTCGGATAGAGCAACACAGGTATTCGGTAGTGGTGGTCTTAATAGCGCCGCAGGTGTCACCGCAGTTGCAGGACAAAACTTCATTGGTCTTACTAGTGATAATACCCACACGGCCTTTGATGTCACAGACCTTAACATTAAGATTAGAGGCGAAGTAGAAGTCGGTGACTTGATTACTCTCAAGTCAAACACATATACTGTTTCTGGATTTAGTGGTGCTTCTGGTGGTACCGACGGTGTTGAGTATAACAAGATGATTCAAGCAAATGACGATGGTGTTGCAGGTATTACCTCCTCGCACACTTGCTCGAATTGCCACTACGATGCAATTCTTCTCAAGGAAAACATTGATGCCGCTGATGCTTCTGCATCTGGTGGTGGTACAGCAACTGTCAATTGGGCATACAACGGAAACTTCTCATCAACTCCAGACACATCAACTGATGCCGCTCGATACGGTGCAGTTAATGACGAAGTACAAATTGCAGTTATCGATGCTGAAGGACTCTTCAGTGGTGCAAGAGGAACTGTTCTTGAAACATTCAACGCTTCGAAAGCGAAGGATGCTAAGAAGTTCGACGGTACTGGTAACTACTATGTAAATGTTATCAACCAACAGTCCAAGTACATCTGGTGGGGTGACCACCTCGATGCTCGTACATCAAACATCTCAGGACTTTCTGGTGGTGCAAACGGACGCTCTTGGGGTACACTTCTTACTAATATCGAAGCAGGAACGATTGAAGATGGTGGTTCTGGACAAACCTTCGATGGACTACAAAGAAATATGTACATCCAGATGAGTGGTGGTAGTGACGGTACTGGGTTCTCTCAGACCGACCTATACACAAACGGGTATGACCAGTTTGCAGATGCTGAAACTGTTGATATGAGTCTCATTCTTGGTGGTAACGCAGAAACCACTCTTGGTGGACAACTCATTGACTTGAGTACTGCTCGTAAGGACTGTATCTCATTCCTTTCACCACGAAGACGAGACGTTGTTGGTAAAGCAACTGCTACTGCCGCACAAGAAGCCGCAGTAGATTACTACAACAACACACTCAACAAGTCATCCTCATACGGTGTCTTTGATAGTGGTTGGAAGTATCAGTACGACAGATACAGTGATGTCTATCGGTGGATTCCACTTAACGGTGATATTGCAGGACTATGTGCGAGAACTGAACTCACAAACGATGCCTGGTGGTCACCAGCAGGTTTCAACCGTGGACAGATTCGTAACATCGTAAAACTTGCTTATAACCCACGCAAGGCTCATAGAGATAATCTCTATAAGAATAACCTCAACCCAGTAGTTGCCTTCCCAGGCGAGGGTACAGTCCTCTTCGGGGACAAGACTATGCAGAGAAAGCCAAGTGCATTCGATAGAATCAATGTACGCCGACTCTTCATTGTTCTTGAGAAAGCAATCGCAACTGCCGCTAAGTATCAACTCTTCGAATTCAATGATGAGTTTACTCGTTCTAACTTCGTAAATATGGTAACCCCATTCTTGCGAGATGTTCAAGGACGAAGAGGTATCTTCGACTTCCGTGTTGTATGTGACGAGACTAACAATACTGGTGAAGTAATCGACCGCAACGAATTCGTTGCAGACATCTTCATCAAGCCTGCTCGTTCAATCAACTTCATCCAACTCAACTTCGTAGCAGTCCGAACAGGTGTAGACTTCGAAGAAGTCGCAGGGGCGTAATTAAAGAAATCTTGGTATTTGGTGGGGTGGGTTCGCTCGCCCCACCTAAATACTACTAAAGGAGATAACACAGATGTTAAACGAATTCAAATCACAAGCACTTCAAAATGGTGGAGCAAGAGGAAACCTCTTTGAAGTAGAAGGCGCTATCGGCAACAACGGCGATGACGGTCTACTAAAGTTTATGTGTAAGTCAGCATCAATCCCTGCTTCAGAGATTGGTGAAATCGTCGTTCCTTGGCGTGGCCGTCAGTTTAAGATGCCAGGCGATAGAACATTCGGCGATTGGGAACTAACCATCCTCGAAGATGCAGACCATAATCTCAGAGACAAGTTCGAACAGTGGAACCAAACATTCCAACATCACTTCGATAATGTTTCTGAAATTGGAAGTATCAACACTCCTCTCTTTCAAGACTGGAAAATTCACTGGTTAGACAGAGAAGGAAATCGTAAGAGAACTTATAACTTCGTCGGATGTTGGCCTAAGACCGTAGGTGCAATCGAAGTCGCTTTTGATAATAACGACAATCTTGCTGAATTCCCAGTAACAATGTCATACCAGTGGTGGACTTCGCCTGCAACAGACGGTTGAGTCTAACATACAATAGTAAAAGGATATATTATGCCAGTTGACTTTTTTGGATTTACTATTGGGAGAAAGAAAGACGCGGGTAAAGTTGGTCTTGAATCAACTATCCGGCGCCCTGTTTCTTTTGTCCCACCTGATTTTGATGATGGTGCTACTACTATTGAATCTGGTAATTTCTTTGGTCAGTACGTCGATTTTGATGGAAACATTAAGAACGACATTGAACTTATTAAGAAATACAGAGAGATGTCTCTTCACGCTGAAGTAGATGCCGCTATTGATGATATCGTAAATGAAGCAATTGTTCAAGACGATATTAAGAAAACGGTAGAGATGGATTTGGAACACGTTGATTTGCCAGATTCCGTCAAGGTCAAAATGCAAGACGAGTTTGGACACATTCTAAAACTTCTACACTTTAATGTTCGAGGATACGAAATGTTCCGTAAGTGGTACATTGATGGTAAAGCATATTACCATATCGTAATCGATGATAAGAAAGAGAAGCAAGGAATTAAAGAACTTCGTCCTATTGATTCTACTTCAATTCGCAAGATTCGAAAAATTGATAAAGAAACAAATGACGAAGGCATCAAAGTTATTACAGATGTACGAGAATTCTTTGTATATACTGAACAAGAAAGAGATGACAGACTTGGATTTGCAGATGGGGCACAGGAGGGGATTAAGATTCATCCTGACTCTATCATTTATGTTCACTCTGGAATGTTTGATGTAGACAAAAGACGAGTATATGGAAATCTCCATAAGGTTATTAAACCACTCAACCAACTTCGAATGATAGAAGATGCGGTGGTGATTTATAGAATCTCTCGCGCCCCCGAGCGCCGCATCTTCTACATCGATGTTGGTTCTTTGCCGAAGAACAAGGCAGAACAATATCTCCGTGACATTATGAATCGATACCGAAATAAACTAGTTTACGATGTAAACACTGGTGAGATTCGTGATGACAAAAAACATATGTCTATGCTTGAAGACTTCTGGTTACCTCGTCGTGAAGGCGGTCGTGGTACAGAAATCGATACCCTATCTGGTGGTGAAAACCTCGGAGAGATGGAAGATGTCGAATACTTCAAGAAGAAACTGTATCGTGCATTGAATGTTCCAATTAGCCGACTTGAATCTGACAACGGATTCAATATGGGTCGCTCTTCGGAAATCAATCGTGATGAACTTAAGTTCTTCAAATTCATTGAGAAACAGCGACAAAAATTCTCCGACTTGTTCCTACAAGCAATGAGAGTACAACTGGTTCTTAAAGGAATTATGAGCGAAGATGACTGGCAAAAGATTAAAGACGATGTTCAATTCGATTTTGCCAGAGATTCATACTTCACTGAACTCAAGAACAACGAAATTCTCACAGAACGAATGAATCTCTTAGGCTCTATGAACGAACACATCGGTAAGTATTATTCTATCGACTGGATTCGTAAACATATTCTTCATCAATCCGAAGAAGAAATTAAGGAAATGGACAACGAGATTCAGAGCGAAAGAGAAAAGGGACTCATCACTACAGGCACAGAGGAGTACTATTGATGGCTAGGAACTTCAAAGATTTTATCAATGAAGCAGAAGAGAAAGCACCAGCACCCGCAGAAAAAGAAGCAAGTGTTGACTCTCCAGAAATTGCTCTTGACCCAAGACTAGAGAAGGAAATTTTTATTGATTCCTTTGAAGTTAACGGAAAGAACATTGTAATCAAGTCTCTTGGACTTGGTGCAACAAAACCTGTTGTCGTCTATGTTGACGATAAGCGATGGGAAGTTTTTCCTGGTCCTAGAATTGCAAAAAGAGAAGCACGCCGATACGCTAAGAAAAGTTCTACAATGGAAAGCGTTGATAGTAACTTTGAGGCTTTTCTTTCTGAAGCAAATATTCATAATAAATCAGAAGTTCAAAAGTGGGTCAACAAGAATAAAAGAAAGTTCGACAATAGTACAGAGGCTGCTTTTGCAGTTGCAGATGAATTTGGTATGGATGACGAACTCGAAGATGATAAACACTGGCTCTGGAGTATGCTTAAGAAGGTATACAAGGAGTCATTCGATTTAGATTTGTTTGTTGACAAACTACTCGACGGAACGAAAGTTGATATTGATGAGAAAACGGCTCAGAATGTTAAACTTGTTTACGACCACTTAGATATGTCGAATAAAAGCAAGTTCAGAGAGGCGTTTATTATAAATAAAGAAAATCATAACAAGGTTATGAAATTCGTAGAAGAACAAACCAAAGGATTTTAATATGCCATATAGTGAAGACAAACCAATCACAACCAAAGATGTTATCGACAACATTGCGTCGAAGAATCTGGACGCCGCAAGAGACGGTATCAAAGATACTCTTTACAAAAAATCTGCCGAAGCAATGGTAGACAAAAAAGTAGAGATTGCAAAGAGTATTGGAAAGCCAGAACGAGCAAATGGTGAAGAGCCAATGCCCTCAATTGAAAGTGGTATTGACCCGTTCGCAGATGTAATAGATGCTCCTACTACCCTTGATGTAGTCGATTTCGAAACAACAGAACCAACAACTAGCGAGGAATGAAATGAGACTCATAACAGAAACAACCGAAGATGTAAAATACATCATTGAAGAAAATGAAGAAAAGGGAACCAAGAACCACTTCATTGAAGGTATCTTTATGCAATCAGAGCAGAAGAACCGAAACGGCAGAATGTATCCTAAAGATACTCTTATGAAGGAAGTTTCTCGTTATACAAAAGAACTAGTTGAAAGCAAAAGAGCAATGGGTGAACTTGGTCACCCCGAAGGACCAACTCTTAACCTCGAAAGAGTTTCACATATTATCACCGAACTCAAAGAAGACGGTGACAATATCATTGGTAAAGCAAAGATTTTAGATACTCCCTACGGGAATATTGTAAAAAACCTTATCGACGAAGGCGCACAACTCGGTGTTTCCTCACGCGGTATGGGTTCTCTTAAGAAGAACGATGATGGTGTCAATGAAGTCCAAGAGGACTTTATGTTGGCTGCTGTTGACATCGTTGCAGACCCTTCTGCACCAGATGCCTTTGTGAATGGCGTTATGGAAGGTAAGGAATGGGTATGGGAAAATGGCATTCTTCAACCCAGAGTAATTGAAGAGTATAAAGAGTATATACTATCAGCCAAAGATAGAAAACAAGTAGAAGAAGCCAAATTAATCGTATTCAAACATTTCTTGTCTAATTTTTGAAAAATATACATATAGTAGCATTTTAAACAGTCAAAGGAGATTTCCTATGTCCGACAAAGACATCATAGAAGTAGCAAAGAACATCATTGAGAGTGAAGCAACTCTTGATGAAACTCAAGCAGAAGTAAAGCCCAAGAAAAAGGGCGAAGTCAATGTTGACGCTGAAGGCGAGAAGCCAACAGCATCACCATCCGTTAACACCGACAGCATCGAAGATAACGATATCTACCAAGATGCTGAAAGTGATAAGGGAGCAAAGGTCATTGAACCAGAAGTTGGCGAAGGAGAAGCCACAAAGAATGCGAAAACCATCGCAATGAAGGCTTCTTCCGCTAAAGCAACCGCAGAACATATGGATGCTCTCTTTGGTGGTGAAGACCTTTCAGAAGACTTCCGCACTAAGGCAACAACTATCTTTACTGTCGCTCTCAGCGAACGTGAAGAAATTCTTCGTACAGAGATTCAAGAGTCATTCGACGTTGCTCTCGCAGAAGAAACCGAACGCATCTCAACTGAACTATCCGAAAAACTTGATGACTATCTAAACTACGTCATCAAGGAGTGGATGGAAGAGAATCAGATTGCAATTGAACACGGACTTAAGAATGAAATTTCTGAGTCGTTCATTACTGACCTGAAGACTCTCTTCGAAAGTCACAACATCGAAGTTCCCGAAGATAGTTTCGACGCACTTGCAGAAGCAAACACAAAGGTTGAAAGTCTCGAAACCAAACTTAACGAACAACTCGAAGCCAATGTTGCTCTTACCAAGAACAATGCTGACCTCGAATGTGTTAAGGTTTTCGCTGAAATGACCCGCGACCTTACCGATACTGACACTGCTAAACTTGGTAGCCTCGCAGAAGGACTTGAGTTTGATAGCACTGAACAGTACACAGAAAAACTAGGACTTCTTAAGGAGAGTTACTTTAACGCTCCAGTTAACGATACTGTAGAAGACTCGGAAGAGAACACTCTTGCAGAAGAAGCCCCCGTTTATGGTGGAATGATTAACAGTTATGTTAAATCCATTAGCCGTAACGCCGCTGTTCCACGAAACGGAAAAGAAGCGTAATTCAATTAACCCAAAACTTTACTTAGTATAAGTAATTTAAATTTAAATTTCCCAAGGAGAAAAGACAATGGAAGATAAAGCACTACTCGCTGAACAACTTCAAAAGAAGTGGCAGCCAGTTCTTGAGCATCCTGAACTTCCCTCGATTAGCGATAGTTACAAGCGTAATGTAACAACTATCCTACTAGAGAACGAAGAGCAGGCACTAATGGAAGCCGTACCCGCTAACGCCGTAGGCAATGGTATGGGCGCACACATCGGTTCAAACGGTGACGTACAAGGTTTCGACCCTGTTATGATTTCACTCGTTCGTCGTTCAATGCCTAACCTAATGGCATACGACATCTGCGGTGTTCAACCAATGACTGGTCCTACTGGACTTATCTTCGCAATGCGTGCTAAGTATGTCGATGCCAACGGTGGCAAGGCAGACGAAGCATTCTACAACGAAGCAATCACTGGTCACAATGCCCTTGGTTTAGCAGCCGCTACTGGTGTAACTGGTGGTGGTACTGGTGCCCATCTCGGAACCGGCGACCCACTCAGCGGTACTTACGATGTTGGTACAGGACACACAACAACTGATGCTGAAAACTTAACACCAAACCAGATGGCATTCTCCATCGAACGTGTAGCAGTTGAAGCGAAGACTCGCGCCCTCAAGGCTGAGTACTCCGTTGAACTCGCACAAGACCTCAAGGCTGTTCACGGACTTGATGCTGAAGCAGAACTCGCTAATATTCTTAGCACTGAGATTCTTGCTGAAATCAACCGCGAAGTTATTCGTAACATCTACGAGCAAGCAGTTCTTGGTGCAGACCAAACTGACCTCCACAACACAACTGCCCTCAGTCACGGTGGTTCCGTCCACCCAACTGCTGGTATCACTGTTGATGGTTCATATCAGCAAGCAGGTGTCTACGACGTTATGCGTGACTCCGATGGTCGTTGGTCAGCAGAACGCTTCCGTGGTTTGGTATTCCAAATCGAACGCGAAGCAAACCAAATCGCCAAGGACACTCGTCGTGGTAAGGGTAACATCGTCATCTGTTCTTCAGATGTCGCAGCCGCTCTTTCAATGACTGGTATTCTCGACGCTGGTGCCGCATTTGCTGGACTTGAAGTCGATGACACTGGTAACACCTTTGTCGGAACACTGAACGGTAAGATTAAGGTTTATGTTGACCCATACGCCACCACTAACTACGTCTGTGTTGGATATCGCGGTACGAGCCAGTATGATGCTGGTATCTTCTACTGCCCATATGTCCCACTCCAGATGGTTCGTGCGGTTGATGCAAACAACTTCCAGCCCAAGATTGGATTCAAGACTCGGTACGGTATGACCGAGAATCCATTCGCTAGAGGTACTTCTGCCGCAAGTAACAATATGGGCGCTCGTCGTACTAACAAGTACTACAGAATCTTCCGTATTGATAACCTCCACGGTATCCTCTCTGGTGGTTCAACTACTACAGTTGGTGACTGATAATTATCAGTAACATCTAAAGATAAGAATTGGGGGAGTCCTTCGGGACTCCCCTTTTCTTTTATACATACTATAGGAGAAATTCTATGGAAGCACAATCAAGAAATACTTGGACAGACAGAGTTTCAATTGGTAGCAATAAACCAACGAAATCCGCTGGTCCTACTGGTGACCAAGTTGCAGGATATAACCCAAGCACTGGAATATCTACAGACTTTTTAGCAAGACAACCCGACAATCTAAATCCGCTACTTCCGACATACTTTCAGTTCTCGATGAAAAGATGTCCACACGTTACATTTTTCTGCCAAGGTGCAAACCTACCCAGCATTAATGTGAGTGTAATCGAACAGCCTACGAGGTTTGTTGATATTCCACACGCACCTGGCGTTCCTGAATTTGATGACCTTACAATTAATTTTATGGTTGACGAAGAAATGAATAACTGGATGGAATTGTATAAATGGATTCGTTCAACCGTTCATACTGATGATTATACAGAATATGAAAAGGCTCCTGAACACTACACAGACGCCACTCTTACTATTCTGAATAGTGCAATGAATCCCAAGATTCGAGTACAGTTCTTTAACTTACTGCCAACATCACTTTCTGGATTAGAGTTTGATAGCACTACCACTAGTCCAGATGCATTGATTGGTACTGCCACTTTTCGTTATACTAATTATGAAATTACAAAATTATCTTGACCGTATGGGTTTTTGCCTGTATAATAAAGGATAATTTTGGAGTGCATATATGCGATTTGATGATATTAGAAAAATGGTAGCGAAAGATATGGTCATTGATGACAGTGAACTTGACCTTGAATCGCTCAAAATTCCACAACTCCACAACAAGTATCTGAACCTATTTCACGACGAAAGAATTCTTCTTCGTAAACTAGAGGCGGATAGGCGTGAACTTATTCGAGTCAAATGGGAGTTCTATACTGGCAAAATGAGTCAAGAGGAACTTGACGATAGAGGCTGGGAACCATTTCAATTGAAAGTTCTCAAGCAAGACTTAGATATGTACATCCAGTCTGACAGTGATGTAACTAAAGTGGACGATAGAATCACCCTACACAAAGAAAAGGTAGACTATCTTGCATCTATTGTAAAGAGTGTATCTGGTAGAGGGTGGGAAATAAAAAATGCAATTGAGTGGAGGCGATTTACCAGTGGCATATAATATTCAAAATGACCCAATGCATCAAGTATACTTTCGTCAACTGTATCAGTATGCAGAACATAATTCACAAGACCCATCTACTCAACTTGCGGCTTTATTAACTGACAATAACAATGGAATTATTGCGATGGAGTGTAATAATATTCCATACCAAGTAAAGCACACAGAAGAAAGATGGAAACGTCCAGAGAAATATCATTATGTAGAACACGCAGAAAGAAACGTGCTATATAAAGCCGCAAAGGCTGGATTGTCTACTCTGGGTTGTACAATGTATTGTCCTTGGTTCTCTTGTTCTGATTGTGCAAGAGCAATCATACAGTGCGGAGTCATTAGAGTTATTGGTCATAAAGAGTATTTCGATAGAACACCCGATAGATGGAACGAATCGTGCAACATAGGACTACAGATGCTCAAAGAAGCAGGAGTCCATTGCGTAGTATGGTCAGGAGTAGTTGGTGGAAGAACTTCAATTTTGGTTGATGGTAAAGAATTTTCACCCTAAATATAACAATGAGTGATTTAGTTGTAACACAAAAAGACTCTGTTTACATTTCCGTTGATTGCGATAGAGGTATCGCACAGGAGTTATCTGAGTTCTTCACCTTTAAAGTTCCAGGCTATCAATTTATGCCTTCCTACAGAAATAAAATGTGGGATGGAACCATTAAACTATACAACATCTACAAGCAAGAACTCTATGCTGGTCTTGAGGATTATGTTCAGGCATTTGCAAACGAACGAGACTACTCAGTAACATTCAATACTCCTCTTGTTCCCAAGAATGATTTTCTCAGGGAAGAGGTAGAAGAGTACATTAACGATACTCTACAGCCAGCATATAAAGACGAAATCCTCAAAGCATACGACCACCAGATAGATGCTGTTCATCACGCAATGAACAATAACAGATGTCTTCTTCTCTCTCCTACTGCATCAGGAAAGAGTTTAATCATCTACTCTTTGATTAGGCACTATATGGAGGAACTACCACAAGACAAAAAGATTCTTGTTATTGTTCCTACTGTATCTCTAGTAACACAGATGTACGAAGACTTCAAAGAATACTCAAAGGCGGATAGAACCTTTGATGTAGCGGCAGAATGTCACACTGTGTTCGCCAATCAAGAAAAGATAAATGAAAGTAGAATTGTAATTTCTACTTGGCAGAGCATATACAAATGTGGTCAAAAGTACTTTGATAACTTTGGTGCAGTATTCGGTGACGAATGCCACCTGTTCAAATCAAAGTCTCTTACAAGTATTATGTCAAAATTGAAGACCTGTCCATATAGAATCGGCACAACTGGAACACTCGATGGTACACAAACACACAAGTTAGTCATTGAAGGTTTGTTCGGTTCTGTATATAACGTCATTAAAACTAATGAGTTAATGGACAAAGACCTACTTGCAAAGTTGTCAATTGAGTGTATACTATTAAAGTACTCGGAGAAAACAAGAAAAGAATTAAAGAGAAGTAAATATTTCAATGAACTAGAATGGCTAGTAACCAACCCATATAGAAACAACTTCATTGCAAATATGGCAAAAAACCTCAACGGTAATACTCTTGTTCTTTTTCAACTCGTAGAAAAGCACGGTAAAAAATTAGTCAAACTAATTGAACGCACCTGTCCAGACCACGATGTTCACTTTGTGTATGGAGGAACTGATGCAGAAGACAGAGAAAAGGTAAGAAAGTTGACAGAAGAAAACGACAATGCGATTATTGTAGCGTCCTATGGAACATTCTCCACAGGCGTTTCTATCCGTAGGCTTCATAATATTATCTTTGCTTCTCCTTCCAAATCAAGAATCCGTGTCCTTCAGTCTATTGGGCGACAATTGAGAAAGTCTAAATACAAAGAGAAGGCAAAATTGTATGATATTGGTGACGATTTGACTTGGAAGACTTGGGTGAACCATACACTGAAGCATTTTGTAGAGAGAATGAAGATATATAATAAAGAGAAGTTCGATTACAAGACGGTAAAAATTAACCTAGAAGAAGGAGAAGCAAATGGGTGATGTATACAGGAACTATAAACTTTCTTCGGGTGATGAGGTAATTGGAAAAGTAGTCGGAAAGAACACTCGTACAATTACTCTACATCGTGCTATGATGGTTAAAACAATTACTATGCAAGACCCAATGACGGGAATGCAAAAAGAAATTACACTGATGCGTCCTTGGGCAAATCTAACCAACGAACTAGACACAAAAATTCCAGTGAGACATATCCTTCTGGAAACATCACCAACACAAGACGTAGTTGGCTTATATCTACATAAACTCGAAAAAGAAGATGTAGTTCAGGACTTAGTTCAAGAGATGCTTGGTGACCCAGAACAACTAGAAGAATACCTACGAAATATAGTAGAGAGTGACCTAGATGCTGCCATACCAGAAGAAGAAATGGAACCAGAACAACAAGATGAAGAAAATGTTCAGATGAACTTTCGTATTCCTCCTGGCCTGTTCTTGGGATTTTTGATGAATGGTATTGTTAGTCTAGACCCAGAGAATGAAGGTGCTGAGTTTGACATTGAAGAGTTCTTAAAAATGAAAAACGAGGATTCCCCAAAAAGAAAACCTCGCCGTCCAACCGACATTGAAGATTACTTCCGTGATTGGAACCCAGAACCTTAAGTTATCTAAAGGGATTTATTGATTCCCTAACACAGATAATAGTAACCCAAATTTTATAGTATGTCAAGGAAGAAAATGTGAGAAAATGACAAAAAAATCAAACCATTATGTAGACAACCAATTATTCTTCGAAGAGATGTGTAAGTGGAAGAAACTGGTTATCGAAGCGGAGGAAGTGGAAGACCCAAGACCTCCTGTGACTGAGTATATCGGAACGTGTTTTATGGAAATTGCTGAAAGACTCTCCCATAGACCTAACTTCATTAATTATGAATACAGGGAAGAGATGGTTGGCGATGGTATAGAAAACTGCTTGATGTATGCACACAACTTTAATCCAGAAAAATCCAAGAATCCGTTTTCATATTTCACACAAATAATCTATTATGCTTTTCTTAGAAGAATTCAAAAAGAAAAGAAACAGATGTATGTGAAGTATAAACTGATTGAAGAGTTAGACAAAGAACATCACTTTCCACGGTGGGTAGAAAATTCCGAAGGCGTTGATATGTCGGAATCAAAGAATGCTCCTGCTGATTACTATCGACTAACAAATACGGACATCGATAACTTTACGCCAAAGAAAGAGAAAGATAGAAAAGCAAAGGCTCTAAAAGAAAAGAATAAAGGTATAACCTTAGATTCGTTTTTTGAGGATGGTACAAGTGAAAATAGCACTGATAAATGATACGCACTTCGGTGCAAGAGGCGATTCCCAATTATTCTTTGATTACTTTATGAAGTTCTTTGACAATGTATTTTTTCCATACGTCAAAGAAAACAATATTGATACTGTAATTCACGCAGGCGACCTAATGGATAGGCGCAAGTTTGTCAATTTTAGTATTCTGAATCAAGTCAGAAATCGATTCATAGATAGGCTCAAAGAAGAGAATATAGATTTCCACTGCATACTTGGTAACCACGATGTGTATTACCGAAATACAAATGAAGTGAACTCTGTAAGAGAACTGTTTGGTAATGATATTAAACTATATGAAACCCCAGAAGTAGTAGAGTTTGATGGTCTTAGTATTGCCTTTCTTCCTTGGGTAAACAAAGAAAATTACAATGAATCTGTAGACTTTATTAAAACTGCATCTGCTCCAATCCTATTGGGACACCTTGAACTTGATGGGTATGAAGTTATGCGAGGTGTTGATTTCCAAGGCGGAATGAACTCCAAACTATTCGACAGATATGAAAAGGTTCTGTCTGGTCACTTTCATTGTCGCCAAGAAAAAGAAAACGTATACTACTTGGGGACTCAGTACCAAATTACATTCTCAGATTTGGCAGAAACAAAAGGATTTCATATCCTAGATACGGAAACGAGAGAACTTGAATTCATAGAGAATCCATACAAGATGTTCCATACACTTCGCTACAATGACGAAGATGGACCTATGGACACAGATAAGACCTACCCGCATCTTAAAGGCTCTTATATTAAACTGTTCGTAGAATCAAAGAAGCACCCATATAGTTTCGATAGATTTATGGACAAACTATATGAATCAGGCGTTGCAAAGATAACAGTGGTTGAAGAAATTGTAGATTCTGAGTGGACTAAGGAAGAAATAGTTGACTTAGCACAAGATACTGTTACACTAATAAATAATGAGATTGATTCTATTGATGAGGTGGAAGATAAGGCTCGTATGAAGAAACTCATCAAAGACCTTTATATGGAAAGTTTGTCGCTGTGAATATTTTTGTATTGGACGAAAGTCCGCAAGTCGCCGCTAGAGATATGTGCGATAAGCACGTTGTGAAAATGATTGTTGAATCGGCACAAATGTTATCTACTGCTCATCGTGTCCTTGATGGTGAGCAGTATACTGAGTTGTCTGCAAACAATCGACGTATCAAACGCTGGAAGTCTCCCCATAAACTGTTTGAGGAGATGCTATACAAAGCATCTTTTGTTGGACATCCTTGCACTCAGTGGGTAATGGAGAACAACAAAAACTATTACTGGTTAGTGGAACACGCATACGAACTCTGTAAGGAATACACTCGCCGATATGGTAAGGTACACAAGAGCGAAGATATGATTTCTCTCATTCGGTTTCGTAAGCCTAAAAACATTCCAATCGCAGATTCTATTACACCCTTTGCACAAGCAATGCCTGAGGAGTACAAGAATGAAGATGCAGTAAAGGCGTACCGTGCATATTACCTTGGAGAAAAGACTGCGTTTGCTGTATGGAATTATTCTGAAACACCTTCGTGGTATGAGGAGATGCTAGTTTGATTATATTCCAAACACTAAGTTGGAAGAACTTTCTTTCGACTGGCAATTACAAGACTATCGTTGACTTTACTCGGCACGACAACACTCTCATCTCTGGTGAGAATGGTGCAGGTAAGTCAACGATGCTTGATGCATTGACATTTGCCTTGTTTGGAAAATCATTTCGTGGTATCAACATTCCACAACTTCCCAATTCAATTAATGAAAAAGATTGTGAAGTTGAGATGACCTTCAGTATAGGTAACGAAGATTATAGAGTATTCCGAAGTCTTAAACCAAAGAAGTTTGAGATATACAAGAATGGCGAGATGCTTGACCAAGATGCAAAGGCAAAAGACTACCAGAGAATTCTAGAAGAACAGATTCTTAAGATGTCATATAAATCATTCTGTCAGGTGGTAATTCTGGGTTCGTCAAACTATGTTCCATTTATGCAGTTGAGTGCCGCAGACAGAAGACTTGTTGTTGAGAATCTACTAGACATTGATGTGTTCTCTGTGATGAATACGTTGGTTCGTGCAAGACTTCAGATGACAAAAGAATATGTTAAAGACATAGACACTAAGATTGAGATTGCCAAAAGTAAAGTTGACGAAAAGCAGAAACTAATTGACACCCTAGAGAAGAAGTCGAGCGAGTCGGTAGATAAGTATCGGGCGGAAGTAAAAGAATCACAGAAGCAAATCGAAGAGTTAGAAAAAGAAATACAAGAACAACAAACCAACTTGAATGCTCTGTTGGGTGCAGTCGAAGATAGAAATGAAGTGCCCAAGTCTCTTATCAAAATGGAGTCTCTTGAAACTCAACTGAAGAACAAGATAAAGAATATAGAGAAGAATGCTAAGTTCTATGAAGTAAATGATACCTGTCCTTCCTGTAAACAAGATATCGAAGAACACCACAAGAAAAGTGTATGGGAAGAAATGTCCGACGAACAGGATGAAATAGAAGTTGCCATCAATGAACTTCGTGAAACAATTACAAACACAGAAACTAGATTAAATGAAATCAATGCTGTGTTGCAAGATGTTCATAGTACAGAAAAGGTAATTTCTGCAAAGCAAAGCCAAGTTAGTGCCTCATCTCAGTACATAAACAAAATGCAAAATAACATTGAATCGGTTCTTGGTGAAGGTACAGAGGTACAAGAAACAAAAGACGAACTCAATCAATTATTGGGCGAAGGAAAGAATCACGTTGAAAGAAGAAAAGAACTTGTCGAAGACAAACATTATCTTGCTATTGCTTCTACTCTTCTAAAGGATAGTGGAATCAAGGCGAAGATTATCAAGCACTACTTGCCGATTATGAACAAGTTAATCAACAAGTATCTTGCAGATATGGATTTTTTCTGCCAATTCAATCTCGACGAAAACTTTGGTGAGACAATCAAGAGCCGACATCGGGACGAATTCACCTACCACAGTTTCAGTGAAGGCGAACGATTGCGTATCGACCTGTCTCTTCTTCTTGCGTGGCGTGAGATTGCACGACTGAAGAACAGTGTAAACTGTAATCTACTGATTCTTGATGAGGTCTTTGATTCAAGTCTCGATGCAGTCGGCACTGAAGAGTTCTTAAAACTCTTGACATCTTTCGGAAGTCGTGCTAATATATTTGTAATAAGTCATAAGTCTGATACGATGACGGACAAGTTCCAGAATCATATCGTCTTTGAGAAGAAGAATAATTTCAGTAGGATAAGATAATGAATACTCTAGTGACAGGTGGAACAGGCCTCGTAGGTTCCGCCATTGAATCAAAATATAAACCAACTCGAAAGAGTCTAAACCTTATGAATCTAAATGAAATCATAAGGTATATTAATACTAATAAGATTGATTCAATCGTTCATTGCGCCGCAAGAGTAGGAGGCATCAAGGCAAACTCAGAAAAGCCTGGAGAGTTCTATTACGAAAATGTTATTATGAATTCTAATGTTCTTGAAGCGGCAAGAATAACGGGAGTGAATAAAGTGGTATCCTTCCTCTCCACTTGTATATTTCCAGACGGAGCAGAGTTTCCTTTGTCGGTAGACCAAATTCATAAAGGCGAACCGCATTCTTCTAACTATGGATATGCATACGCAAAAAGAATGTTAGAGGTACAAAGTCGAGCATACCGTGAACAGTATGGTTGTAACTTTGTAACTGTGATTCCTTGTAACATATATGGCCCCAACGACAATTACAATCTAGATTCCGCACACGTTATTCCTTCACTTATTCATAAGTGTTATCTTGCAAAAGAAGAAAATACCCATTTTGATATTTGGGGAACAGGAAGACCATACAGAGAATTTATCTACTCTAAGGATGTTGCTAGATTGGTTCAATGGGTTCTGGAAAACTATAACCACCCAGACCCTCTTATTCTTTCTCCCGACGAGGAGATAAATATGGCAATACTTGCACAGACGATTGCAAGCAGGATGGATTTCTGGGGAAGTTTGTATTACAATGGAAAGATGGACGGACAACAAAGAAAACCATCTGACAACTCAAGACTAAAGACAATGATTCCTGATTTTGAATTTACACCAATCGAACAAGGCATACAGGAATCTATAGATTGGTTTGTTGAGAATTATAGCGGACATATTAGATTATGAAAAGAGCATTAATTACAGGTATAAGTGGACAGGATGGTTCCTATCTTGCAGAACTACTACTGGAAAAAGGATATGAAGTTCACGGACTGGTTCGAAGAAACTCGGTAGCCGAAAATCAATCTTCCCGTTTGAATCATATTATCAGTAAGATTAATTTGCATTATGGTGACTTGGGAGACATTCCCTCACTGATTCACCTTTTAAAAGAAATTAATCCAGACGAAGTGTATAGTTTGGCAGCACAGTCTCACGTTCGAATTAGTTTTGATATTCCAATATACACAGCCGCTACAACTGGTTTGGGTATATTAAATTTGTTTGAGGCTTGTCGAATTGTTTGTCCCGAGACAAAGATTTATCAAGCATCTTCTTCTGAAATGTTTGGTAATAATATTGATGAAGACGGCTTCCAAAGAGAAACCACACCAATGAGTCCAGTGAGTCCATATGGTTGTGCCAAAGTTTTTGCTTATAATATCGCAAGAAACTATAGAAATTCTTATAATATGTTTATTTCTAATGGTATACTATTCAATCACGAATCTCCAAGAAGAGGTTCCAATTTCGTAACAGGAAAAATAGTGAAAGGTGCTTGGGAAATCAAGCAAGGAAATAAAACAACTCTTAAACTTGGCAATCTAGATGCGACGAGGGATTGGGGACACGCTAAAGATTATGTAGAAGCAATGTGGTTGATGCTCCAGCACAATAAACCAAATGATTATGTTTGTGCCACAGGAGTCTCTCATTCGGTGAGGGAATGTTGTGATTATGTTTTTAGTTCTCTGGAACTAGACTACAGAGAATTTGTTACAATAGATGAAAGATATTACAGACCAGAAGAACTCCGAGACTTGAAAGGTGATTCCAGTAAACTCAAAAAAGAGTTGGGATGGGAACCGAAATATACATTCGAAACCCTTATGGATGATATGATAAATGAACACACAAACTAAACTATTTTATGAACGAAATGAAAGTGTGATTGACTCACACATTAACTGCAATTACGAAGAACTCGTCGAGATGACTCCCGATGAGTTTCGTGAGTGGGTTATTGAAATGCGTAAAGTAGTTAAGGATTCGTGGGACACTTACGGGTGTCCTCCCCGAACAGGAAAGACCGAAGAAGGCATTATTGACCAGTTCAATAAAATTGCAGAGTACCCTGTTCACGAATTTACCCATAGCGATGAGTTGTCTGACATCGACGATGATGTAATTATCAACAAGTCTCGTATGGGTGGCGAAGCAGACCAATGGTTTAGTAATATGATGAAGGTTCGTATTAATTATACGGACAAGGACACTGGTTATTCCATCTATGATTTGTTTGCAAATGACAAGCACCTAGACAAAATGGTCAAAGGTGGAATGCGACACTTTCGTAGAGACAGCCTTTATGAACACGCGAAGTCCGCGTTCACAAATAGTAAGAAGTATGCTATCATTAATACTTCTGATGCTAACCATTGGATAGAAACTTTCTTTACTGCAAAGCATATCTTTAAGGGGTATGATTTCATTCTCGAAGAAGTAAAGGTACGAGAGGGACTGAATAGTGGTTACTTCCAAGTAGAACAGAGTGAAATTCTTAATCTAACAAAAGATGAGGTTAAGTATTACAAAGATAAGGGTTGGTTGGAATATAGACACCACTCCACCTTTGACATTGAAAATATGTCTGACGATATGCGATATAACATTCGTGTCTACAAGCAAGGAAAGAAGATGTTTCCGAAGGCGTTCGCCGCATATCGTATCGGATATATTCAACCTGCTGTGAACTTCCCTCCAATGACTGCTAAATACTTGTATGAAAGATTCACAGAAGACATCAAAGACCAAGAAGTTATTAACATCTATGACCCGTCTGCTGGCTGGGGTGGTCGCATACTTGGTGCTATGGGTGTTCGGGATGACCGCAGGATTCATTATATTGGTACTGACCCAAATCCTGATAATTTTGTCGATGGTGGCGATAGGAGCAAGTATGAGTCTCTTGCTACTTTCTACAATACCAAGACTTATCGTGGAAATCCTTTCTTTTCCGAAACAAATACTTTCGACGTATACCAACTCGGCTCAGAAGAAATCCAACACGACCCACACTTCCAAGACTACACAGGAAAACTCGACCTTATCTTTACATCACCACCTTATTTCAACCGAGAGGCGTATAGCGAAGATGGGAATCAGTCCTATAAAAAATATGGCTCGTCGTATGAGGCGTGGAGGGAAGGATTCCTCCGACCAACTCTAGAAACTTGTGCTGAGTATCTTCGAACAGATAGATATCTTCTGTGGAATATTGCTGACCTACTTATAAGTGGTAAGTATCTTCCTCTCGAAGAAGACTCAAGAAAAATACTAGAGGAGTGTGGTATGGAATATCAATACACTCTAAAGATGGCACTCGAAGGAATGCCTGGACAAAATAGAATGGGCGAAGACGGTAAGCCTACTTGTAAAAATTACTGCAAAGTTAACGATAAATATCTCAAGTACGAACCAGTGTTCGTTTTTAAGAAAGTGGAAAAACTATGAACAACTACGAAAATGAATATAACTCACCTATGCAAATCGAAGGACAGCACCAGATGAGTGCTAGTGCAAACATTACCGTCAGACTAGAATATGTTTGGCTTGATGGTTACAACACACAGAATCTCCGAAGCAAGGTTCGCTATGAACAATGGACAATGGATTCACAAAGCGGAAATATGAGCAGAGAAACTGTACTAGAAAGAATTCCAGAGTGGAACTTTGATGGTTCTAGTACAAAGCAAGCAAAGACCAAGAAGAGTGATGTTGTTCTTCATCCCGTGAGAGTGTACCACAACCCACTCGAAGTAAGTGATATGGCTTCTTTTATTGTTCTGTGTGACACATATAATTCCGATGGAACTCCACACGAAACAAACACTCGTCATAAGTTGCACTCGATTGTTGAAAAATATGAAGAGAGTGATGATATGTGGTTCTCTGTGGAACAGGAATATACCTTTATGGATAAGGACAATCTTCCCGTTAACTGGCACAATGAAACACCACAAGGTGAAAACTATTGCGGAATTGGTTCGCGGAATGTGAATCATAGACTTGCAGTAGAGCAACACGCTTTTTCTTGTATCCAAGCAGGTATTGATTTGGTTGGTACTAACGCTGAAGTTCTGGTTTCCCAATGGGAATATCAACTAGGACCAAAGGGTGCAGTTGAAACAGCAGACGATTTGTGGGTGAGTAGGTACTTGCTTCATAGATTAACCGAAGGACAAGATTTTAGTATGTCCCTCCATCCAAAGCCAGTTGAAGGTGAATGGAATGGAGCAGGCGCACACATTAACTTTAGTACCGAATATATGAGAGAAGCAGGAGACAAGCAATACTTTGAAGATGTTTGCGATGCTCTCTCCACAACACACGATAAGCATATGAAAGTTTACGGTGAAGAAAACGAAAAGAGGCTTACTGGTGATTGCGAAACACAACACCATAGCAAGTTCACTTATGGTGTGAGCGACAGAGGTGCATCTGTTCGTATTCCTTCACAGACTGCAATTGATTGGTGTGGTTATCTTGAAGACAGAAGACCAGCAGCCAATGTTGACCCATATCAGGCAATCGGGGTTCTCATTAAAACAATTTCTTCAGTTAAAGTTCCCGAAAACGCTACTGTGTAATACACCATATTACCTACATATTGGTGGAGAAAGCACTTATGAGCAATAATATCTCAGAGCGATGGTATCGTACCAGAAGAAGAAACGTAGACGAAAAGATTGAAGAAGGAAAACTTCTTTCTGACAAAAGAAAAGAATATGTGTCTCCTCTTAAAAATTATGTTCTTAGTATAACTCCCATTGCCTTTAAAGAGGACAATAGATACTGGGCGTATACAGTCGGTAAGGTATATAAGAAACTAAAGAATAAAACTGGTGAACTCGTTTGTACAATTTTCAGGAACAGTGAAAAATTCCCTTTTGCTTTTTTTGAAGGTCAGGAAGATGGTCACGACTACTTAATTGGTGGCGAAGACTACCAAGGTCAGACAGTAATACAATTAGACACCAAAGAACGATATGATTTTATTGGTGAAAAAGCCAAAAGAGAAATGGAGTTCTGTTGGCAGAAATTTCACCAATCACCAAACAATAAAATTCTTGCAGTCGAAGGACACGCAAGAAACAAACCTACTGAAATGGCAGAATATCGTTCTATTCGATTCTTTAAGTTTGAGGATATTCTCGCACTTCCCTACGAAGAACTTGGAAACAGAATTTCTTTTCACTACGACGAAGCAATCGGCTGGGAAGATGACTCCCACTTCCTAGTTTCTGTGATTGAAGATAGGCGAAAAGACGACCTCAAGAGGGTCAAAGATTTGACCAAGAAGGAAAGAATGAAGTGCCTAGAAGACAACAACTTCGGCAGAAGAAATATTGTCTATCGTGTGCCTATTTCAGGCGGTGAAGAAGACATAAAAGAAGTATATTCTGAATGGTTACCCACTTGACTTGAACCTCCAGTGTGTTATAATTGAACTATGTCAAAAAAAGCAAGACACTTAATTGAAGAGCCACTATTCGATTCCAAGTCGAACGATGTAGAGTGGGATTTCTTTCGATGCGTAAACCGCTACCGAACTGGTATCCATCCATCTACCTCCAAGGAAAAGAAGTGGGTGGCTGATTATATGAAGTGGAAGAAGTACTCCAAGGAAGATATTGAGTTTGCCCAAAGGGGAAGTTCATTCCACTTCGAAAGCGTGGCTCCGTGTTGTCGTATCTGCACACAAGCAGATTGCGATGCTCCTCCTCATTGGAAGAAGAAGATTGATGAGTTTATCAATGCTATGATTCGAACTGGTAAGTCCAAGAGAAGCCAAAAAGAATTGCGAGACGCAAGTAAGCCTGTAAAGGTGAAGGTTACTATTCAGGACAGAATCAAGAATCAGGTTGATGAGTATATGGAACTCCTTAACTTTGAGACTGACAAGTATCTCATTGAAATCAAAAAGAAGCCAAAGTTCGACATTGCTAAGTGGTTGAAGAACCACGATGTCAAGTCTGTTCAATCTGATATGATTGCAGACCACTTTCAACCTGTCCTCAATGAACTTAAGGAAGCATACGATAAGACTTGCGAACAACTCGTAGAAGCGTATGACTATCTTACTCGTCCACAACTGAAAAATTTCAGAGATATGATTCAGAGTGTGGTGGATATTTGTAGACAACACGCTAAACTTTCAAAGGCAGTTCGCAAGCCACGAACAAAGAAGAGTAGAACGCCAGGTCAGATTATTAAGAAGTTACAGTTCTGTGACAGGTGTGATACCTATGGATTAACTTCCATAGACCCGCGAAAGATTGTGGGTGCAAACAAGGTAGTTGTGTTCAATACCAAGTACAAAAAACTTACAATTTTCGAAGCATCTCCACTGGTGGATGGCCTTTCTGTAAAAGGCACAACCATCGTTGGATTTGATGACAAGAAGTCGAGAGAAAGAACAGTAAGAAAACCAAAGGAAATCGTAAAGGATTGCGCCAACTCTGGTATTCGTGTCATAAATAATAGGTACAACTCACTCACGACGAAAGAATCTGTACCGACAGGCAGAATCAACAAGAACTGCGTAATACTACAGGCATTAAAATGATACTTATTGATATGAGTCAAGTTATATTGGGAAATGTTTTTGGTTATACTAGAGATATTTCGAAAATCGATGAAGACGTTGTTCGTCATATGACCCTCAACTCTTTGCGAATGTACAAGAACAAGTTCGAAAAGAAGTACGGGGATATGATTCTCGTTTTCGATTCTGGTGATTATTGGCGTAAAGAAGAGTTCCCCCATTACAAGGGAACCCGAAAGGTCAAGCAGAACGAAGACAAGGAAC
>UEXM01001192.1_pt1 | contig 23093 bp, 18 predicted proteins | sample 1796661 | NCBI WGS metagenome assembly UEXM01 (sample SAMEA4772469, study PRJEB27181) | metagenome | reverse complement strand
CAACAAACCTCCAAGCTTCAGGAGCATCGGACTAAGTTGATGTCCGCTATCGGTGGAGAAGCCTACAATGGAGTTAATCTCTTTGAGGGCACTACACCAGCCCCAGCGCAAGCCTCCCCCACGCAACAGTCAAACCCAATGTCCGGCCAGAACCCCACAGACCCGGGTGTTGATATTGGAAACCTGTTCGGGAGTGTTGGAAGGAACTGGAATGCTCACATGAATAATGTAAAGAAAGAAAGTAGGTAAGTTGTGCCAGTAAATGTGAAAGTTGAACTACGCCGCGGAGAGACATCCGAGAGACTAATCCGGCGTTTTAATCGTAAGTGTAAAAAGGAAGGCATCGTAAAGTTATATCGCTCAAAGACCGATCATTACATCAAGCCTTCTATAAGCAAAAAGCTTAAGTCTGAGGCTGCCCGTCGAGAGCGCCGGAAGCTAGAAAGAAAGAAACAACAAAAATTGTTTAGATAAAACGCCCAGGTGGCGTCTATTTATTAGACGGAGATAAAGAATGTCAACTTATAATTATAAACCAGGACTCGGAAATGCAGCATCGTATGAGGTCTCCGGTGCTCCGTGGGTGACTGGGAGTGTTAACTGCCGCGTACTGCACGGTGAGCAGCGTATTACTTTTCCGCGAGTCACGCGCTGGGTTGAGGTCCAGAATGGCGACAGTCGCGGCGAAAGCGCCGAGCCGATGAGGGTTGGATTCTCTCAGAAGGGAATTCTTGGCACCAACTTTTTTGAAGTTAGTGAAACTTCTGGGCAACTAGAACTGAAAGTGAGCGAACTTTGGATTTCCGGTTCGGACTATGTTTGTGTCGTAGCTGGACTCACCAGTATTGAAACCACCAGTATCAATAATGCCGCAGTGTCCCCTTCGGGGTCTAACTGGTCTGGATCTTTAGCGGCTCTTGTCGGGTAAGGGAGTACTTACTCTATAGGAGGTCTACGGGATGTCAGATCCAAAAAACAAATGGAATCAACCGGACGCCCCTCCGCCTCCGATGTTCTTCGGGGAAAAAGAGCGGGACTTAGTAAAACAGGTTAATGATGAACTGTCTGAGCGGGTCATCGGACAACCAATCGCTTATTACCCGATAAGCATGGAAGATACTAACTTTAATACGACCTATGGCGAGGCCATTGAAAAGGTCTCACTACCACCGATTCGGGTGTATGCCTATGTTCAGGTGGACAATGAACAGACCAATGAGAAATTTGGTTATGACTATCAAACCAGTTTAGTAATCTATTTTAGTGAAAAACGAATCACAGCTGACCAGGATCTTTATGTCCGTGTTGGAGATTTTATTCAGTACGGAGAGGTTTTTTATGAAATCGCACGTACATATGATGACACTCGGTACTACTTTGGACAAGTAGAACACAAGTTCCAGATTGCTGCCGAATGTATCCGCTCGCGTGAGGGAGTCTTTAAGGTAAAGCAATCCCCCACGAGACCATCATAGGGGGCACGATGAATGGCAGACCCAAAGGATAAATGGACACGCCCATTGGCCCCACCGGCGCCAATGTTTTTTGGCAAAAAAGAACGAGACTTAGTAAAGCAGATCAACGATGAACTTTCTGAAAGGGTCATCGGGCAACCAATTGCTTACTATCCTATAAGCACTGAAGAATCTAACTTTAACCAAACATATGGTGAAGCTATTGAGAAAGTCTCCCTACCTCCTGTACGCGTATATGCATACGTTGACGTTACGAACGCCCAAAGCAATGAAAAGTTTGGATATGAATATCAGACAAAACTTAAGGTTTATTTTAGCGAGCGACGTATTACAGAGGATCAGAACCTTTATGTCCGCGTCGGCGACTTTATTCAATATGGCGAATTCTTTTATGAGATTGTCAAGATCTTTGAAGATACTCGATACTACTTCGGACAGGTAGAACACAAATTCCAGATCGCAACAGAATGTGTGCGCGCTCGCAAAGGCACCTTCCGGGTCATGCCAGCAGTCGACCGTCCAACTACGCTTGCTGAACAAGCCGGCGAACAAGACAATCCAGCCCCGCGCCCAGCTCCTTATCCTCCATTAGCAGCTAGCTATGTAACGGTGAACCCTGACAGCAAGCTTCCAAACGAGCGGGTGCTTACCGCTGGAACAGGTATCACTATAACAGATGGCGGACCCAACAATACTATTACGATCGACGCAGCTGGTGCTAATGCCCAAGGAATCGCCGGTGCAGTACAGCTCCAACATGGCGGGGGCTCCTTTGCCGGAAACAGTAACTTAGTGTTCCTAAGCGGAAGCGGCCGACTGGGGATAGGCACTGACACCCCGACCCACAACCTAACAGTGGCGGGGAATATGTCAGCCTCCTCAGATGTTCTTATCGGCGGCGACCTCACGGTTAGGGGAGTTGTTGTTGGAGGGTCACCTCTGAAGATTTCGGGCGGACTCTCAATAGTGAACCAATTCGGATCGCAAGTGGGCGAATTCGCCCCGAATGGCGATGGCGAGTTAACAATCTCCGGCTCATGTGTGCAAACGGGAGACGTCAGTGCATCTCTTTTTGTATCATCATCGTACTTCTACGGCGACGGACGATACCTAACAAACATCACAGCCAGTGCCACTACAGTGGCAGACGGTCCTGTTGGATCTTTGCAGTTTAGGGTCAATACACCAGAAACAGGTGAGATCAGTGGCAGCAGTCAGGTCCTCTATGACATATCCAATAACCGGCTTTCTTTTGGAGGTGGACTCACCTTTAATCGAACAGCTGTTTCTACACGACACACTGCCTCTGTGAGTAATTATATTCTGGGTATCACTGCGGTCCCTACAGAAATCTTGTTTGATGCTACTTTATTCTCCGATGGACAGGGACTTGTGATCAAGGATGAGAGCGGCGCCGCTAACGCTACAAATGCGATAACTCTTATGCCGTCAGCCTCGCAGACTATAGACGGTTTATCCACTGCTATTATTGAATCCCCGTACGGTTCTGTCTTTATGTATTCAGACGGAACAAACTGGTTCATTTACTAAAATAAAAAAATATAAAATATTCTAAAATATTTCTGTCTTCTTGTCGTCTAATAAGCTATATGTAATGAGACATATGTGGGTATATTTTTTAGCAACCTCTCCTCCGATAGTGATACCCCCAAACTTTTTTGATTTAACACAGTCTCAGTCATTTCCATAGGAGGATTTTTTAAAATGGCATATAAATATCAATCAGGGGCAGCTCAGATGAGTGGCGCCCTTACACAGGAAGGTGCTTTTAAGCTCCACAACCAAGCGGGAAGCGAAGTCGCGTCTGTATTACAGTCCGGTATTGTTTCTGGTTCGGCTGCTGGTAAGTTCAGCACACTTTCTATTGACAGTGTAGAAGTCATTGACGCCGCACAGGGTCTCAAGAACATTGCATCTCTTGATGCAACAACTGAGGCAACTGTTGAGGCAGCAATCGATACACTTGCAAATCTCGCATCCATGGGTTCAGACGGTAGCGAACTTGAGGCTCTTGGCTCTCTTGACGTTGCTGGCGGACTTAAGGTCGCTAACTCAGAGGTTATCTCGTCTGCTCGCGCAGTCAGTAACATCACGAGTGTTGACGGTTCTGGTGACCTCACGATGGGCACTATCACAATGACAGGTTTTTCTGTCGACGCTGACGGTGACACAGCCCTAAAGAGCTTGGCTGTTGACAATAGCTCTACAATTGGTTGTGATGCTGATACAGACATCATGACATTGGCCGCTCAGTCCTTGGCACTTGCCAGCGATGTTGATTTCAACATTGCAAAGACTGCAGGTCTTAAGCTTGGTGGCGTTGCAGTCACCTCGACAGCTGCAGAACTTAACTTGGTCGACGGTATCACCGCCGGCACAGTTGCTGCTTCCAAGGCTGTCATCGTCGACGCCAACAAGGATGCTGACGGTTTCCGTAACGTCTCTGGTTCCAATCTCTTCGAGATGGGCTCACTGATGATCGGTGACGTATTCAGTGCTGATGCAGAAGAGGGAATTATTTCCTCGGGCTGGGATCTGATAATCGAGAACTCCTCGGACGTCGAGAAGTTCAGCGTTGCCGCCTCTTCTGGCGCCGTGGTGTCCGCGACTTCAATCACTGCTGGTACTTCGTTTGTCATCGGTTCTGCCGATCTTAACGAAGCCGATCTTGAGAAGCTTGATGGTATCACGAATGGTACTGTTGCGGCTTCTAAAGCAGTTGTTGTCGACGCTAACAAGGACATCAGTGGTTTCCGAAGCCTCACAGCTTCGGCAAACGTTGTAGCTGCTAAGTTCTTCGGTGATGGTGCTGGTATTACCAACATCAACGTCGGCAACTTGGACGCTTTCGGTTCTGATAAGCAGATTCAGTTCAACCAGAATGGTGAGTTCAGTGCAAACGCTGGCTTGATCTATGATGGTTCTGGCTCCCTCGCGGTTTCGGGTTCGTCTTCCGGCATGCAGTCCAGTGAGCTATATTTTGGTGCACCTGCATCGAAGCAGGGTCGCATCTATGTAGATGAGGATTCCGGTTATGCAATGTCCGTCATCTCCGCTGGTGGAATCGATCTGTCGGGCTCTGATGGCATTACAGCTATGATGCCAAACGGTACGTTCCTCAATGTTGCATCCCAGTTCGAGAACTCCGGTTTGAAACTTGTGGACTTCACCGGTGGCACCAAGGTGCAGCTCAAGCGCGACGGTACTGTCTCCGGTTCCTCGATGGGCTCGTTCAGTTCGCTTGCTATTGACAGCGTACAGGTCTTTAGTGACGCACAGCAGCTCCAGAACGTTGCATCTCTTGATGCTACAACTGAAGCTACTGTTGAAGCTGCAATCGATACCCTTGCAAACCTTGCTTCCATGGGTTCGAACGGCTCGGAGCTTGAAGCTCTTGGTTCCCTTGATGTCGCTCAGACCTTCAAGATTGCTAACAGCCAGCTCTCTGATGCTAGTAAGAATCTTACTGCAGCAGGTGTTTCCGGTTCGGGTAACTTCTCGATCGGTGGTACTTTGAGTGCTGCCAGCTTGGGCAATGCAACTGTCGCTCTCACTTCTGATCTGATGATCATTGATGATGGTGCTACGGGTACGATCAAGACCACAAGTCTTGCTGCTTATGCAACAGCTCTGGCAGCAGGCTCCAATGAGGGTCTAAAGTCGGTAGCTGGTCGTCTCGGTCTTGACCTTAACGACTTGAGTGCTGCAGCGATTGCTTCTGGCGATAGCTTTGCATTCATCGATGCTGACGACAGCAGCGCCTCCAAGAAGGAAAGCGTTGATGATCTCGCAACTCTCTTTGCTGGTAACGGTCTCGCAGCTGCTTCTGCAGTTCTGAGTCTTGACCTCAACGAGTTGAGTGCCGCCGCAGTCGACGTCGCCGCTGATAGCATTGCTATTGTCGACGCAACTGACAACGGTTCCAAGAAGGAAAGCATTGCTGACCTCGTAACTGCCATGGCAGGTGCCGGTCTCACTGCAACCAACGGTGTTCTTTCTGCTGATGCCTCTGTAGCTCCAAACGCCATTGGCGATGCTGCAGCGAGTCTAGAGGAAGGCTTCAACTACGGTAACGTTAGTCTCACATCCGCACGAGTCTGGTCTTTGCCAGCTCCGCAGGAAGTGGGTGACATCGTTCACGTTAAGGCTCCAGCCAACTGCAGCGACTCACTAACAATTACTGTCTCTGGCGGTACAATTGACGGTGAATCGTCCGTGGTCCTTGAGTCCCCATACGCCGCAGTATCTTTGATCTGCGTCAATGTGGCTAGTGACCTTTGGCGACTGTACTAAGCCAAACCTAGTTTAGCTTGGGATAGTTTCTTACTATCAAGGGTGGGTATCTTTCGGGGTACCCACCCTTTTTGCATTTGGGAATCTATTTATAAGAGCAGGAGTATCGATTAATGGCAATTTCATCTCAAGGCTGGGCGTTTGTGAGTGGTTCCGGCACCGGAGCAACCGACCCCGGCGGACTCGACACAAATATACAATTTAATAATAACGGAGCATTTAGTGGCTCTAGCGCGCTCATCACTGATGGATCAGGTTCACTCTCAGCTTCGTTAAATATCTCAGCTTCCTCTTTTTATGGCGACGGCTCAAATCTTACGGGACTGACAGCCAGTGCTGTTAACGTCGCAGACGGACCAGAATTTTCAATTCAGTTCCGAAGAGACACTCCTATCTCAGGTGAGATCTCAGGATCTGGCGCATTGGTGTTCCTTACAGCTAGTAGTACTCTGTCACTTTCCTCCTCGCTTGCCATCTCGGGAACCGCGGCAGGGTTCCAATCCAGTGAGATATATTTTGGTACCAAGGCACAAAAGGTTGGACAACTCCTCGTTGAGGAAGACAACGGCTATCTCTTCGTACTGAAATCTTCCGGCGGCATTGACATCTCTGGTTCCGATGGTGTTTTCGCTATAATTGGCGAAGGTACTAACCTTACAGTGGCTTCCGCGTACACCAATACAGGACTTACTCTTACCAATATGTCCGATGTTGTAGCCATTGACATCGGCCATGACGGAGCGATCTCGGGATCGAGTAACCTTGCAGCCGGCGGCACATTTACAGTCGCTGGCAATTCTACATTTAATGGTACGGTTAACCTGAACGCTGCAGCAACTTCTTCTAATGTTATTCTCTCTACTACTCCTGCCGGAACAGGTCCAGGCATGCAGTTGTCTGCGTCAAATCCTGCATTTGGCCCGGGACAAGTATATGGACAGATGTTCTTTGGTTCGGGAAGTATAGGGGGATCCGGTTGGACGGGGACGTCTATCATCTTAAGCGACTTCGGCGGCGGCGAAGAGTTTGAGTTCAGAGCCAAAAACGGTGCAACCCTAGTCCGCGCCGACAATGGAGATGCTACTCTCAGGGCAACAGCCGGCGAAGTTATATTAAGCGGCTCAGCCGGGATCGTCGGACAAACCACGGTTAATTTGAATGCTGGGCTAAATACCAACAATGACTCGGTATCTATCAACGCTGGAATGAGTGTTAACAACACCGCTCTAACAATCAACAGTTCCCTTCAAAACAATGGTATATCGACCTTCAATGATACAGCTACTTTTAATAATAGTGCTTCCGTACATAATCAGGGACTTACTGTTAATAATGCTAATGCCGTAATTAATAGTGGCTTGGTAGCTAATGGCGATGTAACTCTCGGCGATGCATCCGGAGATGGTGTTACATGGAACGCTGGTTCATGGAATATGAGCGCAAACGCTGTTGTCGCGACACTTAAGGATGGTGTCGATGGTGTAAGCGGCAACGGCGCCCTGATGTTCTTTACTGGCTCTGGTGGCGATTTCATGAAGTTCCACACAAGTGGAAGCGCAAAGGGCATTGTCTTCCCACAGCAGACCTACTTGAGTAAGGCCGCCGGGCTTTCGGGAACCCTTGCAGGACCCGGTAGTTTCTTGGCTATTGATTCCGATAATAAGGTGGTTCTTGCGACGCCTTCTGGGGGATCCCCCGGCGGCTCAAACACCCAAATCCAGTTTAACGATGCCGGAACCTTAGGAGGCGACGCGGATTTCACATGGAACAAGACCACAAATGCTCTAACAATCGCCGGATCCACTGCTACTTCTGCATCTTCAGACCAGGGGCTATATTTCCGTGCTGAAGGTCCCGATAAGACCGCTGGACGACTTGGAGATGAACCTCAACTTGTTGTGAGTGGGTCTATGGTTGGCATCGGAACTGCCACACCATCCAATTCTCCAAGCGTGGATACTTTCCTAGACGTCCGCGGACATGTGCGAGTGGGTAAATCCGGCACCGGGTATATTTTCTCCAACAACGATGACAATACTTTTATTAAGTTTGGCGGCTCGGGAGTCCCCGGGAGCGACGGGATTTCCCTCTTCGCCGGCGCAAAAAGAATGTTGGTTGTGGATGAAAACGCCAGCACTCCGGATGCTGTAATAGTCGGTTCCGCTTCTCTTGAAACAGACTTTGCCGTCCTTACGGCGATGAGTGCACCCAACGCCGACAGTATGTCGACAGCACCGGCACTCTACGTCTCAGGCGGCGCTGATAGCGTGGGAGTAGGAACCTCATCCCCCTTAGTGTCCATGGATGTTCATTATACGGGCTCTGGAAACCCTGTTAAATTGGGTAACGATACGGGTGGTGGCCACGTAGCCTATTTCGGAACCTCCTCGGCAAACCTGACTGCAGGTGGCATTTACTACCTCAATAAGAATGGTGGTTGGGAATCAGCTAACTCAGCCACGACAGGCAGCGGGCACAACCAGCTCTTAGGGGTCGCCCTCGGAGCGAAGGCAGCAGGCAATGGGATGCTACTCAAGGGGTACTTTGACGTCAGCAGCTTCTATTCGGGATCCTTTATAAAGGGCGCCCCTGTATACATTCAATCGTCATCGGTCCTTGCCGGTCGCCCCGTCGTAGGTGGTGGATACTTAAGTTCCTCAGCCCCTACGGCAACGGACTCTTATGTTCGAGTAGTAGGCTATGGCACTGATACACCGAATGTGGTATATTTCGATCCGGACAGTACATATATTGAAATTGGTTCGTAACGATGCCCAATTCATCATTAATCAATGGAGTAGAGATGGCAAATATTAAAAATGTTGATGGAATCGATGCACCCCCTGCATCCGTCACTCTCTTATCAGACTTAGACTTTACTACAATGACTTCGGATGATTGGACTGGGGAGAGCACAGTTTCGCTTAATGGGCAGACATGGACCATAGGAAATGGTGGCAATTCCACCGTGTTTGGACCTAACGGTTCGAATTTAATCTTGGAGCCTAAGGCGAGCAGCGTCGGGGACTGGTATAATACAGCCCGTACGGGACCTTATTTGGGGATCAAATTATCCGCTCTTGACAGTAGCCTAAACGCGTCAGCAGAGTATGTGGTCCAGACGGTTTGCAATTCCTACCCCGGCGGCGGAGCAAACTTTGCTCGTTTCATGGCGGGCTTCTGGAGCGATGATGCTGTGAGCAGGGGCTATACATGTCTATTCGGAACCCAATATAACGGCGCCGATAAATACTACTATTATGTGGGTGGAACCCAGCAAGCCACCGCGAACGCCGGCGGCAATGAACTCACCTTTTATACTAAGTTGAGCAGGGATGGTTTTAATACTTGCCTAGTGAGTACTAGTGCTGATGGAAACACACCCAATGCAGGAACCTATAAAGGTGCAATTTATGCCTCCACAGACAGTCCCGCCATAGCCGGCTCCCAACAGACACTAACCCTCACAGCCTCCGCCCCAGTTAACGTAGGGCTTGTTTTTGTGGGCGACACCAGCGGCGCTCAGCCAACCTTTACAGTCAACCGCATGCGGATCTGGAAAATAGAACCACAGATTTGATAGTACTCTAAATTACAACTATTAGTCATTTCGGCATCCTAAGGACTATTTATTTCTGATAAGTTATCAGATCTGGAGTAATCTTATGTCTTCACTATTAGAAGAAGCAATCGTAGACGCTAAAGCCCTCAAGGAAGCCGCATTAAAAAATGCAGAAGATGCTGTCCTGAACAAATACTCAGGAGAAGTCAAGCGAGCCCTTGACACTCTTTTAGAGCAGGAAGAGGTGGGATTAGAAGAAGAAGCTACAGATGGTGAAGATCTAATGGAGTTTACGGAAGATATCCCATTTGCTTTTGCAAACGAAGAAGTCGAGGGACTTGCTGAAGAAGAGATCGTAGAGATTGATTTCGATGCTCTCAAGGCGCGCCTCGAAGAAGAGGACGAGGTTGTAGAGGAAGATGATCTAACCGATGCACTCGACCTTGCCGATGCACTAGAAGAAACTCAGACAGGCATGAGCGATGTTGAGTCTGACGCTGCAGCCACCCTCTCAGGTGTTAGTCAAGTTGATCAAGAGGAAGATGATGCAATGTCCAATCAGGACATCGAAAATGCAGCCGTGGAAGAGGCATATGACGACGACGAGATTAATCTTACTGAAGAGATGATTGCAGACCTGATTGAAGAACTTACTGTGGATATGACCCCTCGCCCGCAGGGCTGGTCATCCGGTAACTCTGCATATAATAGCGTTCTGCAAGCTAATGATGAAGCCATGGCCGCGGCAGCCGCTAATGCCGATAACCTCGAAGAAGAGGAAGAGGAAGAGGTACAGACTGTAGATACAGTTTCTGACGCCGCCCTCTTTGAGACGAAGATCTCAGAACTTACAGATTCTAATACAGAGCTACGTGCTCTTATTATGGAAGCCAAGGATCAGCTCATGAAGTTGAACTTGGATAACGCCAAGCTTGTTTATCAAAACAAGGCTTTGAATAGCGCCTCCTTGAATGAGCGACAAAAAACACAAATTGTCGAAGCTGTTCAATCTGCCAATTCTGTTGAAGAAACGGGTATGATTTTTGAAACGATTCAAAACGCAGTGGGGTCCGCGCCAGATCAGCGCACACGACCACAGACACTTCGTGAAGCAGTTCAAAGACCTACATCCTTATTACTCAACTCCCGAAAAAACAACGAGGCTACTAAAGACCCAAATATGGGTCGTATGCTGCGTTTAGCAGGTTTGAATAAATAATGACATTCATTAATAACAATATTAGGAGGTTTTAATATGTCTATCGTCGAGAAATTGACCGAAGGCATCGTAAATCGTGATCTCTCAGCTGAAGGTGCTGCTCTCATTAATAAGTGGGAACAGACAGGTCTTCTTGAGGGTCTCGGTGACGATACCGTTCGGAATGGAATGGCACGTTTGCTTGAAAACCAAGCAAAAGAGCTGCTCCGTGAGTCTTCCAGCATGTCTGCTGGTGACGTCCAGGGTTTTGCAGCAGTTGCATTCCCACTTGTACGCCGAGTATTCGGCAACCTGATCGCAAACGAACTCGTTTCCGTTCAGCCCATGAGCTTGCCTTCCGGCCTCATCTTCTTCCTTGATTTTGAGTTTGGTGGTACGCTGACCAACGCCAACCGTCTTGGTTTCAACGAGAACACATCGCTTTATGGTGGTAATGTTGTTGGTTCCCAGATCACTGGTGGTGTTGATCTCGCCGGTGGCGAGGGTACCGTTGCAAACGGTCCTTACAACTTGCGTAACGGTTACTCGTCTCCGACTGGTACACTTGACCCGTCGGTTGCTACAGACAATAAAGGTATCACAGTTATTGGCTCAGGCACCATTGGTGCTCTTGGCGAGTGCATCGGCACGGCAGACATGCCACGCGGTACCGCCGGCGGCTGGAGCACTGGTGGTCCGGGCGGCGCAAATAACCTTGCCCCGAACTTCAGCGTTCTGAACGCTACTCAGTTGCTTCGCTACGATCCAGATCTCACATCTGGTTCCAGCTTCGTTATTGCTGAGCTTGGTCTCTCTGCTTCCACGCAGTTTAACCAGGATGATCTCACTGCCATGGCTTCTAACCTTGCTAGCGGCGTCGCTGTACTCGTTCCACGACTCAGCCAGCTGAGCCGGTCCCTTAGTGATCCCGGCACGGTCAACCGAGAAGTTGTCCGCGCTGTCTTTGTTTCGACCAATGGTTCCAACCCTGGTGTCCTCTCTGCTTCGGTCCGAGATTGCAAGATCACCTTCGCCATCGACGACAACTTCCAGGACGCTTCGGCTCTTGGTGCTGTTGAAGGTACTACCGACTGGGGTCTTGAGAACAACGTTGACATCCCCGAGATCGACATTAAGGTTGATTCCGTGGCTGTCACAGCTATCACCAAGAAGCTGAAGGCTAAGTGGACTCCTGAGTTGGGTCAAGACCTTAACGCATACCACAACCTGGATGCAGAGGTCGAGCTTACTCAGATTCTGTCTGAGCAGATCGCTCTTGAGATTGATCGTGAGATCCTTGAGGACCTCGTCGCAGGTGCTGCAGCCGGTACTCGTTACTGGTCGCGCTCCCCAGGTGAGTTCCTGAATCGCGAGACAGGTGCAGTCGCCTCTGGTGGCGAGTTCACAGGTAACGTGAGCGAATGGTATGAGACACTCATTGAGTCCATCAATGACGTCTCCGCACAGATCCACCGCAAGACTCTGCGTGGTGCTGCTAACTTCATCGTCTGCGGACCTGAAGTTGCCAACATCCTTGAGTTCACTGCTGGCTTCCGTGCTAACGTGACTGCTGATAGCGACCGTGGCGACGCGGGTGCTGTTAAGGTTGGTTCCCTCTCGAAGAAGCTCGACATCTTTGTCGATCCATACTTCATGCGTAACGTGATCCTCGTTGGTCGCCGCGGAAGTTCCTTCCTTGAGAGTGGTTATGTGTATGCACCTTATGTGCCGCTGCAGACCACACCTACTATCTTCGGTGTAGAGGACTTCGTACCTCGTAAGGGTGTCATGACCCGATACGCCAAGAAGATGGTTCGTCCAGATATGTACGGACTGGTTATCTGCAAGGATGTAGTGACTGGCTAATAGTCTGACGTAAGGTCAAAATAGTTAAAGCCCCGTCTCTCTTTTGAGGCGGGGCTTTCTATTTAGTAATAGACTAATCGAGGAACTCTAAATGGCAATCCCTAAACTTTACCCTGCTTCAACATCCAACGCCAACATTTTGCCAGCCACCGGTAGTGTACTTAACGTAGCTGCGACACTGCCTTTTGGGATGTATGATTCTTCGGACTTCTTCCTCTCGGGAGCAGCCGATCAGGTAGCCTATACCTATAAGAAGCTCGGAGGCGACGTATTAGATATTGAGTTGTCCGAAGGGAACGTCTATGCAGCATATGAGGAAGCTGTATTAGAATATTCCTATTTAGTAAATCTGCATCAGTCCAAGAATGCTCTATCCTCGTACCTGGGCAGCAGCACGGGATCCTTCGACCAAGATGGTACGATCACGGGCTCGCTATCGGGATCGAACATAGCCTTAAGATATCCACGCTATGAATACGGTTATGTGAAGAGAGTAGTAGAGGGAATAAGCACAGAAGCAAATATCAATGGCACCCTCCCTATCTACTCAGGGTCCGTCCCCATGGTGCCGGGTACGCAAGATTATGATCTTCAGGCGATCCTCTCCTCTTCAGCGGCTACTGATTCTACGGTTCCCTACTACGAGCAAATTAAAGATAAGAGAGTTACTGTACGAAAAGTATTCTTCAGAACTCCACGCGCAATGTGGCGCTTTTACGGATATTATGGCGGATTTTCTGTGGTTGGCAACATGCGAACTTATGGGCAGTATGCGGACGATTCTACTTTTGAGATTGTTCCGACATGGCAGAACAAGCTACAGGCGATGGCATACGAGGATGCGCTTTATACCCGAGTCTCACACTATTCTTATGAGATTAAGGATAATATGTTGAGGATTTTCCCCAATCCAGACAGGACTAGCCCCGCGAACTTTTGGGTTCAGTTCACAATTGAGAATCAGTATGAACCATGGGATGAAACTGGCCGCGGCGAAAATGGAGTAATGGGAATCAATAACCTTAATACACTACCATTTGAAAATATCCCTTATGAGAATATTAACTCTATAGGTAAGCAGTGGATCCGCCGGTTTGCGTTGGCACTGACTAAGGAGATGTTAGGGCAGGTACGCGGTAAGTTCTCGACTGTGCCGATCCCTGGTGAAAGTGTAACACTTAATGCTAGCGAATTGTTAGGGCAAGCCCGAACAGAGCAGGACAATCTGAGAAATGAGTTGAAAACTATCCTCGACGAGACAACTTATGCGAATCTCGCCGCCGTTGACGCGACACTCCAAGACTCGACTAAGAAAGTCACAGAAAATATTCCTGCCGGCATTTTTGTAGGATAGCGCAATGACCCGGAGTAAAAAGACACAAAAACAAATTGAAGACAAAAGAACTGACCGGTTTAATTACGTGGGCGATAAAGAAGTGGCAGCCAAGCTTCACGAAGTAGAGTTTATGCCATCGACGCTAGAAACTATCGACACAGCAATGCTCCGGTTTATAGATGAAACTTTAAATATTTCCACCACAACCAACGATGGATTTAAAAAAGTACCGGTTTTATGGGTCACTTCCGAGCGCGCCTATCAGATCAAGCATAACAAAGACCTGAGAGATAAGGAAGAGGCTCTGGTCCTCCCGCTGATTACGGTGAACCGCGCTAGTGTAACCAAGGAACCCAACTATAAAGGGACCGTCTATGCCAACCTTTACCCTGAAGCTGGCGCTGCAGGGGGCACGATAACGATTGCGCGCCAGATCAATCAAAAGAAAACAGCTGAATTTCAAAACGCCCAAGCGAATCGTAAGTATGGTGTTAATAATTCTGTACCGAGCAAAATGCAGAATACCAACAAGCGCAACATGTCGACAGCTAAGACGGTCTATGAAACGATCACAATTCCTATCCCGGTATGGGTAAAGGTAATGTACGAAGTTACAGTGCGAAGCGAGTATCAGCAGCAACTGAACACAATGATCACTCCGTTCTTAACCGTTCCGGGCAACTCGCGAACTCCACGCCGAATTGAAAATGAGGGACATTTTTATGAAATCTTTATTGATGGCTCCTTGGCAGTCGGCTCGAATAAAGCCAATCTCGGTATGGACCAGCGCAACTATGAGAGCACTATTACGATTGAAACATTAGGATATCTCATCGGCGAGGGCGAAAATCAAGAAAAACCCAAGATTGTTAAGAGAGAAAATGCTGTGGAATTTAAGTTTGCACGGGAACGAACAATTTTGGGAGATATACCCGACACTATTAAAGATGGAAAATATAGAGAATAGTACCATTCAGACTATTTAACACTATTTACTTTTGAACATTTCTTAATGTGTAGGAGAACATAACTAATGTCAGTTAAAAAGTATAGATTCGTATCCCCGGGTGTCTTTGTCAGTGAGATCGATAACTCCCAAGTGCCTGCATCTCCCGCCGGCATCGGCCCGGTCGTCATTGGTCGAGCAGAAAAGGGACCATCCCTTCGCCCCACTACCGTTGATTCTTTTGAAGAATTTGTAAATGTTTTCGGTACCCCCGCTCCGGGACAAGCCGGAGACGATGTATGGCGTGAAGGTACTGATAAATCGGCTACTACATACGGCATGTATGCTGCACAGGCGTATCTCCGCAACAGCTCTCCTCTAACCTATATTCGCCTCAATGGCGCCGAGCATCAGAATGCTACGACAGCCGGCAAAGCAGGCTGGTCCACTAACGCAGCCTGGGGCTTGATGGTGATGCAGCCTAATCTTTCTCAATCCAACGACGGCACAGCCGCACGGGGATCCCAAGACCAGTTCCTCACAGGTACCCTCGCCGCTATTATATACACAGATGCCAACGTTTCGATGGAACTCTCAGGCGCCTTCATCGGCTCTGGCTCACAGGACGCCTCGGGCATTATTATAACTGGTTCCGGTCCGTTCGAATCTGGTACGGGCAGTTTTGTGGCAATTGCAGACACGGGCACAAACTTCGAGTTTGTGGCGCAGATCGTTTCTAGCTCCACCAAGACTCCTGTCACCTTTAACTTTAACGAAAGCGATTCCCGGTACATCCGCAAGGTATTTAATACTAATCCTCAGAAAACCAACGCTTCTGTCGTCGCCGGTGCCACCACAAACTATTTCTTGGGTGAAACATTCGATCGCCACATGAAAGCCAACCTCACAAATGGCAAGAGAACATGTGCGTCTTTTGTGCGCATCTATAATGAAGACGACTCGCTCGGAGGCTCCGATTATAAGGGTACCGATGTACAGTCGGCTCAGTCTCCGACAATCATCAGCTGCCGCCTGGCTCCCACTGATGTTCCAACCGATCTCTTTACTCTTCACGCACTGAACGAACCCGGTGATTGGACTAACCGTAATCTGAAGGTCTCTATCCAAGACATCAAGCGCTCCACAAACCAGGAGTCTAGTTATGGTACTTTCTCGGTTGTCGTCCGCGCCCTCAGTGATTCCGATAACGTTGTGCAAATTGTAGAGCAGTTTGACGAGTGCGATCTTAACCCTGATTCCGTTAACTATGTCGCACGCAAGATCGGCAGCAAGTACCAGCAGTGGGATACCACTGAGCGCCGCTACATTGAGAAGGGCGACTGGAACAATAACTCTCGTTATATCCGCGTTGCCATGAACTCTGATGTCGATGCAGGACTTACCAACCCCTCCCTGGTGCCCTTCGGCTTCAAGGGTATGGTCAAATATGATGACGAAGAATTGCTTCAGACTGACGCAGCCACCGGCAACTGGCTCTCGGGCTCCAACGACAAGAGCTTCTTTCCAGTCGCCGCTACCGCAGTCACTCAGCTCTTTATCTCCGGCTCCGGCATTGCCCTCTCTGCGTCAATTTCCAATGCCGACGGAGCCGCCTCCCGTCCGCTCAACAACGGTGTAGCGCAAATCAAGATCTTATACCCAGCACCCGAACTCCGTGTGAGCGCAAGCGCTGGCAATCTTAACAACCCTACGGACGCCTATTTTGGACTTCAGACTTCTGAAACAGCCGGCTCCTCGAAGTTTGCTCGTTCCACTATCGATCTGATGCGCCCACGCGGCGGAGCAGTGGGATCGATGTTCGGAGCCTCGTCTACCAACCTGACCGAGCGCTCTGTGACCTTTACCCTTGATGATATCTCGGGATCCACAGGTGTCTGGGTCAGTGGTTCCCACTCTCTCGCAGCTAGTACATATCAGGGCGGTTCTCTCACCAAGGTTAATGGCGCCGTGAGCGGTGTTCTTGACCAAGGCTTCGATCGCTTTACTGTCCCGCTTTATGGGGGATTTGATGGTGTCGACATTACAGAGATGGATCCATTCAATAGCAGCACCACAAACCTGCCTTCGACCGCGACAGAGAAGACTAACTATGTCTTTAATACAATCCGCCGCTCAATGGATGCCATCTCGGATCCTGAGGTGGTGGAGATGAACCTGGCCACAATGCCGGGTCTCCGCAACGAAGGTTTGACCACTAACTTGATTAATATTTGTGAAGACCGCGCCGACGCTCTGGCAATCATCGACTTGCCACAGGGTTACATCCCACGTGAGCAGAGCAATGCTTCCGCAGCTTCACGCCGCGGCAACACCCAATCAACTATCACGCAGGCAATCAACGGACTGCGCGATCGAGGACTCAACTCCTCTTACGGCTGCACCTATTACCCATGGGTCCGCGGACGAGACACCCTAAACGGCGCATTTGTATGGTTACCACCATCTGTGCCCGCCTTAGGTACTTTCTCTAGCTCCCAGCGTAAGACGCAGGTCTGGTTTGCTCCAGCCGGCTTCAATCGCGGTGGACTGACGGAAGGTTCCGCAGGTATCCCCATTGTCGACGTAGCCCACCAGCTGCGCCGCAAGGACCGTGATGACCTCTACACAGCGAACATTAACCCAATCGCCAAGTTCCCAGCAGAGGGTATTGTAATCTTCGGTCAGAAGACCCTGCAGGTTACACCTTCGGCACTGGATCGCATTAATGTGCGACGCCTGATGATCTTTGTGAAGAAGCGCATCTCCCAGATCGCATCTGGCTTGCTCTTTGATCCTAATGTTAGACAGACATGGTTGCGCTTTACGTCGCAGGTTAATCCATTCCTTCAGGATGTGAAAACTAATTTTGGTTTGTCCGATTTTAAGGTTGTACTAGACGACACAACAACAACCCCGGATTTGATTGATAGAAACATCATGTACGCACAGATTTTCTTGAAGCCAACACGAGCTATTGAATACATTGCAATTGACTTCAATATCTCCAGAACCGGAGCATCGTTCGTCGATTAATAAAAAGAGGGAGGTTTATTCCTCCCTCACTATATAATATAAGGATTACAGGAGACTATTTAAATGCCATTTTGGACCAGCGCACTATCAGAACCACGGAGAGCACATCGCTTTTTGCTTTCCCTACCCAACCTTACATCAGCAGACTCTTCTGTTGCTTATGAGCAGTACCTTGCTAAGAAGGTTACAAAGCCATCCTTTCAGGTGAGCGATCAGCCGCATAAGTTTCTTGGTAACACATATTACTACCCCGGTATCGTTACATGGCAGCCAGTTAGCGCTGTTATTGTTAATGCCATCAATCCTGATGGAAACCAGATCATCTATGACGCACTAGAGAAGTCCGGATATCTCAAGCCTACAACTCAGGCGCAGGTATTCGACAACGCTGGTGTGCTGCCCGGAACTATTAACAAGTTTGATTCGGTTAGGGCTTTGGGCAATGTGGTCATGGAAGAGCTTAATGGTGAAGGCGGACTCATTGGTACATGGACCTTAGAGAATGCTTTTATTACCGATGCTAAATTCGGTGATCTTGACTATGATACTGATGCACTACTTAATATTGACCTGACATTCAGGTATGATTGGGCTGAGTATGTATCCGGACCAGCTGTTGCAGCTGCGACGGACCTCTAAGATTCATTATTGAAAGAAGGTGACTTTTGTCTCGAAGAAATAATAGCGACCGGCTTGGCGCACCGCACCCAGACGCGCCTACCCCCACACTAGATACCGAAAACGGCATTTTCTCGTTTGTGAGACCCACTGAGTTTGTTCTCCTTCCCACAGAGGGAAGATACTACCCTGAGGGTCATCCGCTTCATAACTGCAAGACCATTGAAATCAAGCATATGACAGCAAAGGAAGAAGACATTCTTACTTCCGAAGCCCTTAATAAAACGGGTCTTGCCATCAATCGATTGGTACAGTCCATTATAATTGATAAGACAATTGATCCCGAAACGTTATACCTCGGTGACAAGAATGCCTTGATCATCGCTGCTCGTATTACAGGGTACGGTCCCCATTATGAGGTGGCCACCCACTGCCCTAGTTGCGCGCGCTCTAACGAACAGACCTTTAATCTTGAAGATATTAAGAATGATCCACTAGAGATCCCAGAGGGGGTCGAAGACCTGGGTTCCGGGCTCTTTAGATTTGAGCTACCCCAAGCTCAAGTTCCCGTTACAGTGCGTCTCCTCAACAGTGCCGATGAAACACGTTTGGCGAAGCGCTTGGCCGCGAAGCAGAAAAAGAACGATACGTTCTCCCCAATCACCGACCTTCTCAAGACAGTGATTGTTTCTGTTGCAGATGTAACCAACCCTCAACTACTGCATCAGTTTGTTGAGTTGATGCCGTTGCCTGATGTGCGCCTGCTCCGCACTACATATGAGGCACTTAAGCCTGATATAAACTTAACATTTGATTATACGTGTGCATTTTGCTCCCATGAAGGTGAGGTAAAGATGCCCTTGACGGCACAGTTTTTTTGGCCTAACGCCTAAATACCAAGAATCGGTTTACGAACAGTTCTTTGCCCTCAAGCATCATGGTGGTTGGTCTTTTACGGAATTATATAACCTTCCTGTCGCTTTAAGGCATTGGTTTTTAAAACGAATGATTGATGAATTTCAAAGACAAAAGGAAGAAAGAGAGAAGGCTGCTACAAAGTAGCCTATTTCTTTCTATTTTCGAACTAGTTATATAAGCGAGGACCCCAAAATGACAGATCTGGTCAAAGAAAAAGTGTATTTAAATAATCTCGACGGACAAATGTCGGAGTCTCTCTCCTTTTCCAAATTTGCAGGTCAAGCCAAACTAATGCTTATGAACCTTTATAATGCAGGGTTTGATATCCCTCTCAGTATGGTGGGGTCTCAGAGACAAATTGATAGCTTTATGACCTCCCTTAAGAGGGAAAAGCGCTATATGGATTCCTATATGAAGCACGGGCTTAGTGATCCTCGCACTCTGCGGACCCAGCGCCAACTCAATTCCTCCGTGGGCAAGTTTGAGAAAGAGACCGGACTCCGCTGGCCCTTTAAAAACTAAGAGGGGGTAAGTCAAGATGACAAACGCACAATTTGAAAAATTATTAACTGCCCTCCAAGATGTCGCTGGAATCGAACCGCATGGTCCGGAAACCGCCAAGAAGAAGAAAACCTCCGGCGAATCTGAGTTCGAACGGCAATTACGACAGGCGGAACGAAGTGGCTCCGACGAAGAAATCAAGAAGCGCAAAGAAGTCTTAGATCTGGAAAATCAGATTGCCGCAGCCCGCGCCGAAGGAAAGTCCAACAAGGACATTAGCGGCATGCTCGACGCCCTTGACGACGAGAAGAAAGCTCTAGAGGGAATCACAAAAGCACTTCAGGATGTGAAGGACGCCAAAGAAGCTGGTAAGAAAACCGCTGAGGCATACATAAGCAGCATCTTGGGGATTGATGGACCCCTTGGCAATCTGGCAAACAACTTCCAAAAGAATGGCATCCCGGGTATCATGGGTATGAAGGAAGGCTTCCAGGAGGCTGCCAAGTCCGGACAACTCTTTGTGATGGCATCCCTAAAAGTGATTGACTCCCTTATCAAGTTTGCACTTCAGACAGATAAGGTATTAGCCAGCTTCCGGGCGAGCACGGGCGCCGGCAATGAATTTAACGCTGTAATCACGGGTATCGAACGGGGCGCTTTTGCAGCCGGTGTGACCTTTGAAGACGCCGCCGGCGCAGCAGCCGAGTTGAAAAATGAATTTACAGACTTCACTTATCTTAACCAAGATACAGCCACCGAACTAGGGGTCACCACCGCTCTTCTCCAAAAACTAGGAGTTGAGTTCGGCACCCAAGCTGCCATACTACAGACCGCAACCCAGTCCCTGGACATGTCACTGACACAAGCCAATGAGGGAATGTTGGAGATCGTTTCCACTGCCCGGGCCCTGGGAATTGATATGGGAATATTGGCGGAGTCGTTCGTTGCGAACGCCGAGTATTTGACACGCTTTGGCGACACCGCGGTCGATGTGTTCAACGAAACAGCCATTACTGCCAAGTCATTGGGGATGGAGGTATCTGAATTACTGGGTATTATGGAAGGATTCCAAACCTTCGAAGATGCCGGTCGCACCGTCGGACGCTTAAATGCTGTTTTAGGAGGTCCGTTCTTAAACTCTATGGATATGCTTAACGCATCTTTCGAGGACCCAGTTGAGGGTATTAAGATGCTTCGTGAGGGCTTTGAGCAAGCCGGAGTCATGGCGGAAGATCTTGCCGGCGCCGAACTGATGGCTGTTGCGTCCGCCCTAGGACTGACAGCTCAAGAAACCAAAAACCTGTTGGGAATGAGTAATGAGGAATTATCAGCCCAAAAGATAGAACAAGAAGAACTGGCAGAAGCTGCAGCCAAAACACAAGATATTATGACAATGTTGAATAGTGCTTTTAATGCACTTATGGTTGACATGGAGCCTTTGATTACTGACTTCTTTATACCTCTAACAGCAGAAGTAAGCAAAGCGGCGCAAGCATTAGGCAACTTTATTAATACCGGTCCGGGACTAGCCTTACTATTGGGTACTCTGGGGACAGTCTTCGGCGCCGGCATCGGCTTGATGCTGGCATTCACCGCCGCAATCCCAGGCGCCGGTCCATTCCTGGCTATAGGCGCTGCTGCAGGAGCCGCCGGAATGATGACATTTGGCGCCTCGTTAGGTAAAAAAGCCGGAGGCAAAGCAAACTCGATGATAACAGACTTCGGACCAACCTCCCGGATGGGTACCTCCCTAGGACCAGGTGCGTCCGGTGTGGGAAGTACACCCTATATGCCATCAATTCCTGGGTTTGCATCAGGCGGATCCGTCGGGGCAACAACCCTGGCAATGGTTGGAGAAAACGGACCAGAACTCATGGAGGTTCCTGGTGGAAGCCGCGTTACCTCGGCGCCATCCACGCAGCAGCTTACTGACGCCATTACGCGACTCACCAAACGACTGGATGGTCTGGGCGGAGGCGGACCATCTCAGATAGCGGTCCACATAGGAAGAGAGAAAATTGACGAGATTGTAGTGAAAGCTATTAACTCCCCCGCAGGACGCCAAGCGCTTAACCCTTTCACAAACGGATAACCTTATATAATGAAAAACCCCTCCCTTTTAACAACAAATGAATTCTTCGGGATCCAGATCGTCCATCTGCCCACTTCTCCCGGTTTTCCTAGTAAGCCAGAGAATCTTGTTGAGTTTGAAGGATGGGTCACCCAGTTCGCCGACCAATATGCGGCTTCCTGGAATGAAAATATGGTCTATGGTCGACAGGACCCTTTAAGTACGTTTAAGAATACGCGTCGTAATATTTCCCTTGGCTTTGATGTCGTCTCGCCGTCAGCGACAGCAGCTTCGGACAATCTAATAAAAATAAATAAACTTATTCAGTTCCAGTACCCTGTTTATAGTCAAAGCGGCGACGTCGATGCTCCAGTGCAAGGGCGTAATCAGAGGGCAACATTATCAGCTGCCCCGCTTATAGGGCTCCGATGGACCAACCTTATCTCAAATGCCTCCGACGGCGGCTACCTCATAGGTTATTTTAAGGGAGTTAACTATGCCCCTAGAATTGAGGAAGGCGGGTTTATAAATGCCCCCCGAATGCGCCTCGATGACCAAGAGTGGAGCATTGCCACAAGGAGCACGGATCCCACGGAACTATTTGACGCTTCAACTACTGTCGGTACTGATTCTCGTTTAGAATATACTCACGGTAGAAGCTTTATTCCAAAAACAGTTAGTCTTACATTAGAATTTACGGTCCTGCATACTCATTTAATGGGCTGGAGGATAGATGACGCCGGTAACTATATATTCGGTAATGACAAGGTGAATGGTAAATTTCCCAATGCCTCAACCATAGTCGAGCAGACAGATGCCACCGACACTGACATCGACGGCATACCAGCAGCTGCCCGCACAGCAATTGGCAGTACAATCTTAGGCGGAGGCGGAGAGTAAGATGGGCAAACGCTACGATGATCGACAAGTGTTCACAAACACGAGTGAGCTTTATGAGGAAGCACTGGATAAACGTCACCGCAAATCAATCCGGCACTATAACACCGCTAAATTTCGATACCCCACGATCTCTGAGATTCAGAAGTTTACTCAGATTCGTCATATATGGACAACCGGTGATCGCTATTATAAATTAGCTCATAAATATTATGGCTCCACGCGCTTCTGGTGGGTGATAGCTCAGTTTAACCAACGTCCCACTGAAGCAAATTGCCAAGTCGGCGACATGATTATGATCCCCATGCCGCTGGAGGCAGTCCTGCGGGCCTTTGAAAGAAGAGACTAGAATTCTATG
>UEXM01001191.1_pt1 | contig 23100 bp, 38 predicted proteins | sample 1796661 | NCBI WGS metagenome assembly UEXM01 (sample SAMEA4772469, study PRJEB27181) | metagenome | reverse complement strand
ACCGGCTTTGGCTCAACGCTCACTTTTCGGGCGATCGCATTGTTTTTGCTGAAACTCTCCCTCAAGTGAAAAGCCCTCTGAGTGCATGCGGCCTCGGACCTGTTGACCAGCTTGCTGATCTGCTTGTAAGACTTTTTAGTCCTGATGCCGTGAGCCAAAATGTTGTCCTCTTGCTCAGTCCAAAACCGACGCCTTGTTTTAACTTGCTCTGGGTATTTATAGTCCATAATACTACTCCTTATTGCAGTTGATGTTCTGGTCGTAAGCAGGCCAAACCTTGCTTGCAACCATTTCACAGTAGTGGCGCTCGGCGGCGACTGCTTCTTCGTAGTCTCCGCTTCCCGTCACGATTAAAATGATCAGGAGCGTGAGCGCCCCCAGCCAAACTGATAACAAGTTATCCATTGATGCCCCCCATCGTCCACTCGGCAATGCTTACCTTGTCGCCGTACCGATTTTTGACGGTGACCATCTTGGTTCTGATGTAGTGGCCCATAGCGCGCAACTCTGATATGCGAGCAGGCGCCTCCAGTACTCCAAGCTGAGACCATGCGTTGAGTCTTGTCAGGGTGTTGCCTGCTCTCAAGTAGTCGAGAATTCTGTCTTGCTGATTCATAACTCCCCCTTTTCGTAGTTTTCTATAGCAACATCCATTGCGGCGTTCACGTACTGTCGGGCTTTATCTGTATCTGCGGAGAAATCGAGCACAAACCGCAGGACGGTATACAACACGCCAGACATAGCTCCAGTGACGCCTGCATCCGTTTGATCCACGTCGTGCTCTCCGAGAGACTCGAACATGTCAAGCGCCGCATTGATGCCCACATCATTTGCTAGGCGCTGTTGAGTCTTAAACTCTTCCTCTGACTCGGCCTTGCGCTTTAAAAGTTCAGCGGCTTTGCGGCGATTAAAATCAAGAACATCACTCATAGCCTCCACCCCCTCGCCGTCTTCAGCGTGCGGATCGCGTACACCGCGTCTATATAAAACTGGGAATCTGTTTCCACCCAATCGTCGAGCATGATGTTGAGGGTGTCACAGACAATATAGGTTGCCTCGGTCTCGGTCATCGCGGGGGCTGGCGGGATCTCATCTTCCGCGTTGGGGCAGTTGGGATGGTGCTCGCCTATATACAAGCACTCTTGGCACATTCTGATCATGTCTTCACTCCTACGTTTCGACTTGTTTAGTTTACCGATAGAAAAGAAAATCACAACCCTTTTTATTTTTCTATCAAATAAACGGGGACAACTATCATAAAAATCCCCCAGTCAGTACTGTCTGAAACATGGGGGTTTGCGGTGGGGTTTTTTTGCCTATACATAACTTGTTAAAAATAAGGGGGCGAACCCCCTCAGTGAATTATCCGGACATCTTGCTCTGCCCAGAATTCGATTAATTCCGCGACAACCTCGGGAGGCCATAGGGAATCAATGAACCCGTCAGGGCCAGCCAGCTCTTCGGCCTTGAGGGTGGCCGCGTCCGCATCGCGACACTGCCCCAGCGGGACAACGTCATTATCAATGATTGCAAGCCACTGCACGATTACTGGCACTGGTTTATGCATCTGCATCTCCTTCTCTCAGGTCGAGTTTGTCGAGCCGCGCACCCTCCGCGTTTATTTCGACGCCCCGTGTAATGGCATCCGATTGGGGGCCGCCGACATCCTCCTCTGCTAGGCGCATCGCCTCCTCTTCGCTAGAAGCCTCAATTTCGACTTCCCAATCTATGGTCTCTGTGACCCACACGGTGTAAGTGTTCATCCTGCTACTCCTCCTTCTCTCAAAAAATTTATCAGTATGCGCGGGGGCAGTTGATCCAGCATTGAAAACAAGTCTTGGAAAAGCCCCATTTCCAGATCATGCCTGATCTGAACAAAAACCCGCTCCCACTCATCCTCGGTCAAAACCTCGGTGCGCTCACTCATGATTGCCTCTCCTCTTGTTCACTCAAAAAATCCTCCAAAAACCCCTCGGCTATCGCGTAGTTTTCGGCGCGTGTTTGCTCGCTTTTGTCACCTTGCAATTCGCATAGGATTTCACCTATGGCGAGTTTTGCGGTATCGATATCCATGATTTACTCCATAACTTGTTAAAAATAAGGGGGCGCGTGGCCCCCGTGGGTTATGCCGCCTGAGCGACGATGGTGTCAGCGCCCGACGCGGTGATGTTCCGCTGAATGTAGGGCACCGGCTCGCTGTCGAGCACGACAACCAGATTGTCACGCTCGGCCAGAGAGAACCAGTCGCCATCGAACATCTCGCCATCTGTGAACACGATAACCAGATCAGATTCCAGACCGTTCTGCTCAAGGTACTCGACGCCAGCGGTCATGTAAGTGCCGCCGCCGCATGGCACCTCAAGGTCGAGAAGCTCTGCACCGGAATAGACCTCGTCAGCACTGTGGAAGCTGTGATTAGTCCAGACAACAACAACACCGTCACGCGGCTGAAGCGTGTCGATCAGAGACGCAGACTCAGTCATGAATCGGTTTAGCATGTCGCGGCTGACTGATGCTGAGATGTCAATAACAAGCGAGACGCGGCCAATCTGCCCAATCGACGTGGGGCTGATCACACCCAGTGTGGCGAATCGTCGGCGGTGGATGCGAGACCATGTGACCTGACCGCCAGCGCCTGCGCGGTTGAACCGATCAGCAAGCTCTGCACGCCAATCGGTGTCGGATGCATTGCTGGGGCGGTGTCGGTGCGAACCCTCGCGTATAGACTCGGGGAGTCGTGCAGGGTCGCGCCCGTCAGCGGACATCTGATCGATGCCGTCATCGACTGATGAGCGGACATCGTGCTCGTCTGCCTGCGCGGCGTCTGCCTGCTCATCGTCGGTGCCCTCATACTCGGGCGTCAGGTGGTGATCGTGGCCCTCCGCGTCAGGTAGATCGGATGGCTTGGCGGAGTCGTCGCTTGCGTCTGACTCGTCAGCAGTACCAGACTGGTCGCGGTCGTCGGAATCGGGGGCGGGATCGCCCTTGATGTCATCGTCATCGTCGGCATCGTCAGCCTGCTTTTGATACAGGTCGGCATACACTGAATCGACAATATCGTCGCGTCCGTATTCCTCGGAGTAGCACCCTTGCGGGATAGGCTCAAACCCCATCGCCTTGCAGTCGGAGTTGATGACATAGTCGGCGGCGCGATTGTAGATGGCGTGATCAAATGACACGCTGGGTCGGAAGAATCCGCGCTCCTGATACACGTTGCCGCGCTGAGGGTGCCGCAGGATTATGTGTGACACCTCATGAGCAAGCAGGAATGCTCGCTGTGAGTCTGAATCCAACCCGCGAAAGAAGTCAGGGTTGATGTAAACGTAGACGCCGTCAGTGGCGGCAGTTGGGATCGCATGAGTCCAGATCACATCAGTCGCGCAAAGCACGGTGTAGTGAACGGGTGCCTTAGATTGCAGGCTGATCAGCGCCGCAATGTAGCGGCGCGAGTTGGTGAGATCAGCAGTCGGGGCGAACAATTTTTTGGCTCGCATGGCTATACCTCCATACCGGCAGTCTGCGCCAGTGGTAAAAGATCGTGAAACTTCTGAATGAATGCCACAGCGACACTCGACGTGAGCACCCAGCCGTTGCGTGCGGAGGCGCGGAGCAGTTTGGAACCCAGCGACACCTGCAAGTCGGGACGCAGGCGCGTGATGTAGGCGAGCGCCGCCTCGCCAGTGTCAGCATCGGACGCGCAGTTGATAGCGCGGTTGGCGGCGAGCAGTTGATAGCCCGTTGCGTCTGGCACGTTGACACCAGTGGGGTCGGCGAATATCGCCGCCGCAGTCGGCACCTGATCAGCCATCGCAATGTGGCGGGTCAGCATGCCAGCGGCGCGCTCGCCAATGTTGGCGGCGAGTAATGCTTCGACATGGCATGGGATATCGATACCGTCAAACTCAGGCGAGTCTGTGAATGCCGTCAGGTGTTGTGCGGCGCGTACCAGCGAGCGCGGCGTGCAAAATGGGCCATCCTCGGTGGGGACGCAGTCGGCGAAAAAATCCTCGTCGGCGTAAGCCATCGCGCAGTCGATAGCGAGCGGGTTGACGCCATTGTCAGCGGCCCAGTCGGCCCACCCCTTGACATTGAATTGAAGCTCAAACACCGCGCACCTGTTGAGCAAGTGCGAGAGCATACGGGTAGCACCTGACTTGTCAGAGGTACGGTTGCCGGTGAAACAAACGATCCAGCCGTCAGGTATAGCCCAGCCTGCTAGTGTGCGCTCGGCAGGGTCTAGCACGTCAGCGAGCACCTTCTGTACGTCAGCCGGTGCCTGCATCAACTCATCAAATAGGATGATGCCGTGTTCGCACTTAGTTTGCTGGATCTTGGTGATCAGCGGTGGCTTGGTGAATTGGGTGATGATGTCGCCGTTGGAATCCTTCGATGGCAATGCGACACCAGCGATCTCAGCAGAGTCCCGATTAGCGACACGCTCCTGAATAAAGCCGAGTTGATCAGCAGAGACGCCAACGTGCTCCGCGTACAGGTCTCGGAACCAGCCCTTAAAATACTGGGTCTTGCCGACACCTACGGGGCCGATCAGGCCCACGGGTTGTTGATTGCCACTGGCGAGCACCAGCGGGACGATTTTTTGAAATTGATGAATCGTGGTTCGGATATGTGCCATGAGATAACCCTCCTACGGGTGATTAATCGATAAGGTCAGCGAGAAGTGAGTCGCCAACGATGACGTTAGACGCGGCGGGTGCCACGGGTGTTGCGGTTGATGGTGCCTTTGCGATAGCGGCCAGTGCCTTGCTTGCGGTACTGGCGGCGCGGATCGCTTGTCCGCGTTTGGTGCCGTTGTTTCTCATCCACTGAACGTCGGGGATGGAGCCAATGCGCTGGTTGATCAGGTCAGCAACCTCCAGCACACGGGGGTCATTGTCGTACCCCTCTACCATGTCGCGCAGTAGGCGTGCGTGGCGCTTGGCATTGTCGAGCAGTGACTGGTGTAGGCGCTTGCCGCCAGTCAGTTGCTTTTCGACCACGTCCATATGCTTTTGAGCGCCTTCGATAGCGGCCTGCTTGGCACCGTCGAGTTGCTTGCTGAGTCGGTCGTGGTGACGCTGTGCAATGTCAGCGGCCAGACCGGCAGGCAGTGCAAGGGTATCGACATTGAATACCGGCAGTGGCTCAGGTGCGCCGATAGTGATGCGGTACTTTCCAGCTAACACGTCAGGATCAGGCATATCAACATCAGAGACGCGACCCAGATCAGCGCGATTGTGAGCGCCGTAGTACTGGCGATAGTCGGGCATAAATCCGTCGAGCGATGCGAACGCGTCACCTTTAAGCTCTGCCAGTTTAGCGAGCACCTCTGGCACCCGAGAGACCGGCACGATGCGCTTGCCACGTTTCTGCTGTCCCTCTTCGCAATCCGTAAAGGGGAGCGTGTTCTCGTAAAGCCATGTGCGCACGCTGGCAAACTTACTGTTGACCTGTTTGATGTCAGTAGTCAGTCGGCCCAGTGCTCCGACACGGGTGCGCACCGGCACAGTGCCGTCCACTTTACATTCGGCGGCGGCGGCATCCGATGCCACTGCACTGTGTTTCATTGGGTCGGCTCGGCCAATGCTGATGTCGAGCACCATGTAATTGTTGGCGATTGTTTGTTGCATGTTCATAGTGATTCACTCCTCTCGCAGGCTGTCCGCAACGGACTCTATTAATGTCAGGGCGCTTTCCAGATGATCCAGCGGCATCGTGGGGTCATCTAAAAAGACAAGTATGTTTAGCTTCGTTTCTTCCAGCTTTTCTGTAAGTTGGTGTTGCATAGCCACCTGATTTTCTAGCGATTCGACATAGTCTCTATCGTAGATTGCCTCATGCTTACTTAATGCGCTCATATTGATTCACTCCTCAGTGATGGGTGGATTCCCGATAGCCGCCGGAGCGGCTTTCACACTGTATCCCTCAGTGATCATCAGTCGGGTTGGCTCAAGTCCAGTTTGAATCTTCTTCGCCGCCGATAGCGCAGTCACGCGGCGAGACGTTAGGCTCATAAGCATTTGGGGTGGGACACTTGTCTGCCCTTGCAACAGCCCAGTCATCACTCAATGACTTGGCTAATTTGACCGCCTCTTGGTTGGCCAGATTTACGCCCATGTTGTATAGGGTGACGGTGGCCAGTCCGTTACCGGCTCCGTCGAATATGTCGAAAGTTTGTCTGCTCATAATTGACTCCTCAGCAAGATCCCTTGCCATTAAATGATCCCTTCTTTGCCGCATCGTAATACTCCAATTGCGGCTCGTCTCTCATCCGCAACTCCATATTAAACAAGCGGAAATTGGCCTCGTTGCGTTCGGCCTTGTAATGCCCCCCGCACTGACATCCAGTAGCGGCGGCGTTGTATGCACACTGCCACAGCTCATCCAGATCCATCTCATGCAAGAGATGCTCTTTTCCGTTAAACCATACGGATCGTTCAAGGTCTTTTTTGCTCATATTGATTCACTCCTCAGTGATGGGTTGGTGTTGAAGGCGACCCTTCCTGTTGCCGAGCGGGTCAGGCTCCGAATCCAATTCAGAATGCTCGCCGGTAATTGACGTTCGGGTAGGGGATGTCCCTCTGCCTCAACATCTCGACGCACTCGCTATGAGGGCGGCTTTTGATGATGGCGATGTCGAGGATCATATCCCCCCGAGTATCAATGCCAGCGGCATAGCTTGCCTTCGCATCAGCTATCAGTGCATTTTTGACGGCTGAGGCCTCGGCAACTATGAAGTTACAGTGACGCATATCTAGTCTCCAATTTGCTGGTGGGTTTGAGCAGAGTGCTCACGCATACCCAACGCAGTGAGCGGTGGGCATGGTGTGAAAACTCTGGGTGTTACTTGTTACAGCCACCGCCTACCTGCTCCCGCTGTACATGTTTTATTGCGTCCTGCAATCCAACCTTGTTATGCACTGCCCTTCGCAACGGAGAGGGGGTCTTGGTGCGCTAGTGGATTAGTCAACACGGGAGTGGTGGGGTAATAGCTGTCGTGCCAATGCGGGGATAGTGTCACGCCTATCTGTCACTGCTCTCGCCGTCGCCTCGCCCGATGGGGGTCTCTGGATCTGTTTGGGTCATTGAGTACAGTGCCGCTTGTTTGCTCAGGACGGGGAGGCTTGAATCACCCCGACATGCTGGCCGCTCAGGTTGGGAAGGGTTGAGACCCTGCACCCGTATCGTGGGTCGTATCCGGTCGGTATGAGTGATGCCTATCCCGATGGGGGTCTGGGGCATGTCTGTGCCGACGGGGTAATTATAATCACATCCTGAGCATACGTGCAACATGTCATATGCAAAAGAATGTAAATAATGACAATCAAGTCTTAGTACCTTTTATACACCAAAAAATTAATGCGTCTGGGTGGGCCTGAGATTGTCCCTGTTTATTTGTTGTCAAGTGTTGACAGATAGACAGATGTATGAAAATAACCCTTTTTGTGAGCGTTATCAGTCACTTACAAGAATAGTGTAAATAGTTCACACGAAATTCCTGTTTAAAAACAACGACTTATCGTCTAAGCAACTTTAGCCACAACTTTGACCTACGACATGGGTTAGACATATAACGCCTTAGACAGCGATACAGAGCCTCTGAGCGGGTAGTGCGATTTGTCAAGGTTTTTTTATATCTGTATGATGCACCCGTTGCTATTAACAAGTGAGGTGGATCATGGGAAAGACACGGGACGGGCTGACAGCCAAGCAAATGCACTTCTGTCGATGCGTGGCATCAGGCATGGCGCAGGCTGAGGCGTACCGAGAGGCGTATGAGGTGACAGCGGAAGGGAAGCCAGCAAGCCATCGGGAAAATGCATCCCGACTCATGGCGAGGGATGACATCAGGTCAAGGGTGAATGCCCTAATAGCGCAGAGGGAGCGGTCAATACTTGCTTCTGCCCTTTCGGACAGAGAGAGAGTGCTAGACCGTTTGCGGCAGTGGACTGACAGCGCAGAGCCTTCTGACGGTAACAAGATCAGAGCCGCTGAATTGCTGGGCAAGTCGGTCGGTCTGTTTAAGGACGTGGTAGAGACCAGCGAAAGCCGGTCGAGCGATGATCTGCTGGCTGAACTTGAGACGATGCTGGAATCTGTAGCTGACGACCAGTCAGATGCAAGCGAGTCGGATGATCTGGCCGATTCTGCTGGGCCTACCATCATGCGTTGACCCACCCCCCACCCCCCCTGAGAGCTAGGCGTACCCTCATTTCTATTACATAGTGAAACGCTCAAAAAATTAGCACTTTTCTGCTCTGTCTAACCCGTTATTTGTCTAACGCAGGGGGGATTTTTCTAGGAAAACGGCCTGTAATCCTACCCCCCACCCTATTTTTCTAAAAAAATGCCCTAAATCTGTAAAATTACCAAAAAAATAGAAAAAAACCGTGTCTTACTGTAGACATGTTCTTGTCAAGGGGGTAATATCTCTACAATCCGGGGGAATTTCTACCTAGAACATTCATATCCCTTAGAACAGTCCTAGCTTAGAACTGTACTACTAGTGTTTTCCAACTATTAATTACCTATTTTATTTAATTTATAGATTTAAGTAAGTCTAGACAGATCTAGTCTTTCTTAGGGGGACCGCTATGTCTGAAATTACAGGAGCAAATGGTGGCAGTCACTACAGAGCAAGTTGACCAGCTTTATGGCCAGCTATTAGGCCGGTCAGGGCAAGATCAATACTTACAGGATTGGGCGCAGTCCGGTGGTACATTGGAAGAGATTCGCGCAGGCATTGCTAGTTCTCCCGAGGGCCAAGAATACGCCGCCAGTCAAGTTCAAGCCGCTGAACAGGCCGAAATCGCCGCCCAGCAGGCTGAAGTCGCCGCTCAGCAAGCCGACCAGCAAGCCGCTCAGCAACAGGCATATAACGATCAGTTGGCGGCTCAACAAGCCGCATATGAAGCTCAGCAGGCTCAAGCGGCGTCGCAACAACAATCCTACATGGAACAACAAGCCGCGCAACAAGCCGCGCAACAGGCGTCACTACTTAGTCAACTAGCCGCCCAGCAACAGGCGCAACAAGAGGCACAACAAGCAATGATGTCTCAATACAGTCAGTCGGCAAAAGGCGGAACAGGACAGCAACAAGCCCCGGCGATGGACGAAGCCCCCGCGCCACAACCGGCCACACAGCAGGGCATACAACAGCCCGCACAAGCAGATGCTGGCTATTATCAGAACCCCTATTCAAGTGGATATGGCATGGGCTATCAAGACCCTTACGCCAGTCAGCAGTATATGCCTCGGCGCGGCCTAATGGGTCCGTCAGGGTTTGGTGGATACAGTCCCTATGGCGGCGGAAAAGGTGGCTACAGACCTCCGCCCCCGTCTCCAATGATGGGTAAGGGCGGGCCTAGAGCAATGGCATCCTCGCCAGCAAGCTCACCCGCAAGTGCCGACATGGCTCCTGCGACTGATCCCACTATGACCACCTCGGCAACCGCTCCCGCTGTGACCGCCTCTGCGGTCGAGCCGCCTATCGATAACGCTTATACCCCCCCTGCGGAGTTTCCTACAGGCCCGGTTATGTCACCTTTGCCCCCGCCGATGTACCCCTCTTCTGGCGGTAAGGGTGGCTACAGAGCGCCAATGTATCAGCAACAGGCGCCCGCAAAAGGCGGCTACAGGCCACAAATGTACCAGCCAGTGTACCAGCCAAGGGGCGGTTACTATGGCGGCGGTTACTACGGCTAATGCGGCGCAACTACCGCAAAGAGTACGACAACTACCACTCCAAGCCAGATCAGAAGAAAAAACGCGCTCAACGCAACGCGGCGCGGGACACGATGGAGAAAGAGGGTAAGGTTAAGAAAGGTGACGGCAAAGATGTTGGTCACAAGAAGGCTCTCGCAAAAGGCGGCTCAAACAAGAGGTCCAACCTAAAGGTGACTTCAGCGGCCAAAAACAGATCATTTAAGCGGACTAAAACAGCCCGGATGGCATAATGTCAGAAATGCTAACGCCCGACCTAGCAAAAAAGCTAAAGGGTGCATCGCCAGAAGTTAAGCTGAAGGCGGCGGAACTACTAGACCAAGCAAAGCAGGCTCAACAGGTTGAAGACGCTCAAGACACCTTTATGGGCTTCGTCAAGCATACATGGCCTGCTTTTATTGAGGGTCGGCACCATAAGATTATGGCTCAGGCGTTTGAGCGTATTGCTCGCGGTGAGTTAAAGCGTCTTATTGTTAACATGCCACCTCGACACACCAAGTCTGAATTTGCGTCGTTTCTGCTACCTGCTTGGTTTTTAGGGCAGTATCCAGAGAAGAAAATCATTCAGACGGCGCACACAGCGGAGCTGTCGGTAGGATTTGGCCGGAAAGTGCGTAACTTAGTGGACTCGGAGGACTTTAAGAAGGTCTTTCCCGGTCTACAGCTAAGGGCCGACTCAAAGGCCGCAGGTCGCTGGAGCACCAATAAAAACGGAGAATACTTCGCTATTGGTGTTGGCGGCGCGGTGACTGGTAAAGGTGCGGACCTTTTGATCATCGACGACCCTCACTCAGAGCAAGAGGGCCAGTCGGGAGACCCCTCGGTGTTCGACAGAACATACGACTGGTACACATCAGGACCACGACAGCGTCTCCAGCCGGGGGGCGCTATTATTATCGTGATGACTCGCTGGCACATGCGAGATCTAACCGGAAAGATTATTAAGTCTTCTGCTCAACGGACAGGCTCCGATGAGTGGGAGGTCATAGAGTTTCCAGCAATCATGCCGTCGGGCAAGTCCCTATGGCCTGAGTTCTGGAGTCTTACAGAGCTTGAAGCTCTGCGCAGTGAACTACCCGCTTCCAAGTGGAATGCGCAATACCAGCAAAACCCTACCGCCGAAGAAGGCGCACTGATCAAGAGGGAATGGTGGAAAAGGTGGGAGCCTGATTATCCGCCGCAATGTGAGTTCGTGATTCAGTCATGGGACACAGCTTTTCTTAAAACTCAACGAGCTGACTACTCAGCTTGCACAACGTGGGGCGTGTTTTACCACCCCGACGACGATGGCAACACACAGCCAAACATCATCCTGTTGGATGCTTACAAAGAGCGGTTGGAGTTCCCAGAGCTGAAAAAAACAGCTTTTGAAATGTGGACTGATATGCAACCCGATGCCTTTATTGTTGAGGGCAAAGCGGCAGGGATGCCGCTTATATTTGAGCTTCGTGCAATGGGTATCCCGGTATCGGAATACACCCCGTCACGCGGCAATGACAAGATAGCTCGCGTTAACGCTGTAGCTGACTTGTTTGCATCTGGCGTTGTATGGGCGCCAGAGACTCGATTCGCCGAAGAAGTCATAGAAGAGTTTGCCGCGTTCCCTGCTGGGGAGCATGACGACCTCGTTGACTCTTCGACGCAAGCTCTTCTTCGCTTTCGGCAGGGCGGCTTTGTCGCACTCCGGTCGGACGAGGAAGATGACTTTGATCCTTACTCAAGGGTCGCCAACTACTACTGAGGGGCTTATGGCTTTTCTGCAAAGCAACATCCCGCACTTCAAGTGCTGGGTAAGGCGTGAGTACACGCACAATCACAATAAATACCACGGAGAGTTTTTGCATGCGATGGTAGTCGCTGTAACCACTATGCCGTGCAGGTGCTTGAGCTTTCAGGTTATTTTTACTGGCGCCGAGACCTATGACACCGATGAACCGAATGTTCACGGTGGCGCAATGTGGGCAAGAATGCCAATTACCGCACTAGTCGGAGACACTCCTTTCGAGGAATGGCCCGAGCCAATGCCGGTATATGCGGCACAGCCTTGGGACTGCTCATCCAGAGAGCACAGTGTTTATGTGCTGGATAGAGCAACACCATGCCCTTGGATTGCCAAGATAGACGGCAACTTCTACCCCGCTAAATACATGTTTACGGTGGACTACACCGACAACGAAATTGCAGATGACCCCGCTCAACACAAGCAAAGTCATGTGATGGAGCTGTTAGATGCAGGCCCGTGGACAGGCAACATTGTGGCTCTTCCTAATAACCGCGTAAGGGTCACTCACCCAGCGTGGTTCTCGGTAGGCGAGGGCGCACCAGATTTTAGGCCGTCTCAGCACGTTCACTACTCTAAGTCAGACTTGGATTATACGCTGGACGTAAACAGAGTATTCGACAACTTATATGCAGGTGACCAAGATGATGCGTAAGCAGTCCAAGATGTATGCCGCTGGCGGCAAGCTAAAGATGACCGAGAATGCAGACGGAAAGAAAGTGCCTTTTTTTGCCGCTGATGGCAAAGGCAAGATGATGGCTGGCGGTATGGTTCCTAAGACCAAGGGCTATTTTAAAGGCGGCAAGGTCATGAGCAAAATGAACACTAAAGGCGGGAAGAAGGGCGGCAAGAGCTAAATATGGCTATTGACCGGCTGGCCCAGCCCTTTGACGCACAAAACATGGAGGGCGAAGAGCTAGAGATCGTAATCGAAAACCCCGAGTCTGTCAGCATAATGGACGAAGACGGCGGTATGACTATCGACTTTAGCCCAGAAGCCTCTGAGTTTATGGGGGTTCAGCACGACTCAAACCTAGTCGAATTTATGGGTCAGTCAGACCTTGACGCCTTGTCAAGCGAGCTTGTTGCTCAGTTTGAAGCAGACAGAAACAGCCGCGCAGACTGGGAAGATGCCTACATCCGTGGTCTTGACTTGTTGGGGCTAAAGTTTGAGGACCGATCAACACCTTGGGAAGGTGCCTGTGGTGTGTTTCACCCCATGCTGTCAGAGGCGGTTATCCGGTTCCAAGCCCAGACAATACAAGAGATTTACCCCGCAAGCGGGCCTGTTAAGACCTCTATCGTCGGAAAAATCACCGATGACAAGACAAAGCAGGCTCATAGGGTTGAGAACTACCTCAACTATTTAATTACACAACGCATGACCGAGTATCGGACGGAGACAGAAAAACTGCTGTTTTCTTTGCCGATTGCTGGCTCTGCGTTCCGCAAGGTGTATTTCGATCCCAACATGGATCGTCCTTGTGCAATGTTCGTTCCAGCAGAAGACTTTGTGGTGAGTTACGGCGCGTCAGATCTGACGACGTGCGAGCGCGCTACCCACATAATGAAGAAAACTTCCAACGAAATCAGGAAGTTACAGGTTGCAGGGTTCTATAGCGACATCGATTTGCCTCCTCCGGCACCCGATATCTCTGAGATCCAACAGAAGTACAACAGGCTGACAGGGGACTCGGAAAACTACGAGTTTGATAATCGTCACGTCCTGCTTGAGATGCACGTCGATATTGACCTTATTGGATTTGAAGATTCGGATCGCGGGGAGCCTACGGGCATTGCGTTGCCGTATGTGGTTACCATTGACAAGTCATCAAGAACAATACTTGCAGTCCGGCGCAACTGGTACGAGGACGACCCCAAGAAGTTAAAGCGGGATCACTACGTTCACTACCAATATCTGCCCGGACTTGGCTTCTACGGCTTCGGTCTAGTGCATATGATTGGCGGACTGTCTAAGTCAGCTACATCGTTGCTGAGACAGCTTGTAGACGCCGGAACGCTTGCCAACCTACCGGGAGGATTGAAATCTCGGGGACTCAGAATTAAGGGTGATGATACTCCCATCATGCCCGGAGAGTTCCGAGACGTAGATGTTCCGGGTGGCGCAATCCGCGACAACATCTCGTTCCTGCCGTACAAGGAACCCAGCAACGTGCTGTATCAGTTGCTTGGCGATATCGTACAGGAAGGGCGTAGATTCGCATCAGCGGCGGATGTAAAAGCCTCAGACATCAATGGCGAGGCGCCGGTTGGCACCACACTTGCTGTGCTTGAGCGAGAAATGAAGGTAATGAGCGCGGTTCAAGCCCGCGTCCATGCCGCTGTTTCGCGTGAGCTAGGCATTTTGACCGAGATTGTTCGGGACTACGGGCCGGGAGTTTACCCGTATGACCTTGAAGACGGTCAGGTAATGATCGAAGATTTTGATGATCGGGTAGATATTATTCCGGTCAGCGATCCAAACGCGGGCACAATGGCCCAGCGCATCATGCAGTATCAGGCGGCACTACAGCTTGCGGCGTCTGCGCCTCAGATGTACGACATGCCTCTTCTTCATCGACAGATGCTGGATGTGCTGGGTATTCAAGATGCCGATAAGATTGTCCCCACAGAGGACGACTTAAAGCCGACAGACCCCGTCACAGAAAACATGAATATCCTGAATGGAGACCCCGTCAAGGCGTTTATTTATCAGGATCATGAGGCGCACATTCAAGTCCATATGGCGGCTATGCAGGATCCAGAAATACAAAAACTGGCTACCAAGGCGCCAAACGCCAAAGCAATGCAAGCGGCAATGTCTGCTCATGTGGCAGAGCACGTCGCATTTGCTTATCGCGCCAAGATTGAGCGGGAGCTGGGAGTAGAGCTTCCCGGCCCAGATGAAAAACTGCCGGAGGATATTGAACTCCGCATTTCTAGACTGGTTGCCCCAGCGGCAGATCAGGTTACCGGTAAGGCCAAGATGATGGCCCAAGCCGAGCAAAACGCCAAACAGCAACGAGATCCGATTGTTCAGATGCAACAAAGAGAGTTGGCTATCAAAGAACAAGAGGCAATGGCTAAGGCGCAAACCGAGATGGCCAAGATACAGGTCGATCTTGAGAAGTCCCAAAACAAATCAATGCTTGATCTCCAGAAAATGGAGCAACAAGAGCGCATAGAAAGCGCACGACTCGCTTCCAAGATGGCTACCCAGCAAGGAAAAGATGAGTCGCAAAAAGAAATCGAAGGATTTAAAGCCGGTTTCAACACCATCAGGGACTTGATTGATGACTAAAAAAGCCACCAACAACATGTTGCAGGCGCTTCAAACTGAGTATCGCGATCACATGAACGAAATCTCAGACCATATTGCGGTCGGCGGATGTAAGGACATGGAGGAGTATTCGCGATGTGTAGGGATCATTCAAGGATTAGCCTACGCAGAACGCGCACTTCTTGATCTCAACGAAAGAGTAGACCGCGACTAATTCGCTACACGGTGTAGTGCATGGTGACGCCAGACGCCTAACTCTGGTGCAGGAAAGGAACTATGACTGAAGAGCAAAAGACTGCTAGTCAACTACCTGAACCGAAAGGTTACAAACTGCTTATAGCCCTACCGGAACCCGATGAGAAGACGGTGGGCGGCATACTCAAGTCAAAACAAACAATGGATATCGAAGAGATCGGTTCTATTTGTGGTTTTGTCATGAAGATGGGTCCAGATGCCTACAACGATGAAAGTCGTTTTCCAAATGGCCCCTATTGCGAAGAAGGCGAATGGATATTGATGCGCTCCTATAGTGGAACACGCTTCAAGATTCATGGAAAAGAATTTCGCTTGATCAACGACGATAGCGTCGAAGCAGTTGTACAAGACCCAAGGGGGATTGAGAAGGTATGAGTGAAGAGCAAATGGAACAGCAGGAGCACTCTGCTGAAGAAAAGTTTTTTGGGGTCAAGACGGTTATTGGTAAGAAGCCGGATGACGAAGGTCAAGTTTCTGACATAGACGTAGAGGTAATAGATGACCGGCCCACAGAGGACCGTCGCCCGCCCGCCAAGGAGGCCAAGGCGGATTCAAGCGATGACGAAGAGCTGGAGGGTTACTCCGACAAGGTCAAAAAGAGAATTAATAAGCTCCGCTATCAACAGCACGAAGAGCGCCGTCAGAGGGAAGAGGCAGAACGTCTTCGCGAAGAGGCCATCAAGGTTGCTCAACAGTATGCGGAGCAGAGCAAGCAGTATCATAAGATCATTCAAGAAGGCGAGCAGTATCTGGTACATCAGATACGAGAGCGAGCGGCTATGTCTGTTGATCAGGCTAAAAATAGCTATCGACAAGCTTATGAAGAAGGTAACACAGACAAGATTCTAGAAGCGCAAGAGGCAATGATTAATGCGCAGTCAGAGTTAAAGTCTGCGGATCATCAACTAAATCATATCCAACGGCGCCCTCAACAGGCTCCAGAGGAGTTCAAACCGGCGGCAAGGCAGGCACAACAGCCTGAAGCTGGGCCAAAGCCTCCGGCCCCCTCACCCAAGGCGGTGATGTGGTCAGAAAAAAATCCTTGGTTTGGACAAGAAAAAGATATGACCGCGCTGGCTTACGGCGTGCATGAAAAGTTAGTTCGGGATGAGGGCTTTGACCCTAACTCGAATGAGTACTTTGAGGCTATTGATCGCACTATGCGGTCAAGGTTTCCAGACTACTTCGGCGAAGAAGACAGTGGCTCAGGTGAGGCGTCTCAGGACGAGCAACCTTCCTCGACTTCCCGAAGCCCCTCCGTGGTGGTGGCCCCTTCCTCTAGGAATAACGGTGCCAAACCACGCAAAGTGAGGTTGAGCCGCACCCAACTCGCTCTCGCAAAGCGACTAGGGTTAACCGCAGAACAGTATGCCAACCAGCTCATTAAGGAGTCATAACATGGCAGAACAGCGCACAAAAAGGGACTCAGAGTCCAGAGAAGTTGAACAACGACCATCCGATTCGTGGATGCCAGCCTCCGTATTACCAACTCCTGACCCTATAGATGGGTGGGTATTCCGTTGGGTACGCACAAGCACATTAGGCCACGCAGATAACACGAACGTCTCTCAGAAGTTTCGAGAGGGATGGGTTCCAGTAAAGTCTGAAGATCATCCGGAAATGGAAGTCATGTCTGATATCAACTCCCGATTTGAAGGGAACATTGAGATCGGCGGCTTGTTGTTGTGCAAAGCCCCAGAGGGCAAAGTACAGCAACGAGAAGAGTACTTCCAGAACATGGCTGAAACCCAGATGGATTCTGTGGACAACAACTTCCTCAAGCAAAGTGACCCCCGAATGCCCGTTCTTAGTCCTGAGCGGTCAACTCGGACTACATTTGGCCGGAACTAACCTCTGTAAAACGGAGGGGCACCGGCCTTTAACTCTCGTAATGGAGACTCAAAATGGCTACATCAGCTACTCCGATGGGTGCGGAACCCGTAGGCACGCTTAGTGCTTCCGGCTCCTTCACCGGAAAAGTACGCCATATAAAGGTTGCGTCTGGCTATGCCACTAGCATCTTTTATGGTGATTTCGTTAAGCTGGTTGCGGCTGGTACGGTAGAAAAGGCGGCAGTTACGACTGCCGTTGTGGCAGGCACTGTCGGCATTTTTGTCGGCTGTTCCTACACCGATCCCGGCACCGGTCAGCTAACCTTCAACCAGTACTGGCCTACCGGCACGGTAGCGTCAGATGCTGTGGCATACGTTGTTGACGACCCCAAGCTTCTGTTTCAGATGCAAGGTGACGAGGCAATTGCTCAGACTGGTCTGGGTAATAACGTCTCGGCTGTCAGCACGGCTGGCTCAACGGCTATCGGCAGGAGCAAGAATGCTCTTGACGGCGGCTCTATCGCAACAACCAACACGCTTCCGCTTCGTATCATTGACTTCGTGGACGGTCCTAACAGTGCAGTAGGTGATGCTTTCACCGATTGCATCGTGACGTACCTGCCCTTGAGTCATGCTTACGAAACCAAGCTCGGCGTTTAAGGAGAACTAGGAAATGGCTATTTCACGCGCACAAATGCTGAAAGAACTGCTCCCCGGTCTGAACGCCTTGTTCGGATTGGAGTATGAGCGGTATGACGATGAGCACACGATGATTTATGATACTGAATCATCAGAGCGTTCATTTGAAGAAGAAGTAAAGCTGTCCGGTTTTGGTGCCGCACCAGTTAAAGCTGAAGGCGCCGCCATCAGCTATGACTCGGCGCAAGAGTCGTTTACGGCTCGCTATAACCACGAAACAATTGCCTTGGGCTTCAGTATTACTGAAGAGGCGATGGAAGATAATCTTTATGATTCTCTCTCTGCTCGCTACACCAAGTCATTGGCTCGCGCTATGGCACACACCAAGCAGGTTAAGTCGGCTAACCCACTCAACAACGGGTTTACGACTTTCCAATCTGGTGACGGCGTAACGCTGTTCAGCACAGCTCACCCGCTGGTAAACGGTGGCACTAACGCCAACCGTCCTGCCGTAGCGGCTGATCTGAATGAAACCTCCTTGGAAGATGCAGTGATTAACATCGCGGCATTTACTGATGAGCGTGGCCTGCTGATCGCGGCTCGACCCCGTCGTTTAATCGTTCCACCCTCGCTTCAGTTTGTAGCAACTCGTTTGCTTGAGACTGAGGGTCGGGTTGGCACGGCTGACAACGACATCAATGCTCTTCGCAACAACGGCTCAATCCCAGAAGGCTATTCTGTCAATCACTTCCTGACTGACACGAATGCGTTCTTCTTGATTACCGATGTACCGAATGGCATGAAGCACTTCAACCGTACTGCGTTGGAGACTTCAATGGATGGCGACTTTGATACTGGTAACGTCCGGTACAAGGCTCGCGAGCGATACAGCTTCGGCGTATCCGATCCTCTGGGAATCTACGGCTCGCCCGGAACTTCCTAAATTACAGGGGGCTTCGGCCCCCTTTTCTTTCCTGACTAATTGTTCCATGTGGAACATTAGACTCACCCAAGACAGGAGAACCTCATGGGTACTACTACTTTTTCTGGCCCGATTAAGGCTGGAACCATCAAAGACACCACGGGCACAACCCTCGGCACAAACATCAAGAACACCGGTCAAGTTGTAATGGCGCAGACTTTTTCTGTTGACTTGTCAGGTGGTGCAGTTGCGGCCTCTGTCACGGACGTTGTTATCCCGGCCAATTCTCAAATTATTGACTGTGTGATTGACATTGTTACAGCGGCAAATGCCTCAACCAACCTGAGCGTTGGCGACACTGTAGGTGGCGCGGCTACGATCTTAAATACCTTCGCAAGCGGCACTGATGCAGGCCGAAAGTACCCAACCACTCAAGCGGGTGCGGCTCTAGCTTGGGCAGACACCGGCACTGCCGACATCCGTCTAACCGTAACAGCTTCTGCCGCGACAAACGCTGGAGAAGTGCGGTTTACTATTCTGTATCAACAGAACATCAACCTAAGCTAACGTAACGGGGCTTCGGCCCCTTTTTAGGAGAACAAGATGGCTGATGCAGTTACTAGTCAGATTATTGAAGACGGCCCAAGAACAGCAATCATGTACTTCACTAATGTCAGCGATGGCTCAGGTGAGGCCGCCGTGGCCAAGGTGGACGTATCTGCGTTGAGCGCAGACCCCGCCAGCAAGGGCGCGTGTACGAGTGTCAACATTGAAAGTATCCAATATACAACGAAGGGTATGGGAGTTCAGATTTTCTTTGACGCCACCACTAATGTATTGGCGTGGGAGTTGATTGCTGATTATGGCGACACTCTGGACTTTTCGGACTTTGTTGGCCTGCCAAATACAGCCGCCGCCTCTGGTAAGACAGGCGACATTCTGTTTACCACGACAGGCGCGAGCGACGGCGACACCTACTCCGTGGTCCTTATGCTAAAGAAGAATTACGGTTAATGCGGCTTTACTACAAAAAGGGCGGCAAGACAAAGTCGAAGGTCAATGAAGCTGGGAACTACACCAAACCATCCATGCGCAAACGCCTATTCAACAAGATTAAGGCGAGTGGCAAAGGTGGCAAGCCCGGACAATGGTCTGCGCGAAAGGCCCAGATGCTGGCAAAGCAGTACAAGTCCGCAGGCGGCGGCTACAAAGACTGATGGCGCTGAAAAAATCGCAAAAGTCCCTGAAAAAGTGGACCAAGCAGAAGTGGTCCACAAAGTCTGGAAAGCCTAGCACTCAGGGCAAAAAAGCCACGGGTGAGCGATATTTGCCAGAAAAGGCAATAAAGTCGCTGTCCTCAAAGGAGTACGCCGCAACTAGCCGCAAAAAGCGGGCCGACACCAAAAAGGGCAAACAGCACTCTAGCCAGCCAAAGAAGGTGGCCAAAAAGACAGCGAGGCACCGTAAGTAATGCGACTCTATTATAAGAAGGGCGGTCGCGTTGATAAGGGCGCTATGGCGTGCAACAAGCCGAAACGAACTCCCGGTCACTCAAAGAAGTCGCACATTGTAAAAGCATGCGAGGGCGGCAAAGAAAAGATTATTAGGTTCGGCCAGCAAGGCGTAAAAACCAATCAGACTGTCGGACAGCGCAAGGCGTTTAAGTCGCGTCATGCAAAAAACATCAAAAAGGGAAAGATGTCTGCGGCGTATTGGTCGGATAAGACGAAGTGGAGTCCGAGCAAAACTCAGTCACAATCCAAAAAATGGAAGAAGGGTAGCTAGATGGCAATTAGCAGAGCGCAAACCGCAAAGCAGGTCAAAAACGCACCCGGATCTAAAAGAAAAAGAATGGCGAATGGGGGCAGAATTCCCAAGGCTAAGTGCAGGAATGGCATAGCCATGCGCGGAAGGACCAGAGGGGTGGTTGTTTAAATGGCGACTAGCGGGACAACAAGTTTTACTCTGGACTTGTCAGATATAATGGAAGAGGCGTTTGAGCGTGCTGGCTCTGAACTGCGCAGTGGATATGACTACAAAACTGCTCGTAGGAGCATTGATCTGCTCATGCTTGAATGGCAAAACAGGGGTCTTAATCTCTGGACGGTGCGAGACGCCACTTTGGCTCTTGTTGCAGGAACGTCGTCATACGACCTTACATCTGAAAAGTTAGACATAATAGAAGGGCTGTTGCGCACAGACGCGGGCAACACTTCAAGGCAATCTGATCTGACTATGCAACGGATCTCGGTGAGCCAATATGCCCATCAGACGAACAAGCTGACGCAGGGCCGTCCGTTGCAATATTACATTGAGCGCAAGCCTACGGGGATTACGGTTCATTTCTGGCCTGTGCCCGATGCCACTACAAGCTACACGTTTGCCTATTATTACCTAGATCGAATTGAAGACTCTGGTAAGCCAGCATCCAACAACATGGATGTACCTGCCAGATACCTTCCGTGTCTAGTGGCTGGTCTGGCATATCAGATAGCCAGCAAAAAGCCTGATTCTATGGCCATTGCGCCCGCGCTCAAGCAGGTCTATGAAGAGCAGTGGAACCTAGCGGCGGATGCCTCTCGCGAAAAAGCGGCTCTATACATGGCGCCGGGGGGCTACAATAATTTATGAGTAGCTATGTAACCGGCAAGCACGCCTACGGGTTTTGTGATCGAACCGGATTTCGCTACCCATTAAGGGATCTGGTAAGACAGATTGAAGATGGGCGCTGGAATGGCCTGTTAGTAGGTCGTGACGTGGTCGATCAAGATCAGCCTCAATTAAAATTAGGAGATGTCAATGCGAGTGATGCCCAAGCTCTTAGATACCCTAGACCTGACAATTCACTTGACGAAAGTCGCGCTTTGTCTGCCTTTGATCCCGTTGGTGGTGGCAATACAGCTCTTGGCAGTCGGACTGTGGGGCTTGACATGGCGGGCTTGGTTGGGCGCGTAACGGTAGAGACTTCCTAATGGCATTCACTTTTACCACCCTGAAGCAGACAATACAGGACTATGTTGAGTCTAATGAGACTAGTTTTGTCAACAACCTGCCGACCATTATCCAGCAGGCTGAGGATAAGATTCTCAAGACGGTGCAGTTGCCCGATTTCCGCAAGAACGTGGAAGGGTCTGTTGCCGCAGGTAGCCAGTATTTGGTTATGCCCTCGGATTTTTTGACTCCGTATTCTTTGTCAATCGACAACTCCGGGTACGATTACTTGATATTCAAGGATGTAAACTTTATCCGTCAGGCGTATCCATCCTCGGCAACCACTGGGGCGCCCAAGTATTACGGCATATTTAGCCGAACTGCGTTTATTCTTGGGCCAACTCCGGACGCGGCATACAATGCTGAATTACATTACTTCCACAAGCCCGAGTCAATCACAACGACGACAAGCGGCACTAGCTGGCTGGGCACAAACGCCGAGTCAACGCTACTTTATGGTTGTCTTGTTGAGGCGTACACCTACCTGAAGGGCGACCCAGACCTGATGCAACTGTATGTGCAACGGTACATGGAGGCGCTCGGCAAGTTAGAACAGTTGGGCGAGGGATATAGCACCACAGACAGCTATCGCTCCGGAGAAGTAAGGAAGCCTAGAGGATGATTGACGCCGCAGTTGGGAACGTGTTTGTGCAAACAACGTCCAACAGAGGGTTTACCCCAGAAGAAATTGCTGAGAGATGTCTAGATAAGATTGTCTCAATAGCAGAAAGCGCCGCCCCAGAAGTCCGGGCGCAGGCAGAGGCATTTAGAGCCGACATTAGGAAGCTCCTTGTCTATTACATGAAGGAAGCCATAAAAAGCGACCGAACCACTGTTTACAACGCTCTGTGTGATGCGGGGCAAAAAGACCTAGCCGAACTCATCAGGAGACTTTGATATGGCTTTTAGCGGAAACTACATGTGTACATCATTCAAGCAGGAATTGCTTGTAGGTTCACACAACTTTACTGCCAGTAGTGGGGACACCTTTAAGCTGGCCATGTACACCAACAGCGCGAGCTTTAATGCGGCCACAACCGCCTACACCACTAGCAACGAGGTGAGTGGTACGGGCTATTCAGCTGGCGGCGGTACATTGACCAATGTTACTCCTACCACGTCAGGAACAACGGCACTAACTGATTTTGCCGATCTGACTTTTGGCTCATCAACTATTACAGCCCGTGGCGCTTTGATTTACAACACCACGACGGCTAGTGGTAGCGGCACTACAGACACTGTCGTTGTGCTGGATTTCGGCTCTGACAAGTCATCCAGCGCGGGAGACTTCACTATCGTCTTCCCAACACCTGACGCCTCTAACGCCATTATTCGGATTGCGTAACTATGGCCTTGGTCGTTGCTGATCGCGTAAAAGAGACCACCACGACGACAGGCACGGGAGCGATTACGCTTGCGGGGGCGACGACAAACTTCGTCACCTTCTCATCCGTGCTGTCTAACGGTGATACTACCTACTACGCCATCGTAGATGATGCAAACACCGACTTTGAGGTCGGTCTTGGCACATACGCATCTAGCGGAAACACGCTTACCAGAACGACTGTGTTGGCAAGCACAAACTCCGGATCTGCTGTTAACTTGTCAGCAGGTAGCAAGGAAGTGTTTATCACTTACCCTGCGGACAAATCTGTAAACCGAGATGCGTCCGGAAATGTGT
>UEXM01001189.1_pt1 | contig 23134 bp, 33 predicted proteins | sample 1796661 | NCBI WGS metagenome assembly UEXM01 (sample SAMEA4772469, study PRJEB27181) | metagenome | reverse complement strand
TTTAAAGTGTATCCTAGCGCATATGCAAATATGTACGCTAGTGCAGTTTGTAGTGGAAAAGTAACACCTGGTGGCAAAAAGAAAGCTAAGAAAAAAGCTATGGGTGGTACAATTTCACAACAAAGAAAATCCGTATCTGCTAATCGTATGGCTGAGGGCGGATCAATCGTTGCTGCAGGATGTGGCATGGTTGAAAATTCAAAAAGAAAAAAAACCAAACTTTATGTCTAAGGAGGTAAATCATGGGAAAATTATGGAATAAGTGGAATGGCTTAAACAAAAAAGGCAAAGCGATAGCTGCTGTTTTTGCGTTAGTTGTTCTTTGGGCCATTTATAATCAAATCTGGTAATGGCTAAAAAAGGTTTACGTGCTTGGGTGAAAGAAAAATGGGTGGACATTGGTGCACCTAAAAAAGATGGTAAGTACCAACCCTGCGGTAGGTCTAAAGGTTCAAAAAGAAAATATCCAAAATGTGTCCCACTTGCAAAAGCAAGAGGTATGAGCACATCTCAAAAAGCGTCAGCAGTACGAAGAAAACGTGCTGCTGGCAATCCAGGTGGTAAACCCACCAATGTAAAAACAATTGTCTCGAAAAAAACAAGCAGAAAAAATAAAAGATGATGTAATTGATTGGTCTAAGAATGTCTTAGAACCAATGAATAAACATCTAGGCTTTCCAGCATGTCCTTTTGCTGCGAAGTGGAGAAAAGATGGTAAGCTAAGAATAGAGGTTAGATCTGACAAAACCAAATATGAAAAGCACCTCACAAATGTATTAAAAGATTGGAATAAAAAGAAACACGATATAATCATATTTTGTGATCCTTTTTGGGATCAATATACACCTGAACAATTTCAAGATAAGATAGATTTTTATAATAAAACCTATAATAAACGAGATGTTTATTTTATGGGTTTTCATCCTAGTAATCCTGCTTCAGTTGAAGAACAAGAATTTTTAGTTGAACCCACTGATAATTTTGAATATCACACAGATCTTGCTTATTCTATGATGTTGGTACAGAAGTTTAAACAGTTGTATGAAGCAAGTTGCAAACTACATAAGATAGGTTATTATGAAAAATGGCCAGCCGAGTATTACGAGGAAGTTGTAAAAACAAGGCAAGACGAATACGAACGTATATTTAAAAAGGAGCGTACATCATGATGAAGAAAAAAAATGTTGTTAAAATGAGAGGTGGCGGCGGAGCTAAGAAGAAAAATGTTGTCAAGAAACGTGGCGGCGGCATGATTAAAAAAATGCGTGGCGGTGGTTCTACAAGCGCAAACCCTCATAAAGCAAGAAGAGGTATGTAATGGCTACCTCGGGTACTACTACTTTTAATCTTAGTTTTGATAGAATTATTGATCGTGCTTATGCACGATGTGGTAAGTCTTTAAGAACGGGATATGAATTACAAGCAGCAAGAGATAATCTTAATCTGTTATTTTCTGAGTGGGGAAACCGAGGTATTCATTTATGGAAAGTAAAAAATCATACACAAAATCTAACAGCCAGCACTACAACATATACTGCCCCTAGTGATGCTTCAGATGTTCTTGAATTAGTTTTCAGAGATGTAAGTGGAAGCACAACGACAGATACAAGTATGACGAAAATATCAAGATCAGAATATGAAAATATACCTAACAAGTTTTCAACAGGAACACCTAGTCAGTATTATGTAAGAAGAAACTTATCTAATGTAGAAATTAGTCTTTATCAAACACCTAATACAACTGACACACAAATAAATTATTTTTATGTGGCAAGAATAGAAGATGTGGGTAATTACACAAATGATCCAGATGCACCTTTTAGATTTTTACCCTGTACAGTTTCAGGATTAGCTTATTATATAGGACAAGAAATTGCACCTGAGCGTTCTCAAGAATTAGAAAGAAGATATGAAGCAGAATTACAAAGAGCGTTGACTGAAGATAGTCAATCAACTTCTGTAAATATTGTGCCTCGTAGTTTCTATGTAGGGTAAAATGACCTTTGCAAATGGTAATCGTTCTTTAGCTATCTGTGATAGATGTGGGCAACAATATAAATATTTACAATTAAGACAAGAATGGAATGGATTATTTACTTGTCCTTCGTGTTTTGAACCTAAGCACCCACAATTAGATCCCGGTTATCACCCTGCCGATCCTGTAGCACTTAGAGATCCAAGACCAGAATCAAATAAAATTTTAAAAGCTAACTCACCACCAGGTCCTGATGATGCAACAACTAATACATTTGGGCAACCAATGCCAGTTACTGTGTTTGTTGGTGATCCTGGAGATAGTGCTTTTATGACAACTGTGCAAGGAACCTCACCAAATGATGGTTCTGCACCAACAACGTCATCTAGTATGTTGCCTCAAATTCCGAATCAAAAATTGACACTTGTATCAGTGGTTGGTAATGTGACAGTGGTGATATCATGAATTATTCTGAACTTTTAGATAATGTAAGAAACTACACAGAGGTTACATCTGATGTACTTTCTAATACAGTTATAAATGTTTTTCTTACAAATATTGAAAATCAAATTGATAGACTTATAGATACTGATGCACAAAGAAGATATGCAACAACAACTTTTGAAGCTAACAATGCTTTTTTAGATGTTAGTGGCCCAGAAGGTGGGTTTAGGTTTGCTAGAGCATTACAAATTGTAGCTGATGATGGAACAAGAACTTGGTTAGAGCAAAGAGATGCTACTTTTATGGACGAATATTCAGTAGAAAGATCTACGACAGATACAAATTTTACAGGTCAACCTAAATATTGGGGCAACTGGGACGCAACAACATTGATTGTAGCTCCTACTCCAAATACAGCTTACACAGTAGAAATGTGGTATGACGAAACACCAGAACGTTTAGGAAATGGTGCGGGTACTACATCAACAACAACATTTATATCAAATAAGGCACCAGAAGTTTTGTTGTATGGCACATTATCGGAAGCTTTTTCATACTTGAAAAACACACAAGATATGCAATTATACACACAAAAGTTTCAGACTGCTCTTCAAGCTTTCGCTAATGAGCAAATGGGACGTAAACGAAGAGATGAGTATGTAGACGGAGTGTTAAGAGTACCACTTCCCTCTGCAGACCCTAAAGCCTAAGGAGGGCATAAAACATGGCAATAAACCAAGCAGTCTGTGCTTCCTTTAAACAGGAGCTGTTAGCAGGGGATCACGATATTGACGGCGATACAATCAATCTCGCTCTGTACACAGATTCCGTAACTTTAAATGGAAACACAACAGCCTATTCCGCAACAAACGAAGTAGGCGCATCTGGAACATACGCAGCAGGTGGTGCAACTTTAACAGGTGCAACTATTGGCTTAACAGCAACTAGCGCAACAGCTTCAACAGCATTTGTTGATTTTGCAAACGCAAGTTTTACATCAGCAACAATATCTGCTCAAGCAGCTTTGATCTATAATAGATCATCAGCTAATACAAACGCAGCTATTTGTGTTCTTGATTTCGGAAGTGTAAAGACATCAACAAACGGTACATTCACAATCGCATTCCCAACTAATGATGCTTCAAGTGCTATATTAAGATTATCTTAATTTAGAGGAGCATTACCATGGCAGATGCTTGGGGTGAAAATAATTGGGGCGAAGGGGCATTTGGCCAACAAAGCTCGATCACGGTATCTGTTACTGGGTTATCGACTACAACAGCATTAGGAACTGAGTCTGTTGTTGCAGATGCATTAGTAGCCGTTTCAACTTTATCTATGACCAGTGCGTTAGGCACTGCAGTAGGTGAACCTGAAAATGTCACGTTTCCTACAGGTGTTTCATTCGAAACACAACTCTCTGGAGCATTAGCAATTGAAGAAGGCGCAGGTGTCGTTCTCGGAAGTTTATCCACATCATTTGGTTTAGGCACTGAAGTAGCAGACGGAACCGTTGATGCAGGTTGGGGAAGAAATACTTGGGGTTCTTTCGCATGGAATGAAAATATAACTCAAGAGGTTAGCGTCACAGGTGTGGCGATGTCCACGGACTTAGGCACTTCTACAGTTGAAGTAGGTTCAGGTGTCATAGTTTCTGTAACAGGCTTAGAGATGACAAGTGCTCTAGGTGATACAACTGAAACAGGAACATCTCTTGTTACTTTAGATAGTCAATTAGTAAGTGTAGCTTTATCAGGAGCGACTGTTTCTGGTGAGGGAAGTGTTGCAGTTATTGCACCTTCCGATCAATTAGACTTTGCTATTGGAACTCCTACTATTGAAATATTTACACAAGTAGATCCTGTTCCAGTCACTATGACTTCTGCACTTGGAACTGCTGTGGCAGAGGCAGATGCTCTTGTACAACCTACAGGAGTTTCAATGACCTCTGCTTTAGGTACGGAAACAGTAGAGGTAGGAACTGGTGTAATTGTAAGTGTTTCCACAGTTGCCATGAGTTTTGCTGCAGGAACAGCAACAGCTACAGGTGGAGCTATTGTTAACGTAACAGGACTTGACTTATCAATAGTCACAGGAAATCCGTTTGCCACACCTTGGGCAAATGTTTCTCCAGGGGCTAGCAATACATGGACAGGCATAACGACAGGTGCAAGTAATACTTGGACAGGGGTAGACGCAGCATAAAAGATGTTGCTTGAATAACAAAAAAAGATATATTTTAGAGAGGTTTAAACATGGCAAGTACATATACAAGTAGATTCAAATTAGAAAAGATGGAAACAGGGGCTAACGCTAATACCTGGGGTACAAATACCAATAATAATTTAGATGTTTTAGATGCATTTTCAGCAGGTTATTTAGCTAAATCTGTTGCAGGTTCTGCTAATATTACTCTTTCAACTGCGGATGCAGATCCAACTGCTGAATCTTCTAATAAAGTAATTGAACTTACAGGAGCTTTAACAGGAGATATCGTAGTATTTATTCCTGCCACTGAAAGCGATTATGTTTTCTTTAACAATACAACAGGTTCTCAAACTCTTACCATAGCTGCAACAGGACATACAGCTAACGGTATTGTCATAGCACAAAGTGCTTACTCGCATGTTTACTGTGAGGGTACAGCTAATTTTAAAATGTACAATGCCGTCGACAAATTAGGAGCAGTGACTATTGCTGCGGGTGAAAATTTAACAGCGGGTGGTGGTAACATCACACTTAGAAGTAATGGACAAGTTCAGGCTACTTTATTTACAGGTAGTGGTGCTGGTTTAACAGGAGTTGAACCTTTTGCTTCAGGAACTAAAATGGTTTTCTATCAAGCCTCAGCTCCAACAGGTTGGACACAAGACACTGCTGCTGCATTAAGTGATGCTGCTTTTCGTGTGACTACAGGTTCAGGTGCAGGCACAGGGGGTAGTGATACTTTTCAAACAACTTTTGCAGCCTCTAGAAATACAGAGCAAAAAGATTTACCTGTTTCAGGTTCTGTTTCTGTAACAGGTTCTGTTGGTTCTCACACATTATCAACTCCAGAAATAGCTTCTCATAATCACCAAGCAACCATTATAAGTTCGGGTCCAGGAGGAGGCAGTGTTAGTCAATTTGGAAGAACACAAAGATCAGCTAGCCCTGATACCACAACAGTAGACAATGCAGGTGGTGGTGGAGGACATACTCACCCATTTTCTGTTCCAAGTGCTTCATTGTCAGGTGCTACTGCACCGAATGCTCAGTTTGCAATGCCAGGTATGAACATTAAATACGCAAACGTAATTGTAGCCGCTAAAGATTAGTGCCTATATTCGATCCTGATGGTAAGTGTCCTCTTTTAAATAAGAAATGTATTAAACATCAATGTGTTTGGTATAATATGCTTCAAGGTAAGAATCCTCAAACAGGATTAGATGTACAAGAGTGGGGGTGTTCCATAGCATGGATTCCTTTACTTTTAATTGAAAACTCACAACAAATAATGGGCACAAAAGCCGCTACTGAATCTTTTAGAAACGAAATGGTGCAGTCAAATAATATAATGACAAAGGTTTTAGCTCAAAGTGGTAATGCTAAAAAAGCCATGGAAACTGCTTCCTCTATATTTGAAGTAATTGGTAATCATCAAAAAGCTATTGATACCAATGACAAAAGTTTAGAAGAGGAAACCATTAGACAATTAAGTAATAATAAGGTAAAAGTGAAGAAAGGTAAAAAGGTAAAAAAAGATGGCAACAACCGTAAACAACACAACAGTAAATAGTAGAATAACTATTATTTATGATGCTGCTGGTAGTTTAAATAGTGATGGACCAGCAAAAGGCACAGGTAACACTGAGTCTGATGTATATTTAGATAATAATGTATATTTAAATTTAAGATCTCACACAGAAGTGGACGCTAGTATTCATGCTTTACAGTGGGATGCAGGTTCTAATACAGGTCATATTGAATACATCGATAACAGAGATAATCTTTCTCTTTCTTCTTTTCCTCAATGGGCCACTAATGTAGTCATTAGAGCAGAAGCTCAAGATGTTTGGAAAACAAATTATAACTCAACATATAATGGACATTCTGATGCAAATGCAGACGATGATTCTGCTGCTGTAACTGCGGCAACAACTGCGGCTGATACAGCTCGAAACAATTACCTTTCAGGACATAGTATCACTTACTAATCAAGTGAAAAAATATATTAAAGAAATACGAAAAGTCATACCTTCAAAGGCTTGTCAAAAAATAATTAAATATTTTGGTAATGATTTTGATGACGCTGCTACAGTTAGTGGTGTAAATAAAGAGGTAAGAAACTGTGTCACAAAAACTTTATTAAAACCAAATTCCTTTGGTCAAAGAATTGTATCTAATTACGTTCAGTCTATATTTTATCAAATAGCAAATAATTATTCTAAGAATTATCCTTCTTTTCATTTTGAAAGAATTTCACAATTAGATTTATTGAAGTACGAAACCAATCAATATAAAGTAGGTTATGATTTTCATGAAGATTTTGGAAATAAAGCCAATGAAAGACATATATCCATTTCTCTAAATTTAAATGATTCTTTTGAAGGTGGTGAATTTGTATTTAGTTTAAATGACAACTCCTTAGAACAATATGTTCAAGGCACAGGGGATGCAATTGTTTTTCCCTCTAATTTTATATTTCCACACAGAGTTAATAAAATTACAAAAGGCACAAGGTATGCTTTGATTGGGTGGATTATATAATGATTCCTTTATTTATAGAAAACTTTTTACCAAACCAAGTATTAACTATTTTAAATAGTTATTGCATCTTAAAGTATAGCAACAAGAAAAGTTTTAAAGTTGATACACAAACATCTTCTTTGATATCTGAGCATAGTGATTTTCTTATGGAAACAATATGTGATTTAAGTACACCTGTCGTTGAACAAAATGTAGGTAAAAAATTATTTCCTACTTATTCTTTTTTAAGAATATATGATAAAGGTTCTGATTTACCTATTCATAAAGATAGACCTTCTTGTGAATATACAGTGGCTCTCTGTCTTGGAGCTGATCCTATAGATGAACCTTACGAATTGTTTGTAGGAGAAGTAGATGAATCATCTGACTATAAATATTTTGATGCTGAGGGTAACTATAATAGATATAAAATTAACTATAAATATCCGATGAAACCTAATAATGCATTAATTTTTAAAGGTATGAATAATATACATTGGAGAGAGATATGCACACATGATCACTTCATAACTGTCTTTTTGCATTATGTTGACCAAGAGGGTGAGTTTAAAGAATACAAATATGACAAAAGAAGTATGTTAGGAGAAACTTGATAAACTTTTAATGTCTACTGACTTAAAAATTTTTAAAACATCTTTTGATATTTCTATTTATGAAATAATTACTGATTACGATAGTCAGATTCTAAAAAATTATATAAATAATTTACAGATGCCTAAAGAAGAAAATGTTCACTCAACCTTTTATTTAGAAAAAAATATTTTATTTAATTCAAGTTTAAATAATTTTAAGAATTTTATTTTTTCTTACCTTCATATTTTTTGTAAAAATGTATTAAACAAAGAAAAATTTATAGTAACAGAATCATGGTTTCAAAAATATTTTAAAAATGAACATCATGATATTCATGTACATCATTGTAAGGAAAACTCATATTCTTTAATTTTTTATGTAGATGCCACAAACAATTCTTCCGTTACAAATTTTTATATTCCAGGATTTCCTTACACACCTGAAATAATTAAAAGTGTTGTAGCAGAAAAAAATAAACTTGTTATTTTTCCAGGTTATTTACCACATAAAGTTCCTCCGAATAAGGATGAACAAAGAATAATATTTTCGGCAAACTTCGAGGTTATGAATTGAAATTACTAGGTTTAAGAATATGTGATCATGACAGTAACTTTAGTTACTTTGATGGAGAAAAAGTAAGGTATTTAAAAACTGAAAGAAAATATCAAATTAAACATCATTCTGTAATGAAAAATCAAAACTATAAAGAACAAGGTTTTGATTGGACATTATGGGAAAAAATTATTGAAGAAGAGTGGGGCATAAGATCAAAAAATCTTGATGAAATTGCAATTGTTTTTGATCCATGGTTCTACAATTTTAATACTAGAAACGATATTTTTTTTCCTTCAAGACCAGAAGTTGATTTTAAAGCTGATTGTAAAGTTACTAGAGTAAATCATCATTGGGCACATCATTTAAGTTGTTGGCCTTTAGTGAAAGAACCACATAAACTAAATGGTTTTTCTTATGATGGTTTTGGAGATTATGGCACTATTTGGACACTGATAGAACAAGGTAAATGCAAAGTAAGGGGAGATGCTCAATACGGTTCAATTGGCCATCTTCTTTCTGAAACAGGAACTTATTTTGATGTTAAAGCATACGATAGTATTGATATAGCGGGAAAATTAATGGCTTTACAAAGTTATGGTCAGATAGATAAAGAATTTTATGAATTTCTAAAACAGTTTAGCATTAGACAAGTAGAACATATTTTTGATGTAAATTATTATAAAGATAGACCTCAACCAAGAATTGATTGGTTGAGAACTCTTCATCAGTATGCTGGAGATTTATTATTAGACTACATGTCCAAACATTTCAAAGAGGATGAATATTTTTGTTACACAGGAGGTGTGGCACTAAATGTAAATTGGAATACTCAGTTTAGAAAAAAGTTTAGAAATATTGTTATACCTCCTCATCCTAATGATGATGGTTTAAGTTTAGGAGCTTTAGAGTATTTAAGAATGAAACATAATTTATCTAATTTTAAATTAGACAACTTTCCTTTCTGTCAATCAGATGAAAGTCCCAATGAAGCACCCTCAGAAATGGTAATGAACAAGACAGTAGAGCTTTTAAAAAATCAAAAAATAGTTGGTTGGTATCAAGGACACGGAGAGATAGGACCTAGAGCGTTAGGGAATAGATCTATATTAGCAGATCCAAGAGATAAAGATATGAGAGAAAAGGTTAATAATATTAAAAAAAGAGAAAAGTTTAGACCTTTTGGTTGTTCTACAATAAACAAATCTTTTTCAAAAAGCCCTTATATGCTTTATGCAGATCCTATTGATTTTAATAAATACCCTGCTATTTCACATGTAGATGAGACTTGTAGACATCAGACTGTTGAAAATAATGAAGTTTTTACTCAACTCATACAAAAGTTTTACAATGAAACAAACTGTGACGTACTATTAAATACAAGTTTAAATGTTAATGGTAAGCCTATTGCAGCACATAAAAAAGATGCCTTAGAACTATTATATACAAGTGAGCTAGATGCTTTGGTTTACGGAAATGATTTGTGGATTAAATAATGGCTTTTCCCTACATTCACGATAACTTATTTGAAATAAACGATAATTTAAAAGTTTATCAAAAAACAATAGGTTCTTTTCAATATTTATATGTGGACGATTTTTATAAAAATGCAGAAAAGATACACGCAATGTTTGAAAACTCTTGGTTTCCTAATTGGAAAATAAGTAAAGAAGGTAGAAATTTCAAAGATTATTATGATTGTCGTATGAGATTTGACATAAATAAATGGGGATTAAAAAACGAGAATAAAACAAAAGATTTTTTTAATACTTTTATAGATTTAAGTAACTTTACTTGCAACGAAATTTATTCAAACATCTTTACTTGGATAAATACTCCTAAAAAAGAAATACAGTTTTGGCCACACACCGACCCTACTTTTAATTTTTTAGTGACCTTAGACAAAATAAATTCTGGAGGCACAGCTTTATACAGTAGGAAACCTGACAATCCCACACCTGAAGAAATTGATATACAATTCGATACGACTAATTATAAAAGTGATATCTGTGTGATACCTTCAGTTTTTAATAGGTTGGTTGTTTTTGATGGTTCAATTAACCACGGAGGATATATAGAAGATCACAGTAAATACTCTAATGGAAATTGGAGATACAATACTGTATATTTTTTTTATCCCAAAAAATTATAGAACAGAGGAACAAATGATTAAACCAGAAGAAATTAAAGATCAAAACTTTAAAATATTTTTAGGAATGCCAATGTATGGTGGTATGCTTACTGAATCGACTTTACATGGCTTGTTGGAGTTACAGTCTTGGACTCAAGCTAATAATGTTGCAATGAGAATACAAACAATGGGTAATGAAAGTTTAATTACTCGTGCTAGAAATACCATAGTTTCTATGATGATGGATCAACAAGATTTTGTTGCTACACATCTTTTATTTATAGATGCTGACATAGGTTTCACTTGGCAAAATATTCAAAGATTACTTTGTGCAGATAAAGATGTAGCTTGTGGAATTTACCCTAGAAAACATTTATATCTTGAAAAGATTAAAGACATTTTAAAAGAAAATCCAAATGCTACTCCTGATGATATTGAAGCTAAAGCCTTAGGCTATAATGTAAACTTTGATGACCCTCTAAATTTAAAAGGTGAGGGAGGGTTTTTTCGTGTGCAAGAAGCAGCCACAGGTATGATGCTTGTGAAAAGAAAAGTATTTAGAACTATGATGAAGAAGTTTCCTGAAAGAAAGTATGAGTCTGACCAAATAGTTAATGGGGGTTCTTATAAATCTGATAACTGTTATGATTTATTCGCTGTTGGACCTTACAAAACTAAGACTAAAGAAGGTCAACCACAAATGAGATATTTATCTGAAGATTACTACTTCTCTCGTCTATGGCAAGAGTGCGGTGGTGAAATCTGGGCTGACTTAGCTATGCCTTTAACTCACTTTGGTAATAGAGCATTTAAAGGTCATGTTGGGTCTTTAGTTGCTAAAAAAAATGATTAAAATTTTTGATAATTTTATTAACGATCCATATTTAATAACTGGTTTTTTTGATAAATATGTTATTGAAGGACACTTGCAATTTTCTTTTCAGAATAAAGGTAATGAAGACGAAACACATCCTCACTCTTTTACTTCGTCAATAAATGAAAAAGATTTTATTGTTCCTTTAGTTTATGACCTTTATAAAAAATGTAATCAATTACTTCTCGAACCTAATATAAACATACACAGGTGGCACGCTAATATTTATCCTTCTGGATTTGATGGATCTATTCACACTGATTCGGATTATAGCACTCCCACTTATCTATATTGTGTTTCTCCTTGGAAAGCTGAATGGGGAGGAGAGTTTATTGTTTATGATGAAAACAAAGAAGCAAAAGAAGTTGCCTCTTTTAAACAGGACAGATTAATAGTTTTTGATGGAAAATATCCACATAGAGCAACTGCTCCCACTAGGGTTAGTTCTTTGCTTAGAACTACTATTGCTTTTCAAACAGAAATACTAGAAAAATAGTATTTATAAGGTATATTACTTTCATGCCATTAGTAAATTTTAGACCAGCACCAGGTATCAATAAAGAAGTCACCGATTACACAGGCGAAGGCAAGTGGACAGATGGTGATAATGTACGTTTTTTTCAAGGATTACCACAGAAAATTAAAGGATGGGAGAAATTTATCTCTACAACTTTGGTGGGTGTTGCTCGTGATCAACATGCTTGGGTAGCTTTAGATGGCACACGATATAATGCTGTAGGCACTGATAGAAAGCTTTATGTTATAGAGGAAGGACTAGCTTATGACATTACTCCTATTCGAGCTACAGACTCTCTTACAAATCCTTTTACAACAAACGCAACAACTTCAGTGGTGGTAGCTGATACTGGTCATGGTGCCTCAAAAGGAGATTTTGTTACTTTCGATTCTTTCTCAGCTATTGATGGGTTAGATATGAATAATGAATTTGAAATCACCTCTATTGTAAACACAGCAGCTTACGTTGTTACGCACACAGATACTGCATCGGGATCTACCGCAGGAGGTGGAGGAACAGGTAATGCTAATTATCAAATAAGTATTGGTCCTGAATTCTCTTTACCTGCTTTTGGTTGGGGTACAGATGGCTATGGTGATGGAGCTTGGGGAGAACCCTCAACAGTTTCGAACGTAACCTTGGAAGCTCGTCAGTGGTCCTTGGACAATTTTGGAGAAGACTTAATCGCAACCGCTCTAAATGGTGGTGCCTTTAGATGGGACACTTCAAGTGGTGTAAGCACAAGAGCAACCGCTATAACAAATGCTCCTACTGCTTCAAGATTAAGTTTAGTTTCTACTCCTGATAGACATTTACTTTTTATGGGAACAGAAAACACAATTGGAACAATAAGTTCGCAAGACGATTTATTGATAAGATTTTCAAGTCAAGAGGATATTAATACGTATCAACCAACAGCGGAGAACACTGCGGGCTCACTTCGTATTGCTGACGGATCACGGATCGTGGCAGCAGAGCGATCAAGAGGTCAAATACTTGTATGGACAGATACATCATTGCACTCAATGCAATTTATTGGTCCTCCTTTTACTTTTGGTCTAAGACAATTAGGTCAGAACTGTGGAATTATTGGTAGTCACGCAGGTGTTGATTTGAACGGTGTCTCTTATTGGATGTCACAAGATTCTTTTTATCTTTTTGATGGTACGGTGAAAAAACTACCTTGCACTGTAGAACAGTTTGTATTTAATAATATAAATCAAACTGGATCTGAAAATGCTTTTGCAGGACACAATGGTGAGTATAACGAAATACTATGGTTCTATAATAGAACAGGCTCTGATCAAATTAATGCTGTTGTTGCTTACAATTACCTAGAACAAACTTGGTGGACAGGAACACTAGATAGAACAACTTGGATTGATAGAGAAGTTTATGATAATCCTGTAGCCTCGGACTACTTACCAACGACCACGGCCAATAATGAAACAATCTTAGGAGTGACTCAAGGAGCCACTCAAATGTTTTTACATGAGACAGGAAATAACGCAGATGGGGAAGCCATAACTGCTTTTGTGAAATCAGGATCTGTAGAAATAGGTGATGGTAATGATATTCTTTTTGTACAAAAACTAATACCCGATATTCAAAATCAAGAAGGCACTTTAAATATGAATTTAGAATTCAAATATTATCCAAACAATACGACAAGTGTCATTAAGACAGCAACCTTTACCGATACTACAGAGTTTGTAAGCTTACGAGGAAGAGGTAGAGAATTCACAGTCAACGTTGTCTCTAATACAACAGGCACCGCTTGGAGATTAGGAACACAACGTTTTGATATTCAACCCGATGGTAGAAGATAATGGCAAAATTAATACTACAAAGATTTCCTGACCCTAGACCTGAGTATGATGCTCAACAGTCTGCTGAACTAATTCGACAATTAGAGGAAATGATACAACAATTGAACACTCAATATACACAAGACACTCAAGAGGAGTCCACAAGAAGAGCGTGGTTTTTTAGATAGATGGCTGACGTATTTAAAAGGTTTACACAAAAAGCAGCTAACACTGCAGCTATAACAATTTTTACAGTTCCTGTTGCAAATGTGGCAGCAACTCCTCCAACACCTGTTTCTACCTTCATAGTTCAAACGATAGTTCTTCATAATGATTCAGGATCAGGTACTGTTAATGCAAAAATAACACATAATAATGGTTCTACTGACGTAGAAATTAATAACATTGATGTAGCTCATGGATCTACTCAACAACTCAATGGACCTTTTGTGTATGAAGGTGGAGATTCTTTAAAGATTCAAGCTGATAGTACAGATCTCACCTCTGATATATCTGTATTAGAAGTCAAGCAACAGCAATAAACCTGTTGATTTCCTAGCTTTCTACCTATAAAAATAGAGTATGGCAAAGATTGTAGATGAACCAAAGATCCTGCGTTATGACTCGATCGATGGTCAAAAAATTCCTGTATATAGTGCAAAAGTAGAAACAACTGTCACTAATACTAAAACAGGTCAAGAATATAATTCACACGAGGACTGTCAGGCAGATATTGACAATCCAGATACAGACACAAAAGAAGCGGATATTAGAAGAGACGTTCATGTAACAGCTCCGAATGTATTCGCTGGAGCACATACACTACCGGAGTAAAAATGTTTAAGAAGATATTCAAAGCTGCTAAAGATTTAATAAAAAGTCCTGTTGGACAAATCGGTATTGGACTACTATTACCTCAGTTCGCTCCTCAGTTAAGTGCAATGAAAGGGTTAGGTGGTATTAAAGGAGCATTAGGTGGTATTGGATCTTTTGCTGCAGCGAATCCCATGCTAACACAAGCAGGACTAGGTTTAGCTACTGGTGCAAAACCTGAAGACGTTTTAAGAAACGTGGCCTACGGATCAATTGGCCAAGGTATTGATGCCTTGGGTAAAGGTAATACATTTATGAGTGGAGTAAAAAGTGGTTTTGGTATGACTCCTGGCGGTATGACAGATCCAATTATTACACCACAACAAGGAGGTTCTTTCACTGTTGATGGAGGAGGCTCTATAGGATCAATCGGTTCAGGAGGCACTAATTTAAATGCACCAATCGAGAAGTCAGGATTCTTTGATTCTTTAATTAAAAAATCAAAAGTTATTACAAATGCTGATGGTTCACAGCAAATAGTTCCAGTCACAGACTTTTTTGAAAAATATGGCACTTTACTAAAGCTAGGATCTGTTGGTGCAACTGTTGCAGCAGCAGCAATGTCTGATGAAGAAAAAGAAATGTTTTACGATCCAACAAAAAATCCTTACCTACCTAGTGGTGGAAGAGACAAAGCTTTTTATGAAGATATTAATCCCGTTTATGCAGCCACTATGAACCAAGGTGGAGTGATGGACTTTCCTGAAAAAGACGGTATGATTAATGGTCCAGGTGATGGTCAATCTGACGATATCCCTGCAATGCTCTCCGATGGCGAATTTGTAATGACGAAACAAGCAGTAATGGCTGCGGGTAATGGTAATAGAGAACAAGGTACTAAACAAATGTATGACATGATGTATTCTTTAGAAGACAAAGCACAAAACATGGGAATAGGTAGAGTTTAATGACACCACAAGAATTACAAGATTTAATTGCACAACAATATGGTAATGTGCTAACTGCAGGTCAGGCTTTAACGTCTAATGCTGCAGCAATCCCAACACAAACAGTTGTTTCCCCTTCAGCCGCTATTGGTCAAGCAACAAATTTAGCCGCTAATGCAGCTACAACAGGACCTGATTATTTCGGAATGGGTGTAGGAGCACTACAAGGTGCAAATGCAGCTATTAGCAATGCGATGACAACCTCAGCGCAAACAACCGGGGCCTACGATCCACAGTCCTATCAACAGTTTATGAATCCTTATCAACAAGAAGTGATTGATAAGTACAGTCAAGAAATGCAAAGAAATTTTGATATCTCACGTCAAGGAAGAGCAGCACAGGCTTTAGGCGCAGGTGCTTTCGGTGGTGGTCGTGAAGGAGTTTTAGAAGCAGAAGCACAAAGAGGTTTTCAACAACAGTTAGGCACAGGTATAGCTGGCCTATTATCATCAGGTTTTCAAACTGCACAACAACAAGCACAATCAGCATTTGAAAATCAACGACAAGCACAACAAGCTGCTGCAGGTTTACAACTTGCAGGTGGTGAACTGGGCACAGGCATTGGTCAATTATATGGAGGTTTTGGTGTACAAGCTCCAACAACACAAGCAAATTTAGCGACACAACTAAGTCAACTAGGTGTCACACAAACTGCTGCCGATCAACAAGCAGCACAAACTGCTTATCAAAATGCAATGTCTCAGTATCAACAGCCCTATCAACAATTATCATTTCAAGCTGGCTTACTTGGTGGTGCCGCACCATCTTTCATGCAAGCTTCAGCACCAGGAATGGGTAATCCTCTTTTACAAGGAATAAGTGCATTAGGCGGATACGCAGGATAAGGAGGGTTCATGAGTTCTTTAGGATATGATACCCTTAGCGATTTCAAAATCGACTTAACAGTTGATCCTATTCAACCAATAAATTCTATTAGACCTCATCAAGGAGGTAAATTTTCTATATCGGAACAGCAAGAAGCACCAACTCCTGAAATGGAAGCTAATGCTGCAACCAGTGTACAACAAGCGGCACAAGATGTTGATACAACATCTTATATGAATGCCATGGCCAATCAGTTTGCGGGTCAGTATTTACCTGTGAGAGATCAAAGAAGAGAATATGCCGATCAATACTACAAAGCTTTAGGTCTAGGTGATCGTTACAATCCTGCTGATTTTGAAGCACAGATTAGACAATCTTTAGGAGAACTTCCAAAAAGAAGTGGTTTAGATTCAACTCTTAATTTTGTCATTGATGCCTTAAATGGCAGAACACAATTTAAAGGCGTTGCAGGTGCTCTTGATGTATTAGCACAAGCCACTGGAAAAGCTTTAAGTAGAGCAGATCAAGACCAATTAAACAAAATTAATTATCAAATGAAAGTTGGAGAGCTTGCTGTTCAACAAGCACAAGATGCAAATAAAATAATTATGGAAAAAGAAGCTGATTTCTTTTTGAAGATGATGGGTTATGACAATGATGACATGACCAAATTTATGAGTTTTAATTCTGATATTTTAAAAGATGTATCCTCACACAATCTTGACGTGCAAAAAGAAAGAATAAAATCTTCTTTGAGTATGTTAAATGATTTGGATGCGCCTTTAAATGTTAGCTACATTGATCCAACAGGTGCAAGACAATATGGCAGTGGTAGAATGGTTGCTTCCGAATTCGGACCACAATTAATGTTAGGTCGAGTACAAGGGTTAGAAGATGGAAGACAAGTACAGATTTTTGATGTGCCTATTCCTGCTGGCCCTGACGGCACTTTTAATGCAACAATTATTGGAAAAACACAACCTGGAACAGAACAAGCTACACTTGAATCATTGACACCCTCCGTGCAGAAGATTACAGAAGGTGTTCAAGACTTTGCATCACTAGACGGTATTAGATCAGACATATCAAGTATTTTAGTGACTGCTTCAAGTGATATTAATAAGTTAGGTTTACCTGGTAATATTCAAAGTATTATTCAAAGCACGGCCTTTAATATTGAATCTATTTTTAACGAAATTTCAAAACAATCAGGTGGAAGTGGACTAGCAGGTACTAACTTAACCAGTGGTGGTGAACAGCTATACAATAAAGATTTCCTTGAGTTTGATGATTATAACGACAAAGAAACTGTTATTACTCTTACTGATCTACCTTCAGGAAATAATCCTTTTGCATCAACAACTAAAGATGTAGAAGCATCCATGGCTGATTTATTCAATGAAGATTGGTTCGTAAGCCAAGGTTATGACACAAGTTATGCAGAAAACAAAGTTCGTGAAAACTTTATTATTTATGGTTTAGCTAGAGCTAACAAACCAACAGGTCGTTTGAACGTGGATGATATTAAACGTGCCAGTGATGCGATTTCTATTTATGGTGCAAAAGCTCCACAAGATGTGATCGCTGCGTTAAAAGAAGTTGATCGTAAAATTAGACAAGCTCAAGGTGGTTTACTACGTGCATACCCTGAGATTTTAACAAGAGATCCAACTTTCTCCGATCGTACAAAAACAGAAAGCATTTTAAGAAATTTAGGTCTTGATCCTAAAGACTTTAATCAATATTTAAGTCAAATAAATCAAGAAGGTACAAGTCCTGAAGAGGGTACCACACAAAGTCAACAACCAGAAAATCAACAAAGAACTGTACCTAATGAATTTGATAACGAAGGTGAAGTGATAGATCTTGATGATTTATTTAGTGTATCTTCTGTAGAAGGGTTAATGTAATGGAAAGAGATAACATTGTACAAATAGATTCTTTCACACCAGGAACAAAAAAAGGCAAGCCAATTACCTTAATGAAAGGCACTCCTAATCAAAAAACAATTATGTTAGAGATGCCTGGAGGTAAGATGTCTTCACAAGATTTAAGTAAAATAAAAAAAGCTTACGGCTTACCTGCTGATTTAACATTTGAGGGAACTCAAGAAGTATTAAAAAAAATTGAAGCTAGTGACAAACAAATGTTACTTTCTGGAATTCCTTTTGAAAAAGGAAGTAAAGAATACTATGGCGAACTAGCTAATAAAACTTCTGATGTTATGGCTCGTGAAGAGTTAATAAAAGATCCAGCAAACTTTTACTATAATCAAGCAGCAAAAGAGTTTTCACTACCTAACCCCGGTTCTTACATTCCTTTTGTAGGGCAATACTTGCCTGACGATATTAGACTACCTCAAAACTTAGTTTCTAAACCATCTGCTGAAATGATAGGAGGCATGGGTGCTGTAACAGCTGCACAGGCTGCAAAGATAATGGGTACACGAAATCCTTTTACTTTATTAACTCCGCAAGAATTATATGGCTCTGAACTACTTGGAACACAAGCGGGTGGTTATGCCTATGATTTTAGTAACAGAATTCTTAGAACATTATTAGATTTACCAAACCCTAGTTTGAAAGAAGCAAGTTCACAATTTTTATATGACACTATGTTAAACGCTGCATTTACAGGTGGAGCCGCTGCAATGGGACCTATCTTCAATCATACAAAAGGATTTATTGGTAATAAAATATTTGGCATTAGTCCTACAAAAAAGAATTTACAAAAATTAGCTGAGATATCAGACACTTACGGTATGCCATTGGGTATTATTCAGGCTACCAATATGCCATTTTGGAGAGCGTACAGTAAAGTTATTGGTGTTTTACCATGGGTAGGTAAAGAATTTGGAACACAACAACAAGCTGTGCAAGAAGCTTCAAGACAATATTTAGGTAAATTAATGAACTCTGTAGCACCCCTACAAACAGTTTCAATGTTAGGAAAGGATTTGTCTAAGATGATGCAAAGTAATTATGAGTCTGTAAGAAATGCACAACGATATTTATATGAAAACTTTGAAGAGTATGCCAAAAAACTAAAAGGTAAAAAAGTTATAAACATAGACAATTTTAGAAAACTTGCTAATGACACTCGAGCATCGTACGAAGAGGGTATTCCCGGTCTTACGACAGGAGAACCTTTTCAATTTCCAGGTTCAAAATCTCAAGAATCTTTTGGAAAGTTATATGGAATGTTAGGAAAATTAGATCCTAATATTACAATGGAACAAGCAATCACACTTCGTCAAATGTTTAATGATTTTGCAGTTAATTTTAAAACAGAATTTAAAGGTAAGATTCCAGAAAACCAAGCACAAGCCATTGGTAATTTAGCTGCGATGTTAGAAATGGATATTACCAATCTTAAAAATATAGGTAATGAAGTGGATGATGTTGTCTTTAATACTGCTTTGAAAAAACTTTCTGCTGCTAATGAATATTTTGCAGCAACCATACCTGATTATACAGGAGGCGTGGCATCAAATGTAAAACAAGTTAATGCAAACATATTTGGTCCAGGACCTGATCAAAAATATGGCATGATGTATACAAAAGAAGTTTTTGACACCATTTTACAAAGAGCGAAAAATGATCCTGATGCAATGAGACATTTATTAGAACTATCAAAAGCAACACCTGAACAAGTACAAGCTTTTAGAAAAGCGGGTAACAAAGAGGGAGTGGTTGTTAATATAGAAACTCTTGTAAAAGATTTAGATCCAAAAAGTCCAACATATAATCAAACCATTAAAAAAGTTCTACCTATTACGAGCGTTGCACCCAATGCGGGTCAATTAAGAGTTGTAAGAAGACTCTTAGGTGATGCCCTTAATGATTCAATCGTAGGTCTTCCTGTTGGTGTAACACCTAATCAATACTTAAATGTTACTTCCGCAAGTCCTGATTTAATTCAAAAGCAGGGTTTGAAAAAAGCAGCACCAGAAATGTTAGAATTTGGTCAAGTAGAATTTAGTCCACAAGCATTTGCTAAGAAACTAGGTTTAGATACTGAAGATGGTATTGAAGTTCTTACTGAAGCATTAGAGGGCACAGGCGTAACAGTTAATGGTATAAAAGACTTTTTATCTGCAGCAGATGCGGCAGGTGCTTTCATTGTTAATGATCCTTCAACCTTCGTTACTAGAAGGATTACCTTGAGTGGTTTTAAAGGAATCATGTTAGGTTCTGCTATGGGCGCAGGCGCAGGTGGATTTGTGGCTATGAATCCTATTATGACAGCATTAATGTTAAAGTATGGTTCAAAATTATTAACAAGTCCTAAAGCTTTAAAAGCATTTACTGAAGTGTATACTGACGCTGTTAAGTTTCCTACAAAAGATCCTCTTACAAAGTCAAGAAGAAATGACCTCATACAATGGGCAAATGAATTCTTACCAACTGATGAAGATTTAGAAGAACAAGACTTTATGAAAGAGATTGATCAATCGATTATTAGTTTAATACAAAATCCTCAAAGTAAATTAGAACAAAACGCAGCTAGAGATAAACAAATTGAATTAATGACTGAAACTCCACAAGGACGTGATTTAGAAACTTTACGTGAGATTGACAGAAGAGTTACGCCTGATACGCAAGAACAACGTTTTTATGATACTACCTTTCAACCTGACGTTTCACTACAACCAAATATTCCAGGAGTACAACTTGCACCACAAACTCGAAGTGATTTAGCTTTTGGAACTTTAGATGATGCCTTAGAAAGTCAAATGATGAAAAAAGGAATAGGAACACTATGATCGCTTTAGATGCTGTAACACCGTTAAGTCAATTACCGATGAAGCCATTGAAAATGAATAAGGGTGGTGCAACAAAAAAACTTGCTGAAGGTCCACCAGAAAACATAGATATGTTACCAAGGTTCGAGGGCTTTGAACCAGGACCTAATCAGTTTATGTTACCCGAAGAAGAAATGGTGATACCAAGTGAGCCGAATGTTATACCTAATATACAGGGTCAAACTTTTCCTTTTCCAGTACCTAAAGGAGTCATGCCTAGCGAACCTGACATCAGATCTGTACCTGGAGCAGACAGACTAAGTGAGGGTATTGAGTTTGAAGAAAGATTATTTAATACACCTACAATTAGACCACAAGAAGTATATCCCATGGACCCCGATCCAGGGATCATGGGAATTCCACCGAATCCTAATATGCCAATGGGAGGCATGCCACAATTATTAGAAGCTAACTTGCAAAATGTTGGGAATAATGGTATTTTTGATTTATTAGGTAAACTAGATAATGAAAAACCTGTGGGCAGTTATAACATTTAAAATTAAAAATTTATTTAAGAAAGGAGATCCCGATGAACATCAAAAGCATTGGGGAATAGGATCATGATTGATTTAACAGATGACTTGAAAGCAAGGGTGCGTTTGCATGAAGGGGTGCGCACAGTAATGTATTTAGACACACTAGGAAAAGCCACGATCGGCATAGGCCACCTTATTCAGCCTCACGAACGGACACGATACGCTGAAGGCGTTGAAATATCCATGGAAGAAGTCGAAGAACTATTTGATATAGACCTGAATAGAGCTGCTGCGGGGGCTGATCTATTGATAGATGAGTGTGTTGGACACGATTTACCTGACAATGTATCTGAAGTTATACTAGAAATGGTGTTTCAATTAGGCACAAACGGTGTTCGTAAGTTCAAAAACATGTGGAAAGCCATGCGTGAAAAACGCTGGAAAGACGCAGCTACTGAAATGAAGGACTCGAAGTGGCATAAACAGACAACAAAAAGATGCGAAAGTCTTGCAGAAATAGTTGCAAAAACGAACGTATAAGAGTAGGATTCAAGCATGGGTAAATATACTTATAAACATTTAGGACACAAACTCTTCTCATCTCCTGGCGTAATTGATGAATCTAAAATAATAGAAATTAAGTTAGATCCAGTAAGCGTGACTGCAAAAGCTATGGATAGAGCTAGAAAAGCCAGAGACGCTAAAAAGAAGTAATAGGAGGCTCTATGAAAAAGAATTTAAAACCAGTACCTGCAAAGAATAAAGGTCTAGCAAAACTACCAAAAAAAGTCCGTAACAAAATGGGTTACATGAAAGATGGTGGTGTTGTTAGAGGAACAGCTAGAGGTGGCGGAGCAGCTACTAAAGGCTTAGGTTACAACGTAAGGCCAAACTAATGGGTTTATTCACAGTAGTGAAAAAAGGTGTTACGGGTGGATTTAAAGCAAGCAAAAAAGGTGGTAAATCAGCACCTTCAAAATTTTCTGTAAGTAATCCTAGTTCAAAAGCAGGAATGCAAAAAAAACAAACTAGAGATGTTGGAAGCAAAAAAGATAGAATAGGTGACACTGTTGAAGAAACTATGAAAGGTATAGCTTTTGTTGGTGCCCCAACTGTTGCAGTAGCCGACACCATAACAACAAACAAAAAGAAAAAGGCGAAAAATACTGGTAAACCAAAAGGTAAAGCTAAATCAATAATTTTAGGATCTAGCTCTAAAGCTGGTATGTCAAAAAAAGGTAAGAAATAATGTCATATGATAAAGAAGAAGATATCCTAGAGAGAATTAGAGAGCTTCGTGGCTCAATGACCGAGGACAACGAATCAGAAGTTATGGCTGAAATCATTCAGCTTGAAGACGAACTCACAGGAGATTAATCATGGGCATCTTCGGTATTGCAAAAAAAGGCTTGGGTCTTTTAGGTAAAAAGAAGAAAAAGAAAAAAACCTTTCTCGACCGATCTGAAAGTAAAGTTATCAAAAGAATTAAACAAAGAAAAAGAGATGATGCTATTTTTAAAGGTATAATGGGTGGCACCGCCGCAACAGGTTATATTGGTATTAAATTAGAAACTACAATGAGGGAT
>UEXM01001188.1_pt1 | contig 23143 bp, 32 predicted proteins | sample 1796661 | NCBI WGS metagenome assembly UEXM01 (sample SAMEA4772469, study PRJEB27181) | metagenome | reverse complement strand
TGTTTCTTTTCTTCTGTGGAGGAAGTTGGTCCTTTTCTGGTTGTTGTGCCTGTTGTTCGGGGGCGGGTGTCGGTGATTGTCCTTTAGATCTGGCTATACCTTCTGGGGAAGTATCTAATTCAAGGGGTGATCTTTGCTCTTCAAGTCCCTGTGGGTTCTCGGCTTGCTTCTCTTTCTCATCGTCTCGATTCATATTTGTGTAAGCTGCAGCTTGGCCTTTTTTATCATCGCCTGCTTGCTCCCCAGCTTCGATCTGCTCCAATACTGAGATGGTTGTATACAACATATTGGCTTGGTCTTTCAATAACAATCTTCTCATGAAGCTTGATCGATTTGGATTCTTGCCAAAGAATGTTTGTAAGTTTTCGGTCCATGCTTCTTGGAATTCTGCGGTTTCTGGTTTGGACACATCTTCCACGTCTTCTTTAGATGCGCCACCTTCTTCTTGTTGAGAGGCTTTCCAAATTTCTTCAACATTAATATCGATTTTGTCCGTTTTAAACAGCTCTTGGAGTTGCGCCAACATCGTGCGTACATCATTCACTTCGACCGGTGCACCTTGTTGATCAGTGCCTTCGTCTTCTGGCTCTGCACCCTCTTGTTCGTTTATGAGATAGATTCCACTAAGAGTTCTATTGATTGACTCTTTTTGGGTTTCACTGCCCTGATTGGTTTGCTGGTCATTAGTGCTTGGTTGGTTTGCTAGGGCTTTTACATATGCAATAGCAAGAAGCTCTTTGAATTCTGGATGTTTATTCACTAGAGGCAAAACATCTGGGTCGGCAGCAATTAGGAAAGCATCAAGTTTTGCAACGGCATCTCCAGCATCTTGGTCATCTTCTTCGGAATCTTTGGTATCCGCGACTTTTCGCCCATTATCAGTCAAGTGTTGTTTGATTTTATCTATAAGTCTTGTCTTCTGATCATCGGACAATTGCTTAACTATGTCTTCAGCTAATTTTTCATGCTCTTGTTCAGACTTCTCTTTAAAGGGTTGAGCAACAGGAAAGTACACGTATCTAAATAAAAATTCACATGCGTTGTCTTGACTCACTTTTGGACCTAGGAGCTGTTCAAGTTTATTCAATGTTTCATCATTACTGCTCAGTCTTCTGAATGATGAAATCAAATCATTAAATGTTTTTTCTACATCGACTTCTCCCTCGCCGCCTTCAGGAGCTGTTTGAAGTGCCCGATCTACTTTCTTTTCTGTGTTGTCGACTTGTTTATCTAAATTTTGTTGGGCTGCAGCTGCTTTTGTTTTCTTATCTGAGTCATTGGTTTTTTCAGCTTTTTGAGCTGCTTGAAAGATTTGCAATTCTTTTTCCAATCTGTTTATTTGAAATGCAACATAGTCTTCAAACATTTTTTCATGTCCTTTTGCTTGTTCAATTTTAAAGCCTTCTGGATATTTTTTTAGCTTTTCTATCGCAGCCTGTACTCTGGATGGATCTTTTGCCGTTTGTAAATATTTGATTGCACGACCAGCAGTATTTACTCCGATATTGTTTCTGAGCTTTAGTGCATGAGTTCCAGATTTCCCGATATCGCGAAACTGGCCAGCCTTTGCTTCTTCCATATCAGATGCTTCCGTCAAGATCGCACGATTGATATCCGTCGCATTGAAATGGCCGGACTCGTACAACGCTTTGATCGTTGGGTCTTTAAATAATGCTTTGATTAAATCTCTTTTGTTCATTTCTCGTCTCCGGTATTCATCAAGGACATATACTGCCTTATGATTGACTGTTCTTCAGCTGATAGTTTGCTTAATATTTGTTGAACTTTTGGTTCCAAAGTAGACAAGTTTAATTCTTCTTCGTTCACTCTAGCCAGTTCTTCTTGCAGGATTTGCTGCAGACGTTCTTTTGAAATTTTCATTATATTCCCTCAAATAATGACGTAATTAGTTTACTTCTCTACAATATCGAGTCCCATTTTGGATATTTTCGACATTGCCTCGATCATTTCACCAAGACCTGGATCCATTCCGATCATCCAACCCATGAGACATGTGTTCGCAAGTTCTTCATTTGTAAATCCAGCTTTAGCTGCGGCTTGACAAACTTGTAGTAGGTGATTGAAAGCTTCAGCATACTTAGGGTCTTCGAGACACTTAGCCATAATCTTGTCCATTATTTCTTCATTCATATTTTTCTCCTAAAAATTTTTTCCAATTCGTCGGTAATTCTTTCCGACCATGCTTTCTCATCATCCAGTCAACAGACGACCAAAGGTTATGAGAGGGTACCACAGGTACCTTAAATAGGTCCATAGAAGCCTCAGAAGGCGTTTTGTCGCCTTTTCGTTGATTACACGATACACAACAGGCTACGAGGTTGTTCCACGTCTTAGGGCCGCCTCTAGACTTCGGTATCACATGATCCAATGTTAGTTGGTGCTTCATAAATTTATTTCCGCAATATTGACAATTATAGTTGTCTCGGAAGAACACCGTTTTTCTTGATGGAGGAACTCGCATTCCGCCCTTTCTAATATACTTCTTCAAAACGATCACCGATGGAAAATAAAAAAGAGCACAAGCCAATTGGGAATAATCCTCAACGACCTGTGCTCTACCGGAGAACACTAATGAAAAACCTTTGTAAGCATCAATAATTTCTATTGGTTGCCACGCAGCATCTAGCTTTAAAGTATATAGTTTAGTCACGAACTTAATTAGTTCTTAGACATGAGTTTCGACGCTGCTCCTTCTTGTGGTATCTTGTTAACAACGGCATCAGAGAGAGAAAAGTTCTCAACAAACGATTTCAACTCACCAAACGCCTTTTTATAATCTGGTTCCATTACAACTTCTGTTTTACCACCGTGACCGTGGATGGCGTGAACCTCGCCAACATTATCATATACAGTTACTGTAGGGTGATCCGAGAGCCAAGTCACAGCAACCTTTCCGTTATCGAAAATAAATCCTTGTGCTACTCTTCCGGTTCCCGAAACACCGCTTTCGTCTTCTGTTCTGTTTAAATAAAAAATCTTCATAATTAAATCCACTCCCAATCGTCATCGTCGCTCGACTCTTCTTCTTCAATTGGCGACGTGAACTTTCTAAGTATCTCTTCGTCAACAATCTGATCTCTCTTAAAATCCTCTTGAACCACATCATGGCAAGCAGCCACAAAGCCTAAAACAACCATGATACCTTCATATGCATCTCCCGATGCTGGTTCAAACGTAAGGATCGAGTCTTCAACCTTGACCTTCAGGACACATTCTGTTTTATAGTAGATATCTAAATTCTGATCATCTTCACTTTCGCAATCATAATCTTCCATCTCCATAATGTAAAATCTAAGTCTCTGGGCGTAATATCTCTCTTCATCAGATCCTGATAGTTTCAGGTTGATTCCGAACTTAAGCATATCTGCAAATTTATCCATCGACATTGTTTTCCTCCATAAAAACGAAAAGCAGGGCGAAGTAAAGACCAAGGAGACTCCGAGGAGGAGGACAGATAGGAGTTGCAACCCCTGATCTAAACTCTGTAATATTCCTAATAGCCCTGCTTTTCAAGTGTGTTTGTGTGTGTACTATTATTATACCACATTAAAAAGGGACTGTCAACTAGAAAGTGTAATTTTTTCAAAAAAAGTTCTGAGAGTAAAAAAATCTGGGCATATTTTATTTATATATATATATTATATTATTAATATTATTCTTTGTTGTATTTCTTATATAATTCTATAAAGTAATCATAGGGTATTCCTAATAGAGAAGCCATATCTGATTTACTACTACAATAGGAAAAGGCAAACTTCATACAAGCATCCCTACAGATATTTGGAAATGTATACCAGATAGGAAGATTATAAAGTTTACCATTTGTATTCTTTGCAGACAATTCCAACTTAACACCAATCATTTCTTCGAGAGTCATATCAGAAATAGCATTCAAAGTCTCCTCGTTTATTCGACCTTCTTTCTTTAAAGATAAAATTAATGAGCCTTTTTTACTCTTTCTGGTTGACATACCCTCTCCGTTATGGTATAATATTTATGTGTGGTTAATTGTGTATGTTTTATGTGTTACTTTAGGAGGTATTATGTTGGATCTTGAATATCAGGAGCTTCAGGGCTACTGTTTAGTTGCTCTTCATACTTATCAAGCAGTAGTTTGATATTGTAGAGACCCCATTTCTTGAACATTTCAATGTCTTCAGGGTTGTTAAGGTCGAGATAAGCATCAGAGAAATAAGTCTGAACAAGATTGAAAGCATCAAATGCTTGGTTACGTCCTGTTGAATCACCTTCAACACCAGCACCAAAGTCTTTACGCTTCTCATCGTCATTCGATTTTCTTTCGAAATCTTTTTGTGCTTGAGTTTTATTTTTTATTTTCTCTTTCTCATCTTCTTCATCGAATTCATCCGAGACAATATCAGCAGTCTCTGCTTCATCATCATCAATTTCAATCTCAACTTCTTTTAAGATTGCTTCAATCAAAGATTCTTGTAGATTCTCTAGATCATCAAGTCCACCTTCAATATCATCAGCCATATCATCAGAAGTGGTGTCTTCTGGAGGAGCTTCGAGATCAGTACCACCAGCATCAACTGTATCAAGTTCGCCTGCAACATCTTCTGCTTCTTTACCTTGGGCATTTAAAGCATCAAGCTCATCAAACAATCTAACCATAGCAGTTAAGAAGTGATTAGTAAACGATTCTCTTTGTTCACCATCTGTTGTCAACTGTTGATATTTTGTTTTGATAGATGGCTTCGCTTTACGAATAGCATCACGAAGCTTGTTGATACCTGTATTTGGGTGAGGGTTAGCCATATCCTTAGCCTCGAAGAGCGTGGAGAGGTAGTTTTCCTCATTCGCTTCTCTAATAAGCCCTCTGATCCACATACGGACCTTTTCTTCTTTACGTTTCTGTTCAAGAAGTGGCTTGACCATTTCTCGTCTTACATATTCTCTTAGAAGTTTTTCGTCTCTTTGGTTCATTATTTGATCCTTTTACCTTTTAAAAATACTTTCTTAGCTTTCGCAATTCGTTTGATCGCTTCTTGAAGATTGTTTCCGCCTTCTTCAATCTCTTCTTCCTCTTCAAGTCGATCTTTGTCACCACATGATGCCTCATCTAGACAATCGGCTTCATCTAGCTCTTCTTTCTTTCCTTTGACGTGCTTTTGAAGTTGTGGAGGTACCTCTCCCTTCTTAGGCTTGGAAGATTTCTTATCGCCTGACTCTTTTTTGTCTTCTGCGGCTTTTTTCATGTCCTCTTCTTTGTCTCCATCACCATCGATGTCGGCAAAATCTGGCTTCTTCTCTTCTTTGAGGATTCCAAACTTTTTAAGCAACAATCCGTTTAATTCGTTATTTTTCCATTCTTTCAAAGACATATCTCTGCTCTCCTTAGGATTTTTATATTTCTTAGTGTCTTCCCACTCTCGCATGCATGCATTGCCTTCGAGCATGGCCTCGTGCTCAACTTCCTTGAGCTTATCGTTCTCTAAATAGTACCCTGGACCGTTATAACCGCCAACCTGAAGTCTGCCTTCTAGGTTTTGCCTATGGTGGATCAATTCGTGTGCTATTGATCTCAATATGTCCTTTGGATGTCTATCATCAGTGTATATATGCACTTCGTATGACTGAGGATCGTAGTATGCCGTCTTTCCAAGTAATTCAGCCTTGTTTTGCTCGTCAGAGTCCAAGTGGATGGCTGGTTGCTTGTCAAAACTGTATTTGTTAGAGAAAAAACCATACATATCTTGTATGTGACTCTCCAAGTCTCCAAAGTCAGACCCAACGTTGTTATGTATCTTGCAGTTCATGTTATAAATAGTCCTGTTTTTGGCTTTTTTTAAGTGAGAAAAGGGGTATAAATTCGTATTCTGAGGCCCCAAAAGGCATGATTTTGGCTATTAAAACGATGTTTTCGAGCCTATTTTCTTCCAAAATCTCCAATAAAAGACCCTCTTTTTCGTCAAAAACTTCTGTTTCGAGGTTTATAGCCCATGATTTCCATGAAACTATGTCTCCCGGAGTGAATTTGTGAACTAAAGAGGCCCCTAAAGCCCTATTTTTGGGCGTTTTGAACGATTTATCGCTCATTTTTCCTTAAAACTCGTACATATCGTCGATTTGAGGTGCAATTTCGCCAACTACAACGTCCATTTCGGGCATTTCTGCTGAAACTTGGTCATGTTTGCCGGATTTCATCTCATATTCGAGGTAATGCTTTACTTTACTGATGTAATCTGCCGCTTTTGTGATCTTTGCCTGTACCCATGACTCTAATTGAGTGTCATCTTGGAGCATATCACACAATTCTCGTGAATATTCGGCAATATCTTCCAATTGGCGCTTAGCCATACGACCTTCATGGTCAATTTCACCATTTGGGAGCGTCATATTGGCCAATTCGAGCTCTTCTTTCAGTATTTCTTGCAATCTTTGTTTAGATATCTTCATTTTTTAGTTCTCCTTGAGGTATATTAGGGTCAACATCATTAAAATTAGAGGTTCCCACCCCAAAAAAGACCCAAAAAGCATAATAATTAGGCAAAGTGCAATGGATTTGATAAATTTTAGTAGTTTTTCTTCGTCATGAAACATTATTCACCTCCTCCACCGTCACCACCGCCGTCGCTACCACCATCATCACCATAGCCACCACCATACCACCAAGATCCAACGCCCCAATGGTACTTATTGATACGTTTTTTTCTTTTTGAACCCTTTTTCGGACCCGGCTTCTTGCCTTTTCTACGTTTTTTGCGCTTTTTCTTCTCTTCAATGTCTGAAATAATCGATATTTTGAACTTTCGCTTAGGTTTATCGCCATCATCCTCTTCCAAGACACCAAAACCAGCTGGTGCAGACTTCGAGCGCTTGAAATCTTTGACTCTTTTGAGCCCTTTTGCTCCTGTTGTCTTAGATCCACCCAATCCAATGAGCCTTTTCTTCTTAGTTCTGTGGTTTTTGCTGTGAGGTTGTCGAGATTCTAGTATTTCTTGCTGGTGTTGTACCAATTGTAGTACTGCTGTGAGGTGCTGAGTGGAGTTTCCACCCACTTTTCGCATAACTTCTTCATAAGAATCACACAAATAGTCCGAAACTTCCCACTGAAGGTTGATTACGCCCTCCAATTCATCCCCACTATAGTCCGTTCTACCTACAAAATAGAAAGTATCCTTAGTTACACCCTTCCAAGTGGTCTCTGTTTTGTCTAAAAACTGCACTTCTGTGATTTCTAGACCCAACTCTTCCTTAGTTTCACGCCAAAAAGCGTAGTTTGCCTCTTCTCCTTCCATCAAATGACCGCCGGGAGCGTCCCATTCATAAGAATCAGAGCGTTGAGCGCACAAAATCAGCCCATCAGAGGTGATAATCACGCCTTTAGCGACCACGTCGATGTCTTTTATGAGTTCATTAGGGTCTTTTGCTGTGATTTTGAAGTCTTTATGCAGCTTTTTGTATGCTTCAATGGCTTCTCGCTCCTCAGGATCGTCGTCAAAGTGCAATTGTGACCCCAATTCATAGAGTTTTTGCGCTTTTGGCTCTCCGTTGGTGTAGAATACACCGTCAACTTCGATTTTTAGCTTCTGTAAGATGCTTTTGACCGAGTTATCGCCCTCTTCAAGGTGGTTTTTGCGAGATGTAACGACCAACACAGTCTTTCCAGCCTGCTTAAACGACTTAATTCTCTTAATGATCTCTTTGTTAACACCACCGTACTGATAAATCTCTTCACCAACGGCAGATTTGTTTAAAAAGCTCTTGACAATTGTCTGATCGAAGTCAAATGTTACTACATCACCGTTCGTATTTTTGCCGAGAACCTTCATTGCTTCTAAAATTTTTTTCATGGTAACCTCCACCATCATTATACACTATTTTCGTGGGTTTCGCTTGATTTTAATCTTAAAAGTCCTGGTTTTTTGGGGTCTTTTGAAGTTTTGAAGACCCTGCTGGTCAGATCTCTCTTGGTGACCAGCGAATTCTTCTTCAGCTGAGACATTTTGCTGAACATTTCTACCAGCGATACCTTGAGTACTAAACATTTCTATCAAACTATCGCCCTTTAGACGCTGTTCACGCTCTTGTTCTTTGTTGAAGGCGTCAATACCCTCTGGAGATCCAAAAGGCGCTCCATAGCCCTGTGAGGAGCCACCACCAACACTACTCATCTCATCGATGACTTGCTTTTTCTTGATGCGAATCTTCATTTGTGCATTGGCTGAGCAAGTGCATCCATTAATTCTTTCTCTGCAGCTGCATCTTCGTCTTCTTCTAAGGTATCAGTTTCGATTTCTCTCATGACTGTGTCCAATTCTTCTTTGATGATTTGTTTGATTTGTGATTTTGTAAGTTTCATAACTTGTTTCTCCATTTTATTTTATTTTTCCAAATACATCGATAGTTGATGTGTTTGGTTTTGTTATTAAAGTGATTTTTACACCATCTTGACGAGTTATTTCGAAAGGATTTCCACTCATCGCTTTTTTTACAAACGCATGAGCCTCGCCATTGGAAAGATCTTGATTACCATAGATCGGTCTTGAGCCTTTCCTTATGAAAATCATGCTCGGAGTCACTTGGATCATATATCCATCGGCATATTCATCTTCTTCTGATTCTTTCGCATAAAAAGTTAGTTGATAGTTTTCAATTTCAGCAACACCACTCAGTATCACCTCTTCTTCTCTTCCGAACTTGGACATTTTTAGAGCATTGTACCCTGTCTTTCTTGGGTTGTCAAAGGTGATTAATACGTGATTCGGTCCGCCTTTCTGAGAAAAGCCTTTCGCTGACGAATAGCTTCGAGAAGTCGAGACGCCCCTGGTCATATCCCACGGTTTAGAGAGGTTGGTCAACCTAGCTACACCAGCATCAGACATTTTTGCTAGACCTCTGTGTAGTTGTTCGTATCCACCTATACCTTTCTTGTCTTTAGATACATCTATTTGTCTAGCAAGCTCCGGATATCTAGCAGGCAATCCAGATTTACTAAATACAGAGTACACCTCCGTCTCCAGCATTGAAGAGGACCCAATTATAGGTAATAGCTTCTTTGCTCTTGCATAGTCATCTTTGGTCACTAGCTTATATGATGGATAGCCCAGCACTTTTAACGTGTCCAATGTTGGAAGAGATGCGAACATGGTCCATCTTTTAGCTTTTTTTGGATTGAAACCCTCTGGGTTCCGAACAGACTCTACGTTTCCGGAAGTCAAAAGAGTCATAGCCAGAATCATATCAATCATATTTTGCTTAGACTTTTCTTCGGGCAACGCTTGGTTGATTAGTTCGATCATAGCCTTCTTTCTCTCACCAGCATCTCCAGAAGCGGTTGATTGCCGAGGATCCCATTCATGTATCGCTGCTACTAATCTCACCACAGCCAGAGCTTTTTTGTCTAATTCCATATTGCTTCTCCTAAATCAAATTTACGTAAATAATTGCATATGATCTTTTCATATTAGCTTGCTCAAAACCAGTCACTTTTAGTCTACCAGAGAGAATAACTTCATCTTCTTCAAATGCACTAAGGTTGTCTGCTACGAACCCCTGTCTTTTAGGGTTGTTTATTACAAAAAGAATGTTATAACCCGTTGCTTCGTAACCAGAAGCAAAGTTCTCAGCAATCTCTCGCATAGTAGATGTTGATACTGATTTTCCAATATCCCAGACGTACCCAACTGCTCTTAGTTTCTTGTATGCTCTTAAGCTTAGATTCTGTAGGCCTCTATATAGTGTCGTCGGGACTTGCAAGTTTTTTGTACCAGCTGCAGCCTGAGTCATTCCGAACTCTTGTTCGATACCAAGGTGGTCAAACATCTTTCGAACTTCCTCTTCGCCGAGTATTGAAGATCCAAGCACCTTTAGCATTTTGTTGGCCAAGGCGTAGTCCTCTTTGGTTACTGATGCTCCTAAGTCTACTCCTAAGTGTCGAAGTAAAACTAAAAAGTGTTCATTTTGTTTAAAATACTCGGGCCAAGTATGTGCCTTATCTGAATCAAATCCTTCTGGGTTTCTAATTGTACCAACGTGCGCCTTCGTCATGAGAGCCATAGACTTTAAAATATTTGCGGTTATTACGTAATCTTCCGGAGGGATCCCCGCTTTATCAAGCAACCTAACAAGATAATCATCAGGCATATCCCTATCGTAATCTCTAAATTCTTCTCGAGAATCTGCTGGCTCAAGATTTTCTGGTGGTTCGGTGTTAAAAGATTTGTAAAGCGCAGCTAGGTCAATATACTCACGAGTCTCGAGATTATCAATGATCGTGTTTATTACCCTCAAGGTTGTCAAGATTCTACTTTTAATTTGCATATCAGTTCTCCGTTCGATATAAATAGTTCATGAGAAATTCGCGGAGCGTACTTTTATTCTTTTTACGCCCTAAAACGGCAAGTTTTCCGAAAAACCGGACACACTACCATTTAAGGACCTTATTCGCACTCGGCTTCCAGCCGTCAACTTGCTACTCACACTCCCAAATTTCGTAAGAAACTTCAACAGTATCGCCTTCATCAGGAACAGAGTCCCAATCAAAAACGATTGTGTTCGAGTCTTCAACATAGTTCCAACCGGACTCGACTTCTTGTCCATTTACAAATACAGCAATAGTTTCAATCTTTGGATTAACATGGTCGAGAGTATATGAGGCAGAGTTCACAATAGCCATTGCGATATCTTCCATTTGCAGACCCCAGTCATCCTCACAGATAGACCACCATTGACTTCGATACAATTGCACAAGTTCATAGTAATCAAGACCAGCCCATGCTCCAAGACATCCGCTTGGTACATCTCCAATGATTGCGAAAGGAAGAAACATGCCTTGAGGATAGTAAGAGTCGAATGATTGAGCATAGTATGACGCACCATATGGAGACCAGTCATCTTCATCGGTTAAGAAGATCGCAACAAGTTGGGCTCCTTGTCTAAACCATCTTTGATTAGCGGCTAACGATTGGTCAAGCATTTCCATTCCTTTCTCATTAGCAGAGCCACCCACACCAATAGAGTTTACTAGTGCTTGTACCTCTCGTATAAGGTTTGGAGTGTTTTGAGTGAATGTTCTATTATCTTGGAAGTTTGGCCAATCGGTTGTAATGAAAGCCATCTGAAAGTTAGGAGAGTAAGCCATAAAGACACTTATGAAGTCTCCGATGTTTGAAGCCAGCTTGCTTTGGAACGAATGCATCGATCCCGAGTTGTCAATGATCCATATAATGTCCACATAGATTGTTGACCCTTGAGTATATGATTCCACCATTGTTGTTGAGATCATTGTCTCACCGGTTGTTAATATCCTCTTCTCGGGATCAAGAGGGTCATTAGAATCGACGATAATCTCCAAAGAGTGTAACGGTAGCCCCTCGGCAAGAAACTCCGTCCAGAAGGCAATACGGGCTTGTGGAGGCAATGTCCATGGAAGAGGCGGTAGAGTCCCAAGGTTTATATAGATCTGTTGAGGGATGGTCGAGAGTTCAGAAAGACTATTCACGACCAAATCCAGATTCCCCACGTTCGTAACAGCAAACTCATGGTCGATATCACAGTCTTCCGAGAGAGGCCCAAAATCGTGCTCTGCGGGGTTCACTTCGATTACCGGTGCATCGCCATACCCTTGGAACCAAACGGAGCTCACAGGGTCTTCTTGGCCTTTTAAATACACATCTAGATAGCCTTCGTTGAATTCATATGTTTGAGGAGTGTATGTTAGGTCAAGAGCGTGCCAAGATCCAGCTTCGACAGTGAAGCCTTCTAATTCGACATCAAAACGTTGTCCGTGGATTTCAATGTGGTCGACTTCCAAAGGAAGTTCTCCCCCATTGGAAAAGATGATTTGTCTCATCCCGGATTCGTGACCCGATTTTAAGTGCCCGAAGTCAATGAAGTCCGGTGCGATGATTGGATCAGCGGATAATTTTTCGTTGATTCCATAGTCGTTGCATGATAGCAATAGTAGTGATAGTAACATATGAATTCCTCCTTATGTTAATAACTAGTGACTTAAATTAGTGTTACATCAGCAGCAATAAGAACAGAGCCACGACTGGGAACCCACTTCGATATGTTGTTGGGCATTCCAAGCTTATCTGATTCAAATTTGCCCTGATTAAAGGCGTATTTGTCGATTGCATCCAAAAATAATTGATTGTCATCGAAAGTTAGGACATCAATTTTCTTAAGCGGTTTATAAATAAATTTAATTTCCATCGTTTCGGAGTTGGCTTGCATCAAAGTATGCAGTCCCACCGGTGATTTTGACCAACCGACAGCATTTACTATACCGGACATTCGTCCGCGAGCGGAAAGAATCCAACTGTTGATCTGGAAGTCGCCCGATAGAATTACTTCGTATTCGCCATAGTCGCTAAGAGTGTCGGCTATAAAGCCCTTCTTTTCGGGATTGTTGATTGTAAAGAACACGGCTGGTCCACCACCGGACGCTGTACCGTCGGGTCGCAGTCCTGCGAAATCCGCAGCTGTACGTTTTTCGTAAGATGTTGAAACACCATGCTTGATAGACCATGGCTTTTTGATTGAAACTCTTCTGATGATTCTATCTGAAACACCCTTAAGTCCTCTATACAGAGTGTCGTATCCGCTCAAATGCTCCGGTTTTTTAGGACGAACATCGGGGTCTAAATCCGTTACAGCACCGCTCGGGGTGGAAGATGATCCGATAGCGGTTAAGACTTTTTTCGCCATTATATAATCTTCTGGTGTGGGACTGTCGTTTTCATCGAAGGAAGGATCGGCTGCTTGGATGGTTTGCAAAATTACCATAGAAGCAATTTGTACCCATGGATGATTAAATGTGGCCCCACCTTTAGCCATGAGATCGTCAAACTTTGACGGATCACGAAGAATTTCCATTTCACCGCCATATACAAGCATAGCTACAGCTTTCAACACTTTGACCAACGACTGCTTTTGATTATCGTCCAGTAGCGCGACTTTTTCCTTTACATATTTTTTTCTATTAAAGGCATTCATGTGTGTACCGGCAACATTAATCAGTCTTGTGACGGCATATACGGCTTTTTCTATTTCCATTTGTAGTTCCTATTGCAATACGGCATTCATTCTTAATAGAATTGTATCTTCGCGAGCTTCCCAATCTCCCGGTAGAGCCGGAAAATTAAAGTCTAAACCGCCAACGACTTTGTTAACAAATTCTTGAAACGACTCACCGGAAGAATTTGGGAAAGTCATCTTATGGACTAGCTCGCGCTTCATTCCACCAGCCTGCGTCAATCTTGAAAATTCAACGGTCTGAATTTCTGAGTCAATGAGTAAATCAATATCATCTTCAGCAGAGGAGGCTCTTGCTTCCAATACCCAATCACCGAACTCCAACATTCCGGAAAGAATAACTTCGTGCTCTCTTGGGTACCGACTCATGCTGCCGGCGTGGAAGCCTCTTTTGCTTTTATTTTCAATATTAAGAAGCAATCCTGGTCCGCCGTTTGCTCCCCACATGCTCGGAGCCGTTTTGGCAAACTCCATTCCTTTCTTTTCATTGCTGGAAGTTGAAACGCCGTGTCCGATGTTCCACATCTTCCTTGTTGTCGCCTTCAATATGACGTTTCTAGACACGGCAACGCCTCGGTAGACCTTTTCCTTGCCTTCGGATCCATAACGGCTCATGGGGTCCTTGGTGGACATGTCTGTGTGTTGTTCCAATTCTTCTGGTGATACCTTGGATGCACCCAAGATGGGCAACAACTTGTGTGCGATTGCGTAATCTTCTCTTGTTGGTTTTGACTTAAGGTCGATAGCTAGACCGAGTCTCTTGATAATATCTCCTACGCCTTGACCTAAAAGCCAACTGTAATTGTCTTGAGCACCTGCTGGGTCATAAGATTTTGGGTCGCGCACGGCCTTCTGGTTTCCGGCTGTGAGCAAGATCATCGCTTTCATAACATCAGTCATAGCAGCTCGGTCTTCATCAGTCATTAGTTTGTTCATATTGGCGATGTATCCCAACTTTGTGCTTCTATCGTATCCCGGGATGGCTTCGATAACTCTCATTATCGATAAAATTTTCTGACTAACTTCCATTGGTGAAACTCCTTAAATCATGATCGCAATAAATAGTTTAAAATTCTTTATCTACAAACCACCTAGACTTATTTTCTTTCGCATCAATTGGTCGCAAATTATCTAAGCTCCAACATTTTTTAAAATTTGGGTGCGAAAATGAATCATATCTCAATTGTGACCTTGAAGTAATATGATCAACTTCCCAACGGAACCCTTGAGTTGAACGTGTATGATTGTCCCAAGACATTCTTGGTCCGAACTGATCTTCAATGTGCTTAACAAGGTCATGCTCGTTGTATCCGCACTGCTTTTGAATCTCGCTCCAAATTGTGCTTGTTTGAACTTCGAAGTATTTTCCAATCACAAACGAGATGTCTTTTCTAATTTGTGATGCGACAATGTTTTTCATTTTTACGTCGGGTCTTTTCCAACGTTCTTTTTGGTAGACCAAAACAGCTTCTTTATTTTCATGGTATCTCTTATCTTGGCAAGATTTGCAATGATTGGATCTTCCTTTCCCTTTGTTGGTATATCTAAACTCGTGATAAGGCTTTGTTTCTTCACACTTTGTGCATTTAAACTCAACAATTTTATTATGATTAAAGTGCTGGTCTCTATAAAGCTCATTGGCTTTTATTGACTTTTGTCTTTTTTTGTCGCTCTTCCATTTTGGAAACTTTAAATTAAATAATCTTGTTTCGTATGGGAATGGATCATTTTGATCTTTAAGAATAACTTTTTTCCCGCCTCTAACAAGTCTTTCCTCATAAAGCTTCTTTAAGTAAGAAGCAACTTGAAGGACATCCTCTTTGTTATATAGTCTACTAACGCCATGCGTAAAGTCGATGTGACGGACCTTGCCGTTTCGCACATATTTATTTACATCTTTTGGAAGCCCAAGGTTGTAAGCATCTGCGAATTCAATCCAACCTTCGTCCTTAAGCTTGCGTTGCTTTTCTTTTTGTATTAAATGCTCTTTGTCCCATTCTTCTCTTTCGCGTTGCTCTTCGATAAGTCTTTGCTCTTCTTTTTCACGCCGGAGGCGTTCGCGGTCCGCGATTTCTTGCTCTCTCGCTTCTCTTCGCTCTTTTGCCTTGGCTTTTGCCTCGTCTCGTTTTTGAGCGTAATCTAGAACCTCTTGTTTGTTGATGAACCATCCGGCTTTCTCAATTACTTGAACTTTATCGTTAAATAACTGTAATTTTGTTTGAGTAACGTTTAGAATTTTATTAGCTTCATTTGTGTGAATATATCCTTCCGGAACTTCTCTTAATCGATGTCCCCACTTATCTTGGATTTCATCCATTAAAAGCTTCGCATCTTCTTTTGAATAGAAAACATATTTTTCATATGGACCAAGTTTGACGAATTCACTTTGGATACCTAAATCATTGACTATGTGCCAAATTGTTTGATGTTTCTTCATTCCAAAATGGTCTAGGATCTGTTGTCTATCAACCATCGTTTCTCTAAGTTTTACTAGCTTTGCTTGCGCTGCCTTAAGTTTATCTTCCGCCTTTTTCTTTGTTTTTGCGGCTCTGGTGCCCCAATCCCATTGGGGACTTTCTGAGTATCGCTTATCTTTAGCGTAAAATTGATTGGCGCATTTGTTATCGCAATATTTCTTGGGTTTGTAAGTTCTAGAACTAATGGGGGTGGTTTTACCACAATTTAGACATTTCGACATTGTTTCTCCTATACTAAAAGTCTGAAAATTTTTTCCAAAAAAATTTTGGAATATCGTATAATATACATTATAGCATACCCACAGAAAAAAGTCAAGTAAAATTTTAAAGATTTGAAAAAGCGGTGAAAATTATATAAATACCTCGTGTATCTCGCTGCGCTCCCCCCGCAAAAACGGGCATTAAGTACATATTTCGCCGCTACTGCCGACGGGGTAGGGGGAGGGGGACCCTCGACAAAACCGACAACATAGAAACAACAAAAAAAAAGCCACACTCAAAAGCATGGCTATAAACAACAGAGACAGAGCGGCTACCAGCCACGTCGACAATGCCGATCGTCACGGGGTGATTCGCAATTGGCTAGGACGCCCATGGCTCCGAGGAATAGTAGGATAGGTATTAACATAGGTAGACTCCAAGTAGTTCGTTAGTAAGGGAAGTGTAGGGGGGTGGTAGTCACGGGATCATACTTCACCAAAGAGATTGGTACAAACTTGTCTGATGATGAAGCCGTGCCAATGACAGTCGAGGGTATCACTGAATGAGGTGTGCCCTAGGGCTTCGGTAATAGCGGCAACATAGACGACCACTTCTTTCATAGTCTCATAGTCTCCGCTTGCAACCAGTAATTCAGTAGTAGCAGTAACTAGACTCTTGCAAAAATGGATAGTCCAGAGCATCTCGGATGGTTCGCCACCAGCGGTAATGTAGGAGTCAAGGCTATCAGAAAACTCTTTGACTTGACCTAGTAACCATGCCGGTGCTACCGACTGTTGAGCACGTACGTCGTTGATACGTCCGATAGTAGCGATAAGGTTAGACAGTCCTAAATCTGATTGGATAAAAGGCATGAGGGCAACAGTGCGGTTTGATGGTGTTAAGAAAGACATATATACTCCAAGTAGTTCGTTAGTAAGGGGATTGTAGAAGGTTCTATTGTGCCGTTAGGCTGGACGGATTGTAAGGATAGACTTTTGGTACCACCACTCTGGGATCTCGATAGTAACGGTGGGATGCTTGATACGCGATCCTGCCCATGGACTCGAATATATCTCACCTAGGATAGAATGTGGTAGCCATGCTGTAGCGCCCTCAATCTCGACCTTATAGGCCTTCGGCCACACACCCGATTCTACGCGGGTTCTAGAAGGGTTGTCCGCATCCATCCACTCAACAGACCAGTGAACAAGGTTGCGGCTATGGGTCAACAGTCTCGCACGTACCGACACACTAGAGCCCTTGATAGGCCCGCTGTAAGGGCGGTCTTTGATGACTTGCTTAAGAGTCCATTGAGTCTCCTGTACAGGCTCGCTAGCAACGGGCTTGTAGCAATCCTTTAGAACCTCGATGGCTTCGGACACTTGAGCGATGACGTCGGTCATATCGTAGTCCTGATAGTAATCAGTAGCCGCTAGACGTCCGCTAGCGTCGATGTGATAGATGGTTCTAGTCCACTCGTCAACAGCGAAGATCTCTCTAGCACCGATAGTAACGGATGAATAGCCATGCGCTAGAGTCACGCTAAATAGGGACTTGTAGGAGATATGCTTGAACTGTGCACGAGACATCATAGTAGTGCAAGCACCGTACAGTTTCGCTGCTAGCAGGGACTTAGACACATGGTTAAGGACTCGGTAGATAGGGGTATGTAGACCTGCATAGTTACGCATGCGGTCGGACTCGGTATAACGTCGGTCGCCACGGACAAGTTGAGACACGGTAAAAGATGGTTTAAATAGCATAGATGCTCCTAGAAGTTCGAGATTATCGAGGGTGTTGAATAGACAGTCTACAAAGTAGGCAGCCGCGAGGATCCAGACGAGGACGACGGCAAGGTGGAAAAATCGGTTAGTAGTCATTGAGACCTCCAAGTTATAATGTTTACATTATAATGTAACACGCTGGAGGGTCACTTGTCAAGGTGAGTTCGGTCAATAATTGTCCGGATGAAACTTTTTTTATTTGGCCTCCGGAGGCTGTCATAGTTATGTAAAGTAAATCATGCTGCGATCGCAACAAAAGATAGTTCACTATAGTTATGTAAAGTAAATTATGTTGCAAAAACAAAAAGCCCACATCCCCGGAGGGATGGGACTTATAGAGACCTCTATGATCCCGCTAGCACCGGACGATTAGTCACCGTAGATTTCATTCATTTCGGCAAGCACATCGGCAGGGACGGCATCTTCAGTCTGGCGCGACAGCATTTCATTTGCAAGTTTCGTGACCAGTGCACGCTCTCGCTTGATGCGGGCTTTACGCTCCTTCGGAGTTTCGCGCTCATCTGAGATAATACGGGCAATCACCATATCGGTCGGCTGAAGCGGCTTGTTAGAGCCACTGACTACAACCTCGTTATCATCGAACAACGGGAAGGTTGCGAGCATCTTCTTTTCGTTGGTCTTGCTTAAGAGTCCGGTAATCTCGCCCTTGTAGAGTCTCATGAAGGTTTCGCGATTGGACTCAACCCCTACATTCATGGATCTAGCGGCACGATAGACGAACTCTTCTGCATCGTAGATGTCGGTTTCATCGGCATTGATGTACTCGAAGTCCGGATTGAACTGGGAGATAGCAACACGGATGCGGTTGGTGGCGGAGTAGGCAGTCACCGTACCGGTACCGTAGGTGGTATGTACGGTAGTACCGATGGCTGGCTTGACGCGGTTATCGGCGGTACGGACGAATTGCATTGGCTGACCATCGATATAGCCGTCAATTTCGACTCCGTTGATGATGGTGGCTTGAGCGGGGGTGATTGAGTTAAGGGTAACATGCTTAATAGTCATGGGTTACTTCCTAGATTGTGGGTTGAAAAATGGGATTTCTCCCTGAGTGTTATAATTGTATCATGCTGGATCAGGTTTGTCAAATCAGAAACGGTCAGTTTTTGACCGTGACTGGTACGATGCTGAGAGAATGGATGTTCTGGATGGTCAAATAAATCTGACGCTTGATTGCTTTCACTGTAGGTGCTTGCAAGTACAAGGTGCTTGATTTAAGGCATCCGATGTGGTCGGTGTATCGGAACGATACTTTGAATGACTTCATTGGAGTCTCGGCAGTAACGAGATTGTGAGTGGGTGGATTGAATGGTGAAACTTTCATGGGCCCTCCGAAGGCGAAACTGTGGTAGAGTCTATAATGTATCCCGTTGGAGTTCACTTGTCAAATTATTTATCTTACTTTTCGGTCAATAAATGTCCGTTTACTAAATTATTTTTCTTGGCCTCGGAGCTGCCGGCCTTCTAGCAGCTGGCAGAAACTTGCTGTATAGTTATGTAAAGTTTTTTGTGCTGCGATTGCGTCAAAAATAGTTCACCATAGTTATGTAAAGTTTTTTGATGTTGCAAAAGCAACATGAGCGCGGGCCCATGCTGCACGTGCACACATGAAAGGAGTTTACTCCTTCAAGATGGTGGTTTCGACGAATTCGAATAGATCACGGTCATATGTGATTGTACCAGCCTTAAGGCCTGCGGCCAACCAACGGGCCTCTGCATGAGCATCTGACCGTGTAGCGTAATCGCCTAAGGATCCGTACGTCTGAATGGATGCGTCATCAAAGGCAACGCGCACGGTATACACACGGGGCTGCGGAGCGCAATATGGCATGTCGTTCTTCTCGGATGTAACGAATACACAGCCACCGTACACAACGTCGTGCACACGGCAATTGAATGAGCGCATGGCTGAGGGCGAAAAGAAGTAACGACCGTTTGACTCATTGAGTCGTTTGATCTGAGAGATAGTAGAGAAGGTTCCAATAGTATACATAGTAAGTCCTGTGTTGAGTTGTAAGAGGTTTGGAGGGGTGGGGGTAGGGTAGTACCCCTGTAGGCTGGTGATTAGCCCCTGTAAGGCATTGTCTTGAGTCTCTCGACATGCATATCACGGCGGATGTCGTGGGCTCTTGCGAGCAAGTCGAGGTTTGTAATGTTCTCGGCATAGGTGAGAACGTCTTTTGTGTTGCCGGCTTCGAGAGCCTCTCGCATGAAAATCAGTTGACGCTCATACAAGTCGGCAAGACGTTGAGCGGCCTTCTGACGACTGCAAGTGTCGATGATGGTTTGAGCGAGAGAGGCGATACTGGTATTGGGTGTGATGTAGAAAGTCATTGAATTGTCCTGTGAGTGAGTTGAGTTTGAAATAGTCATGTGAGTCTCGGGGTTATAGGGTGTAAAAGCCATCAAAGAATGGATGCGGTTGTGGGTTGGATGCGCCGTATTCCTCTGCGTTAAACTCGCGCTGAAGCCACGTTTGGATGGCCTGAGCGTCCATATGCTTTGGATACGGGCGGCGGCCATAGAACACGATGTCGTCATCCTGATAGACTTCAACATACCATGACTGCAAGGCATCGGCTGAGTTGCATTGAATGAGCAGTTCAAGATACCCCTCACGTTGCTTATCGATTTGATCGTTCTCTCCTGCGTCTCGATCGAATGTATCGTTGATGTACTCACACAAGTCACCGATAGCGACGTAATCTTGGATATACTCGGCAACGGCAAGGCGACGGGCAACGGTTTTCATTCGGAACATCTTTGGGACATTGTCGAGACCAGCAATTGCATTCTCAGGAGGCAAAGCGTTAGCGACTTGGAAGAAGACAGAGGAAGATTCGTAAAGGATGTAGTCAGTCATAAGACCTCCATTTGATTTCTCAGGGTTGATTGTAGAGTAAGTCATAAGCACCTCGGTTATTGTGGGATTTCTCCCTGTTCCTTATCAATGTATCCCGTTCTGATATGTTTGTCAAATTATTTCTTTACCTTTGCGGTCAAAAAATGTCCGTCAAGACTTTTGAGATTCTCTATAGATCCCGTTCTGGGAGCTGGATCGGCTATTTAGTGTGTACTCGCTCTAAGGGATATAGACACTGGGCCTTGACTACGTCAAGAGCAAATAAGGCCCTCATTGTATAGTTATGTAAAGTTTTTTATGCTGCGATTGCACAAACCATAGTTATGTTAAGTTTTTATGCTGAAGATGCAACACCAACCTTTGAGTTGGTGGCCTTAAACCGTAGGTTGGTGTGTATACGCTTAGGGGTGAGTACGCTGTTTTAACAGCATGCTGCTCATGCGTCATGCGCTAAGCAATTTCCAATCATATGCCCATTCACCTGCACAAGAGATCGTGGTTGCTGTATACCCGCGTGTAACGTCATGATAGCATACCATGAAAGCATCGCCATTACCGAAGACATTGCCTTCAAACTCTGTTATCAAGCGGATGTCCTCATTATGTCGAGACCTCCACAGTGAACCTATAGGTAGATCACTCATGTGCATCTCCGAGTTTACTCCAGTGTCGTCTGAAGGTGTCTAAGGGTATGGACTTGTCCTTGCCTAGTGTGATGTTGGTTGCGTATACCCATCCGTTAACACATCGGTGGATGACGTACACCTGTGGGTAGTGCTTGTGTATGTACAAGGATGCAAAGTCTAAAGGGTCAAAGTTCATCGGTAGCCTCGGGGCAGTAGGGGGGTAGGGTAGTGGGGTAGTATGTCGGTATGTAGGGGATTATGGGAACGTGCCTTACAGTCAAGTGTTTGGGGCATACATCATACAGGGGCAAGGATGGGATCTGAAGCCCGTTTCAATGATTACCGGATACATTGGGTAGGGACATCCCCAAAGGGGTCTTAGAATGGATCTCAGCGTCTACCACCAAACAAATTGTCTAGTGCTGCTTGCAAGGGATCTGAAAGGTTTTCTTTTGGTGCTTCATGCTGTACTGGTTGAAGGCTCATGTAATCGTCTGTACCTGTCTCTAGTGCTGAGAGTAAACACCAATCGTGGGTATTTGCTTTAGGGAAGAAACACATAACAAGTTGATCCTTCTGTTTAGGTGTAAGGGTAACCACTTTACCTTTACCGTATTCTGAGTGGTATACTGTGGTGTATTGCTTTACTGCATTGTCTGCATAAGATAGATTATTTAATGTATTCATTGGAGTCTCCGATATATTGGGGGTTATGTTCATATTGTAAGTAGTCGGTTTAATCGTTGGTGTAGCATTGCTCGAAGATGATTTCATCATCGCGGTACAGGCAGATGCTTGTCGTAGGTGTGAGACATAAGCCAGTTGAATAGTCGTGGTTGTTGACAATCTCGATCATGTCTCCATTCGACAGATACCATTCAATAATTGAGCCATTGTCTCTAACGCTCGTTCGTACAAGGGTGTTACCATTCGTTACCTGAGTGCACAGGATCTGGCTTGCTCTCTTAAGGATGTGGGCTTGGATGTTGATGTTCATTTGTTCTCCGATGTTTTGAGTCTCTTTGGGATTGAGTCGGTTGGTTCTAGGAACACAAGGTGTTTGGCTTGAATCGCTTGCTTGGTTCCTTGGTTTAAGTCTAAGAACCAGTGGTAAGTCTTGCCGTTTTCTTCGGTGGTGTAGTGCAGATCTAAAAAGTAGATGGTTCCAATTTGGGGGGCTAAGATGTTTGTTTTAAAAAAGTTCATATGGTCTCCGATGTTTCGTGTCTAAGGATGGGGTGGTTAAGCGAGAAGGTAGTTGATACGCTCGCTAGCGAACTTGACTTTGTTTAGGAGGTCGACAACATCCTTGCAGTTCTGCTCGAATTGGGCAGGGGACATAACAGCACCACTGTCGATCAAGTAGATACGAGTCTTGTCGATGCGTCGTCGGTATGAGTCACGTTGCAACATGAGGGCCTTACATTCTCGCTTGCGATGGGTCTCGATGTTGTCCTCCCAGTGCATTTCGCTTTGGTCGATAATACCATCAAGTGTGGAATAAAGGTTGTCGAAGAACCATGCACATCCGTTATCGCTACGGTCGAAGGTCACGATAGCGTCTGCTGAAGAATCGTCGTCCTCGTACCAACGCTCAATTCGCATTGAGAATGAATGAGTCTGCGGTTGGTGGTCGCCATAGGCAACAAAGCGTGGCGGTTGGGCAAGTCTGTCGTATTCGGAACCAGTGTCGGTCTGTGGCTTTGATGGGGCAACAAGCGTGTAGTAAGGTAAGGTGTTCTCGGATACTTCGATGCGTCCCTCTGTAAGGATGTTGTCGATGTAGTAAAGGGCTTGTCCCTCGTTGGCGAAAGCCTTAAGGAACTCTTGAAAGGTCATGTCGATAGGCATTGGATCGTCCTGTGTTTTGGGGGTGTAGAACTCGACGAAGTGGAACACATCGCACTCGTGATTTTGGTGGGTCTCTCGGCTCGGTGAGTGAAGAAAGAGGGTGACGCCACGACTGTGAGGATGTTGCTCAACCACTGTGGTCTCGACACCTTGCATATTCGGGTGGTTGCAGATGAATGTTTGACCGACGATGGCTTTGATAGCCGACGCTACGGTCTGTTCTTGTTGATGGTTCCATGCCCACATGGGTGGGAATGTCTGTGCGATTTCGGTAAGGGTCATTGGCTTGTCCTG
>UEXM01001187.1_pt1 | contig 23156 bp, 21 predicted proteins | sample 1796661 | NCBI WGS metagenome assembly UEXM01 (sample SAMEA4772469, study PRJEB27181) | metagenome | reverse complement strand
CGCTCTTGTTCAAATCGCACATACTTAAAAAATTATGTTTATTCCCCCCCCTTCGACTTGCTGGGGGGGGAATTTTCTTTTATAAATAACTATTTATTGTATTGCATTAGAAGGAGTATGAAATGGAATTAGAGAATGATAGCTCGGCAATGGAGCTTACAGGCGAGCAAGTTTGGAACCTATTGAGAGAAGAGCTAGTTCATGGACTAGACTCAGGTGAACTAACAGAGGAAGAGTTTGTTGAAGAAGTGAAAACATTGAGAGCCGTGGTTGACCGTAGCACATTTACATTGTTGGTACAACCTGCAGATACTACTAATGAAGAGCAAAACAACGGAGGACCCCATGGGTAAGAAAAGAAGATATAGAAAGTTTCCACAGAAATTTGGTAGAAAGTACGCTCTAAAATATGCAATGAACCAAAATGAAGAGACCTTGGTGAAAGAGGCTCCCGCCACTCCAGAGCCAGTGATTATGGCTGCTCCCGAACCAATTGTAGAAAAGCCCGCCGTCGTCGCGATCCCCAAGCCCAAGCTTGAGGTTGCCCCCCCGCTGGTCGACCCAATTGTTAAGGCTATTGAGGTTTCCGAGACGCCTAAAAAGAAAAGGGTGACAAGAGTAAAGACAGCTGCAGTACCGCGAAAGTCTACACCAAAAGCCACCAGCACGACTCGCAAGACAACAAGAAAAAGAACCACCAAGGCAAAAACAACAACGTAGCCGTGCTTTCCAGTTCTCCCAACTAATTATCTAGAGGAGAATTCTAAGCATGCCAGCACCACCTACCTTAACACCAACAAGTCAAACAAGCGCGGTTAGACTCCCGGAAACGGGTTCTGCCGGCGATGTTGCCGCTGCTGTACCGCTGGGCATATATACCGGCTCCCTGGAGTTCCTGTCCGGTGCTTCAGCGCAGGTTAACTATACATACAGGAAGCTCGGTGGAAATGTGTTGGACATTGAGCTAAACTCCTCAAACGTATACGCAAACTACGAGGAGGCTGTCTTAGAGTATTCCTATCTCGTAAACACACACCAGGCTAAAAACATCCTCTCCACTGTCCTCGGTAACGCGACTGGCACCTTTGATCATCGTGGAGAGTTTAGGCAGGAAGACACCCTGTCATCTAGCCTTGGTCCACGCCGAGTTGAGCTTACATATCCTGAAATAAAGTTTGAGTATGCTCGTCGTATCGGCAATGCTGCTTCGTTTGATGCAGGCTTGGGTGGCACCACAAGAGAGTATTCAGCCTCTTTTGGTGTTTCAGAGGGCAGTCAAGATTATGATTTACAAGCAATCGTAAAAGCTAACGCCGATGCCGGCGGCGTTGATTACGCCTCAATTGATACGGACAAGCGAATAATTATCAATCGTGTGTTTTATAAGACCCCTCGCTCAATGTGGAGGTTTTATGGATACTATGGCGGTCTTAACGTGGTTGGAAACCTAGCGACCTATGGGCAGTACGCTGATGATTCTACATTCGAAGTTATTCCTGTATGGCAAAACAAACTGCAAGCCATGAACTTTGAAGATATGATCTATACCAGGACATCTCACTTCTCATATGAGCTGAGGGACAATCGGCTACGAATATTCCCTCAGCCAGTGACTGGCGAAATTGAAACAATGTGGTTCACTTTCCAGGTTATTGAGGATGCCTGGACCGTGGACACAACAAGGAAAGATGGGGTTGACGGAATTAACAACTTAAACACCATTCCCTTTGCAAATATTCCGTACCAACATATAAACTCTGTTGGCAAGCAGTGGATTCGCAGATTTTGCCTGGCTTTGTCAAAAGAGACTCTTGGGCAGATTAGAGGAAAGTTTGGAACAATACCGATTCCCGGAGAGAATCTGACTCTAAACTCAGCCGATCTGCTGTCGCAAGCGAAGGACGAGCAAAACGCATTAAGAGACGAATTAAAGACGGTTCTAGATGAAATGGCTTATTCGGCATTGGCAGAAAAGGATGCTGGCATTGCTGGTAACATCACGAGTATAAAGCAGCAGGCGCCATTGCCAATTTTCCAAGGGTAGGGGGGACTAAATGGCAGACAACAAATGGAATCAGCCAGAGCAGCCGCCACCGCCGTTGTTCATTGGTGAGAAAGAAAGAGACTTAATAAAACAAGTTAATGACGAGCTAATTGAGCGCGTTATTGGACAGCAAGTTCTTTACTATCCAATTGATGAAACCACCACAAACTTTCATCCAATCTATGGCGAGGCGATTGAGAAGACTTTCTTGCCCCCAATAAGGGTGTACGCCCTTGTTGAGTGGAACGCTTACGGCACAGAATATTCAGAGAATATTGGCGTTGACCAGAGGGTTGAGGTCACTGTCCACTTTCATGAGCGACGTTTGCAGGAGGACCAAGACCTTTATGTTCGGGCTGGCGACTTTGTCATGTATGGCGGAATATATTATGAGATTGTAAATTGGTCTGAGCCAAGAAAGATTTATGGTCAGGTGGAACACAGCATTGAGGTCTCTGCGCAGTGTGTTCGTGCCCGTCCGGGAGTATTTGATGGTAGATAGAATAGAAGAAATAATGCCCTCCACCCTGGAGACGATTGACCAGGCGTTTTATACGTGGCTGGACGAGACTTTAAACGTATTCTCTACAACCAACAAGGGGTGGAACAAGGTCCCACTTATCTGGGTTTCAGCCGAGCGAGCGTTCCAAATCAAGAGCAACAAAGATTTGAGAGACGACTATGGTGTTTTAAAGCTTCCGCTCATGACAATAGAGAGAACAGAGATCGTAAAAGACCCAACTAGAAAAGGTATATACCAGGCACACATACCACCCCAGAATGATTTCAAGGGCGGCGCCGTTACTGTTTCTAGAAGAATAAACCAGACTAAGACTGGTGATTTTGCCAACGCAGATGCCTATAGGAAAAGTCCAACATTCAGTTCGCAAGGAAGAGGGTTCGGACAACTTAACTTTCCTTATAAAAACAAGAAGGTGGTCTATGAGACGCTCACGATGCCCGTACCAACATATATCAACGTGACGTATTCTGTAATGCTAAAGGGTGAGTATTTTCAGCAGATAAATGAAATGCTTACGCCGTTTATTGTCAAGACCGGGCAAATTAATAATTTCTTTATTAATGCCGATGGTCATAAGTTTGAGGGGTTCCTGCCTCAAAACTTTGCACAAAACAATAACGTTGGAAACCTTGGAGACGATGAGAGGGTTTTTGAGACAAAAATGAACATTCGAGTGCTGGGCTACCTGGTCGGAGCGGGCAAAAACGAGGAGCGTCCAAAAATAACGGTAAGGGAGAATTTTGTGGAAGTTAAAATACCCAGAGAGCACGTAATAATGGGAGATATCCCAACAACGATATCCGGAGCCTTTTATCGCGAGTAAATTTGGACTTTGCGACGACGAGTTACTATTTACTACGAGAAGTCCCAAGTAATAAATACTATGGTATATAATTTTGAGCAAGGAGAAATTTAATAATGGCAAGTGGAGCTAGAAAATTCAAGTTCATTTCCCCTGGTGTCTTTACAAACGAAATTGATCGTTCACAATTGCCAGCAGAGCCGACAGCTGTGGGTCCGGTCATCATCGGAAGAACTCGCCAGGGACCAGGAATGGTTCCAACTAAGGTATCCTCATTTGATGAGTTTACTCGCGTCTTTGGTTCGCCTGACGCAGGCGCAGATGGTGGCGACAACTGGCGCTCTGGAGAGTTTGATGGTCCCACTTATGGTGCATACGCAGCGCAGGCTTGGCTGAACTCAGGCGAAGCTCCTGTCACCTTCATGCGACTCTTGGGTGCCAAGCACCGCGATGCCGACGCCACACAAGACGCAAAAGCTGGCTGGTTTGTTAAGAACGCCGCCGATTCACGGCTGGACCTCAACGCCGGCGCGTATGGTCTGTTTCTAGTCAACTCAGGCTCTGCTACACAGGCGTCCACTGGATCTTTGGCTGCTATTTGGTACCTTGAGGCGGGCTCTTCAATTCGCTTAACAGGGTCTATGATCGGATTCGCTGACGGCACTGCCAAGACACAAGTATCAGGCACCGCAGTCATGATTCAGTCTCAGGGGTCCAACTCCGAATTTATCGCTGAAGTCTTGACAGACGGCGAGGGCAACGGCTTTAACGCTACTGTGTCCCAGAAAGTTTGCTTCAATTTTGATAGAGATAGCGAAAAATACATCCGCAAGGTGTTCAATACCAACGCCTCTCAGACAAACTCTCAAATTGTTAACAATTCTAACAATCCAAACTTTTACACATATTGGCTCGGAGAAACGTTTGATCAGTTCCACGGTCAGAATGTGACCTCCACTGGCGCTGGCGGCGTCTATGGTGTTATTCTAGCGATTCAGACGGGTAGCACATATGTCTGGCAAGATCACCGAACGGACTTTCAAAACGCCGAGACACCGTATTTCCGTGCACAGGACTTAGGTGATTCTAGTGCGTTCCTTCTGGAGAATTCTCCCAAGCTATTTAAGCTAGTCGGGCGAAACCAGGGCGAGTGGGCTAATAGAAATATCAAGGTTTCTGTTGAGCAGCTACGCGCCCCCGCCTATCCGAATGTTGATCCCTACGGCACATTCTCAGTTGTCCTCAGAAGAGTTAAGGACCGCGATGAGAAGCCTGTATACCTGGAGCGCTTTGACAACCTTAATCTAAATCCCAACTCTGAAAATTATATCGCCAGAAGAATTGGAGACAGCTACGCCGAATGGGATAATGACGAGAGAAGATTGAGGCATTATGGAACGTACCGGAATGTATCACAATACGTTTATGTTGTTATGGATGAGTCTGTTGACAACGGAGGCGTCTCAGCAGAGTCCTTGCCTTTCGGTTACTTTGGACCCCCTCGCTTCAATAGTTGGGGGTTCACCTCGGCTTCTACCGGACCACAGATGATTCAGGGCACTGCTGGAACATTTGTTTCTGGTGCTGGTACCCCGGCAATGACTATAGTCGAGGGAAACCAGGTTATCGCTCATGCCATTCAGCCTCGTATCCGCCTAGGGTCGCCAGATTATACTCTTGGCAGCGACGACGGCGTATTCATTGCCGTTGGTGGCAATGAGCTTGGAGGAGTGGTTGCCGGCTTCAGCGCTAGCTTTGAATTCCCAGCGATTAGATTAAGAGTCAGCGCTAGCGCAGGCTCACTGACTGATCCCACTGATGCGTACTTTGGTATTCAAACCACAAGAGAAGCGAGCAGTCAAATATTTGATCCGAGCTATTACGATATGGTTCGCATGCTCCCAAGCCAAACAAATGCGTTTACGATCACCAGTGGCACCGTTTCGGTTCCCGGAACAGAGCATTCTTTCGCCTTCTCAATGAACGACCTACACTCAGGCTCGGAAGGCTTCAACCACCTATCAGGCTCACAGAGATCAGGAAAGAGTTATACTGCCACCGGAGCAAACACATACAAGACTCTACTAGATGCTGGATTTGATCGCTTCACAGCACCAATGTTTGGTGGCTTTGATGGATTGAATATCAAGGAAAAGGAGCCGTTCAGAAACACAGATGTACTGGCTTCTAAGACTGAGATCACTAACTATGCGTTTAACACCATCAAGAGGGCTATTGATACGGTTGCCGACCCAGATGTTGTAGAGGCAAACCTAATGACAGTGCCGGGTGTTTGGAATTCAACCCTCACCGAGCACTTGTTGGATGTTTGCGAAGAGCGCGCCGATACTCTGGGTGTTATTGATATTCAGCACTCTTACCTGCCTTCGACCGAGAACACGGAGTCTGCGGTTGCTAACCGACCCAATGTTGCCAATGCCGTTAGCGCTCTAAGAACGAGGTCGCTAAACAACAGTTATGGCTGCTGCTTCTTCCCCTGGGTCCAAGTTAAAGACACCAGAACTGGTCGTCTAGTGGATGTGCCCCCCTCTGTGGTGGCATTGGGCACCTTCGGAAGCTCACAGGCTCGCACTGAGTTATGGTTCGCACCCGCCGGCTTTGTTAGAGGTGGGCTCTCAAATGGTGCAGCTGGTCTGCCAGTCACCAATGTAAAGATGAGACTAAACTCTAAGGATCGTGACGATCTATATGCAGCTAATATCAACCCGATTGCCACCTTCCCCAACGAGGGCATTGTAATCTTCGGTCAAAAGACGCTACAGGTCACACGCTCTGCGCTTGATAGAATTAACGTGCGCCGTCTACTAATCTTTGTTAAGAAGGAGATTTCTAGAATTGCAAACGGAATCTTGTTTGAGCCCAATGTTCAGGCGACATGGGACCGATTCACCTCAGCTGTAAACCCATTCTTGGGAGACGTAAAGGCAAGATTCGGATTGACAGACTTTAGGGTCGTGCTTGACAACACTACGACAACGGATGATCTAATTGATAGAAACATTCTATATGCGAAGATCTACCTCAAGCCCGCCCGCGCCATTGAATTCATTGCACTAGACTTCATCATTACGAGGACTGGCGCTTCGTTTGACGACTAAGGAAAAATAATAGTTAACACTATTTAAATTGTAAGGAGAAAATAAAAGATGCCATTCTGGAGTTCTGGACAAGTTGAGCCAAAGAGACAATTTAGATTTTTGGTGAGTATCCCCAAGATGAACGAGGCAGCTCAGTTCTATGCTAGGAGTGTCACCAAGCCAACGTTTAGCGTGACTCAGTCACAGCATAAGTTCCTAAACCACACTTTCTACTATCCTGGTAAGGTTGAGTGGAATACGGTTACTGTTTCTTTGGTTGATCCGGTTAACCCAGATGCAACAGGCAACATACTTTCAATTCTCCGCAAGAGCGGTTACAACGTTCCGTCAAACGTAGATGGCACTTCCGGCAGCGAGACCCTAAGCACGATTGGCAAAGGAAATGCTAATTTTGAACTGGGTGAGGTGGTCATCAGAGCGATTGACGAAGACGGAAACTTCCTAGAGGAGTGGAGACTAAACAATCCCTTCATCGTATCTGTTGGTTTTAACGATTATACGTATGAGGGTGAGGATCTAGCTACGATTGACTTGGAGCTTAGATACGACTGGGCTTCCTACGTGATTCCAGAGGGTCGCCCGCAGCCTGCAGGCGAGGGAGTTTTGAAACGTCTATTCACGCCTGATGGTGCAACGCCGCTTAGCTAAAATATAACTTAAATTGAGAGTATCAATAAGGTATAATATTTTAAACAAAGAGGTATGAATTGGCTAGAAACAATCAAGGGCGCACAAAAGCAGCGTCCGCTAAAACTAAGCAGCCCACAAAGGCTGCCCCTAAGACTACTACATCTGTATTAGAGTTTGTAACCCCAACTGATTTTGTCGAACTACCAAGTGGTGGTCGCTTCTACGGCACAAGTCACCCTCTCCACGGTAACAGCACCGTGGAGATTCGTTACATGACCGCAAGAGATGAAGACATTCTAACTAGTCAGACCCTATTGCGCAAGGGATTGGCTCTAGAGAAGTTCCTAGAGAATGTCCTGGTTGACAAGACCATTGATCCCGGATCCCTGTTGATCGGAGACCGAAATGCTATTCTTGTAGCCGCCAGAATTACAGGCTATGGATCAGAATATGAAACCAAGGTAAACTGCCCCGCCTGCGGTAACAAGTCTTCTTATACATTTGATTTGAGTGACGCACGCATCCACCCTGGAGAGGGCTCAGCGGACCACGCTGCTGAGGAGACGACTCGCGGCACCTTTAATGTGGAGCTGCCCCTCACAAAGGTGACGGCAGAGGTTAGACTGCTAACGGGTGACGATGAGACATCCATTTCTCAAAACGCCACAAAGAGAAGGGCTTCTGCCCTGGAGACTAACCTTACAGACCAGCTTACCCGTTGCATCGTCGCACTAAACGATGACACGGATAAAAATACTATCAAGCAGTTTGTTGAGCTAATGCCAGCACGAGATTCGCGACATCTAAGAAACGCGGTCAAGGCTGTTACTCCAAACGTTGACATGTCACAGAATTTTTATTGTTCAGCCTGCGGGCACGAACAGAATATGGAGGTGCCGTTTACGGCGGACTTTTTTTGGCCTAACCGATGATTATATAAAAAATGTTTATGAACAGTTTTTCTTCTTAATGTATCACGGGAAGTGGGACTTTCAGCAAGCATATAATTTACCGGTTGGCTTGAGAACTTGGTTTTCAAAAAGACTCGTCAAGCAGCTGGAGGATGAAAAAGAGGCGGTTCAAAACGCTAGCAACAAAAAGAGCACATTCTCATTGCCATCAAACTTGCCTGATTAATAAGCCGGAAAGCCATTCCGGCTTTATTTTTATTTAAAACTAATTACTTATTAGTGGTTATTGAGGGGAGAACATCTAATGCCTGATCAAATAAAAGAAGATAAAATTGTAGAAATCGTAATTAACTTTGATGAAGCTCGCGAGCAAGGTCTCAATGAGAGTTGGCTTAGAATGTTTGGCTCATGGACAAAGACGATTCTAGACGCAATGTTTAGCGGCGTCAGTATGCCAATGAAAGTCGTTGGCTCGCGAGCCGATGTTGAGTCCTTTGCCCGTACTGTGGGTCGTGAAAAAAACCACCTAGAGGCAATAACCAGGTATGGTCTTAATGATCGCAGAACTTATCAGAGCAAGTCTCTTCTGGACTCTTCAATTAAAAAGTTTGAAAACGTAACAGGCATTAAGTGGCCATTTAGGTAGGGTGAGTGAATGGCTGATATAACTGAACAAGAAAAATTACAAATTCAACAACAACTCCTTGAGGTCTCTAGGGACTTAGCGGAGACCGAAAAGGCTGCAGCAGCGGCGGCTAAAGAATATGGATTGGCGGCGGAACGGGCAGTTACTCAATCTGAGGAAGAGTTAAAGATAGCCAAGGTTAGATATGAGTTGCTGCTGTCGAGCGCGCAGTCCGCCAAGCAGAGAACAGATGCTACGCAAGCTTATGCTGAGATTCAAAAGCAAATCACAGAAAATTTACGTGAGCAGCAAAAGACTCAGGAAGCGATCCAAGGTATTGAAAAAGAGACTGATGGTCTAGTAGGTAGCATCGCCTCAAAGCTCGGTCTCTCGGCTGATAACTCCAAGGGGCTTTTTCGCCAGCTCATGAACTCTAAGAAATCGGGTGAAGGTTTATCAGTTGCTCTATCACGAGCCCGCAAATCTCTAGGTCGAATTGTCACAGCTGGAAACGTCGCCGTATCAATCTTTGAAAAGTTTGCAGAGTCTACTCTTATAGCAGCTGTCCAAGTAGACGCAACCCGCGCAAGCTTTGTTGCAATGACGGGAGATATGTCCGGTGCTAGAGACATGTTTATTGGGCTAACGTTTGACAATTTAGACCTGGCTCTATCCTTTCAGCAGGTCGCCGGCGCCCAAATGTCACTCAGAGAGGAATTCGCACAATTTGGATTCTTGTCAGATAGCGTTAGGAAGAGCGTGACGATGCAGGCAGCCCAGCTACAGAAGTTGGGAATTGATGCTGGTACCACTGCTGAGACAATGAATACTCTAACCTTAGCTTTCGGGCAGTCTGCAACAGATGCTGCTGCCACTCAAAGGGAGATTATAGGGCTAGGTCAAGCACTTAAGATTCCCCCGGCAGTCATTGCTCGTGATTTCGCCCAAGCGTTGCCGCACTTGTCACAGTTTGGCGATAATGCAGTGGATGTCTTCAAGGAGTTAAGCATTGAGGCACGCAGGACCGGAACAAGCGTTGCAGATCTAACCTCAATATTTGGAGACCAGTTTAACACATTTGAGGGATCTGCGCAAATAGCAGGAAAGCTTAACCAGATTCTTAGAACAGACCTGTTTAGCACAAACGAGCTGTTGATGGCGAGTGATTCCGAAAGATTAGAAATAGTTAGAGAAAGGATCCGCCTCTCAGGTGTGGATTTTGATAATATGGGTAGATATGCTAAGTTAAATATTGCAAATGCTCTTGGTATCCGCGACGTCGCGACCGCCTCAAAACTCCTCGGCGAGTCACAAGATGAGGTCGCCATGAGGCTTGGGGACACTTCATTTACAACTTCTGAGATGGAAGAGATCACCCAGAACGCAACCTCCACGATGGAGAAGTTACAGTTTATCATGTTGCAGACAGCTGTCGCCGTGAAGCCGCTGGTTGACGCATTCGCTGCCGTTGTGCAGGGTATACTAGACCTATCAGAGAGCGTGCCAGGCGGTTTTGGTACAATATTGGCACTAGCTGGCGCAGTCGCTGGTGGTATGGCAGCAGGACCGCTTGGTGCGCTGCCCGGCTTAGGTCTGGCGATAGCAACAGCCACTGGCTTCGGTACCACGGCTGTCGGAGATAATATAAGCACTGGTACAGTGGCAATCAATGAGGGTTTCTCTACGCCCACCAAAGTGACACATTCTGGAGACACAACCTACTCTATGAGAGAGGGCGGACCCCTTCTGGAGACAATCAAAAAAGAGATAAGGGGTGGTGGTAGTAACAGTCTAGTTGTAGAGAAAATGGTTGTCAAAATACCCGGTCTAAGGGGCTCTTTTGAGGGCTTGGTCGAGGAGCTGGTCTTGGGCAGGGGCAATTAGCTCTTAAAAAATTAGTATTAGGGATAATTATAATTATGGCTGGTGTTGGCAGAAGACAAGAGATATTTCGCAATGGTGATGCATCGGACGCCTATGCTAACCGTAAAGCTCTGTACCTAAGCTTCTTTCATTTGGCAAGCAAGCTAGAGATTAATTTTAAAGCCTTTGTCACGAGCTATGGTGAGAACTTCTCGTCGGACTATAATTTTGAAAATGTATTCGGGCGAAATGATCCTATCGCGACCTTCAAACAAACAACAAGAAGAATAAACATCAGCTGGTCTATTCCAGCCGCCTCATTGGAAGAGGCGAAAACTAATCTAGCCAGATGCAACAGACTCGCCCAATTTATGTATCCCGCTTACACATCAACAGGTGCTAACACCCTTTCAAAGCCGCCTCTTATGAAAGTTCGTTTTGCAAACTTAATTAGAAATGCCGCCCGGGGCATGGATCCAGGCGCAAGAACGTCCGGTCTCCTATCAGCTGTAAATAATCTAAGCATTAACCCCGTCTTTGACGACTCATCAGGGTTCTTTGATCCTGGCGTGGGAACGCTATTCCCAAAAGTTATTGACGTGTCTTGCGACATCACAGTGCTTCATGAACATAATATGGGGTGGGGTGTGAATAGAGGCTTCAACAAGACTGAACTAGCTGACTATCCTTTTGGCGGCGTGGGTGCTCCGTTTGGAGACTTAGAGACTGCTTCGCCCTCTACGACCGCCCCGCCCGAGGCTGGTATCTTAGAGGGCTCTCCCGGCGAGTCTATTCCCGAAGTTGATAGCACCATTGATAGTGACGAAAGAAACGCACGCGCTAATGAACTGGAACAGCGGAGTGCTTTAAGCCGCCAAGAGGCTGATCGCGGTGGATACAGAGCACCCCAAGACGATTATGATTTATCGGGCTTCACGGGCGGCAGTGATTGGAGGGAATGATAAGCATGTCTAGATATATGGGTCGCTCAACATTTACAAATAATCTTGAATATTACAAGGAATTTCTTGATGAACGAGGGGTGAACCTCATACAACAATACAGGACCGGAAAGCTAAGACACCCTTCCATTGAGGAGATGGCTTCTCTGGAGAGAATACGCCATGTATGGAAGGTGGGCGATAGATTTTATAAGCTTGCCGATAGGCACTACGGAGATTCAAAATTGTGGTGGGTCATTGCGTGGTTTAACCTAAAGCCCACGGAGGGTCACTGTAAGACAGGAGATGTCCTAAGAATCCCACTACCCCTAGACCGCGTTTTGGAAATGCTAAGGTACGAGTAAAGTGACAATAACTAATCAAACGGTCGAGGACTGGATCCGAGATCAAGAGGGTTTTGGCGAAGAATACACGCTAGAATCAATTGAAGCCGACCTTGCTACATTCACACAATCACTGTTCAATCAAAGGTTGTCACGCCTCAGTGGATATTCAAATTGGTACTCCGATAGAAGAATTAATTTTCGAACTTTCCCAAGATGGGTAGGCAACCCTAGCACCGGTGAGTGGGAAATATCCTCCGGTCCCAACACGGATCCTGCAGACGCAATCTGTAATTACGGTGGTGGGGCAAAAGCTGAAATACGCTTGAGTTTTAAGTCATTCCGAAATGTAGCAATTCAGGGATCTGTGCAGCAGCAGATTGCGCCTGCAGGCTTTAACGGACAATTAACAGCGGATACGCCCGGTGTCTCTCTTGATCAGACCGCGCGCAGGGGACCACAATTACGGGCACTTTACAACGAACAAGACGCCGACATAGCTGAATATTCAGAGATTGAAAGTGAAGCCGATCAATTTTTGGAGGAGTACCTAGAGAGTGTCGGGATCACCAATGAGGTGATGGAAACTTTGGATGTTGACAGGGCAGACATTGGGGAAGCCACTGCGAGGAATGCCAGGGCTATTTTTACATTTATCGCTGGTGGGTTTAAGGACGAGATGGAGCTGAACATAGTGTCCGAGGGTCGCGCCCATGAAGCTTGGGTGCATTATGCCAGCCAATCTCAGCAGGGCGGAATCATTCCATATGCCCCCAGTGAATTCACGCTTACAGCTACTGCTAATTTATTCCGCCGCGCTCGCATTAGAAATTTAGTATACGCCGCCTTTCGGGATATATACAACAAATCCCCCGAAGCAGCTGCGACTCCGTCGGGTAGGGGTATACCCACTGGTCGGACGGACGAGGAAATAATTCGCCTCGCCGCACAAGATGAGGATGGTCTGCTGGAGGCAATTGAAGAGGCAGCTCAAAGACAGCCAGGCATAGAGCCCGATCAGCGCTCGGAAGCAGAAAGGGCACAACAAAAGAGATTCGCCGAGCAGTGCTTTCTGCTGGATTATCTTGTGGATTACGCAACTATAAATCAAGCTAGAAACCCCGCTTACCTTAATGAAAGAACCGGCGAACCCGACTTTATAATGGTACACGGACCAACAGATACCATTGTAAACAGCTTGGTGTATAACCCTCAATTAGAGAAATTAAATGAAGCAAGAACCTCAGAACTTTCAGGGCTAGTACCAATGTTAAAGATATTTAAGTCGTCTTTTGAAAGGCGTGACGATGGGCTTAGAGGCAGGGAGATAATTCAAGAGGTGCCGTTCCATGATCATGTGCGTCAATCTGAAATAGACAGCATGCTTAAGGACAACTCATTTGATCGCGGTCGCGGAGTAGGAATTAAAAGCTTTGATTGGAGTCTTGAGGGTCGCGACCCGTTCATGGACCGTCGCGACATTTATGCTAAATTGGTAATTTATTTTCAAAGCATGGACCAAATGCTACAGACAATACAATCACTTCCGGCAAAGTATGCTGATGATAACTCGGTTCTACGCGACGGAAAATCCTTTAGGTTTATTGATCTGGTTAATATTGGAGTGGCGGACGCTGGTTTTGATTTTGTTTGGGATCCAAACTATTATAAAATTAAAGCAGTTGTAGGCTGGCGAGACCCCGGAGGAACAGCTGACAGCAGTACGTTCCAAACTCCCGGGATGAAAGAAGCAATAGACAGCTCTGCGTTCGTTCTAACACTTGGGGCGTATGACCACGAAATTGAAATTACAGACGAAGGCAATGTAACGCTATCCATTAAATATATGGCTTATCAAGAAGCGAGCTACATGGGTCCGGACTCTGACATATTGTCCACGCCAGAGCGTCGTCTTAGGAGGCTAGAGACGCTAAGAGAGATAGTTAGGCGCAGAAAGAACGGGTGCAGTTCTGAATCAATAGCGGACATACAGCAGGATTTCACTGAGCGCGTTAGGGATGAAAACTATGCTAGCTGGAATCGGATCCTTGACAACATGTACGAGAAAGATAAGATATTTTACACCACTGTTGATACGGAACAACTTGATGTATACATTAACAACGGTCCAGCCGCATTTGCCCAGCCATTATTGGAATCCTTGGGGCTACGAAGAGACCCATCAACTTTTAGTGTGGCAGCCAATACAAGCCTAGATACACCGATATCCGTATACCCAGATAGTATACCTTCAAGCGTTGATGGCGAAGACTTCGATGATGAAGAGAGCCGCCTTGAATCTCTAAAAGACCTTAGATATACTGACGATGAAGACTACCAACTGCAATTTTTCTATTTTGGAGATTTGCTGCAAGCAGCACTATCAGAGGTCAACACCACCCAGGAGCCGACATTGGGTGAAGATGAGGACATACTGGCGTATGGTTCAACTGGCAAGCTTGATCAGGATATGCGAATAATATTGGGTCCAATCTCATATGTACTTCTTAGCAAGCCCGATGAGGGTTCCGAAGATTCTGATGAACCACCTTCTTATCAGCACTCATTGATTTATGATATAAATCTTGCTGACATACCAATATCTATAAATTACTACATAGACTGGTTCCTCGGCAAGGTTGTTTCACAAGAAAGGACGATATACCCGATTATATCATTCATAAGGGAGGTCGCTAGTGATCTTCTGGCGAACATGCTGCGGTCACAGTGCCATGGGCTAAACAATGTTGCACGGCAAAATATGCAGCTTAGAACCGAGTTTTTCACTGGAGTGGCAAATGGTGCGGGTGAAGAGGCACTATATGCTAAAAGAAATGTCCCTCAGCAACGGCTGCTACCCAGTTCGGGTTCCCCTCCAAATCAGCCGGGTGCCGGCGCCGCGATGGGTCCGTATGTGGATGAAGTTCCCGATCAAGGGTTTATTAGCGATGCCACAAGGGTTGATCTAGATAGGCTGGGCGTGGCAGACATGCCAATTTTGAGACCCCCCGCGAGGAATAGTGATGCAAAATTCTTCAATTATATGCTTTTATATTCCACAAACGCGGGTGCTGTCCTGCCGCTAGGCGGGAATCGCATGGCGGATAGGAGGCGCGGAATTCCATACTTTGATATCGGCACCTCGCGAGGCATATTTAAAAGTGTCAAATTCTCCAAAAACGACATGCCATACCTAAAAGAATCTAGGCTAGAAAACGAGTTCTTGTCCGAGGTCACTGGTTTGGCAATTTTGTCAAATGTTTACAATGTCCAGTTAAACTGCTTTGGCACGACAGCTTTTTACCCTGGAATGAAGATATACGTGAATCCAGCCGGCATCTCCCCCGCTTTGAGATCTCCATCGGAACCTCGTAGCCCTGCGAGTATTTTGGGCATTGGCGGGTACCATGTCATAACAAACGTATCCTCTTTCATAGAGAGCGGGAACTTTGAAACAGTTGTCAAAGCCATATGGGAATCAGGTGGTCGCTCTATTGCAAACCCAGGCGAAGAGGTGCAGTCTGATTCAGAGGAAAATTGTGGGGAACTTACTTCAGATCCGGTCTCTCTAATTAATAGGGTATCGGCTACTGCGGGTGGTTCTATTGCAGTCCCTGTCGGTCCAGAAGGGGAATCTATATAAATGTCAAATTTTAGTGGCAAGAACGGAATAGACGTAAAAGAGGCGTTTTACGAGAGATTGAGGTATTCCTCAAAAGCCTTCCCAAGGGAGTACAATCGCCGTTTTACGACCCCAAATGGCATAAGGGATTTTAACTTTGCTGAGAGAAACTTATATGGTAGAATTAATAAGAGACACCAAGCGATAACTTTAAATACCTTTTTCCTAAAAGACATAAAGTCACGCCAAGAGCCTCGGAGGCAGATGAGGGCGGTTAATTTTGTAGTTGATGCATTCGAAGCTTTGGTCCGAGACATGCAGAAGGCTGGTCTCGCTGGCAAGATAGAAGACACAGACCAGTATCTGTTTAAATTGGCTGCCCGCCGCTCTTATACTGATCCACGGAATAGGTACCAAGAATACATTAGTAGCCTGACGGACGTATTTTCAAATTCATTTTTAAACAAAGGGAGAAGCTCAAAAGTAATCAGCTTTGAGACCTTTTTGCCCATATTTGAAGAATACCTAATGCTAATGTCTGAAACCAATCCAGTGACGTTCACCTCTTTTATCACCAGTAGGTATTGTAACTCATTAATCTCTGGGCTCACGATTTTTGTTGCTGATCTTGATGCATCGGACGACTCTGACAAGGAATTTTTTATCAATAGCAGGAATTTTGCATTTTTTAAGAACGCTGCTAGCAAACACGGGTTTGTAATTAATAAAGATGTTCCATGGGCTCTAACTGCGGACATTGCCAGCCCAGGCATGTTAAGATACTCCTCTCGGTATGGGCTCGCAAACGAAGACCAAATTTTAGCCATTCTTTATCAGAGACCGTATACGGGGGATATTGAATCCTTACAGAGGATGGCATTTATGATCTATAATTCATTCGCTGGTCGGTCTCCACGGAGTGTAGTAGTAGATGATAGCGGCATGAGGAGAACAACTTGTCGCTTTTCAATCTCTTTAGACTCTTTCAACGAGAAATACCCCGATAAAAAATGGATTGACATGTACTCTCAGCTGAGGTATAATGAGCATAAGAAGCCAACAAGTAGAGCGAAACTAGAACAGATAAAGTCAGAGGCAAAATCCATAATAGAGGCATCTTCTCGTACAGTTGATGCTCTGGCTCACATTAACCTAAACATATTTGGGTTTGACAAGTATAATGGTACCCTGGCTAAATTAACAAAGAAATATTCTTCACAATCCCGTACTAGTAGGGCATCTCGGGGTACCACAACAACCGGCTATTAATGCTATTTCAGACACTTGACAACAAAGAAGAATGTGTCGGAGTCTATTGCAACAACGAGTTGCACTTTGACACCATTCCTGACGACCTAACCCACACCTGGAGTTACTCTGCATTACTTCAGGACCGGACGAATGTGGAGTATGCATTCCTATACGCCCAAAAGGCTCTAGAAGACGCCTGTCCGGTCCATCTCGCCCACGAGTGGGAAACCATTAATGAAAGATTGAAGGCGCTCCTACGTGCCTTTACGACGGCTAAAATAGATCTTACTGAAAACTGCTTTTTTGACCTCGTTAACGAGCGTTTCTTGCGAGAATATTGCGAAATGAAAAACAAGATCACAGAGCACGTTTTGAAAAACCAGGAGAAGCCCGAAAACTATGACTTTTTGGTGGATCTAGCTAAGATTTTGCACGATATAAAGCACCGCAAAGTTCAGATTGACCCTTGGGCTCTCCGAGACATCATGCACGAGAAGCGAGCACGTAACTTTACACAAAAATTAAGCCAGATTTCACTTTCGTGTGATTATAACATCTTTGGTACCAAGACAGGGCGCCTGACAACCAGGAAAAACAGTTTTCCAATCCTTACAATGGACAAGAAGTTCCGAAAAGTTGTCACGCCGACCAATGATTGGTTCGTTTCGCTTGATTTTAACGGCGCCGAGCTGCGAACCTTTTTGGCTTTGTCGGATATGGAGCAGCCAGACTTTGATGTTCATGACTGGAACCGCAAAAACGTCTATAAGAGCACCCTTACCCGCGAGGACGCAAAGGAAAGGTTTTTTGCATGGCTTTATAACCCCCAATCCCGAGATTTGATGAGTGATAGGGCTTATGACAAGCAGAGGGTAATAAAGAAGTATTGGAGCAATGGTGAAGTTAAGAATCCCTTTGGCAGGACCATAGCAGCCGATGCGCATCATGCAATGAGCTATCTTATTCAGAGCACTTGCTCCGATGTTGTATTGCGCCAAATGATCAAGCTAGACAAGTATCTTCAGGGCAAGGAGTCATTTGTTGCATTTTGCGTGCATGATGAGGTTGTATTAGATGTAACAAACATTGAAATGCCATCCATGATCAATTCTCTAATTGAACATTTCTCAAATACTGCTTTAGGAAAGTTCGGAGTTAATGTAAAATATGGTAAAAGTTATGGGGATATGAGAGAATGGAAACAATAATTGGTCTTGGTAAGGCGGGGTGTGCTATTGCCGATAGGTTCGCTCAATATCCCCAATACAAAGTCTATAAAATGGATGTGGGGCTTAAGCGGACACCAAGCACTTATGGCTTGAAGCTTGCCATAACCCCCGAGGAGCAGGAAGAGTCCTTGGGAAACTTGAAGCGCTTCTTTAAGGGCATTGAGAACGATGTGCTCTTTATATTGGGCGGCAGCGGTGTGATTAGCGGAGCATCCTTACGTATTTTAGAACAGATAAAAAAATGTAATTTACATGTGTTGTATGTTTATTCTGACGAAGAATTGCTCGGAGAAACCGCCAGGCTGCAGCAAAGGGTCACTTTTAACGTTTTTCAAGAGTATGCTCGCTCTGGTCTACTCGAAAAGGTCATTTTAATTGATAACACGAAACTTGAGCAAATACTTGGCGAATTGCCAATCATAGGCTTTTATGACAAGCTAAATGAATTAATGGTCCCTACTATGCATATGGTTAATGTTCTCCGACATAGCGATAGTGTTATGGGCAACATCTCCCCTCCTCATCAGATTAGCCGTATCGTATCGTATGGTCTTGTTAACTTTGAAACAGGGGAAGAAAATCTTTTTTTTGATCTTGCTAACGTCCGAGAAAAGGTGTATTATTATGCTATTAATGAAAAAAAGTTGAGAGAGCAGGGGAATATTCATAAACGGGTTATAGCACAGGTAAAAGAAAACGCCAAAAACACTAAGACCACTTATGGGATATACCCCACTCAATATGACGAAGACTACGTTTATTGCGTAGCCTACAGCTCAATTGTTCAAGAAAAATAGTTCTTGACATTTACCCCTCAATTTGATATAATCAATAACAGAAGTCGGGAAGATTCGCTCGGCTTACTATAACCAATAAAGGAAAAAATAATATGGGAATCAATCTAGATAAGATGCGAGCAAAGCTCGCTGCAGTGCAGAACAATGGAGATACTTCTAGGAGTGCTTTTTGGCGTCCAAACGACGGCAACCAGACAATTCGTGTGGTGCCTACCGCAGACGGCGACCCCTTCAAGGAGGTCTATTTTCACTACAATGTAAGCAAGGGCGGTATTCTATGCCCTAAGCGTAATTTCGGGGACTCCTGTCCCATCTGCGACTTCGCTTCCAATCTATGGCGTGAAGGGTCAGACAAGAATGACGAGTCTTCTAAGAAGATGGCAAAGAGCCTCTTTGTGCGACAGCGTTTCTTTAGCCCGGTCCTTGTCCGTGGCGAGGAGACTGACGGTGTTCGCTGGTGGGGCTATGGCAAGACTGCTTACGAGAGTCTGCTGAATCTAGTGCTAAACCCAGATTACGGTGATATCACCGATACTGATGAGGGAACCGATCTCGTGCTAAACTACGGGAAGCCGCCAGGCGCTCAGTTCCCACAGACGAAGCTCCAACCGCGTCGTCGTCCGTCACCCCTCTCTGAGGATGCGGATACGACTACGATGTATCTGAATTCTATTCAGGAAATCATGGAGCTTTTTGAGCGTAAGACCTCTGATGAGGTTGAGAAGCTTCTAGAGGAATTCATTTCCGGTGGCGTTGATGCTGAGGGTAACTCTGCGGAGACCGTACAGTACACCAACAAGACCGACTCGGTGGACAATGCGTTCAACGAGCTAATGAATGCCTAAAATGGCTTAACAAATCACTGTTGGTTTGTTAATATAAAACAACCGCTGGCACACCGGTAAATGTGTGCTATTACTCATGATTTTGCATGCGAATGTTCGTATAGCGAGATCTAATCCACAACATATGAAAGGAGATTACAAAATGAGTATACACACAATGGAGGACTTCGTAAGGAAGTTCAATGAAGATACAGTTTTTGTTGATCACTCATGGAATCGCAAGGATACTTGCTGGTCTATCGGTGATGAGCGAAGCTACATAGAGTCCGTATCCAGAAACTGGGTTCACGGACAGCCTATCAACCTAGTCAATATCAAAGAATCACTTAGGTATTGTCAGGAGAAGCAACCGCAAGACGAACAGTCAATAGAATATTATCAAGACCTTCTAAACAGAGGGTATGAATACATTGCGATTGACGGTCAACATAGGACCAAGGTCTTGCATAGGTTCATAAATAATGAATTTCAATTTAATGGTGGGTTCTATGATGCTAAACAAAATCGTCATGAAATTAGTAATAAGCTTTACAGGGAGTTTCCTAACGACCTTAAGAGCTATATTAACGGAACTCAACTTATTTCAGTTCATATATATGAGAAGATAGGCAAGAGAGAATTGGGCTGGATGTTCATCAGGAAGAACACATCGCGAGCCCTGAACAAGCAGGAACTTCGTCATGCCCTCGCAACACCAATTGGTGCTTGGATATGGGGAGTTGGTAGAAAGCACGAGAAAAGCGGTGTTACCAAATTGTTTGTCAAACCAGCGGACATCTCTCGTCAGTTAGATGATGAGTTTTTTCTCAAGATGCTTCTTGCACTTAATGTAAACATTAGCAGCGTAACCCCCAGCTTTTATGATCTTAAAAGTTCTACGTTGGATAGTTTTTATGAGCTAGGAGTAGGAGGACCGGCGAATATTCACAAGAGCGCTTACGCCTCAATTATTGGCAGGTCTGGAGATATTTTGAACCTAACAATGAAGGTCGTTAAAAAGCAAGATATCTACAAGGCGTCAGCTCGCTCGCGAATTCCTTCCAAGACTATGTGGGCTGTTTTGTTTGCATGCGAGTATGTATATGATCATGGTCTGCAGATCCAAGATGAGGCAAAGTTTTTTAGCAAAATTTTGGAAATAGATCAAACGCTATGTGACAAGTCCCAGACTTCTTACGGCAAGGCGCTTGAACTATACAATCAAAAACTAGCCAGCTATTCTCCTGGCGGAAGTAATCCTGAGCCGGTAAAGCCAAAAGCCTATAACTACTATCATAGGTGTGCGGAGCTGCCCCACCAGCCAGTCAACCGCATTCGTAGGAAAGACGAGCTAATTAAAAGCATTAAGCGCCAGCATAAGACACTTGGCTTGACCAAGCCCACCGCAGCTGCTGCTTAATCATGAAGACCCCACTCCGATATCCGGGTGGTAAGTCCCGTGCTGTAAAGCACATCCTCCCTCTCATCCCCGAGGACATAACGGAGCTTTGCTCTCCGTTCCTTGGGGGTGGGTCGGTGGAGCTTGCGGTTGCCGCCAGGGGGACGCCAGTCCACGCTTACGACATCTTTGAGCCACTTGTGTGGTTTTGGAATGCGTTGCTAACAGACCCCCGCTTGTTGGCGATTTGTGCCGATTCCTACCGAAAAGAACATCCTGATTTTGAAGGAAAGCGAGGGCTTCTAAAGGAAGACTTTGTGTGCCTTCGGAACGAGCTGAGAGAGAGCGATCGCTTCTCTTTCACCAACGCAGCCAAGCTCTATGCCATCAATCGGAGCAGCTTTTCAGGAGCCACGTTCTCCGGAGGCTGGTCAAAGCGGGCATCCTACGCTCGCTTCACTGACAGCTCTATTGACCGCATATATAACTTCCGAGAGCCCAATATAACAGTTAATTGCGAGGATTTTAAAACCTCGATTAATAAACACCCCGACGCATTCTTATATTGCGACCCCCCATACCTACTTGGAGACGACAAGGACAGGCTATATGGTGACCAGGGCAGCACGCACGCAGGATTTGACCACAGAGCCCTCTATGACATCCTTAGCCAGCGTTCTGGCTGGGTCCTGTCCTACAACGATTGCGAAGAAATCCGAGACCTCTACGAAAACTATGAAATCCGCGAAGCCGAATGGGCTTACGGAATGAAAAATATCGGAGGCAAAAAGATGGGTAAGTCCTCTGAGATACTAATTAAAGGATGATGCAAATGAAAAATCTTATGGAAAACTTTAATTCTTTTTTATCCGAAGAGAAGGGTGATAACCTTAAGCTCGCCATTCAAGCCATTGAGAACGAAGGCTATGAATATCAGCTTATAGGCAGCGGAAATACCATTCGGGTTGTTGACGATAATCGTGAAGATGCTTTGGACAAGATGCTCAGCGTCCTAGAGCCCATGGGGTTTGTGCACAATCCGTTTATTGGGGGGTCCCTGGGGCGCCTAGAGATGAAGTCGCGACTCGATGGCAGTGTTTTCATTTTGTTCAAGCCCAAGAGCCGCACACGCGCAGCAACAGCTGGTATAGATTTTGAGAAAAGACTGGCAACAATTATGCAGGGCGCCGGTCTAGAAGCTGAAACTGCTGGACCCGGACACGGCAGCGATCTAACCATCACTGGTCCGAAAGGTACTCTAAAGATTGAAGTGAAGACCGCTCTTTCTGCTGATTTTGGTCAGTTTAGGGCGGAATATGACCCTGACAAGGAAAGCTGGCAACCACGAGAAACAGCTGGATATAAAGCCAATGAAGCGCTGTTTAAGTCTATTTTTAATCAATTGCTTTTATCCTATCTGAACGAAAACTGTGCTTTGCCCCTCGGTGACCCACGTTTACGTCTTGATAAGGATGGTCAGGTCGCTGGGATTAAGAGGTCGCCAACCACGGGGAAACTCAAACAAAAGCTTCAGGAAGCTTGGTTTAAGGGCAGAAAAGACTACATCGTAGATTTTGATTTTGCAGCCATTGCAGGCTACTATGCTGACAAGGGTGACGAATATATCCAAATCGGCAGGAAGGGTCTCTATGCCCTTAATGAGACGGCTGCGCAGAGGCTGGGCGTGCCCCTCTTCTCCAATAGTGGTCTTGAGGCTTATGTTCGCTTTCGCATTAAGCCACATATGAGCATAAACGGAACCCACAGCTTTACGATTGCGATTAAGGTGAGGGGCGCCCTAGAGACCTCCTCCAAGTCCCTCCTAAGCCCAGGGGACGCCCGAGAAATTGCGAATATTCTTTCTTGATTTTCTCAGCACGCTGTGCTATAATAAGACAAACTAAAACGAGGTAAAAATGGCTAGAGTTTCAAAAGCCAAGACGGGAAAACTGTCTTTGGCGGATATGAGAAATCTTATTAATAAGAAGGCGGGCATGAACGTTGCCCACAACCTAACAGAGGAAAACCCAACCGAAGTGAAGGACTGGATTCCGACCGGCTCACGCTGGCTGGATTCTATCATTTGCCGAGGAAAACTCGGTGGTATCCCTGTCGGAAAGGTCGTAGAGATCGCCGGTCTAGAGGCTACAGGCAAGTCCTATATGGCAGCGCAGATTGCCGGCAACGCCCAGAAGATGGGTATGGACGTGGTATACTTTGATTCAGAGTCTG
>UEXM01001102.1_pt2 | contig 23208 bp, 36 predicted proteins | sample 1796661 | NCBI WGS metagenome assembly UEXM01 (sample SAMEA4772469, study PRJEB27181) | metagenome | reverse complement strand
TTAATGATGATTATAGAAAAGTCTATGATATATATAAAGCAAATATGAATAATATATCAGTAGGTAATGTCGTTAATTGTTATTTTGCTTTATCCAATCGTGGTGGTTCAAAAACTTTTAAAGAAGGAAAGGCTAAAATTAATGATATTGATTTTGCAAATTATTTACTTAGCAACTTTTCTAATCTGAACAAAGAATATGGCAAGAAGAAAATTGCAGCTTATTGTGTAAGGGAAATGATACAAGTAGGATATGTAAAGTGCAAAAAGGATATTAATGCAATGAATTATCTTTTTAAGATGTATAGTAAAATGGCAAAGCAAAACCATTTAGCGATTACGTCCATCACAGATTTTAGACCAATAATGGAAACCTATTTGAATGACTATTATATGATAAGAAAACAAAAGATGTAATGAAGATATTAAATTTATATGCCTGTCTAGGGGGCAACAGATACAAATGGGACGAAGTTACAAGTGTAGAAGTAACAGCTGTGGAACTAGACCCCGAAGCAGCAAAGTTGTATCAAGAAAGATTCCCAAACGACAAAGTAATTGTAGCAGATGCACATCAATATTTGCTAGACCATTACAAAGAGTTTGATTTTATATGGAGTTCACCACCTTGTCCAACACACAGTAGAGCAAGATTTGCAAGAAGAAGCACAACAACTGCTGCATACCCTGATATGAAGTTATATCAAGAAATATTGTTTTTAGATAAGTGGTTTGAAGGGAAGTACTTAGTGGAAAACGTTGTGCCATATTATGAACCTTTAATACCTGCTAAAAAAATAGGTAGGCATTTGTATTGGTCTAATTTTGTTTTGCCAAAAAGCCTTAATGAAAGAAAAGCAAGTATAATGGAGAGTGCTAATGAAGTTAAAAAATGGTGTGAGTTCCACGACTACGACTTCTATAAGTACAAAGGAAAACAACCCATAAATAAAATGGCAAGAAACCTTGTAGACTATGAAGCAGGAAAAACAATACTAGAAACAGCTTTAGGGATAATAAGAAAACAAAACACCAACCAAACGGAACTTTTTGAATAAAGACATAATAGAAGAGTTTTACTACCTTACCTTACTAGACATAAGAGAAGGAGTAAGCATACAGGAGTTGGAAGATATAATACAACTCTATGAAGATGTAGAAGATTACGAAGCCTGTGCAGGAATACTAAAAGCAATAAACGAAACACGACACGATACAATAACAAACATCAATGAGAAACTTTAAAATACTAAAAGAGATTAGGAACATAGTAGAACAAGAATGCAACTTACACCTAACCGCAAAGACAAGAAAACAAGAATACGTTTACGCAAGAGCGGTATACTATAAGCTATGCAGGGAAATAACCAATTCATCATTAACAGACATAGGTAAGATGTTGAATAAAGACCACGCTACTGTATTGCACGGTATAAGAATATTTGATGCGTTCCTAATGCAGAAATCATACTATACATACGAACTATCAATTTACAACAAAGTGATGGAAGTATATACTGATGAATCAGACAAGAACCCATCTACACTAATTGAGAAAGTAAAAGCGGAGAAACTAAGACTCCAAAAAGAAAAGCAAGAGGTGATTAAAATTTACCAAGACATAAACACCCAATACCTAGACCTAAAAAAGAAACACAACCATATGCTAAAGTTCTTTAGTAAATACGAACCTAATGCATACGATAAATACGCAGAGGTGTAATGGAATACTCAATAATGTTATTTGCTATCACATCCTTTGGGTTACTAGCAGCAGCAGTTTACGAATACTTTAGAGATTAACAAAAAAGTTTAATTTTTATTGTACATATAGATATTGAATAATCAATCTATTTCAAATTGGATAAAAGAAAGTTTAACGGTGGAGCAAGAGCAGGTGCAGGTAGAAAACCTAAAGCCGAAGAAATACAGCTTGTAGAACGTTTATCCCCATTAGAAGATGATGCATTAGCTGCGTTATCAGAGGGTGTAAAGTCTGGCGATATTAAATGGGTTACTCTTTATCTTAACTACTATCTTGGGAAACCAAAAGAAACTAAGGACATTTCTATCAATGAAGATGTACCTTTGTTTATAGACTAGGGATAACCTAAACCCTGTCTGTAACTTATATGCACGTTAAAAAAACACAAGCACTAAATAAGTTAAGAGAACTTAACAGTCGTACAAAGATTGTGAGGGGTGGTACTAGCGCAGGTAAGACTATCTGTATTTTAGCTATCCTGACTGACTACGCCATAAAAAATGAAGGCAAAGAGATTAGTGTAGTAAGTGAATCTATTCCACACCTTCGCAGGGGTGCGATGAAGGACTTTATTAATATCTTAAAAGGCTTAAACCGTTACAAAGAATCACAGTTCAATCGTAGCAATTTAAAGTACACATTCACCAACGGAAGCTACGTTGAGTTCTTTTCAACAGACCAACCTGACAAACTAAGAGGTAGCCGTAGAACAGACTTATACATCAATGAGTGTAATAATGTACCCTTTGATGCTTACCAACAGCTAGCGGTAAGAACATCGGGAAATATATGGCTTGACTACAACCCCTCTTCTGTGTTTTGGGTGGATAAGGAATTAGTAGGGAAAGAAGATACAGACTACATCACGCTAACCTACAAGGACAATGACTTACTACCCGAAAGCATTGTAAAGGAAATAGAGAAAGCTAAGGAGAAAGCAAAGACATCAAGCTATTGGGCGAATTGGTGGCGTGTATATGGACTAGGTGAAATAGGAAGCCTAGAGGGTGTATGTATTCCTGATTGGAAAGAGATAGGAACTGTACCACAGGAAGCAAGGTTACTAGGAATGGGAGTTGATTTTGGTTGGAACGACCCAACTGTGATTATAGCATTATATAAATGGAATGATGCTTATATCTTTGATGAGGTATTTTATAAGTCGAGTACTACTTTAAGGGATTTATCTTTGTTCTTACGAAACAATAATATTACAGAAAACCTGATAGCAGACAACGCAGAGCCAAAAAGTATTGAAACTCTTCGCAGGGATGGTCATAATATTTATCCCTGTACAAAGGGTAGGGATAGTGTAAACTTTGGAATCAACCTAATAAACCAAAACGAAATATATGTAACAAGCAGTAGTAGAAATATGAAGCGAGAACTGCAAGGCTATATATGGGCAAAGGACAAAGAGGGGAATACACTTAACAAACCCACAGGAGAACATCCTGACTGTATTGATGCTGCACGTTACATTCTAACTGATACACTAGAAAACCCACATAAGGGAAAATATTTTGTTTATTAATAAAATGTTTATTACTTTAGCAGAGTAAAACAATTAAAAAAAACAATATGGATTATTTAGTAGAGGAATACGAAAGACACTTACAGCGCATTGGCGAATGTGATGAACCCTGCCCTACTTGTGGCAGACCAACAGAAAAAGACTTCTGCAATGGCGATTGCTTTGAAGCATATTTAATGTAAAACAAAAATTATGAGAATACAAGAAACAGAAGAGTACCGAATCGTTAAACAATTAACATCGGAAGAAAACAAGCAACTACTTAGAAAAGCATTGTGGCAAGTGCCTGTTGCAATGGGAACGGTGTACGCAGGTATGTACGCATTTATGTACTTCTTTTTATGGCTAGTGAGACTTTAAAAGAATGGCAAGTAATGAAGGCTTGTTGGGATAAAGGTTTCTTTGTAGAGCAGCACCCTATGGGAAGGGGTTGGTCTAAGAAGGCTTATCCTGTACAGCTTGTGATGGACTTACAAGGCTTTAAGAAGATGGGAACAGATTCGTATGAACAGAACAGCAAAGAACTAGAAGAAAAAATAAACGAGATGTACTTGTATATTTATAAAAAATTTATATCTTAGTAAGGAAATATTTTTCATTTAGATAATTTAGTTAATATTGGTTAAGGGTGGTAGAAATACCGCCCTTTTCTTTTTATACATAATCCACCTTATTTTATTGTACTTATATGAAAGTAGATATACTTGTACCAAGCAGCCTTAGTGAAGTAACATTAGAGCAGTATCAAAAGTTTTCTAAGATTAATACGGAAGATAATTCAGATACAGGATTCTTGATGCACAAGACTGTCGAGATATTTTGCAACCTTAACCTAAAGGATATTGCAAAGATTAAATACACCTACGTTCAAGAGATACTAAACGACATAAACAACCTGTTTGAACCTAAGCAAGAATTGATTCCTAGATTCACAATGGGTGGCATTGAGTATGGATTTATTCCTGTGCTTGATGATATGACTTTAGGTGAGTATGTAGACCTTGATGAAAACTTTACTGATTGGGAACGTATGCATAAAGCAATGGCGGTTCTTTTTAGACCCATTAAACTAAGCAAAGGTGATAGGTATCAAATAGAAGATTACGATGGCTTAGACAACGCTGAACGAATGAAGAAGATGCCTTTAGATGTAGTGATGGGGGCAATGGTTTTTTTTTGGACTTTAAACAGCGAGTTGCTGAAAACTACCCTGAACTTTTTGGAACAGGAAGTGGGCAAGGAGATGACTACACAGCAGCTTCAACATTTGGAAAAAAGTGGGGTTGGTATCAAAGCATCTATGGAATTGCTAAGGGAGATGTTACCAAGTTTGAGAATATCACTAAACTGAATGTTCACGAATGTTTGGTTTACTTAGCATTTGAAAAAGAAAAAATAGAACTAGAAAGACAACAGATTAAAAGAAGATGACAGGATTCTACAACGTAACGGATAAAATCAAAGATACACTAGCAGCAGAACCATTTGTAAATACAGTTACTTATGGAAGCCTAGACGATGTTGATTTAAACAAACAAACTATATTTCCTTTATCACACTTGATAGTAAACAACTGCAACGTGGCAAACAATACGCTAACGTTTAATATAAGTGTACTATCAATGGATGTAGTGGACGAAAGCAAAGCAGAAGTAGAAGATGAGTTTGTAGGAAACGATAACGAGCAAGACGTACTTAATACACAATTAGCAGTCCTTAACAGACTAATAGCAACATTACAACGTGGCGATGTCTATACGGATAAGTATCAAGTGATAGGTGCAGTAGGATGTGAACCTTTTGTAGATAGGTTTGAAAACAAGTTAGCAGGGTGGGTAGCTACATTTGATGTAGTAGTAGAAAACGATATGACTATATGCTAACAAAGGGGTACACATATCAAGCCTTAAACGCCTTTAAGAAGTTTGTGATACAACAATCACGCAGCAGACTTACTAAGGGTAGAAAGAACGTAAATAAGAAACTATATAACAGTATTGATGGTGATGTGAAGGTTAGTGCTAATTCTATTAGTCTATCGTTCTATATGGAAGATTATGGTGTATTCCAAGACAAGGGGGTGAGCGGTACAAAGAAGAAGTACAATACACCATTTAGCTACACCTCTAAAAGACCGCCACGCAAAACATTAGAAGAATGGATAAGCAAACGCAGATTTCAATTTAGAGATAAGAACGGAAAGTTTATATCCTACAAGAGTATGTCGTTCTTAATCCAAAGAAGCATATTTGAAAAAGGCATTAAACCAAGTCTGTTCTTTACAAAACCATTTGAACAAGGTTTTAAGAAATTACCAGACGAACTTATAGAAGCATACGGTTTAGACGTAGAAGAATTATTAGAATTTACACTTAAAAGATGAGTACAAAAATAAACGCAAGAAGTCCATTCTACATAGAAGCAGAAGAACCTACGGTAGCACTAGGGGCTTTTACTTGTACAACAGCAGGGCTAACAGATTTCAGGGTTAATAGTGATGGTACAATAATAGACCCCTTAATTAGAAAGGGTTCAATAATTAGTCAAGACCATACATCATTTGCAACAAACACAAGTGGAAGCGCAATACCAAGAACTGTAAACTATACAATCTTGATACCTTCTGAATACACAAATTCAGACGATGGTACTATTGTATGCCCACAGGATTTTGACCAACCTACTCAAACAGCATCAGAAGACCCTACACAAAACGACAATTGCCCATCTTTTAGTGGTACAATATCCAACATTACAGGGCTAGACAATACAGGTTCTAGCATTACATTAAACAGTTTCTTTAGTGAAGGAGCAGATGCAAACATTGATACATATAGAGTAATACAATATGGTGATGCTGCAATAAAGCCTTCGTTTAGTGGAACAGGCTTAAATCAAACGGTTACGTTTACAACAGGGCTAACTTGTGCAGAAGCAAGTTTTAGAATAGAAGCGCAAAACGACCAAGATTCTTGTGTTGCAAGAAGTAACCTATTTACAATATCAGCAAATTGCCCAAGCGTAACATTGACCTGTACAACAGATGATGATAATAATGATTCAATAAATCTTCAAGGCGGTTCAATAGCAGCGGATGGAACAATAAGCAGCCCAAGTTTTCAAAATGCACTAAATATAAAACGAATAGAAGATAGTGGAAACAGCACGATAACAAGTTATCCTGCAAATACAACAGGAAGCGCAAGAGACGTAACTTTAACATTTGTGTTTGATATTCCAAGTCATTATACAAACAGCGGTGAAATAGAATGTGATAAACCATTTTCACAGCAACCAACAGATGCACCTTTAGAAACATTAGCTTGTGGTGATGATAGGATTGTTTACGAAAATTTTAGAATAGCTTCAACAGGCGATATCCTTCAAGGTGAAGCAAGGGTATTGGTTAATGGAGTAAGCGTAGACTTTACTGTAAATACATTGGGGGTTACAACAGGAACAGCGTTTCCAGAAGTTGCGGTTACTACACCAAGAACAATAGGAGTTACAATAACAGTTCCGAGCGGTTGGGCAAATGCAGGAAGCACAATAGGAGGCACGGTAGGTTCTGCTTGTAATCAATCAGTTCAACAGCCACCAACAAAAAACCTTTGCGTTGGAATAACAGGAACATATTATATTACAAGCACAGGGGTAGATAGCCTTTGTGGGTTTTGTGATTTTGTTACATTAACCAATTTAGAAGTAAATGGAACGATTGCAGTAAATGAGCCTGTATGTAGAAATGGAAATCAATTTAATGGTGCTTTCAAATGGTTTGGAGTATCTAATTTCCAGAATACAACTATTGGTGATGTAGGCATAGGATTTACGGTAGCAAGAATAGATTCTTTTGGTTTTATTAGTGAAATACGACAGGTAAACTGTGAAAGCGGAGAATGCGCAGGGGGTTCAAATAATATACTTTTTTAAGATGGCAATAAAAAGAGCAACAATAAAGATTTACATATACGAGGGTATACAAGGAAGCTATACAAACGGTGATTTAAAGTACACTTTGTCAAAGGACAGGATATCAAGCAGCGACAATATCATATTTGAAATAGCTGACTTAGTTCGAGATTATATAGAACACAACTTCAATGATGACTATGCTTCTACAACGAAATGGATTACAATATCTAAAACTTTGATAGATGAGGCAACTAATGAAGAATTTATTGGTTCGCCTGTGATTGATAATTATATTCTTTTTGATGGGTATGGAAATTATGAAGATGAAGTCAACCCACAACTATCAGACAATGCGCTTATAACTGCAACAGACGTATATCTTCCAGAGGGCGTTTCGGGAAAGATACCAATATTTGCAGAAGGAGTTGGTAAAGTAACAATTGATTTAACAGACACCGAAATAACGGATAGTGGTAACAGTAATCAAAAGATTCAGTACGTTACTATTCCTGCTGATAGTTCAACGATTCAAGTATATGATACAGATGATTCTACTTTATTAAAAACTATTGCGGTCAATAATATATGCGAACCTAAATTCACAGAATATAAAGTAACTTTCGTAAACAAGTATGGTGCATATCAAGACGTTTACTTTTTTAAGAAAACAGTAGAAACCTTTTCTGTTCAAGATGATACATACAAAGTAAATAACATAAATACCTCAACAGTAACTTATCCAACATATCAAGGGCAAAGACAAAGGTATGCAGTAAACGGACAAACAAGTTTACAAATGAATACAGGGTTTATAAAAGAAACATCGGTTAGTACTATTGAAGAAATGTTTTTATCCGAGAATGTATGGATAAGATTTGAGGGCAAGACGTTACCTATAATACCAAAAAGTAAATCATTTACACAAAAGACTTCTTTGAATGATAAACTAATTAATTATACGGTGGACTTTGACTTTGCATTTAACAAGATAAACAATGTACGCTAATGCTACAATTACAACTTTACATAGATGGTCAAGAAGTAGAATTACACGACAACGAAAGCGTGGTGCTTACACAAAGCCTTCAAGACGTCCTTGATATACAAAAAGTATTTACAGACTATACACGGACTTTTAATGTACCTGCATCAAAAAGTAATAACAAGATATTCAAGCACTATCACAATCCTATAATCAAAGATACAGATACGCTAGTATCAAGACCTGCGGAATTACACTTAAACCACGAGCCTTTTAGGACTGGAAGAATAAAACAAGAAAGTGTAGAGTTGCAAAATGGTTCACCATTAAATTACCGTATTACATTTTTTGGTAACACAATACAATTAAAAGAAATTATTGGTGATGCAATGCTATCTGACTTATATGAGGTGAATGCAAATATCAACTATTTTCCTGACACTGTATTGACACAAATGCAAGATGGTGCAGATTATAATATAAACGGTGAAGATGTATTAGATACATTAATCTATCCGCTAATATCTAATGACAATAGACTTGTGTATGATTCTAACGATAGTACAGCAGGAACATTTAATTTGTATGCAAGTGGTCAGCAGCACGGTGTAGTGTTTGACCAATTAAAACCTGCGATTCGTTTACACGCTATATTGCTTGGCATAGAAAAGCAATTTGGCTTATCGTTTTCTAGGGATTTTTTTAATTCTACAAATCCAGATTGGTATAATTTGTATTTATGGTTGCACAAACAAAAAGGAGGTCTTGAACCCGAAGAGGGCGAAAGTGTAAATTATAAAGCAAGTAATACTGGGTGGGATGTAACAACAGGCGGTCATCCAACAATTAGACAAGGTTTTAAAACTGGTTCGGGCTATCAAAACTATGATAGTAGAGATGCAAACAGATATATGGTTATTTCGGCAGAAGCACCCATTGGTGTTGATTATTCTGTTAGAGTTAAAGAAGGGAATAACATTTTATATGAGGGGGAACATACAGGTGATGATAATATTATAACCATCCAAGATGAGGCGCTTTTGGCAAAGACAAGAGGTAGAGGCACATACACTTATCACCCGCATCATTACATAGAAGTGGGATGTCAGACTAATGCAACAATTACTCTATCTGTTATTATTTATGATAGATTAAAAATACAAGATGCAAATTCAGCCCACGCTACTCAATCATATTCTTTCACAAACACTTACAGTTCAACGATAGCAGCAGAAATGCCTAAAATGAAGGTAATTGATTTTATAACTTCATTATTTAAGATGTTTAATTTAACTGCTTATTATAATGGGGATAAAATTGAAGTGTTACCGTTAGATGATTTTTACGCAGAATCAACGAATGTTTTTGACATAACAAAATACATAGATAAACAAAAAACAGAAGTCAAAATAAATTATCCGTTTTCTAACGTATCTTTTAAGTACAAGGGTTTAGATACTTTCTTAGCTTCTTTTCATAGTACGTTCTTTAACGAAGAATGGGGGTCTTTAACATACCAAAATGATGCTGATTACACTTCTGATTCATATAATATTGAATTGCCATTTGAGCATCATAAGTTTGAGAGGTTTCCAAACACAACCGTACAATGGGGTTGGTCAGTAGATAAAAAACAAGAACCGTACTTAGGCAATCCGTTTATATTTTATGCGCACAAAGTTACTAATGGAACGCCAATACAATTTACGGAAACTTTAGGTGGTACGATGCACCAAATAGATGACTATTACATACCTAGTAACAACGCAGACCCTACTGATAACGACAGTCAAAGCATACACTTTGGAGCGGAAAAAAATGAATACACAGCAAACTTCGCAAAAAATTCATTGTTTTTAACATATTACAAAACATATATAGAAGAAGTGTTTGACAGTTCACGTCGAATATTTACGTTTAAAGCATTTTTACCTTTGTCAGTATTGAGTAATATATCGCTAAATGACAGGGTAGTAATATTTGATGAACTATATAAGATAAACAAGCTAACGACCAATTTTGAAACAAATGTATCTACGTTAGAACTTGTAAACGAAACACAAGAATTTACATTTGAGCCAAACGATGTTATTAAAGAAACCGTTCAAACGGTAGATGCTTCGATTGCAACAGCGGACAATACGGAAATCACAGCGGATAAAACTATACTTATATTTTAGAAGATGGTAGAAAACATATTACAAATGCTTGAAATAGCAAAGAAGCAAAAAGAGATAGGTAAGACTACTCACATTGCGTTAGGCAAGTACAAATACCCAGAAACGATTAAAGAAGCGTACAAACAATTTAAATTGGAATTATGTCTATAAAGAAAACAATAGAAATAGAAGCAAGGGTTGAAAAAGCCGAAAAAGACCTAGATGGGGTTGCTAAGAGCGTACAGAAGATTGACAAAAACCTTGAAGAGGTAAAAGATACATCAAGCGGTGTAGCTAAAGGTGTAAAGGGTATAGGTAATGCATTAAAAGCAGCAGGGATTGGACTTGCTATTGCAGCATTTGCAAAGCTAGGTGAGGTGTTTAACCAAAACCAAAAGGTAGCTAATGCATTTAATATAGCGTTTGAAGGATTGTCTTTAGCTTTTAATGACTTCTTTAAGTTCTTAGATTCTAACGTAGGAACAATTATAGACTATTTTAAGGGTATTTTTAGCGACCCTAAACAAGCTATTGTAGATTTTGGTAATAGTATCAAGGCAAATCTAACAGAACGATTTAACAGCTTCTTAGACACGCTTGGCTATTTAGCAAGTGCGGTTAAGAAAGTATTTAGCAATGATTTTGCGGGTGCATTAGAAGATGTGAAAAATGCAGGAAAAGAATCACTAGATGTACTTACAGGAGTAGACAATACTTTTGATAAATCTGTTGAAACGGTAACCAACGCAACAAAGGCAATAGTAGATTATACTAAAAGTACAATAGATAGTGCATCAGCGATAGTTGATTTAAACAGAAAAGCAGAAGTAGGTATTGCTCAAAACCGTATCATCTTAGAGCAAAAGGATAGGGAAGCGGAAAAGCTAAGACAAATCAGAGATGACGAAAGCAAAACCATTGCAGAACGCATTGAAGCTAACAACAAACTTGCAGAAGTATTAGACGAGCAAGAAAGATTAATGTTGGCAAATGCAGATGCGGTAATAGCAGCAGCACAAGCGCAGTTTGATAAGAACGCAAACGACGAGAATCAAATTGCATTACTAGAAGCAAAGGCAGAACGTGAGGGTATCTTAGCACAGATTGAAGGATTCCGTTCAGAACAGTTGATGAATATAAATTCTTTAGAACGAGAAAGAATTGATTTGATTGATGAGGAAAAGGAGAAAGCTAAAGAAGCAGCAGAAGAACAAATAGCGTTAAGCAGAGCAGTTGCAGAAGCAAAAATTCAAGACAGCGTAAACACGTTAAATTCTATTGTTGAGTTAGCAGGTGAAGGAAGTGCATTAGGTAAAGCAGCAGCAGTAACATCTGCGACTATTAGTGGTATTGAAGGTGTACAAAATGCTTACTCAACTGCACAAAAATCACCAATAACAGCTTTTTTCCCTGCATACCCAATAGTACAAGCAGGATTGGCAGCAGCTTTTAGTGCATCACAAATTAAAAGTATAGTTTCTACACCAAAACCAAACAAATCAGGATTTTCAGCAAGAAGTCCTAGAGTTGGAAGTGGTGGCGGTGGTGGTACATCCGCAGCACAAGCACCTGCATTTAACGTGGTAGGAGCATCAGGAACAAACCAACTGGCAGAAGCTATAAATGGTAGAGATACGCAACCAGTAAAAGCATTTGTAGTATCTAACGAAGTAACAAACGCCCAAGCATTAGACAGAAACATTGTTAATTCTGCTTCACTAGGATAACAAAAACACAAAAAAAGTATTGTACTTATATGGACATTATAGAACTTTTTATAGATGAAAACGACGATGTTTCTGGAATTGAGGCAGTATCAATAGTAGAAAACCCTGCAATTGAAGAAGATTTCGTAGCATTAAAAAACCAAGAGTTTAAATTTGCAGAAGTGAACAAAGAGAAGCGTATTCTAATGGGTGCTGCTTTGATTCCTAATAAACCTATTTACAGAAGAAACGAAGATAACGAATACTACATTTACTTTAGTCGTGATACAGTCCGTAAAGCAAGTGAGTTATTCTTTATTAGAGGCAACCATAATAAGAGTACCTTAGAACATCAAATGCCCTTAGAAGGCTTGGTAGCGGTTGAAAGTTGGATAGTAGAAAACAAGGAAAAAGACAAGTCTAGTCATTACGGAATGGATATGCCATTAGGTACTTGGATGCTATCAATGAAAGTTCTAAATGATGATGTCTGGAATAACTACGTTAAGACTGGTAAGGTTAAAGGGTTTTCAATAGAAGGCTACTTTGCTGATAAGATGGAAAGACCTAACGAGCCTAACGATTTATCAGCTTGGGAACAAGCAGAAGAAGATTTTCTATTAGAAGAATTAAAACAAATATTAGCAGGTGAAGAATTAGAATCATTTGCAGATTATCCAGATGCAGTAAGTAATAACGCTAAAAGAGGAATAGAATTAAACGAGAAAGTAAACAACAAGTGTGCAACGCAGGTAGGAAAAGTAAGAGCGCAACAACTTGCGCAGGGAAAAGCTGTAACTGTGGAAACCGTAAAAAGAATGTTCAGCTACCTAAGTAGAGCAGCGGAATATTACGATGAAGGCAACAGCGAAGCCTGTGGTACTATTTCTTACTTATTGTGGGGTGGTAAAGCAGGACTTAGATGGGCAGGTTCTAAACTAAGAGAATTAGACCTATTAGAAGCTGATTTAAAAGAACCTTGTCAAGCAGGATATGAAATGATAGGCTTTAAGATGAAAAACGGAAGAAGAGTACCTAATTGCGTTCCTATAAAATGAGAGATTACGAACAATACGCCCCAAGCCCTAAGAATGACCGCAGAGCCTGTCTATGTGATGATGGAACGTACAGCAGAAAGTGCTGTGATGGAAGTTTCCAAGCACAAGGGATAGGCAATATAACAGGAGAAAGTCTTGCAGGTGTTTGGTATGGTTATTTAGCCACAGCTTGTTCTGACCAACATACAAGGCACGTTCATATGCACGATACTGAATTAACAGTAGGTAAAGTGTATTACCTTACTTTAGAAAACAATCACAACGAGTGTTACACTATAACTTCTACCCACCATTCAGAAGGGGTGCATATTAATAGTGCATCTGTTCAGTATGATGACTGTGCAGAATGTGAAGCAGCAAACTAAAAATACAACAACAAATTAAATAACCTATTGTTATAATATGGATTCAAAGACAAAAGATATATTACAGAAGTTTTCCACTCAAAAGGTGGAGTTAGCATCATTTGAAAACGAAAAAAACAAATTTAAACAATTTGCTAAAAAAGTTTTTAAAGACCAAGATGATGTTACTGCTAAATACAGAGATGCTATCGATGAGATAAGACAATCTAAAAAAGACGTAGAGCAAGCCTTTAAAATGTTAGAAACATTACAGAAAAAAGCTAATAAAGCACAGGCTGAATTTAAAAGTCTTGGCATTGAAGCACCTTCTTATCTTTTTGAAATAGATGGAGTAGGTTTTTTAGGATGGGAAAACAACTTAATAGATACAAGACAAATTCTAAATACATACATCAATAATTAAGATATGAAACCACAAGTACAAAAAATATTTACCAAGTTAGCTAAAGAAAAGGTTGAGTTAGGTATCGCACAAGATTACGCAAGTGCTGCTATGGATGCTTTACAGTCTATTGATGATGCTGAAAATTTAATTAAAACTTTAAAATCTTTAGACAATAAAGCTGATTCAGTTTTTAAGCAAATATCAAAGGCAGAAAACAATATTGTAAGTATTGCTCAAAAAATGATTAGCAAGGTAAAAGAATTAGGTATTGATGAAAAAAGTTTACCTGAAATAAAAAAATCAAGAGATTTACAGAAGAAAATTTCTTCTATAAGAAAAGACTTGCTGCAATTAATTCGTTAAAAACACAACAAACTAAATATTAATTTATTGTACAATATATGAAAGCAACAGAAATTTTATCAAAAGCAAAAGAACTTCTTTCTATCGAAACAGAAGAAGTGAAGTTAGCACAAGCTACTTTGGAAAATGGTACTGTTATCGAAGCCGAAGAAATGGCAGAAGGTAAAGAAGTATTCATTGTTACAGAAGATGAGAAAGTAGCATTGCCTGTTGGCGAATACACTTTAGAAGATGGTCAAGCCTTAATCGTAGAAGAAGAAGGAATCATCGCTTCTATTGGTGAAGCCCAAGAGGAAGAAGAAGCCCCTGCCGAAGAAGAAGTAGAAGCAGCGGAAGAAGAAGAAATGGAATACGCGACTAAAGCTGAACTTTCTGAAATCAGAGAAATGGTTGAAGAAATTAAATCTATGCTCGAACCTAAAGAGGAAATGAGCGCAGAGGAATTAGCAGAAGAAGCGGTGGAAGATATTGTGGAGGAAGTTAAAGAGGAACTTTCTGAAGTTGAGAAAATTACTCATAACCCCGAAGCAAGTGCTAAGAAGGAATTAAACCTTTTTGCACAAAAAAGAGCAAGTAGCACCTTAGACCGTGTACTTGGCAAATTTGGAAATTTTAATAAATAAATAAAAAATGGCAACAACAACTAGTATTACTACTACTTATGCAGGGGAAAGTGCAGGACAGTACATTTCAGCTGCATTATTAAGCGGTTCAACTATCGAAAACGGTGGTGTAACTGTAAAACCAAACGTAAAATTTAAAGAGGTAATCAAGAAATTATCTACAAACGACATCGTAAAAGATGCTTCTTGTGATTTCGATGCAACTTCTACAATTACACTTACTGAACGTATTCTACAACCAGAATACCAACAAGTGAACTTACAACTATGTAAGAAAGACTTTATTTCTGACTGGGAAGCTATCTCTATGGGATATTCTGCTCACCACGATTTACCAAGTTCTTTCTCTGACTTCTTAATTGCACACGTTGCAGCTAAAGTAGCAGACCGCACAGAACGTTCTTTATGGAGTGGAGACACAGCAACTAACGGACAATTTAACGGAATCACTAAATTAGTATCAGAAGATGCAGCCCTTCCAGCAGCACAAGAAATCGCTGGTACTACCGTAAATTCTGGCAACGTAATTACAGAATTAGGAAGCATTGTAGATGCTATCCCTTCTACTTTATACGGTGAAGAAGATATGTTCATCTACGTTTCTCAAAACATCGCTAGAGCATATGTTCGTGCATTGGGTGGATTTGGTGCATCTGGATTAGGCGCAGCAGGTACAAACGCTCAAGGTACTCAATGGTGGAATAATGGTTCACTTTCTTTTGATGGTGTTAAATTATTTGTAGCTAACGGACTTGGAGACAACGATGCAATCGCTACTACTAAATCAAACTTATTCTTCGGAACTGGACTATTAGCAGACCACAACGAAGTTAAAGTTTTAGATATGGCTGACTTAGATGGTTCTGATAACGTAAGAGTTGTAATGAGATTTACAGCAGGAGCGCAAATCGGAGTTATCGAGGATGTAGTTACATATGGTATTGCAAACTCTGCAAACTAAGAAAGTAAATAAATAACCTAAGAGGGTGGGTGAGCCAATGAGCCTACTCACCCTTTTTTAATACAAAAAAGACGATGAGTTGCAGTATAATAAAAGGCAGAAAAGAACCGTGCAAAGACGTGGTGGGCGGCATTCGTGCAGTATATTTTACAGATTTCGGTGATTACGGAACTGTTACCCAAACGGATGACGAAATTACAGATATGACAGGAACTTTTACTGCCTATAAATATGAACTAAAAGGAAATAGTAGCTTTGAACAAGCTGTTACTTCTTCACGTGAAAACGGAACTACTTTCTTTGACCAGACCTTAAACATCACATTTAAGAAACTATCTAAGGAAGATAACAAAGAGATTAAACTTTTAGCTTACGGTAGACCACACATCGCTGTTGAAGACTATAATGGAAATGTATTCGTTATGGGATTAGAACACGGTGCAGAGGTTACAGGGGGTACAATCGTAACAGGAGCAGCAATGGCTGACTTATCTGGTTACACTTTAACCTTCAATGCACAGGAGTTGAAACCTGCAAACTTTGTAGATTCACCAACTTCTGCTGACCCATTTGCTGGTATGGCAAGTGCTACGGTAACGGTAACAGAAGGAACTAATTCGTAATTAGATTCTTTTATACTAAGGAAGGGGTGTTAGAAATGATACCCCTTTTTTCTTTAACAAACTTTTAACACATTTTTTTAGTTGATAATTTGTTTATATCGAAAAAGCGTTATATGTTTGTAGTGTAATTGTTGATACAGTTACAACGTTCTTTAAGATAATCTAAAACAGCAGGGTAAAATCTGTTTGAGTCTTGTAGTAAAGTTGTGTAGAAACACATAATAGATACCAAAGATTGGGATGTAGGTAAGCTAGCAATCTACAACCACCCTTAGTGCGGGTGAGTCAGTACCAACGCGACAAGACAAGAACAGAAAATCCTAATAGTCTGAGGATGCTATTTACAATATGTTATAAGTCCTCAAGTATATATAAGGGTGTCAGAAATGATGCCCTTTTTTTTGCTCCTTACTTAACAAAAAACAAAAAGATTTATTGTATATATATGATTGTACTACAAAAGTCTGATAGCGACCAAACGTTTAGTTTTATACCACGTTCTTATACGGCAGGAATTACCTACACAATTAAGATAGTAAACGAAACTACAAACAAAGAAGTGTATAGCAATACAACAACAAGTTTTGCGTTGGTTGATTATTATTACCAATATACAGACACTTTTACCCTAGTAGAAGATACAATGTACACGTTAGAAATTAAAGCAGGAAGCGATTTGATATTTAGAGATAAGATATTCTGCACTAATCAAACAATAAGCAGTTATAGCGTAAACAATACAGATTACACGCAACATAGCGATGAAAATGAATTTATAGTATTATAATGGCAAGAAACAACAAAATAAAAGCTAATGCAGACAGCATCCACGTTGTTAGCTTATCTTCTTACAACAGACCAAAGGTAACTGAAGATAAAAAAAAGGATTGGGTTGCTTATGGTAGTGATAATAATTACTATCAATACCTTATAGACTTATATACTAATTCTACGACTTCTAATGCAATAATTAACGGTATCAGCAATATGATATACGGAAAAGGATTAGATGCCTTAGACAGCAGCACAAAGACAAATGAGTACGCTGCATTACGTTCTATCTTTCACAACGATTGTTTGCGTAAAATCTCACTTGATTTAAAATTATTAGGTGAAGCATCTTTTCAAGTGTTATACAAAGATGGTAAAGTAGTAAGAAGCGAACACTTCCCAAGACAAACACTACGTGCAGAAAAGTGTAACAAGGATGGGAAAATAGAAGCATACTACTATCACCACGACTGGGGAAGTAAGAAACCTGCGGACAAACCACAAAGAATAGCAGCGTTTGGATTCGGTAACGGAAAAGAACCAGAAATAAAAATGGTTAAGCGTTATGTAAGTGGGTACGATTATTATTGCCCTGTTGATTATCAAGGGGGGTTAGCATATTCTGAATTAGAATCAGAAATATCTGACTACCTTATCAACGATGTTCAAAACGGTTTTAGTGGTACTAAGGTTGTAAACTTTAACAACGGTGTACCTGATAGAGAAAAGCAAATGAGCATCAAGAATGATGTGATGAACAAGCTTACAGGTTCAAGAGGTGAAAAAGTAATTATAGCCTTTAATAACAACGCTGAAAGCAAGACTACAATAGATGACGTTCCTTTAAATGATGCACCTGCACACTACGAATATTTATCTACTGAATGTTCTACTAAGTTAATGGTAGCACACAGGGTAACATCACCTTTGCTTTTAGGTATTCGCGATGGAAATAGTGGACTGGGAAATAACGCTGACGAAATCAAGACAGCATCCCTACTTTTCCACAACATTACTATTAGACCTTACCAAGACCTAATAATTGAAGCAATAGACGATATTCTTTCTGTGAACGGTATTAGTTTAAAACTTTATTTTAAGACCCTACAACCGCTTGAATTTATTGAAACTGATAATGCCATCACAGACGAGGCTAGAGAGGAAGAAACAGGCGTTAAATTGGCTAAGGAAGAGTCTTTTGATGATGATAAGATGTTTGACTTACTAGATGAGTTTGGAGAGGAAGAAGATTTAGAAAATTGGGAACTTGTAGATGAAAGAGAAGTAGACTACGACCAAGAAGAAGCCTTAGATAAAATGATAGGTTTAGCGAGTACAGAAACAGCAAGACCGAGTACAGGAACAGCAAGACCGAATGCAGGGAGTGAACAAGATGGCGAAGCTGATGGACTTAAATTTAAAGTAAGATACCAATACGCGCCATTAAGAGTTTCTGCAAACAGTAGAGAGTTTTGTAAGAAAATGGTGTCATCTGCAAAAATATATCGCAAAGAAGATATAATGCAAATGAGCCAAAGAGCGGTAAATGCAGGATGGGGATTGAATGGTGCTGATACTTATGATATATGGCTTTACAAAGGCGGTGGTGGTTGTCATCATTTTTGGATGCGCAAGACGTATATGGGAAAAGGAGTTAAGCCTGATGCAACCAATCCAAACGCAGAAATATCTGTAAACAAGGCGAAGAAAGAAGGTTTTAAACCCGAAACAAACGACAAGAAAGTGGCTATGCGACCAAAGGATATGCCTAATCAAGGATTCGTAAATAAATAAGAAATGGCAGAAGCACTTTTAGTAACAAGAAAAGACATAGTTAAGTTTACTGCAATGAGTGGTAATGTTGATACTGATAAATTTATTCAGTACATCAAGATTGCACAAGACAAACATATTGAAAACTACTTAGGTTCTGACTTAATAGACAAGATAAAACAGCATATTATTGATGATGATTTAGCAGGAGACTATTTAACCTTAGTAAACGAATGGATAAAGCCTTGTTTGATACATTGGGCAATGGTAGAGTATTTGCCTTTTGCTGCTTACAGTATTGCAAACAAAGGGGTGTTTAAACATAGTTCGGAGAATGCAGAAAACGCTTCAAGGGATGAGGTTGATTACCTATTAGAAAAGGAAAGAAACACAGCGCAATACTATACGGACAGGCTAATTGACCATCTTTCTTTTAATGCAGGTTCAAAATATCCTGAATATTACACGAACAACAATGAAGACGTAAACCCAGATAAAGACATTTTTGGAGGATGGGTACTATAAAGAAATACAAACCAAAACCAAAAAACATTGAGAAACTAACAAAGTACCTCAATAAGAGTAACAAAACAAAGAAAAAAGTATTGTATTAGTATGGCTAACGGTATTAATTGGGGGAATATTTATTGCAGTTCTTGGTGGGGAAGCAATACCAATCAATCAACAATAGATATTGATTCAAAACCTGAATGTTTATGAGTTGGGGGAGTATATATAAAGTAACGTGGTTTGGTAATGCAAACGAAAGTATTGGATGGGGTATTGGCTACCCTTTTGATGCAGATGGTTCTTACTTAACAGCAGACGTAAACACAATAAAAGCAGACACAACAGCATATAAAGCAGATGCAACAGAATATTAAAAAATAAAAAATGGCTAAACAGACAGTAAATTTAGGTACATCAGCAAATGACGGTACAGGAGACCCTTTAAGAACTGCATTTGACAAATTAAACGACAACTTTGACGAGGTGTATGGTAATAACTTTGTTACTAACGCAATGTTAAATGATGACATTGTAGACCACGCAGAGTTAGCGGATAGATACACAGAAGTTCAAACGATAAGCACAACAACGGCAACAGTTGATTTGGATGGTAGTTCTTATGGCGTTTTTAATATTACTGCTAACTTACAATCAACGCAAACCCTTAACCTTCAAAATATGAAAACAGGGCAAGTAATTGACATCCTAGCAACAGGAACGAGTACTTTAACCCTAACTTCTGATGATACTTCTGAAACCTTTAACAATTTAGGCGAAGTAACTTACGATGGAGCATCGGACAATCATATTCAAATAATTTGCATAGACGATACGGATTCTGCTGCTATCTATAACTATACTATCCAAACTTACACTAGCGATAATACACCAAACTAATATGAAAGCAAAAGATTACAACGGAACGATAAAAGTATATAATACAGTACCAAAATCATACGGAAGTGTTATCGGAGGTTTTGACTTACTATCAGATAGTGATTTACAAGGACACGGGTTTTACGATGTAGTAGTGCCTAATTATGATAGAAGAATACAAGATTTAGGCGATATTTATTTTGATTCAGAAAACAGCGAATTTACTTATCCTGTAAACAACCTTACTTGGAGTGAAACATTATCAGAACTAAAAACACAGCGGATAAAAGAAGCTAAGATATTAGCTAACGATGAACTGTCTACATCAGATTGGTATGTTACAAGAAAAGAAGAAAAAGGTACAGCAATCCCTAGTGAGATAACAACTGAAAGAGATGCTATACGAACTTCTTGTGCTAATCACGAAACAGCTATAAACGCCAAAACGACAAAGGCGCAAGTAATGTCGTATGATATAACTTACTAATATGGGGTTAGGTAAAAGATTATTTGTTTCTCAACCATCAGGCGATGGAATACCTACTGATGGTTTGTTAGCGCATTACAAGTTAGATGGAAACGCCAATGATGAAACAGGAAACTATAACGGAACAGCAGTATCAGGTACAACATATCCCACAGGTAAGTTTGGTCAAGCCTTAGATGGAAATGGAAACAAATATATAGATTTACCTTCGGGTGCGCCTTTTAACGATTCTAATACTATAATATCAGTTAGTGCTTGGGTAAAGTTAGACACAACGACAAGTAGAGTTTTTCCTTTAAGCATTTCGAGTTCTAGTCAAGCAAACGATTATTGGTATTTTGGTTGGTTAGCTGATTTAGGTAGAATATATGTAGCCACAAGAGATGGTTCAACATCAAATCAGTCTTTTGCATACACAAATGTTACCGCCAACACTAGTTGGAGGCATATTTTTTGTCAGCTTACATCTACTGACCGAGAAATATACTTAGATGGAGTAAGTCAATCTATTACATATCAAACAGCAGGAAGCGGTACAAACACTTCTTGGATTGATTATCCCACCTATAATACCTCTACTAAAGGCACTATTGGTTTATTAAGATATGCATCTAAAATTTATAGCGATGGGCTTATAGACCAAGTACGTTTATATAATAGAGAATTAACTTCGATTGAAATAAGTGCATTGGCAAACGAAATATAATGATACAAGATTTGAAGATATACGGACTAAATTTAGGTGCTATAGTATTTAGCACAGTACCTAATATAAATGCACAGCTACAAACGGTCGTTTTAGTATTAACGATAATTTATACATTAACTAAAATCTATAAGCAGATAAAATGAAAAAGAAAGACTTAATACACTATTCAGGAGCAGCAGGTATTTTTGTTCTAGTAATTTTATTATTGTTATATTTAGCAAATAATTCTATTCCTAGAGAAAACAAAGATATTATAGTATCTATCGTGGGTATGATTGTAGGAAGTTTATCAGTTGTTATCTATGCTATTATAGGGCGCAACCCTGACGAGGTAAATCAATTACAAAGTAAGGTAGAAAGCCAACAGAAGCACATTGATACACTGGTAGAGCAGAAAGATGCTTACGAGGCACAGATGATAACTTTACAGAAAGAGATTATAAGCGCAGGAAGTGAAGCGTTTAAAAGTATATTAGATAAATAATATGAAATACTTTAAACTTAGTGAATTTGATTCGCCAGATGAGGTTGGTAGTGGGTCTAATATGGATGCTACTTTTTTGGAAATGCTCGACGATGCAAGAGGATGGGCAGGAATACCTTTTAAAATCACAAGTGGATTTAGAACGCCATCACATAACGCCTATGTTGGTGGGGTACAAGCAGGACTTAAAAGCAAAGGAAGTTCACACTTGTTTGGGTATGCAGCAGACATTGCCTGTACAAGTGGGGCAGAAAGGGAAATTATACTTAATGCCCTTATTGAAGCAGGGTTCAAAAGAATTGGAATCGCCAAAACTTTTATCCACGCAGACAATGACCCTGACAAGAACCCATCTGTCTGGCTTTACTAATACAGCAGGAAATACCTTATGCCTAACGAAATAAAGATTAAGTCTAATGGACTTAGAAACGAACTAAAGGAAATACGCAAAAGCATTGATTCCTTGACTAACGCTATTATAGCACAAACACACGCACGATATGAAAAGAGTTCTAACAATGGTTGCCTTAATTGCAACTGTAAAAATGATGTGTTGCAAAATGACGTATGATGAAATACGAGAGCAACTACAAGATGGTGAAATAACTATTGAACAAGCGCAAACGCTTTGGCTCAAACACAAAGATAATGAGCAACAAGAAAAAATTTAAAGATACTAAAGTTGGTCAGTTCTTACTTAATAAGATTCCTGCAGTTGTTGGCAGTCTTGCTGATGATAGTCCCGTTGGCGGTGTCGTACGCGCTCTTATTGGTGGTAGTGAGCTTACAGATGAAGATAAACAAATTGCACTTAAAAAACTAGAGCAAGAAATACACGAGTTCGATGGTATTACTAGAAGGTGGGTAGCTGATTCACGTTCACAGTCTTGGTTACCACAAAACGTTAGACCCCTTACATTAATCTTTTTAACGGTATCTTTTGTTGTAGGGTGGTATATGCAAATAGACGGTTTGTCAATCGTTAAAGAACTGCTATTTGTAGTTTTTGCAGGATATTTCGGGGGTAGGTCTTACGAGAAAGTTATGGGCAACAAGAACCATAAGTAAAAAAAAATAATTATTTCTATTGACTTTTTAAAAAAAATGTCCGACCTTTGGTGGGTGGAGGCTAATAATATGTAAATTACACTATATGAAAG